>TARA_R110002050_G_scaffold25604_12_pt1 | contig 46295 bp, 45 predicted proteins | sample TARA_R110002050 | Tara Oceans TARA_R110002050 (sample SAMEA4396988) | marine metagenome | biome: Polar Biome; feature: [DCM] deep chlorophyll maximum layer (ENVO:01000326); material: water (ENVO:00002006), including particulate matter (ENVO:01000060) such as... | depth 25 m
TCCTGGCCCAATCTTCCCAATGGTCACAATTCACTTCCCGGAATTATCTAAATTGAATTATCTTTATAAAATCATCCCCCAAATCCATGTTTCAAATATGTACCCAAACTATGTAACTCCAAAGAGAATTATTCTCAACTAAAACCTAATTGTAATGAAAGTACATCCTTATTTAAATTTTGCCGGGCAGGCAGAGGAAGCGTTTAATTTCTATAAATCGGTCTTTGGAGGCGAGTTTTTGGCCAATATGAAAATGTCTGAAATCCCTGAAGGTGATAAACTCTCCGAGCAAGAACAAAACCTTACCATGCACATTTCCCTACAAATTGCAAAGGACACTGTTTTAATGGCTTCGGATATTATGCCTTCGGCCGGACAGGTTTTACAAGCAGGCAGCCAAACCTATATCATGTTGACTACAGAAAGTAGAGAGGAAGCAGATCGATTGTTCAAGGGACTTTCCAAAGGAGGTAATGTTGAAATGGATATGGATGATATGTTCTGGGGCGATTATTTTGGCAGCTTCGTTGACAAGTTCGGTATTCGATGGATGATCAGCTTCAACGAAGACCGATCAATGTAAGTTATGCTTCGCATAATCTTTGGATCTTAAATTAAACACACAACATACAAGTGTTTAAAAATCAACAATTTAATGGAATTATATTGACTTTTAATTCTAAATAAACCATTATGTCCAAGATCACCTCAAAAAACACTGTAGAAGATGTTTCAACATACATTGCCAATTGTCCGACAAAAATGCAGGAGGTTTTGGAAAAATTGCGAAATACCATACTAAGGGCAGCGCCCGAGGCGGAAGAATTGATAAGTTACAAAATGCCAGCCTATAAATACCATGGTATGTTGGTGTACTTTGCTGCCCACAAAAAACATATCGGATTCTATGCCACACCTACGGGCCATAAAGAGTTTGAAAAAGAATTGGCGCCCTACAAACAAGGGAAGGGCTCCGTTCAATTTCCATTGGACCACCCCTTGCCTTTGCCTTTAATTACCAAAATCGTAAAATTTAGAGCAAAGGAAAACCTTGTAAAACATCAAAGTAAACTACCTCGGGGCAAGCCCGCGAGGCATTTGTAGGAAACGAACTTTAATTTTCGAGGCAAGTCTCGGGGTATTATACCCTTTGGCGGTGCCAATAAAAATTAGGTCTTGGATAGAATGCCAACAGCTGGCAGACCGTTATAACATGGGTCTTGATTATATTATTATGATTGGGGACAAAATTACAACCGACTTCAATTTCTACGTAAATTCCCAATTTACTAACTTAGTGGTTACCAAAATTAAATGAAACCATACTATATCATAGGTCCATTATGGCCAAAAGCCCAATACTATGCTATTGTTATCTTCTTTTTTGCTTTTATTATGACTTATTAAAGACTAATTTTGGCATATGATGAAAAACTACTTGATCCATATTCTTTTGCGTGTTGCCCTTGTTCTGGGTATTGCCTTCCCTCTAAGTACGTCCGCTCAAGAAATAAAAGTGTTTTCTGTGGAAGATTTTGATTTAAACGGCCCCGTTAAATCCTGCTTGGTTTCGACCGACTATGGAAAAGAGGAATATGCCTTCAACGAAGATGGCCTTCTTACAAAGGCAGTTACGCGTTATAATGATACGGATTACGACATAACAATTTACAAGCTGGATGGATCTGCACTATTGGAAAAACGGCTGGAAAATTATAGGGATGGCGTTTTTGTAAAGAATACCTCCATTGCCAATTTTTATGAATTGGATACCACTGAAGGGAAAAAGATTACGGAAAAAATAATTTCATATAACAAGGAATTCTTAGAGCAATACGAATATAGCTATGGGGAGGATGGCAAGCTTTCTACCATAAAGCGAATCAATGACAGCGGTATTGATGAAACTGCCCTGAAATATGAAGTTTATAAAGGAGAGTTTACCGTTACTTATTATTTGAACGATATTATATTCAAATCAATAAGAACCTCCAAGGTAAAAGGAAAAGACAATACGGTCCACAAAATGATTCTAACCAAGGAATTTTTGGAAGGCTTACCTCAAAAGGCCCTGGAACAAACCTATGACAATTCCAATAAATTAGTTTCCGAAAAAAAGTTCGTCTACAACGAGGGCCAAAAAACATTTATTCCTACCGAGAGTTTTATTTACACGTACAATGACAAGGGTATGCTAACTTCACTAAAGACCCTAGTTGGTAAATCTGTAAAAGTCCAAGAATTTATCTACCAATATGATAGCCACGAATCGGGCAACTGGATCAAACAGATCATTACCCCGGACAACACTTATAAAACCAGAAAAATCAAATATTACGAAAAGGAACCTATAGAGGAAGTCAAATCCTAAATCTTTTTTTTTTTAATTACAAAAGTATGGATTTACCCCGCTTTGAAGATGCTTCAAAGCATTAGCCCCATTCCTCCTTTAAAATACCATAACAACAGGTATTTCGTTTAAACCCATCCAGCAGGTAAACATTTTTGCGCAAAATACCCTCCAATTTCGCCCCCAATTTCTCCACTGCCCTTCGGGAACGAACATTGCGCTCGTCGATTCTAAATTCAACCTTTTCGAACAACATTTCATTAAACACATAATTGATCATGAGAAGTTTTGCCTGACCATTGAGCCCAGTGCCTTGAAATTCCCTTCCAATCCAGGTAGCACCTATTTCAAGAACCTTATTTTTCCGGTCGATATTCATAAATCGGGTACTTCCTGCGTACTTTTCATTTTTTTTGTCATATATGATGAAAGGCATTGCCAAAAAACTCCTTTCTTTTTCCAAAGCTTGTTCAACGTAATTTTTTAGAGCTTCGGAAGTCTCAATATCGGAAGGAGAATACTGAACAAGCTTTTTCTGACCGGCAATAGGAAGTAAATAATGGTAGTTGCCCAAAGAGAGTGGCGACAGTTTCACAAAATCGTTTTCCAGGATCGGAGTGGCATTTTTCATTTAATTAGGTTGATTAAAACTTCCTTGTTTATTTCATGTCCGCCTTCAAATTTAATCAATTCGGCTTTTCCATTGAATAGGGAATCCATTTTTTCCTTCTCATTTTCAAGACGGGCTTTGGTTATAAATTGATCTTGGTTGCCCACTACCAATTTTATCCTGGCATTTCCGGTATGTAAAAATTTAAAATCCTCTGGAGTGAGTTCCTCTGGAATTCGTCCTGCATATAATATTAATTGATCCAGTTCTATTTTGCGTTTCGCAGTCCAACGGGTAGCTATGGATACCCCTTGGGAAAACCCCAATACCAATAGTCGGCAATGGGCGGGAATTTTTTCCGTGGCAAAGAGCTTATCCATATAGTTCAGAACATTTGTCGTTTCCAAGGCCGTGTTTTCCTTCGTAAGCCAACTAGCCCCAACATGCTTGAAATCCGTGTTCAAATAATACTTTGAGGGAGCTTGTGGGGCTATTATATAATTTTCTTCTTTGGGCAGTTCACTAAAATATTTAATAAAATACCTGCTCAAAAACCCAATACCGTGAAATACGATCCACACGTTCCTTGTCTTTTCATTTAAGGTATTCATGGTACTGTAGGTATTGGCCGTTGTGTATGAAATTTGTTTTTCCTCTGATGACATAAATTTTGGGATAAGGGATAAAGTAACGCAATTGTTGAATTTCTAATGCTTAATTTTACAAAAAAATAATTCATGAACGAATACAAAGAAAAAATTCTGAAAATTTGTAATGAGTCCAACAAGGCTACCCTAATGGAAACCTTGAAGATAGAATACATAGATGTGGGAGAGAATTATTTGGTGGCGAAAATGCCAGTTACTTCCCAGGTTCATCAACCAGACGGAGTATTACACGGTGGGGCAACGGTAGCCTTGGCCGAAAGTGTAGGAAGTATGGCTTCCCATATATTTTTGGATACCAAAGAATTTTTTGTTCGTGGATTGGAAATTTCGGCCAATCATGTCAAGAGTATCAAGGAAGGTGATGTTTACGCCAGGGCAGAGGTGGTACATAAAGGACGTACTACACAAATCTGGGATATCAAAGTAACGGATAAAGACGGTAAGCTAATTTCGATCTGCAAACTTACCACCATTGCCTTATCAAAAAAATAGTATGTCCCTAGGTTTTTTGGATCAAATAAAAGAACAGTATCGTAAAGGTCTGCCATTTGTGGCTTATAGGAAACCCAATGAGGGTGATGTAAAGGTAATTTTTCAAAATGACACTGAGATACATTATGTAACCGACTATACCGAGTGCGGTTTTGTTTTTGCTCCCTTTGATGGGGACAGACCTGCGGTGTTAATTAGAAAAGACAAGGCTATTGCCGAAGCCTTTGGGGCGGTTCCAAAACATTCCGGAAATCCTTTACCAAGAACTATTGACCAGGACGCCGATAAGGATATTTATCTTAAACTAATAGAACGGGCGATCAGTAGTATCGATTCGGGAAATATAAGAAAGGTGGTCCTTTCCAGAAGTATAGAGGTGCAAACCTCCAAGACCTCCTTTGTTATGTTCAACGAATTGCTGACCCAATACCCAAAAGCTTTCTGCTATATTTGGTTCCACCCAAGGGTTGGTCTGTGGTTGGGAGCCACCCCCGAGATATTTCTTGAAACCGAAAACAATAAATTTAGAACCATGTCTTTGGCCGGCACCCAACTGCACAGGATAGGCAAGGAACCTATTTGGCAAGAAAAGGAACTGGAGGAGCAGCAGATGGTGACCCAGTTCATCCGTAGTTCACTGGAAGATAAGGCTACCCCTCTAAAGGTATCGGAGACAAGTTCATTTAAAGCGGGGAATCTTTGGCACCTAAAAACATCCGTGACCGGGAACTTAAATAATTCGCGGCTTGAAGAAATAATAGGGGCCCTACATCCAACACCTGCCGTTTGTGGGCTACCCAAGAAAGCGGCCAAAGAATTTATATTGGACAATGAGAACTATGATCGGCAATTTTATACCGGTTTTTTGGGGGAGTTGAATTTCAAGGAAGATATCAGCAGACCGTCAACAAGAAGAAATCAGGAAAATATGGCTTACAGGACCATAAAGAACAAGACCTCTTTATTCGTGAATTTAAGATGTATGCAAGTATTGGGAAATAAGGTCAAAATTTATGTTGGTGGTGGCTTAACGAGCAGGTCCGTACCTGAAAAAGAATGGCAGGAGACCAAGGACAAAAGTAACACCATGTTAAATATAGTTTTAAAATAAACCAAAAAGCAACAATGTATTGGTTTTAGAAAAACCTGAGTTGTAATTTTGCCATAATGAAATATTCCAGTATTCCCACAGCACAGTCCCTTGTCCATCACTGCAAGGCACGCGGTGTTAAAAACATAATCATTTCCCCGGGATCAAGAAATGCCCCCTTGACCATAAGTTTTTCGGAAGACCCTTTTTTTACTTGTTACAGTATTGTTGACGAGCGTTGTGCTGCGTTTTTTGCCCTGGGCATAGCACAACAACTAAAATGGCCTACTGCGATCCTGTGCACTTCCGGAAGCGCCTTGCTCAATTATTATCCTGCCATTGCGGAAGCTTTCTATAGCGATATACCCATTATTGTTATTTCTGCGGACAGGCCATCCTATAAAGTTGATATTGGGGACGGACAAACCATAAGACAGAACAATGTGTTTGAAAATCATATTGGGTATTCGGCAAACCTCAAGCAGGATGTCTGCCATGCTACCCATAAAGTACGGAAATATGACCCTGTTCAATTGGCGGGCCATACCGTTGAGCAATCCCAGGCCCTGGTTCAAAAATACAATGATAAGATTCTCAACAAGGCTTTAAACATAGCCATTGCCAATAATACTCCGGTACATGTAAATATTCCGTTCGAAGAGCCTTTATATGATACAGTGGATGAATCCCCAATTTTGCCACAAATTGATTTGTTGGAGGTCCAGGCTAAAAATGGCCAGGAAGAATGGAAGGAATATATTGATCGCTGGCAAGACGCTTCACGGAAAATGGTTTTGGTAGGGGTAAATGCGCCTAACGAAGTTGAAAAAATCTATTTGGATATGCTGGCAAAAGACCCAACGGTTGTGGTACTTACAGAATGCACCTCCAATATATTCCACCCCAACTTTTTCCCCAATATAGACAGTATCATAGCTCCCATTGAGAAATCCGCCAACAAGGACGAATTGTTCCAAATGCTCCGTCCCGAAATTGTCCTAACCTTTGGAGGACTGATTGTCTCGAAAAAAATAAAAGCCTTTTTAAGGGATTATTCCCCGCTTATGCATTGGCACGTAAATCCCAAAAAAGCGTATAATACCTTTTTTTGTCTAAATAAACATTTTAAAACAAGTCCCAATGAACTATTTAAAAACCTTTTAACAGACACCTCGGCCAAGGAAGGTTCCTATTACGAGTATTGGGCGAAAAGGAGGGATCGTTACAGGGTAAAAAGAAAACAGTACTTATTGGAAATACCATTTTCGGACATGTGGGTGTTCCACAAGGCCTTGGGAAGCATTCCGAAAAACTACCAGCTACAATTGTCCAACAGTTCTACGGTGAGATATGCCCAATTATTCGATTTGGAGCCCTCTATCCGTGTTTACTGTAATCGAGGTACCAGCGGTATAGACGGAAGTACTTCAACGGCCGTAGGAGCTTCAATTTACGAGCAAAATCCAACCTTGTTGATTACAGGCGATTTAAGTTTTATATACGACAGCAATGGTTTATGGAATAATTATATTAAGCCAAGTTTTAGGATAATTGTCATTAACAATAATGGTGGTGGCATTTTTAGGATCCTGCCCGGTAAAGAGGAAACCGACAATTTTAACACCTTTTTCGAGACAACCCATACGCTTAAGTTACAATCCCTGGCCAAAATGTATGGCTTTAAATTTGAATCTGTTTCCAATAAAACCGACTTAAACAAGGCCTTGAAGAACTTTTATAACGAATCAGAAAAACCCAAAATCCTGGAAATAAAAACGCCAAGATTATTGAATGACAATATTTTGCTTAGTTATTTTGATTTCATATCTTAGAAGGATATTAATCTAATCATTAAGAATATTTAATATTATGAGCAAAAGAGATGAATTGATCGAAAAATATGCGGCAGACATCAAGGACAAATTTGGTGAAACACCTAATATGGATTTACTGACGAAGGTGACGATAGGATTAGGACCTTCCATATATAACATGGATGCATCAAAAGTGTCCGGGTCGGATGATAAAGAATTGCAAACGGTTAAAAATAATTTCCTGATTAAAAAACTTGGACTAAAAGATAGCCCTCAATTAATGGATGCCATCAAATCTGTGACAGATAAATACGGTAGTTCCGTGAAGAGTAAGCATAGGGCAGTAGTTTATTACATGTTGGCCAAGCACTTTAAAAAGGAGTCCGTCTATAAATAATGGTACCCGCTGTATATAATATTTGAGCCGCCTTTAAAAAGAGCGGCTTTTTTTTATTGAGATTTATTTTAAACGTATTTTTGCCGAATGATAGCACTTGGGAAATATAATAATTTAGAAATACTTAGGGATACCACAGTGGGTCTCTTTTTGGGCGATGACGAGGGTAATGATGTTCTATTGCCCAATAAATATGTTCCAGAGGAATTTGAGATCGGAGACCGCATTGAAGTATTTTGTTATCTAGACCACGAAGAACGAATTGTGGCTACCACATTGGTTCCTTATGTGACGGTTGATCAGTTTCAATTGTTACAGGTTGCCGAAGTAAACGAATACGGTGCATTTATGGACTGGGGGTTGGAAAAACATTTGTTGGTGCCATTTAGGGAACAGCGCAATAAAATGCAGGAAGGCCAATGGTACGTTGTTTACTGCTATTTGGATGAAAAAACAGATAGATTGGTAGCTTCCAACAAACTGGATAAATTTTTATCCAATGACGACTTAACAGTGAATGCATTGGACGAGGTAGATCTGGTAGTTACAAGGCTGACCGATTTGGGCTGGGAAGTAATCATCAACCATAAGCACAAAGGATTGGTCTACTCCAATGAAATTTTCAAAAAAGTGGCCGTCGGGGACAAGATAAAGGGGTATGTTAAAAATATTAGACCGGACAACAAAATTGATGTCAGCCTGCAGCCTATAGGTTATAAAAGTTTAGAGCCGGCAGCCAACCTAATCTATGACAAACTTGTTTCCAATGGAGGGGTATTAAATTTACACGACAAGTCGGACCCGGAGGATATCAAAAGAATTTTGCAGATGAGCAAGAAGACTTTTAAAAAGGGGATAGGGGCTTTGTACAAGGAAAGAAAGATAGAGATTAAGCCAGATAGTATAAACTTGCTATAAGCAACTAGCTTTAAATAGCAATCTTTAATTAAATGGTGTCCAATTATTTATGGATTTTCGTTTTAATTATTTGTCGTTTTGCAACAAAAACCATTACTTTTACAACAACCAAGTTTAAAAAGTTATATAGTCGATTTATTTTTACTAATTTTAGAACTCATCCCCTAAACAATTTATACTATGCCATTCATTGAGGAAAGTGATTTATTGGAATTGCATAAAGACATAGACAAGGCCCAAATTATTAATGAGCGTCTATTGGATCAGATAAAATACAAGAACAAGGAATTAAAGCGCAGTAAGATACAACGAAATCTATTCGGTAGTATTACCGTGCTTTTTTTAATTGGTACTCTGGCCATTTTCTCGTACAATGCCGGATTTATTAGGTCCTCCAATTATGAAAGTAGAAATAATATGGGGAATAACCTTTTGGTGTCCATAGATAGTTTGGAGGTCATAAAAGCAAGAATAGACAATCTTAAGGAGCAGAACGAAGAACTTAGTTTGGTGAAGGAGTTTTATTTGGCCAAAAAGTTTTTGGATAAAGAAAAAATTTATTCCGTACAGGTTAAATCCTTTGTGGACAACAACATAACCCTTGCGTCCGAATCACTTAACAATACAATATTTGTTAAAACCAATCCCTTCTATTCTTACTCCCTTGGAAATTTCGAAACTTTGGAAGAAGCCAGGTCATTCAGGTTCCAATTGGTAAAAATGGGTTTTGAGGATGCATTCGTTGCCTCTTACAAAGAAGGAAAGCGTTTAGAAATAGAAGACCCATATTAAATTGCCAAAAATAAGAGCATGGATAGGTGCGGCCCGATTGAGGACACTTCCTCTTTCGTTGTCAGGAATTATTGTAGGCACGGCACTTGCAAGTATGTACAGCCAATTTAGTTGGGATATTTTTGTCTTGGCTTTATTAACCACTGTCGGATTCCAGATTACTTCAAATTTTGCCAATGATTATGGCGATGGCGTTAAAGGTACCGATAATGAAAACAGAGTAGGGCCCAAGCGTGCACTTCAAAGCGGACAATTGTCCCGGAACGAGCTTAAAATGGGTATTATTATATCTATTATTATATGTGCCCTTTTAACGATAGCCCTTTTATATGTTGCATTTGGTACTAAATACCTACTTTTCACGGTAATTTTTGGAGCTTTAGGTGTATTTAGTATATGGGCCGCCATAAAATACACAGTTGGATCATCGGCCTATGGATATAAGGGACTGGGGGATGTTTTCGTATTTCTTTTTTTTGGTCTACTAGGGGTTATGGGTTCAATGTTTCTTTACACCAAAACTCTTTATGCAATGTCCATTTTTCCGGCAGTAGCTATAGGCCTATTGAGTACGGGAGTCCTTAATCTTAACAATTTAAGGGACTATGAGTCGGATAAGAATTCCAATAAAAACACAATAGTCGTGAAAATGGGTATTAAAAATGGCAAGATATACCATGTTTTCCTAATCGTATTCAGTTTTATAAGCATCTTGGCCTTTACCATAATTCATTACGAGAATTGGAAAAATGCCATCCATTTATTAGCTTTTGTACCTATATTTATGCATCTTAACAAAATGTGGAAACTTAAGAATACGGTTCTACTGGATCCCGAATTAAAAAAGCTGGCACTGAGCACTTTTTTATTGTCGATTCTGTTTTATTTTAGTTTTAATAATTTTTCGTAATTTTGAGATAATAACCAATCAAAAAAATGCACTTTGGAACAACCAATTAGAATTCTTATTGTAGAGGACAACGTAATAATTGCAGATGATATGCAATCTATGTTGGAAGAGATTGGATACGAAATCGTGGACAATGTAATTGTTTACGAACAGGCTGTTGAAGTCTTAAAAAATAAGGAAGTTGACCTGGTTTTAATCGACATTATCTTGGCGTCCGATAAAACAGGAATTGATTTGGGCAAGCATATCAGGGAGAACTACAATATCCCCTTTATATTTGTTACTTCAAATTCCGATAGGGCCACTGTTGAAAATGCAAAGACTGTGAAACCCAATGGCTATTTGGTTAAGCCATTTGAGCAGCAGGACTTATATACTTCCATCGAAATTGCGCTCTCCAACTTTACTTCGGTCAAGAACAATGGGGCATCGGAAAATCAGGAAGAAGAAGATGATAAACTTATGTCCAATAAGGTATTAAAGGATTCCATCTTTGTTAAAAAACAACATTTGTACTATCGAATCCAATTTGGGGATATACAATTTATTAAAGCAGATAATGTTTATTTAGAAGTAAATACTGTAGATAAAAAGTTTTTGGTTAGATCCCCGCTGAAGGATTACTTGGAGAAACTACCACAGCAAAAATTCTATAGGGCACATAAATCCTATATTGTCAACGTAGACCATATTGATGCCATCAACTCCAAGGATATATTGATTAACAATACCCTGATACCTATTTCCAAGGAATTCAAAGAGTTTATTATCTCAGCAATGAATTCGTAATAAATATTCTTCTAAAAGAGTATAAAGGTGCCTAAGGGCATCTTTTTTTAATTATAGGGCTTTGATCTAAATGGGCCTATACTTTCCTTGTGGTTCAACTAGCTACACCACTGCCAGATAGTCTACGGGATACTTCAATAAACCAGGCAAATGTTAAGAACAACCTCTATAATTAAGAGTAACTATTTAATCATTCCAATTGTTTCCCTTTAGATCAGTTGCGCAGAATTTTCCATTTCCCTCAATTTGGACAAGGCCTCGGATTTTGAATTTACATTTAATTTTACATAAATATTCTGAATATGAAAATTAACGGTGCTCGGCGTAACATATAAATTCTCCGCAATAGTCTTATAGGTAGCTCCCTGACATAAATAGTCAATAATCTGATTTTCCCTTTCAGAAAATGATGCCTGGGTTTTTCTTTGAAACATAGATATTATTTTCTTGGCAATATCGTTGCTCATGGTTGCACCTTCATACTTTATTGCATTAAGGGCATGGTACAGATTATCTATGCCAACAGGTTTGGATAGATAACCGTTCGCCATATTTTTAAAAGCTCTTTTTACGATCTCAAAATCATTTTGATCACTTATCATAATAATTTTTACTTCAGGATCTTTTTTCCGAAAATGTCCAATACCTTCAATACCGCAACCATCGGGCATAGCCACTTCCGAAGCAATAATATCGGGCAGAACATTGTCGTAATCCAATAACGCTTCCTTTACCGAAACATATATTCCAGCAAGGGTATATTCCTTATAAGTTTTAAAGTAGTATTTGTAGGCATCATGTAAAGACAGATCATCGTCTATAACCATAATTTTTAGGAGATTGGATTTCATATTAAAGGAGGTTTGGGGAATTTTTTTATTTTATTGTTAGTAAACTACCTCGAGGCAAGCCCGCGAGGCATTCGTAGGAGACGAACTCTAATTTTCGAGACAAGCCTCGGGGTATTATACCCTTTGGCGGTGCCAATAAAACTCAAGTGCAATACTTGAATTCAATATTAAAAGAAACTCTTGGTGCCCATTAGGGTTACGCTATTATTCCTTTCTTTACTTAATGGGGTAGATTGAATTTTCATGTTTTGGTGATTTGGGGTGTTACTATTATTTCTATTTGTATTCGTATTTGGTAGCAAAAAACACACTGATAAATTTCGTATTAAGACCGTAGGTAAATCGCATACAAATGTGGTTTGTCTTGAACTATCAAATTTTAAAGCCTAAAGTTATGTTAATAAAAGTTAAATATAAGTATAAAAATTAGAACCTGCATAAATAATCGATGTATTTTCCTACAAAATTAATTTATAAGGTTAATTATGAATTATTCATAAAAATTAGCCAATTTAAATGTATTATTACAACTTCAATTGCTTGCCACTTGGAAGCAAACCAATAGGATAAGTAGGTCATATTGAAGGACATAGGAACACGAAAGTTATCCAAATAGCCGAGCCATGACAAGGGTAGGGAGGGAGTACATTTAAAAACAAATAGTGGTCAAAAATTCTTCCAGAATTTGCAAACCTTTGTTTGTATGAACAATACTAACAATACAGCCCTTCCTATTGGATATTTACAATACAGAGCGTTCGGCCGGCTATTCCCCGTCTTCGAATAAAGTCTCGGCCGTTGCCGTGTTATTATTGACTTTCATAATCCACTTTTCACTGAAATACTTACCATCCAAGTCTGTGGTATAGGCCATTTCCGCCTCGTTCTTCTGGTTGTAATCTGCCAAATACACATAGTATAGACCATTTTCCTTATTAAAAAATTGTTTGGCGTCAATTCCCTTGTGTTTAAGGTCGCTTATAAAGGAATCCACGTTTTCCTTATTCTTGTAAACGTTGGCTATCAAATAATAACCTGTCTTTACACCAGCTATGCCAGATTGCTGCTCCATCCTTATAGGCAACTTGGTGTAATCTTTTTTCTCCGCATTATTAATTTTATATATCGTTTTTTCTTGTATATCGGCTACAGCGGTTTCGTATTCTTCACTATTTAATTTCTGAAGGTCGGTTTTCATGTTCTGCCTTATTTCGTCTTTCAGTATACGTACCAACATATCGAACCTTTTATCAATCTCCCTTTTGTTGGCAGATTCCAACGAGTCTTGTCGTAATATAAGTCCGTCCAATATTAACCGATTTTCATAGGCAAGGGTGTTTTGACAGGCATCATTTTTCTCTGTTTTATCAACATTATCGGCATTGGCGGTATTAACAGTAAGGTTTATTACATGATCTTTGGAGTCGTCATTATTTGCATATTGCTTTTTAAGCAGCTCTTTTAAAAGCAAGTGATTCTGGTACGCCAATGTGCTTTGACATTCGCAATTACTAGTGCTACCACTGTCATTGCCGGAGCCTAATCTTAACATTTGATTCCCAGAACCCTCGTTAACGGTATAATCATCTTCTGTCGTTTCTGAATATGGTCGATCACTTAATTTTATGTCCTGATCCCTTCTCCGTATTTCAGCTTTCAGTTTTTTAATCTCTTTTTGGTAATTTTTTACAACGGGGTCCGATTTTCTTTTTTTGGATGAGGTTGGTTTTCTATAGGTTGAATTTACTATGGGCCTTCTAGTTTCGGGGAAATCATTTTTAAATGTGTAGGCCAAGGATAATTCGTGGTTCCAACCAAGGCTGGCCCCATATTTTAAAAAATTCTTTTCAAATACGTATCCCAAGGTCATCTTTTTACCAAGATTAAATCCCAATCCCACGGACAGGCCGTACCTATCATCCAGGGTCGACTGGACCCAGCCATAATCCGGCAAGTCCAACAATACCGATCCCGCTATAGAAAAATTCTCTTCTTCATCCCTATGGACCTGTACCAAAGGCATAATTCTGCCATTGGTAAACAATCCCCTTCTAGCGTCAAGTTCATGCGTATATTGCACCGATGCCTTCAGGGCATTTTCGCTAAAATCGGTGATAACGCTATTGGTCGTTTGATTATAACTGATAAGGTCTTGGGCATATAGTCCAAAATCCAACTGCCCCATGGAAAGTACCACCCCTGGCTGTAGGGCCAACCGCGTCTCGTTTCTGGCATCCAATATTTCCGGGTCGTTTTCCGAAGCAATAATCCTATTTTTATCGATCCCTGCATTGAGATAAGTGACATTGGTTCCGAAACTCAACTTACTGTTCCGACCCAATTGTACCGCAGTGGCATAATTGGCGTTTAACCCAAATTCCTGCATAACCCCCGAACGATTGGTATAGACACCTAGACCCATGGCGGTATTATCGTTCAATTTGTTGCCAAAACCCAGAAAATAATTTTGATTATTGTCATTAAAGGTGGCGTACTGATTTTGGTGTAGAATATTAACGTAGGATTTGTTCTCCCTTACCAATGAAAAGGCAGGATTTATTAAAAACCTGTTGTAGACCAATTGATTGTGGTAGGAGGTAGAGGAATTAAAATCGGAATTGGCCTCTTGACAAAATGCAGTAGCATTGCAGAGTGCAATGCAAAATAATATTAGGAGTAATACCTTCTTAAAAATGGCAACTCTGCAGTTCATCCAAGGGGGAAAATTTGTGTTATTCAGATCATAATTTATTTCTTATAATCATATAGTGCGTGTCTCTCGCTTAACTTGGATCATTCATTTCCTATTGACCTCCAACCTGGTCTGGGCTTTAAAAAGTTAGATTGAAATGGTCCAAAAAAATATAGAGGACCAAATTACAATATTGTAAGTAAATTCTTACTGTTAATTTATCATAGTATTACTGCTTTTTAAATTATCCATTACTATAGCTATTTTTATATGGGAAAGACTTACTCCTCAAAAACAGTATTTGAATAATTAATTTGGGCCTTGTCATCAATACTTTCCAAGATATTGAATTGCCTTTTTTCCAATAGCCTGTCCTTTTTTTCTTTGGAATAGGTAAATGCCACCCTCTGAGGGGTACTTTTACTTTTACCTCTATTGGACATAACGTACCCCATTCCGTTGCTACCAGTTAGTAAAATTGAAAAGTCATCCTCAACACTATTAATATCGGTTCCCAAGTTAACGGAAGTCCCCACTTTCCTTTGATCAACCTGAACCATATACACATCCAATCCACCAAATCCTTTTCTTCCTTCCGATGCAAAGACCAAGGAAGACCCTCCCAATATTTTTGGATAAAGATCGTTGTCGTCCGTGTTCACTTTTTTGCCCAAATTCTTAGCTACACTAAAGGAACCGTCATTTTGTATGTCTGCCACGTAAATGTCATATTTACCAAAAGTACCGGGCATATTGGAGGCAAAAAACAATCTTTTTCCGTCTGGTGAAACAGTTGGATGGATGGCCGAATAATGCTTGGGTGCCAAGGCAACTTCTTTTATATTTTGCCATTTCCCGTCCACTTTATTCGCTTTGAATATTCTGTGTACCAATTCTTTTTTTGAAAAGACCCCATACAACGGCTTTGTATATACAGCCTTGCTGAAATATGCCGTATTGCCATCTTCGGTGACTGCAACGGGCGCATTATAGGCAAATTTAAATTTTTCCTGATCCCCCATATCGGATATCAACTCATTTTTTAAACCTAGATCTTCCATAGTCAATTCCCTGGACACCACAGTTTCTTGAGGATGTTGAAAATTGAAATCCCTATATTTACTTACTTTTTCAGGTTTGGTATTATTTTCAACGAGGGTGCCGTTTATTTTATAGTCCCCTTTAATTTGGGCCAGCCAATCCTTATCTTCAGAGGTACTTTCCACCACTGTTGACCTAATTTTCTTTAGTGCAAATAGATATCGTTCATAGTAACCAGGCCTTGTAGTGGAACTTGTATTGGTATCAATTAACTTTTTGTACCAAAATATGGCTTCCTCGTAATTTTTAGCCAAAAAATTGGCATTGCCCAGATCCTCGAATATTTCGTTTTCCTTGTATCCCAGTTTTAGAAGTTGCAGATATTTGCCTGCTCTTTGGCTGTTTTCGTACTCGTTGGACTTACTGTTGGTGGAAACCTTGGATTCTTGGGCGGACAACGAACAGAAGAATAACGTAATAATGCAGCCGATTATCCCTTTATAGCTATTGGGTAGGTTCATATTATTAGATATTGGGGTGTTAAACTAAACAAAGGTCTATCATTTTGTAGGAATTATTATTAGTAAAATTTCATAGGTTTTTGTTTTATTTTTATTTTTTCATCACCCTATAGGAATTTGGATGTTTGGCTTGCCCCTGTATACCGATCTTCAGTGTTGTTTTTATAAGAAAAAAAAAGCTGCCCAAAAATGGCAGCTTATTTTTTTTCGTGTCTCACTATTCAATTATTCCACCGCAACTTATCCTTCCCCCGGCGTCGCCTGTGGGTTGGGTAACAAAATCGTCCGCTCCTTGGTGTACTATCACAGCTTTACCCATTAAGTTTTTGGTATCGTCCGAGCAGCCCAAACACCATTCATCTGTAGAAAACTCAATAGTTGCATTGCCTTGCGCATCTGCCGTAAAGTTTCCAATATCTCCCCTGTGATAGCCTTTTGTGGAACCCCATTCGCCATGAGGAGAAAAGGTTGGGTTCCAATGCCCCCCCGTTGATTTTCCGTCAGCCGAAGAACAGTCCGCCTTTTCATGGATATGTACCGCGTGCTCCCCAGGGCTTAGTCCGGACAAGCTAGCTTTCATGCTTACGGTTCCATTTTCTTCCGTAAAGCTTACCTCGCCTTTAACATTACTATCACTTTTTGGCTCCAAGGGAATTTTTAAGGTTTTAACCTCATTGTTTATTTCCTCGGCCATGGCTTCCACAGCTTCCATAGTGCCTTTGGTTTCCTTCTTTGCTTCCTTACAACTATAGGAACCCAGGAAAAGCAACACCACTGATAATATTTGAATATTTCTCATCTTTTATTTTTTTTAGGTTCTCTTAAAATTACCAATTTTGTGAAATGATGTCAAGCCTAAAAGGGATACGCGTTATTTTATAATGTAATAGCGTCAATAACAGCTTCAGATAAATTAAAAAGTCCCTGTATTTGAATGTATCAAATACAGGGACTTTCTACCAAATCCTTCTAATTTCAGGGAAAGGGGATCATTTGGACAATATTCCTTCCTGATAATTTAAAAACTATTTTTTTTGCATAAGGACATCGGCATGTACGGCCACTTCACTCCAAGTCTTACTTACCCCATCCTTACCTGTATGCAAAGCTTCACAAGCTTTGTTTATGGATGCCACCGCATTCAAGGCGTCCCAATTCTCCAAATCCATTACACCACTAAAGGAATGGCTGTTGTCTCCTGAAATTTCATGTTTCAAAGGAATATTGGCCGTTTTTCCGTTTAGGGTAACATCTATGGAACAGGTATCTTCCCCTGTAACTTTAAAGACCCCTGAAATAAGCTCTGTGTTATCCATAACACCAAAAAAGAATTCCAATATTTTTGGATCCCTGGTTCCCGTGGCGTCATTCGTAAACAAACTGCTTACGGGAATACTAAAGGTAGTACCGTTCAGGGCTTCCATTGCTGTATTGCCTTCCTTGGTATTTGTAATATTAATTTTGGTAAACTTGCCACCAACCGGCAATTTTTCGGTGGTCTTATAAGCCGTAAAGCCCACTTTGGTAGAATCTTTTACCAAGCTAAATTTTTCGGAAGAGGCGGTATCCTGTTCCATGGCACCACCATCTTGACCTTTTTTGGCATCCTTACAGCTTATCCCCGTAATCAAAAGTAAACCTAAGCATGCAAAAGCGATTTTTTTCATGATATTTTATTTGAAATATTAGCTATAAAGTTAAGCATAAAAAAAATTGTCCAACAATTCTTTAAAATGAAATAATCATAAATTATTAAAGCCCTGCTATCTTATAAGGGTATATGGACAATTCTACCTGTTAATCAATGTGGTATTGATTTTTATTTCACTTTCCAAGGTTCTGTGAACCGGGCATTTATCTGCAATCTCCATAATTCGGGCAATTTGTTTTTCATCCAAACTACCTGTAAGTTTGATAGCTCTTTGAAATGTGTCTATTTTTGCCACGCTTGAATCACAGTTCTGACAATCTGCTGCGTGTAATTTTTGATAGGAGGTATGTACTTCCACATTTTCCAAAGGCCATTTTTTTCTTTTGGCATACATCTGTATGGTCATTACCGTACAGGCCGACAGCCCGGCGGACACCAATTCATAGGGAGAGGGGCCAAAATTATTGCCCCCATATGAAACAGGCTCATCAGCGATGATATAATGGCTGCCGACTTTCATTTGGGTAGTAAATCCATCATCACTATCCAAACTGGCCACCACTTCTTTTTCAGTTTCCAAGGCTTTGGCCTCGGGCATCTCCAAATACCTTTTGGACCATTTTCCAATGATTTCCCCAGTATAGGTTGCATCTTTTGGGTTACCGAGCAAATGATCGGCCCCATCCAAGGAAACAAAGCTTTTCGGATGGCGAACGGCAACGTAAATCTCCTCTGCATTTTTTATCTCTACAACATTGTCCTGGGGCGAATGAAGAACCAAAATGGACTTTCTATTGTTCTTTAAAGTATTCTGGAAGGATTGTGATTTTAAATCTTCCAAAAACTGTTTTTTGATGGTAAAGCTTCTTCCTCCAATATTTACTTCGGCAGCTCCTTGATCCTTAATGGTTTCAATATCATTTTTAAAGATATGTTTTACATGTAAAGGATTGGATGGCGCTCCAATAGTTGCAATAGCTCGTATGGAAGATATTCTTTGCGCAGCAAGAATAACTGCAGCTCCCCCCAAGGAATGCCCAACAATCAAGGTCGGGGCCTTATAGTGCTCTTCCAAATATTTGGCCGCTTCCAATAAATCTTCCACATTTCCAGAAAAATTGGAATCTGAAAATTCCCCCTCGCTTTCCCCTAGACCCGTAAAATCGAACCGCAAGACCCCAAAACCATGAGAAGTCAGGGCCCTACTTATATTCCTTATGGCAGTAAAATTTTTATTACAGGTAAAACAATGGGCAAATAGCACAAAATTATGTGGATGTTGATTGGCAGGTAGGGATAAACGCCCAAACAGGGTTTCTCCCCGTACATTTTTGAAACTTACTTTTTGTTGGTTCATAACACTATTTTTTCTTCAATACACCCCTTAAGTCGGGATTATAGGTAATACCTATCTGGAGACGATCATAATGTGCCTCTGAAAAATGATTTTTTAGGTAGCCTATCTGAAGGCTCAAATTTTCCGTCACATTTACTCCAAGAGCAGCGTATAGTCGGTTTTGACCAAATATATCATCTTGAAGGTTCAGGAAGATCTCATCGTAGAAATTAAGGAAAAAAGTATTGGTCAAGGGTAATGTCATTTGCAAACGATACCGCATCCTATGCTGTACATCGGTCCGATCCCCAAAATCCAAAAAACGTTGTTCCAAAGTATACCTATGTTCAAAGTTAAATTCCCAAACCTTATTTTTTAGGAAAAATCGTTCAAAAATACGGTGTTCCTTAGAATTTGTTTCTTCTGGGAATTCCTCAAAACTACCGTCCGTGACAATATATCCATACCCAAAAGTGGTCCATGTATTGGCATCAATATGATAGTTTATACCTGTTCTTAATAGTAATTGATTAAAATTTTTGGCCTGTTCGTAATAGCGGAGTTGCGCTTCCGTGTGGATACTTAATTTGTTGCTAATCTTATTGGTGCCAAAATACATATGCCAAGATCCCAATTTGTTTTCCCCATTTTCCTGTGCTTTCATTGTAAACGTTGAGATAAGCAATAGCAAGCCTAAAATTTTCTTCATAATGTTAAGATATTTCCGTCTGTGATTTATTTAATAATTATTTCCGCTATAGAGAGGAATTTACTCCATCCCCGACCCAAAAATACAGTTTCCGTGGAAATGCTTATTTCTTGGGTTTCCCATGAATAACGTTCTATATATACTTGATTCCAGGATCCACGTATCCTTCCAAATCATGAATGAATTTAGATAGTAAAGGTCTTCTTAAGGAATAAAGGATATTAATTGTTTTTGGCATTACTGGCTATTTGCCCTAACTGCTCCGCTATTGAATCCTGGGACAGCCATTTTCCCCTTACCATTACGCCATTAATATCTTTTAGCGCCGAAATATCCAATAATGGATTGGAGCCCAATAACACCAAATCTGCATCCAGACCTTCCCTTATACTTCCAAAGGTGTCCTCCATACCAAAGAAAATAGCTGGGTTAATGGTCCCAGATTGCAAAATTTCCAAAGGCGTTAATCCCGCTTCCTTCATTCCTTCAACCTCATGATGAATGGAAAAGCCCGGCACATTGAACAATTGGGGAGCATCCGAGCCCAATAACATACCGTGCCCATTCTCCTGTAATTTTCGTATCAATTCTCTTCTTATGGCTGTAAACTTACTCCATTGTTCTTCGTTAAAACCGGTTTCAGGTTTCGTGGATTCATCCTTTCTTCTCTTCCAATTCTCCAAAGTGGAAACGGGCATATATTTCATTTCCGGTTGCTTCAACAATTCGTCAGAGCTTACCGGGGCAAACCACCGCTCAAACAAACTCTGTGTAGGTACGACCCATACCTGGTTCTTTTTGGACAGCGCCACCAATTCATCAATTTTAGAAGTATCTGCCAATGTGGTAAAGGAGTAACCGAAAAACCCATTGGCAGTAGGATCAACAGCTTCAGATTGCGGTACAAGTCCTTCCAAATATCCATCAACATGGTCTATGGTAGCGTATTTACTTTCCAAGGCATGACGAATCCCAACCATCACCGGTACATGGCCAGCAAAGGGGATATTAAGTTCATTGGCGGTTTCCACCATTTGATCAAAAACCTCCAGCTCTATTCCTGGGTGTATTTTTAAAAAATCGTAACCTTCATCCTTATAGGCAGTAACCATTTGCACGGCCTCCTCTTTGGTGGTTACGGAATTGCCATTGAACGAAGGACTGGAAGTAAAAATACGAGGGCTCAAAACTTCCCCATTTAATGCCTTTTCCCTTAATACCAGATGGGTAGGATGACCCAACATTCCCCTAATCGTGGTAATGCCATTGGAAAGATATAGAAACAATGTCTCCTCTATACGGGTATCGCTTGTAGGAGGCTGGGGAATATGTGCGTGCATTTCTGCAAGTCCCGGGATAAGGTACTTGCCCTTGGCTTCAATAATATTTGGATATTCCCCAACATTCCCTACCGACTCCAAAATTTTTTTTATTTTCCCGGAGTCGATTACTACCTGTCTATTTTTTAGAATATCACCATTACTGACATCAACGATATTGACATCTGTTATCAATACGGCCGTGGGACTAATGCTTATCTTTTTTGGGGAACAGGAAAGAAAAGTTACAATACAAATGAGTAAACTAATTTTTTTCATGTTGGTATAGGTTTTAAGTTAACAAGCAATGCCATTATTGGTGGCAGGGGGAATTAACCAATATGGACAACCTGAATTGTCCTGAATTATTTAATAGTGAAACTCAATTTTGAGAAGTCCGTAAGACGTACTTAAAATTACAAGTGGAACTAATCCCGCCTTTTTCGGCGGGATCTAGGTTCAATACCTGACCCTAGGGTCGATTCCTATTATTGGGTTCAGGGACTGCCTTTGTCGGCAGACAGGCCTGCCTTTGTCGGCAGACAGGCTTGCCCTGAGGTTTAATACCATTTATTTCAACCTAGCTCAAAAAAAGGTCCTACCTGTTTCTAACGTAAATTAATTTAAACCGTCCCTTTACATTTTCGCGTTGGTCTATTTCAAAGTTCTTAATGGATTTGATCAATGGTGTCAGTTTTTGAAAACCATAGTTACGTGAATCGAAATTGGGCTGCTTCTTTTGAAGAAGGCTACCCACATCGCCCAAGAAGGCCCATCCATCCTCATCGGCAAGATCGGAAATAGTGGAGGCTATAAGCTTAATTTCCTTTTGGGTAATCTTGTCCACGTTGTCCTTCTTATCCCTCTTGCTATCTGATGTTCCGGAGGAACTTTCCTCTGATTGGTTTTTAAGAATTTCAATATAAATAAATTTATCACAAGCTACAATAAATGGGTTGGGGGTCTTCTTTTCCCCTATGCCAATTACGTTCATACCGGCCTCCCTTAGCCTTGTTGCCAAACGGGTAAAATCGCTATCACTGGAAACAATACAAAAACCACCAACCTTATTGGAATACAAGATATCCATGGCATCGATGATCATTGCGGAATCGGTAGCATTTTTACCAGTGGTATAAGCATACTGCTGAATTGGTGTTATGGCGTTTTCCAATAACAAATTCTTCCATTTGGATAGTTTGGGATTGGTCCAGTCGCCATAAATTCTTTTTATGGTAGGGTTGCCGTATTTGGCAATTTCCTCCATCATCTCCTTTACATAGGCAGAGGGAATGTTGTCACCGTCTATTAATACTGCTAGATTTATGTCCATTTTATAAAATTATTGGATTTAAATTTTTACGGAGCTAACCATTTATTGGTCGCGCCCCTTTTTATTCTCTTTGCAAAGCGATATAATTATCCCTATCCGCTTTTGTCTTGTTTCTTGCCGTTTGGCTTGGTTGAGCCAATAAAGATAGCTTTTTCTGTAACTGGGGGCAAAACCTTGAAAATTGACATAAGCCTTTGGCTCCGCATCGAATGCAACTTGTAAGTCTTCAGGGATAACACCGTTTTCAACATCGTCCAAAGCATTCCAGGAACCATCCAATTTTGCTACCTTAATTTTCTCCAGTCCGCTCGGGTGCATTTCCCCCCTTGTTTTGAGTTCTATAATATACGTTTTGTTCAATTTACTCCAAACACTTTTGGGCTTTCTGGGACAAAAATATTGTTGCCGTTTTCCATCCCCAAGACTTTTAACGGTACTGTCTATCCAACCGAAGCACAGAGCAACCTTTACGGCATCTTCCCAACGCATGCTATCCCTTTCGTGGGCCACTTTATAGAAAATAAGATGTACACCAGTACTACTTTGGTGATTGGTTTCCAACCAAGCCCGCCATTCCACATCCGTCTTAAAATAAAATTGTCTTACTACTTTCAAGAATTAAATTTTCTTATAGTCAACATAAAAGTTATTATCCACATCAACCGATAGTATATCTTTTTTAAAAGATTTTGACTGCCAACCAGAGGTGGGATAAACCCAGTCTTGGGTGCCATTTATACTGATTTTTACCGGCATCTCAAAACCCTTTATAATATTGGTATACCTATATCGCAGTTTTTTGCCCTTCACTTGGTATTCTAGGATGGGAATTTTAACAGTGCGTAAATATTGGTCAAAAAAACGGGAAAGATCTATGCCGGAACTACTACTGATATAATCCTCTATCTGTTTTGTAGTAACTGTCCGATGATAGAACTCCTTATTGAGACCCCGTAAAATAGTCCGCCATTTTTCATCATCGTCCACCAACTGCCTTATGGTATGAAGTACATTGGCTCCCTTGGAGTACATATCCCCGGAACCCTTTTGATTTACATTATAGGTTCCAATGATGGGCACGTCGTTTTGAATACTGCTACGGGTACCGAGAACGTAATCGGAAGAAGCTTTTTTCCCGAAGTGGTAATCCACATACAAATTTTCGGAATAGGCGGTAAAGCCTTCATGGACCCACATATCGGCAATATCCTTATAGGTAATATTATTGGCAAACCATTCATGGCCCGATTCGTGGATAAGGATAAAATCAAATTTTAATCCCCACCCTGATTTTGAAAGATCCTTGCCCAAATAACCGTTACCATATTTATTCCCATAGGTAACAGAACTTTGATGTTCCATCCCTAGGTAAGGTACTTCCACCAATTTATAACCGTCTTCATAAAAAGGGTAGGGGCCAAACCAATATTCAAAAGCCTCCATCATCATTGGCGCCTGCTTAAACTGTTCTTTTGCCTTTTCCTCATTATCCCGTAACACATAATAGTCCATCGTCAGTGGTCCATTTTCCCCATTGTAGGTTTCTCCAAAATGAACATAATCACCCAAATTGATATTTACCCCGTAATTGTTGATAGGATTGGACACGTACCAATGATAGGTTTTACTATCCTTTTTTTCTACCACTTTTAGAAGCCTACCATTGGAAACATCCATCAAATCTTTTGGAGTTGTAATATTGATGGCCATGCTATCTACCTCGTCGTACATGTGGTCTTTATTTGGCCACCAGATACTGGCACCCAAACCTTGGCAGGAAGTAGCTACAAAGTGTTTTCCATTGTTATCCTTTTTCCATGAAAAACCTCCGTCCCATGGGGCTCGGACCGCTTCTTTTGGATGGCCGGAGTAATAGACCTTAATTTCATTTATCTCCCCTTTCAATTGTGGCTTCTTAAGCGTTACAAAATGGGCATTCCCATTGGATTCCCACTCCAAATTTTCCCCTTCCTGAGTGATCTTTTCGATAATTAAAGGCGGTTGTAGGTCTACCTGAAGCCGCTGCCTTTCCTCCAAAACCGTATAACGAATTATATTGCTACCAGAGATGAATTTTTCATCCGGCTTCACCTCAACGCTCAAATTATAGAAATTTAGGTCCCACCAGGAGCGCTCCGGGGTTATACTGCCTCTTAGGGAATCCTGTTCTGTATAATTTTGTTGTTGTGCATAGGAGGATAGCCCAATGGCCAACATCAATGTAGCGGTGATTTTTTTCATTTTAAAAGAGTTATTAATTTATTCCATGACTTTTCATAAGCCATATTGTTTGGTCCATAAGTTTCTTCGGCACCTCTACTCATAAAGGCATGCCCCACACTTTCATAGATCTCAAAAGTATAAGGTTTACCATATTCCTTCATTGTTTTTTCAGTGTCCGGTATCGTCCCAATTACCCTATTATCGGCGGCACCATAAAAACCGAACACTGGGGACTGAATATTTTTTAAGCTTGTTAAATCCTTTGGGGCCGTACCGTAATAAACTATTGTACTTTCCAGATCTGGGTTTTGTGTTGCATAACCAAAACTCTGGGACCCGCCCCAACCCAATCCAACAACGGAAATTTTCCCATTGAACAAAGGGTTGTTTTTCACAAAATCATATACTAAATCCAAGTCTTTAGTCACCTGCAAGTCGTCCAAGGCATAAATGGCTTCCCTGACTTTTTCGGAATTTTCAAAATCGGTCGTTTTTTCAATACCTTCAACCATATTGGATATCAGATCTGGGGCTATGACCAAAAATCCTTGACCAGCTATCATTACTGAAAAGTCTTTTATAAATTGGTTTAATCCTAAATTATCATGTATTAATATTACTGCTTTGACAGCTTCACCACTTTCGGGGTAAACAACCAAAGCTTTTACTTCGCTTCCGTTATCCCTTTTAAAATCTACCCATTCCGCAGGTCGGGGAATTTCAGCAGCCTGCATTAATTCCTGAGCCTTTAAATTCCCGCTAAAGCCCAACAATAGGACAAGTAATTGCAAAATTAATTTCATAAATTTAGTTATAACCTACCTATGTTACTTTAAAATTGCATTGGGAAAAGCCACCACACTTTCAAAACCATCCTTCCCGATAGCGGACACCCCAAATAAAAAATTGTCCAATACAACGCCTTCCAAAGTATATCCCGAAACATCTCCTACCAACCTGCTATGGTCCCAAGTGGGGGAGGTAGTATCCCTCCAATAGATTTTATATCCGTTTGCACCGGGTACCTTGCTCCACTCCAACTTTGCCGAGGGTTCTACAATACCTCCAATGCCAACCTCTTTGGGAGCAGGAGGTGCCCAGGCCAAAGAAGCCAAATTAATCGCATTCACCGCCGTTAGTTTCTTGGCATATTCAAAGTTCACATGCTCCAATACATCTCCATAGGCAATTCCATTTTCTACCCTGATATCCTGATGCTGTTGGGTATAATTTTCGTGTGCTTCCATTATCCTTATTCCTGCATAACCGGCATCATTGAATGGGCGGTGATGCCCGCCCCGTCCAAATCTATCCATTCTATAGATCAGCATAGGGTTCATTTCCGGCATATAGGTTTTAACGTTCTTGTGAACGTAGCGGGCCAACTGCCTTGATATACCATCTACTTCACCCCCATAAAAACGGCGCATATTCCTTTCCCTTTCCGTCTCGGTCGGGGGCACAGGTTCAGAAAAAATCCTAAAATCGGTATTGCTAATAATTCCATCCCCGCCCTTTATATTACCTATCATATCGTTATTGAATATCCCTATAATATCCCAACCCTTGGCTTTGGCCATTCTTACCAGGCCCTGGCCTCCAAAAAGACCTTGTTCCTCTCCTGAAAGTCCCAGATATATAATACTATTTTCAAATTTATAATTGGATAGGACCCTAGCGGCCTCTAAGGTCCCTGCCATCCCACTGGCATTGTCATTGGCACCGGGTGAATCTGAAATATAATTATTGGCATCGCTTACGCGGGAGTCTATATCCCCACTCATAATTATATAGCGGTTTGGGTATTTGCCCCCCCTTTGAACGGCCATAACATTTACCACCCACACATCCCGAGGTATTCTGTTACTTTCTTCCTTTTTTACCAAGTCCCTTTGAAAACTTACCTCAAGACAATTGTTGCAATTGTCGGAAATTCTGTCGAACTCACTTTTGATCCATCGTCTTGCTGCACCAATTCCCCTGGTATTGGAAAGAGTATCGCTCAAGGTATGCCTTGTACCAAAGTTGACCAAGGTAGTGACGTCCTTTTTAATTCTCTCGGCCGAAACCTCGTTTATTATATCATAAATACGCTGATCTGTTTGCCCCATGAGGCAGAAAGAAAATAGAAATATACAACCAATAGTTAATTTGTGCATTCGTCCTGGATTTGGCTTGGTAATTTACGCTTATCCGTAAAAACAGCTTCTTAATTATTTGTTAAGACCTCCCTTAAACATTGCCGATAAACCAATTATTGGACCAATCGTCAAGAAGGTAAAAATAAAGCGCGTATCTACAACATCCAACAAGAAAGTTAGCAATTGTATGCTAATTATACTAATGGAGAAACCAATGCAGTTTACTAGGGTTAGTGCCGTACCCTTTAACTCCATAGGGACTGTGGAAGCTACTAAAGTAGAGAATTGTGGTGAATCTGAAGTTACAAATATTCCCCAAAGACAAAATACGACTAGAAATAGGGGAGTAGGAAAGAGAAAAAATAAGGGGGAGGCAAAACACAGGAGTCCAGATAGCAATAACGAGCCCATGGCTACTTTTCCACTGCCCCATTTAAGTGCCATATGTCCGCCAATGGCACAGGAAATACCGCCCAGTCCAATAATTACAAAGGTCCATAAAGAAATTGGAAGATCTTTATAATGAATGGAATTGTACGTTTTAATAGCATACGGAATAAAGGCCCAAAAGGCATAAAGTTCCCACATATGGCCAAAATAACCGTAGGCAGCTTTTTTAAAGGCAGGTATTCCGAAGAGCCTAATTCCCATTCTTAATTTCAATATCCTGTTAGGCTTTCTGTAAGGGCCGTCAGGTACCAAAAAGAACATGGACAAACCTCCCAAAATAGCTAATAATGAGGTTGTTTTAATTACAACCGTATAATCTTCGCCCAACTCCAAACCTTGTAGCAAATAGGGAAATGAAGTACCTAAGACCAGTGCCCCAACCAAATACCCCAAGGCCTTTCCCAACCCCTGTTCATAGTAATCTGCCGCTATCTTCATCCCCACAGGGTAAATACCGGCTAGAAAAAAACCGGTACCCAATCTGGCAACAAAAAGTGTTGTATTGGAGATGTCCTGGAGCAATAACATCATATTACAGAGGGCCGCCAAAAAGGAGCTGAACAAAAAGACTTTGGAAGGGGAATGGCGATCCGATATCATTAAAATCGCAAACACCAAGGTACCCAAAATAAAGCCTATTTGAACCGAAGACAGCACATAACCAATAATTTGGATTCCCAATCCCGTTTTTAATATCAGATCATCCAAAACAGCATTCCCCGCAAACCACAAAGAGGTGCACGCAAACTGCGAAATAATAATGACGGGCAATATATACCCCCCTAACTTCAATTTAGTACTGTATTTCACAATGGACATGCACTAGCAAATATGATCAAAGAACAGCGGTAATAACCAACCGCTGTTTACAGGAATGCTCCCTGTTCCTAGCGGATAAAATGCTCCAGTAATCCTCGGACATTTTTAATACTGTCTACGTAGTACCTGGCTTGAGTTTTTTGTCGCCCCACTTTTACGGTAATGGCGCTTTCCGGCAATTCCTGAAACATAAATTCATCGGTCCAATCATCGCCTATGGCAAATACGAAATCATATTCCTTTTGGGAGAATACCCGCATGGCCGCCCTACCTTTGTTCACATTGCTGCTCTTTATTTCTATGACCTTATTTCCGTTTAAAATACTCAAATCGTCATTGGCTATTAAACTTGTAAGGACCGTATTGAGTTCAGTGGCGCGTTTCTGCCCAAAGTCTGGATCGGTCTTACGGTAGTGCCAGGCCAAAGAATAGTTTTTTTCCTCGATAAAACTACCTGGGGTCCTATCCACAAAGGATTCCAGTACTGGATTAATTTTTTCCATCCAATCTTTTTTAACATTTTCCAACATTCTGAAGGCTTCCCCTTTTTCGGAAATCCACACTCCATGTTCCACGATCATATTGTACTTCTTGGGCAAAAACCATTTGGTAAAAGTATCCTTATCACGGCCACTGATTAAATAGACATCCGTGTTTTCCAATGCGGACATACGATCTAGTAAATCATATAATGCCTCATCGGGATTCGCCTTTTGTGGATCGCCCTGAAATCCTGCCAAAGTGCCGTCATAATCCAAGAACATTAATCTTTTTTTTGCGTTCCCATAATCCTTTACTATCCCCTTCAAAATGTCATTGGACAACCTGCGCGACTTATAGGAATGGTCTATCAGTTTCTGGTTTTGCAAAGAGGTCATGAAATCATTGGCCCATTTTTCTACGTTATATCTTTCCAATCTTTTTTGCAGAATGGCATTTCTGGCCTGTTGCTCTTCTACCGGCATATTGATAGCCTCATATAATGTATCCGCAATTTCCTCAAAATTATTCGGGTTTATTAAAAGGGCTTCGTTCATCTCATTGGCGGAACCGGCCATTTCACTCAAGATTAGGACCCCAGTTTTATCTGTTCTTGTAGCAATATATTCTTTGGCAACAAGGTTCATCCCGTCCCTTATTGGTGTTAGCCAGGCAATATCACTGGAGGTATAAAGATCAATCAGGTTCTCAAAAGGCATGGAGCGGTAAAAATACCATATAGGAGTCCAACTTACCGTGGAAAATTCACCATTGATCCTCCCTACCAATTCGTCTATTTCCTTTTTCAATAATTGATATTGTGGAACATTGGATCTCGATGGCACCGCTAAGACAATAAGTCGCACCTTTTCTTTGTACTGCGGGTATTTGGTTAAAAAGTATTCAAAGGCATTAAGCCTTTTTGCTATCCCTTTGGAATAATCCAATCTGTCTATAGATAAAAAGAACTTGGCTTCGGGGTCCGATTCTTTGTGCATATCCAGCCTGCGCTGTAATTCGGATCGCTGACCTGTCTTGTTTTCATCATGCTTTTTTGCGGCATCACTAAATTTTTTATAATCAATTCCCATGGGAAAAGAATCTACTTTAATGACCCGATCTTCCAAATAGATATCATTAAAACTAACATCAAGTCCCAATAACCTCCGTACAGAACTTAAAAAATGACGTTCGTAATCATAGGTATGAAAACCGATCAGATCAGATCCCAAAAGCCCCATTAAAACTTCCTTACGCCAGGGCAAGGTTCTAAATATCTCATAGGAAGGAAAGGGAATATGCAAAAAGAAACCAATGGAAATATTAGGGCGCTTTTCCCTAACCATTTGAGGCACCAGCATTAACTGATAGTCGTGTACCCAAATAGTATCGTTGTCCCCCGCTTCTTTCAAAATAGCATCCGCAAATTTTTGATTAACGGATTTATAAGTATCCCAACTTTCAAGCTCAAACTCTGAATATTCCAAAAAATAATGAAAGAGCGGCCATATGGTACGGTTGCTGAATCCATAATAAAAACCATCCACTTCCTCGGAAGTTAGATTTACCTTGGACGATCCGTGCTTGGCCAATGCCTTGTCTATTTCCGGGGCAAGTCCGTCCGGAATCTCCTCATCCGTTAATCCGCTCCATCCGATCCATAAGCTATCACCTCCCGAATGAACAGATTTCATACCAGTAGCCAAACCGCCTACACTTGGTATTGCAGTGATGTTTCCATTGTCGATTTGTAATTGTACGGGCAGTCTATTTGAGATTATGATAGTTTTGGCCATAATTTGACATTTTTAAGTGTTATTCGTATTTAATTTCCCTAAATTTCGGTAAAATGATGTGTAAAACCTACTAATTAAGGTTATTTAAAGAACAAAATGGAATATGGATAATTTAGACTATGGAATTATAGGAAATTGTAGAAGTGCTGCTTTGATTTCTAAGAAAGGCTCATTGGATTGGTGTTGTTTGCCAGAATTTGATTCCTCCTCCATATTTGCAAAAATTCTTGACGATAAAATAGGCGGTAGTTTTGAAATCTTAGTGGATGACAACTATACCATTCATCAAAAGTACATTCCTTTGACGGCTATTTTGGTCACAACCTTTTCCGATGGTAAGAATAGTTTTGAAGTTCAGGATTTTATGCCTCGATATTACAAGCAAAATGGGGATTACAATGCACCACCGGAAATTATACGATATATAAAGCTTATTTCGGGCAGGCCGGTGTTCAGGGTATTGTACAATCCTAAATTGGAATATGCCATGGGGAAAACCAATACCTATGTGAAAAAAAACTTCATTGCCAGTTTGACCCATGAGGTGAAGTTCGACACTTTTTTTCTTTACACTTCCTTTGATAAGGAAAGTGTTATGTGCCAACGGGATATTGTGCTGCAAGGCGATGGCTATTTTCTATTGGGATACAATGAAAAGATATTGGAACCAAGCCTGGACAGGGTATATTTAGAATTGGAGCGCACCAAAGTCTATTGGTTAAATTGGTCCAGCAAGACCCCTACTTATAAGAAGTACGATGCTGAGATAAAAAGAAGTGCCCTAACTTTAAAGATGTTGAGCTATGACAAGTCGGGGGCCGTACTGGCCGCCGCTACCACCTCACTTCCGGAAACCATAGGTGAGGTTAGAAATTGGGACTATCGCTTTTGTTGGATCAGGGATGCCTCTATGGTAATAAAGGTTGTAGGCCAATTGGGTCATAAGAATATAGCAAAACGGTATTTGCAATTTATCATTGACCTCATTCCCGACAAGGATGAGAAGTTGCAAATTATGTATGGCATCAACAAGGAAAAAATATTAACGGAAGAAACCTTGGACCATTTAAAAGGTTACATGGGCTCCAAACCGGTAAGAATAGGAAATGCGGCCTACAAGCAGCGACAGAATGATATATACGGTATCCTAATGGATGTTATATATACACAATTGGAAAAATTTAATACGGAAATAGAGAATGGGGAAGAGCTTTGGGGAATTACAAAGGGAATCGTATGGATCGTAAATAAGCATTGGCAGGAAGCCGATAAAGGGATATGGGAATTTCGTACCGAGGATAGGCATTTTACGTTTTCAAAAGTGCTCTGTTGGACGGCTATTGACAGGGCCATTAAAGTGGCCGAACTATTTGGGAAGCAGAGAAAGTTGGATAAATGGCGAACTTTGGAAAAGGAAATTCGAGAGGATATTCATAGCCACGCTTGGAATGAAGAAAAACAGGCATTTACCCAATCTTATGGTTCACCGCATTTGGATGCCTCTGTCTTACTGATGGAATCCTACGGATTTATAGACCCCAAAGACCCAAAATATGTGAGTACGGTACTGGCCATTGAAAAAGAGCTGTGCAATGATGGACTACTGTATCGATATAAAAATGAAGATGATTTTGGACTGCCCTCCTCATCCTTCACCATTTGTACCTTTTGGTTTATAAATAGTCTATTTAAAATAGGTCACGAACAAAAGGCCATGAAACACTTTGATCAATTACTGAGCTACAGCAACCATTTAGGTCTGTTCAGTGAGGATATAGATTTTAAGACTAAAAGGTTATTGGGCAACTTTCCGCAGGCCTATTCGCATTTGGCACTAATTGAATGTGCTATGAACTTTTCCAAAAAACACAGTGAAATGGAAATATTGGAGTCGCTTACTGATCACGATAATTAATACAAGGGTCCAATACCTGCAAAAGGCAAACCCGGCACCTGGTCAGAAAAAGAAGACTACCCCTTAAAAATTTTCAAACACCCCCAAGCCAAATAAAGCGAAATCATACTTTACAGGGTCATGGGGGTCCATTTTTCTGAGGTTCGCATCTAATTCTGCCAAGGCCCTACCGTCGTTCTGTTTGCGCTGGATGAGACCCAGTTTACGGGCAACATTACCGGTATGAACATCCAAAGGGCATGAGAGTTGGGAAGGTTTAATTTTATTCCATATACCAAAATCCACTCCACTGCTATTATTTCGTACCATCCACCTTAAGAACATGTTGATTCGTTTAGCGGCAGATCCCTTTTGGGGATCGGACACATGTTTTGTGGTTCTGGGCAAGTGGTCCAGTTCAAAGAAAGTGGTCTTGAACCGCGAGATCGACATTTGCAGTGTGGTTACATCCCCTTTTAAGGCGAATGTATTTTCCAATCCCCCACGATTTGTATAAATATTGTTTAAACTACGGATGAAATATGCCAGATCCTCCCCATTAAAGGTCCGATGAACAAACCCTTTAAATTTGTCCAAATCCGCCACTTGGTGGTTCATAATAAAGTCGAAAGGGGAATTATCCATCAATTCCATCATTCGTTCCGAATTGTTAATGATGCTTTTTCTATTGCCCCAGGCAATGGTGGCGGTTAAAAACCCACTGATCTCAATATCCTCCTTTTTTGTAAATCTATGCGGAATCCGGAGGGGGTCTGTGGATAAAAAATCCGGGCGATTGTATTGTTCTACCTTGGTATCCAAAAATTCTTTTAGTTCTTCCTGCGTCATTCCAAAGGGAGATTTAAAAATTTATAAAGAAGCATGGGCGTAATTAGCACACCATTATACATGGCATGCAGACAGATAGACCACTGTAGCCCCATTTTAACTCGAACATAGCCCAAAAATACACCTAAGATCAATTGAGGTGCCACTAATAATGGTGCAATATAATATACTTGCCGAGACATTTCAAAATTGGTCAAATGCACGGCCGCAAATAATAAAACCGATGCATATATCCCAAATTTGAAATACTTCGTATTCCTGAACCAAATCAACGGACCCCTAAAAAGCGTTTCCTCAACAATAGGGGCAAGAATTACAGCCATAAAAAACAACGAAATAACGGAATATTTGGCTAGAAATGTTTCAATTGCATGCTCGCCAAGATCAATTTTCAATAGCCCCATCAACCATTGATTAAACATGCCTATAGTGACACCTATTACAATACCCCATTGCAGAAGGGCCAAAACAATTTTTAACTTCAACGAATTGGAGGTATGGTCCAAGCGAATATATTCAGGCGCTTTTATAAAATTCCAGACCCTGACCAATATTTTCATAGGGTAATGGCACCGTCTACCATGGTCAGCTTTCTGTCGGCCATATTGGCAAGTTCTTCATTATGGGTTACAATGACAAAAGTTTGCCCAAAGGCATCCCTCAGATCGAAGAACAATTTATGAAGATTATCGGCACTTTCAGAATCCAAATTGCCACTGGGTTCATCCGCAAAAATAACCGAAGGGCTATTCACCAAGGCCCTTGCCACCGCTACCCGCTGTTGTTCCCCCCCAGAAAGTTCATTGGGCTTGTGCTGCAACCTGTGGGAAAGTCCCAAGAACTCCAAAAGTTCTGCAGCCCGTGTTTCCGCTTTTTCCTTTTTTGTTCCTTTAATAAAAGCGGGGATACAAACATTTTCCAAGGCTGTAAATTCCGGTAACAACTGATGAAATTGAAAAATAAAACCAATATGGCTATTTCGGAATTTGGCCATAGCCTTATCCGATAATTTAGTTACGTCCTCATCATTGATCAAAAGGGTACTGTCTTTCTTATTGCTTAGGGTATCCAAAGTGCCCAGTATTTGTAAAAGAGTGGTCTTTCCGGCTCCAGAGGGACCTACAATAGACACCACTTCTCCCTTTTTTATGTGCAAATCCACCCCCTTGAGCACCTGTAGGTTACCGTAAAATTTATTAATATTTGTGGCCTTTATCATGTTTCTAAATTATGGGTTGAAAGTAAACATTAAGAAGAAGAATACAAAATACTTATTCTCTAGTTGGCCTTTTATTATACACATTTATAACAGCTGATTATAGCAGAAACAATGCGAATAAATTCTAATTGGATATTCTTTTTATAATAATAAGGTAATGATTATATTGTGGGAGCTACAAAATGATAAATTATAGGACAAGCCTTTTATGAGACAATATAGAAATTTGGAAGAATACAATCTGGAAATTACCGATGAGGTCAGATCCAGATACTCGTCTATTATCAATGAAATAGGGGAGGACCTGAACAGGGACGGACTCATAAAAACTCCGGAGAGAGCCGCAAAGGCCATGCTTTTTTTAACCCAAGGCTATAAGCAGGATGCTGTAGAAATCCTGAAAGGTGCCATGTTTAAGGAATCTTACGATGAAATGGTCATCATTAAGGATATTGAAGTGTATTCTTTGTGCGAGCACCATATGCTGCCCTTTTTTGGCAAGGCCCATATAGCATATATTCCCAACGGCCATATAGTTGGCCTTAGCAAAATACCGAGGGTAGTAGATGTTTTTGCAAGAAGATTACAAGTACAGGAACGATTGACCAATGATATCCTGGAATGCCTTAACAATACTTTAAAGCCACAAGGTGTTGCCGTGGTCATAGAAGCCTCGCATATGTGTATGATGATGCGGGGAGTACAAAAACAAAATTCGGTAACCACCACCTCGGGTTTTAGGGGGCAATTTGAGAAAATAGAAACAAGGAACGAATTCTTGAAATTAATAAGTTCAAAATTATCTTAAATCGCTTGTTCAATACTTTGGCACTTTATTTGCTTTAAAGCAGCTGTAAATCAATATGTAAAAATAACTACATTGAAAGACCATAAATTAAGAAATCTATTATTGGGATTGCTTTTTGACGGAATAGGAATGCTTTCCTTCGTTATTCCCGGTATCGGCGAATTTTCAGATGTTATCTGGGCTCCCTTGGCCGGCTGGCTAATGACCAGATTATACAAGGGCAAGATTGGACGGACTGCCGGGGCAATAACCTTTATTGAAGAAATATTACCTGGTTTGGACATTGTTCCCACCTTTACCATCATGTGGCTTTATACTTATGTTTTTAAGTCCTTTAGAAAAGAAAAAATTATTTCGGCCAAGTAAATTGGCATTCATTTTTTTTAGAACCAAACAAATCCATATAAAATTATTAAGTAACCAATGTTACCCCAATTTTCCGATAACTTTCTTAGATTTATCTGGTATTTTAATATCAAGTAAATGAAAAGAAGAAATTTTGTCAAAAAAACCAGCTTAGGTTCTTTGGCAGGAATCCTGGGATTGGATATTGTTTATGGTGCTAAAATTCCTGAAAATTATACACTTTTGGGGCTTCAGGATCCTGATCCATTTCAAATGTTCAACAAAGATAAGGAAATGGTGGTCCTGAACAGCAAACCATGGAACATGGAAGCAGTGGCCCATTTATTGGACGACAGGGTAACACCAAACAAATATATGTTTATCCGAAACAATGGACTGGTTCCTGAAAACATCAATGTACAGGAGTGGACCATAACATTTGATGGTGAATCCGTAATGGAGGCGAAAACTTTCACCTTGGAAGAGCTAAAAACAAAATTTCCCCACCATACCTATCAACTTACCGTAGAATGTGGCGGCAATGGTAGGAGCGAATTCGATCCACCCGCCAAGGGAAACCAATGGACCATTGGGGCCGTAGGTTGTGCCAACTGGACAGGGGTTCGGCTAAAAGATGTCCTTAAAGAGGTTGGAATCAAGGACAATGCCGTGTACATTGGCTATCATGCTGCAGACCAACACTTAAGTAGGGACCCAAGCAAAGAGCCTATTTCCAGAGGGGTTCCTATTGCCAAGGCTATGATGGACGAAACCTTGTTGGCCTTTAAAATGAACGGAGAGGATATTCCTTTGGTACACGGGTATCCCTTGCGTTTGGTATGTGGTGGATGGCCGGCATCTACTTCCGGAAAATGGGTAAATAGGATCAGTGTGCGCAACATAGTCCATGATGGGGAAAAAATGACAGGAACCTCTTATAAGGTGCCCTGTAACCCTGTTGCTCCTGGAGAAAAGGTCAAGGATGAGGATATGTGCATTATAGAATCCATGCCAGTGAAATCCTTGATTACCTATCCTAAATCGGGAGCCATGATTCCTATGGGAAAGAAGCTTAATATTAGAGGCCATGCCTGGGCAGGGGAATTGGAAGTTTCCAAAGTATCCTATTCTATCGACTTCGGCGCTACCTGGTCCGAATGCTCCTTGGAAAAACCAGCAAACCGATTGGCTTGGCAACATTTTAAGGCAAGTATAAGTTTTCCTAAATCCGGTTATTACGAGGTATGGGCACGGGCTACGGATTCAAGGGGGGTAAGTCAGCCCATGTTATTGCCCGGATGGAACCCCAAAGGATACCTTAACAATGCATGCCATAGGATTGCGGTAAAAGTAAGTTAAATGAACAAACAGGATAATTTTAGAAAGCAGGTAAAGTCCATTTATAGCGTTTTAGTGGTTTCTTTCGTCATGGTTGTACTCATAGGTATATTGGGGATTACCTATATGTTGGACCCATCTGCCTTTTCTTTTAAAGGCGATACACCCAATTCTGAAGTAATTGGAACAAGCACCGAGGATGAAGATTGGGATAAGATTGAAAACGGTATCCACCTGAGGACAGGATTAAAAGAAGGAGAGGGTTTAATGACAGTGGTAAATAATTGTACCAATTGTCATTCCGCCCAATTGGTCATACAGAATAGAATGAACGAAGAGCGATGGACGGAGACCATTCGCTGGATGCAAAAAACCCAAAATTTATGGGATTTAGGGGCCAATGAAAAGGTCATTATTAATTATTTGGTCACCAACTACCCTCCCAAGAGCAAGGGTAGGAGAGAGGCATTGACCGATGTGCAATGGTACCCATTAAATGAGTAACGGAATAAGTTATTGCGATAAGTATAAAGGTCTTGGAAAAATATTTTGAAGCATTCATCAACACCATTATAGGAACAGCGAATTGGACCTGGAAATCCATAATATTCGACGTTCCTTGGTATACCAATTATTTTTGGGGGCTTATAATTATTTCCCTTGTGGTTTGGTTGCTGGAAATTTTGTTTCCATGGCGTAAGGATCAATCCATTTTCCGCAAGGATTTTTGGTTGGACGGTTTTTATATGTTTTTTAATTTTTTCCTTTTCGCCATTGCCATAAGTGGATTTTACAAGATATTGGGTCTTCTTTTTAGCGATTTGGGTATACAACAAAGTAGCCTTGCCCTTTTGGATATGTCCCATTTTCCCAATTGGCTTCAATTATTGATCTTTTTTATAATATTGGATTTTGTCCAGTGGTTTACCCATATTTTGCTCCATAAGTATCCATTTTTATGGAAATTCCATCAAATACACCACAGTGTAAAGGAGATGGGATTTGCGGCACACCTACGTTATCATTGGATGGAAAATGTGTTCTACAAACCCTTAAAGACCTTTGGGGTCATGATCTTGGGCGGCTTTGAACCCGAACATGCCTATATAGTCCATTTTTTTGCGATAGCCATTGGCCATTTCAATCATGCCAACATAAAAATTACCTGGGGTTGGCTAAAATATATTTTAAACAATCCGGTAATGCACCTATACCATCACGCGCACGATTTACCAGATGGGAAATACGGTGTTAATTTTGGAATCAGCCTTAGTCTATGGGATTATATTTTTAAAACCAACTATATCCCCGAAGACAGTGGTAACATTGAATTGGGCTTTGAAGGGGATGAAAAAATTCCAAATTCTTTTTGGAAACAAATAACCTACGGTTTAAAAAGAATCAAGCCGTAGGTATTTCTTATTATTGGAATGGGTGTTACACCAAAATTAGTTTAAAGGCCCCTCATGGGTACACCTTTTTACAATAGTATGTTAAGTCCTACAACAACAGATCTTCCCATATTCAAAATTTCATCACTTTTTAAACGGGATAAATGGGCAATGTATTTTTTATCCAATAAGTTGTTGGCACTAAGAGTAATATTCATGCTTTTTTTCAAAAATTGAATGTCCCCTCCCAAACCGGCATTTAATAGGGAATATCCAGGAGTAACGGTTTCAAAAGTACTTACTTTTCCCTGTTTAAAGGTGGTGTTCAAGGAAACGAACGCATTGGACCTAAGCCACCATCCCTTAGCATTATTAAACTCTACCCTAAACGTATTGGTCAACTTATTGGCGGGGATCAAAGGTAAGGCTTCACTAGTCTGTAATTCACCGAACACCGTTTGGTAACTACTTTCTATGTGCAACCAATCGTACGGGTGGGGGTGCAGATGAAATCCAATTTCCCCTCCATAAAGAATGGCATCCTGTTGTAGATAGTTGAAAACAGGGGTTTCATCCATTAAAGTTCCACTGGGCGATATATAGATATAATCCTTTATACTATTGTGAAAACCATTCAGAAAAAACTCGTAATGTTCATTTTGAAATTCCAATGCCAGATCAATTTGTAGGTTTTGCTCGTTCTTAAGGTCGCTGTTTCCAATTTCGAACCTATTGGTCCCCTCATGGGTACCATAGGAAGTGAGTTCGGCCAAATTGGGCGCCCGGAACCCTGTAGCCACATTGATTCTAGCAGTGAGTTGTTCGGAAATATTGTTTTTGTATCCAAAAGCACCATTAAAGCTATTAAAGTTGCGTTTTAAAGGGGCTATATAATCTTCTGCACCGCTTATACCATAGGCCTTTCCGTCTATTTGCCTGTGGTCATAGCGCAATCCCACCTGAAAATCGTTGTTTTGATCGAGGTGAAAATGGGTGGTCCCTAAAAATCCTATATCTTGTGTAGTGGCATCGGGAATTAAAATCTCTTCCCCAAAATTCTCGTTGGTCTGATAAATTCCTTGTACGCCAACAACAGTTTCAAATTTTCCCGATTTAGGGAGATGGTACTGCAGATTATAATTAAAGGTATTGAGCTTCATGTCCAAGGCAGCCCCCTCTTCGCCTTCTTCTTCATGCTCTTCGTGCTCCTCGTGGCCTTCTTCCTCTTCCTCATGGTGATGGTCTTCAAACTCCTTACGATTATTTCCTATGTAGCCCAAGGTGATATCCAAATTGGAGTTGTTAAAGAATAATTTGGAGTTGGAGCTCAATATATGGTTGTCCAATTTTTGATATGGTAAATCGGGTGTTCTGGAGGTGGTTTGCAAGCCCACCTCTTCAGGTATCCCCAAATTGGACCGGTTGTAATTATACCTAATCTCACTTTTAAAGGAGGTTGCCTGATAACCCAAGCCGGCCTTTAGATCTTTCTCATTAAATCTGGAATTGGTAACCCTATTGCCATCTCCACCCAAATAATCCACATGGCTATTGGTTGCCAAGCGTAGAAGATATTTAAATCTATCCCCTGAAGCTCTAATGCCGGCCCCACTACTTATACCTTGGGTGTTGGTATTGTAGTTGAAATTTATATCTCCCTCGGTACTATTGGGAACTGCAAATTTTTCCGGGTTCAGATAAAGCACTCCCCCCATTGCATCAGACCCATATAGTAGGGAAGCAGGCCCCTTGATTACCTCAACACTTTCTATGCCGGCTTCATTTACTCCCAAACCATGTTCTGCCCCAAATTGCTGGTTTTCTAAGCGAATACCCTGGGTATACACCAAAACACGATTGGAAGTAAGCCCTCTAATTACGGGTTTCCCTATTCCCACACCTGTTGAAACCACATCCACCCCGGGTATGGCCCCTATACCTTCCACCAGAGTAGGGGCACCTTGGCTCTTGAGTGTTGCCAATTTGGCGAATTCTACCTTCATAACATTTTCACGTTGTAATTTATGGAATGGGGTAGATACAATAACTTCTTCCATTTCAATGGCACTTGGAACCAATGAAATGTCCAAGGTATTGCTCCCTTTTTCAATGGTAATATTGTCTGAAAAAGTTAGAAAACCTATATAGGAAGCCACTATTTTATAGGTTCCCGTTGGTAAGGCTCCAATTTTATATTCCCCATCATTATTGGTTACACCACCCTTTTCCATTTGTGGAAAATAGATGGTAACCTGTTCCAGACCTTCTTGGTTCTCTGTATTAATTATTTTTCCGGAGAGGGTATTTTGGGAGTTTGCTGTTATATATGTCAAAATGCAGAGCATTGACAGGATTATATTTCTCATTTAATTTTTTTATAGGTAATGGCGAGAATTAGCTAGAGGCAATTCGCGTCCAAAAAATTGTTTAAAACTGTTTGGTGTAATTATAAGTAAGACCTTTTATCTCAAATACCCCAAATGTAGTTCATATAACTAGGCGTGCCTGCAACATAGAGTTTTGGCCGCCTTATATTACTATAGGGTTTCACAGGCATAATGTTTGCGTGCGCACGATTATACAAGTCCGGTAAAAAGTATTATAGGGCCGATGGAGGTCCCCTTCTGGAGAAATGGAGTTTTTGATACTTACTTAAAAAATTATAGAAGTTTATAATTTTTTCTGTTTTAGGTACTATTGTAAATGTAGCAAACTCCTGTTGCGTAAGGGTATACAAATGTGTAAGATTGAATTTATGGTAATCACAATCCAATTCTACTTCATGTATATGCAGTTTACCTTTTTCCTTGCAGACAAAGGTGTGGTGCTCAAAGATGGCATGTTTTAATTTTAAAATGGAAGGAAGGGTTATTAAACCGACCAAGAGGACGGCAATAATTGAAAAGGTTATATTTCTCAAATGAATCTTCACTCTTCAAATCTAGTGGTATCCCAACAAAATGATTGTTAATAAAAATATAATTTATGACTTTGCTACTGTCGTTGGTGGTTGGCTTATGGAAAAAAAGTATATGCAACCAAACCAATATTTATCAAGGATATTTAGATTCCTGCCGTTTCTGCAGCATACCAATGGTGATTTATATGCTATGTTATATTTTTCACTTAAGTATAAAGCCCAAGCCCATACGATTTAACATCTTTTTTTCAAATTCCCAAAAGAATTTGAACTGACCGAACAACCACCCGTAGATAACCAATAGAAATTGATAGATGGGAAAAATCAACAATATTCTAAAAATCAAATAAATAAGGCCTCCCCATAGGAAATCGGGGGAAAAGTTTTCCCGATTCAATCCGATCCAATTTAGAAACGGCTTAGCTGCATACACCGCTGATGAACCAGTAATGGAGAATACTATAAATATGATTGCAAGCTGCATATTGGAACTTACGCCCCAACGTTGTTTTAATTTCTTCATACTATAAAAAATCGTTACAAAGATAACTTTTTATACACGGGGAACAAATGGCCCCAATCGTTGATTGTATTTGCGTTGAAAATAAATAAAGTAGTTGTACAATTTATAATTCACCTCGTACCCATAATCTATATTCGGGTCGTAATCGATGCGGAGCTCATAAAGATTGGGACTATATCTAAATGGCTGCATTACCCTTTGATTCCATTCCTGAACCATGATCCTATTCCTGTTTTCCAGATAGGACTGGGAATAAAACCCTTTAGGCTTGGCAATACTCTGAAGCCATAGATCAAAGCCTGGCTCAATTATAATAATTTCGTATTCCGTTTTCTCGTCCCTAATGGTTATGGTATCTCCTTCCGTTTGGGAAAAAGCAGCCTTTTCTGCCTCTGTAACCGAAATTGCTTGCTTGGTACTGGAGCAATTGGCCAAAAACAAAAGAAACATCACAGTAACCGCAATGGTAAAAATAGTCTTTTTCATCGCTTATATTATTTCAATAGTCATTAATATTATACGTATCAGCAATGGTCTACCGGGTTAATAACCTAAAATTCAATTGCCAACATATCTTATATTTCCTACTTATAAGATACAAAAAAAGCCATTTATGTTACAAATGGCTTTCCTTATATTATGTTAAAACTCTTATTTACCAAAAAGTCCGCCTAGCAGGCCTCCCAATCCACCTTTCTTTTTACCGGTTCCCATGACCATCCCAGCAACATCGTCCAGTACACTGCCATCTCCATCCGCATCCAATAAAGTAGTAATCAAGCTCTGGTTCTGTTCAGGTTGGCCACCAAGCATACTTCCCAATAAGCTATTTAGTCCATTGGCGTCGTTTACATTGCTCTGTGCTTTTTGTTTACCCAAGTAGGCCATTACCAATGGCGCGGCAATTTTAAGGATTTGGGCCACCGATCCTGCATCCAGTCCGGATTTCTGACTTAAGGCATTCTCAACATTGGCTTGTTTTCCACCAAAAACGTGACTTAATATACCAGCTCCATCATTAATAACGGATTCATCAACCCCTCCACCGAACAATCCTCCAAGATTATCCAACAATCCACCATCGTGTTTGGAAGAAAGTGCATTCATTAGACCTTCGGCCCCTTGTGGGGAAGAAACATTCTTCTTCATGGCACCTAATAAAAGTGGCATCGCCATGCTCAGGACATCTGCTGTTTTGTTTTCGGGTTGTCCAGTCTGACCGGCAACTCCGCTAATTAATTGTTTGCCCATTGGGCTACTTAAAAGATCCAATAATCCTGACATTTTTATAAGTGTTATGATTAGTATTAATATGCTTAAGATACAAAAAAGAGTTTGAACAAACTGTTTTTATCTTCAAATCCCTATTTATAAAGTTCAATAATTTGTGAAGCCAGTTCCAAGCCGATCCTATCCTGGGCCTCCTCGGTAGCAGCACCTATATGTGGACTAAGGGAAATATCCGGATGCATCAAAATACGTAGTTCCGGGATAGGTTCGGATTCATAGACATCCAATCCCGCAAAAGCCACTTTCCTACTTTCCAGTGCATCTACAAGGGCTACCTCATCCAAGATACCTCCACGGGCAGCGTTTACTATACCTACGCCGTCCTTCATCAAACCAAATTCCCTTTTGCCAATAATATAGGATTTTTGAGCTGGAACATGAAGACTAATAAAGTCAGCGGTTTTCAACAAGTTTTCCAAAGGAGTACTTGTAAGTTCAAAAGAAATTGATCTATTGTCATAAAAAGGTACGGTCACGGTGGCCTCATCCAAAAATGGATCGGTAAAAATTACTTTCATCCCAATGCCCAAAGCTATTCTGGCGGTTGCCACTCCAATTCTTCCAAACCCTATGATCCCTATGGTCTTTCCTCTTAATTCCACGCCTTTGGCATAGGCATTTTTTAGTTTCTTAAAATTACTATCCCCTTCCAACGGCATATTCCTATTGGCATCGTGCAAAAACCTTACCCCACTAAACAAATGGGCAAACACCAGTTCAGCCACCGAGGAAGATGAGGCTTCCGGAGTATTGATGACATGTATTCCTTTGGATTTGGCGTAATCCACGTCTATATTGTCCATTCCCACACCACCCCGGCCAATAATTTTCAAGCCTGGGCAACCATCTATTACATCCTTAAAAACTTTAGTAGCACTTCTGACCAGCAGCACCGATACTTTATTTTCATTTATATAGGATACAAGCTGCTCTTGTGCCACATTCACCGCCAAAACTTCAAAACCGGCATTTTCCAAAGTCTGTATGCCACTTTTTGATATTCCGTCGTTTGCTAAAATTTTCATACTAACTGTTGATTGTTATTCTTTAGAACTCTAAAGTTGTTACTGAGTTGACCCTTCCAATACACCAATTGTAAGGTATTGGCTAATTGCCAAGACCTTTCCTAGGCAATATCGCAAGTCCTAAAACTCGATTTTTAAGCTTTTCGCTCCAATTCACTCATTACATCTACCAAGGTACCTACGCTCTCCAAAGGAAGGGCATTATACATGGAGGCCCTATATCCCCCAACGGAACGATGTCCGTTTATTCCATTAATTCCCGCTTCCCGGCACATTTCATCAAATACGTCCTTAAGTTTTTCCTCCGCTAGCGTAAAGGTGGCATTCATATTGGAACGGTCCTCTTTATGTGCATAGCCGTTGAACAATGGATTTAAATCTATTTCAGAGTACAAAAGTTGGGCCTTCTTTTCATTAATCTCTTCAATGGCAGCAATTCCGCCCAATTTTTGAAGCCACTCCAAGGTAAGCATGGAAACATACACGGGGAATACAGCTGGGGTATTAAACATACTCTCCTTTGCAATATGCACCTTGTAATCCAACATAGATGGAATTTTTCTACTAACCTTGCCCAAGATTTCTTCCTTTACCACTACCAAGGTGGTACCGGCCGGACCCATGTTTTTTTGGGCACCAGCGTAAATAAGATCAAATTGGGAGAAATCCAATTGTCTGGAAAATATGTCGGAACTCATATCACAGACCAAAGTAGCTTCCGTTTTAGGAAATTTCTTTATTTGGGTGCCATAAATGGTATTATTGGACGTAAGGTGCAGGTAATCCAAGTCGCTAGGAATACTGTAACCTTTGGGAATATAACTGAAATTCCCGTCTTTGGATGATCCTACTTCCAAGACCTCCCCAAAAAGCTTGGCTTCCTTTATCGCCTTATCTGCCCAGGTACCTGTATTAAGATAACCCGCCTTTTTTTCCAATAGGTTGTAGGCCACCATTAAAAACTCCATGCTAGCACCTCCTTGTAGGAATAAAGCCTGATAGCCCTTGCCTTCTAGACCCAATAGTTCCAAGGCCAGAGACCTGGCCTTGTCCATTACCGTCACAAAATCCTTACTTCTATGTGAAATTTCGATCAGGGAAAGTCCCAATCCATTAAAATCCAAGACGGCCTCGGACGCCTTTATGATTACTTCCTGAGGAAGGATACAGGGGCCGGCACTAAAATTATGTTTTTTCATTTATCACTTATTAGAGTTGTTCAAAGAATGGTATTCCTTCTCTGAGAGGTTAAAAAATTACTGCTATATACCGGTCACAAGAAACATATTTATCAATCACATATGTTCGGGCTACGTCTATTTTACAGTTATTCTCAAATTCAGTTATATTTTTTTCAAAGGTTAAAGGTCATAAATATTTTAGGAAGTAGGGTAGTATGCACCTAAATTATTACATTATGTTTTCAACAAAAAATCAACAGTATCAATATTATCCGCATAATCCATTAAGGTTGGTTTTTGCGTCTGCCCAAAGGGCACCTCATCGGCCATAAATCCATTGGCCACCATGCATTGAATCCTATCCTTTTCATTGGTTAGCCTAATTTTCAATTCCTCCGGTGACTCATAAAACTCGTAAAATAGGGTGGCAATAGGGGAGGCATAATTCTTGTCCTCCTTTAACATTAGAAAACCATTTTCCACTATCTTATACAAACTCATTAGGTAAACTGCCTTGTTATAATCATAATTGTTGGCATATTTTTTTTGCTCAATTATGGTATTAAATGGATATAGCGCCTTAAAAAGGGCCTCAAAATTATAATTTTGAGGTACAAACAATTTGGAAACACTTCTACAGCCCAATCCGTAATACCTAAATATATCCTCACCCAAGGCCATCAACTCATCGTTGGTTTCATCGCCACTAAGGATGGCCACCGAATTCCGATTTCTCCTAATAATATTGGGCTTTTTACCAAAATAATGCTCAAAATATCGGGATGTATTGTCGCTTCCCGTGGCAATAACGGCATCAAAATCGTCCAGTCTGCCTTCCGCAAATGTAATTTGGTCTTTTAGCAATGGCTCCAATTCAATTAAGTATTGAGCTATGAAGGGCAGTAAAATTTTATCGTTGGAGGAGAGTTTTACCAAGACCCGGTTTCCCGTTATCACGGCACTTACAAAATCGTGGAAGCCCACCAAAGGGATATTCCCTGCCATGATCAAGGCCACCGTCTTTGGCCTGCTTTTACCCAAATCATACTTTGAAAGCCAACTTTCAAGTTCTGACGGTGTAAGCAACTCCGCCCAACTTTCAATACTGAATAAAATATTTTCAGGGGTAAACCATCCATTGTGATGTCCGGCCAAGATTAGTATTTCATCGAATTTTACAAACCATGCATGCTGATTATCATCAATTTGAATTTTGTTTTTCGCATATTTGCAATATTCTTTGAAAAAACTACCAAGTTTAACAAAAGCATTAAATCTATGTCTAAGGTCAGTCATTATATTTGTAAAAGATTTTATTAG
>TARA_R110002050_G_scaffold28530_6_pt1 | contig 46225 bp, 42 predicted proteins | sample TARA_R110002050 | Tara Oceans TARA_R110002050 (sample SAMEA4396988) | marine metagenome | biome: Polar Biome; feature: [DCM] deep chlorophyll maximum layer (ENVO:01000326); material: water (ENVO:00002006), including particulate matter (ENVO:01000060) such as... | depth 25 m
TGAGACGCGCGAGAAGAAAGCCCGGGCCGCGCAGGAGGCAAGCCGCGCCGCCTCGCCGGCTACGAAGCTTCAGGCACCGCTTCGGGATGCCGCGCGCAAACTCTCCTACAAGCAGAAATTCGCACTGGAATCATTGCCGGTCAAAATCGGGGAGGCGCAAGCGAAACTCGAGAAAATCGAGGTCGAAATGGCGGACCTGGCGCTGTTTGCAAAGAATCCGGACGGCTTTGCCGCCCGCGCCAAAGCCCACGATGCGCTCAAGAGCGAGATCGAGGCGATGGAAGCGGAGTGGCTGGAACTCGAGATGCTGCGCGAGGAAATCGAGGGCAGCTCGTGATGCCTGAGCCTGCGCGGCCCAAGCCGCTGCACGGTCACTCGACCTTTGTCACCGACGAGATCACGAAGGTGTGCAACTCATCCTCTCCATGATCGCGAACCGAGATATATTCGCCAACCTTGAAGATGTGGTTGGATAGCCGGTAGCCGGTTTCATCATCACCCTCGTCAGCGGGATCATAATCGAAGGCCCAACCGCCTTTCGGATGATGAACGAGATAACCCAGTTCCGAACGCTCGCCGTCCCAGAAGCGAACCACGGTGCAGGATGATGGCGATTTTTCCCAGGCCGCCTTGTCGAGATGGCCATCTGCGTCAAGCGGCGCATGAATATCATAGCCACGACGCGGATTGCCGTCGGGGAAATCCTTGTTGCGGGCCATGACAAGATGGATGTGATAGAGCGTCATGTCAGTCTCCAATCGCTACGGTCTGTTGGTCGGGTTGCATTGTGTCCCGGCAATTGTGTCAATGCCTTGATCTTGCGCAAACCGGCGATGTTGCATCGTCGCCGCTACAGCCGGCGGGTTGCATCGCGGCCCCGATTATGGTGTTGACAATGATATGAAACCGGGCCGCGCGATTGGCGGCACATGGAGGACATATGCAGTTTGAAGGCACGTCGGCCTATGTGGCGGAAAAGGATCTCACTGTCGCGGTCAATGCGGCGATCAGGCTTGAACGGCCGCTTCTGGTCAAGGGGGAGCCGGGCACAGGCAAGACCGAACTGGCCCGCCAGATTTCTCAAGCCCTTGGGCTCGACCTGATCGAATGGTCGGTGAAATCGACGACCAAGGCACAGCAGGGATTGTATGAATATGATGCGGTCAGCCGGCTGCGTGACAGCCAGCTGGGTGACGAGCGCGTCAATGACGTGGCCAATTACATCCGCCGCGGCAAGCTGTGGGAGGCCTTCGCCGCCGACAGGAAGACAGTATTGCTGATCGACGAAATCGACAAGGCGGATATCGAGTTTCCAAACGATTTGCTGCAAGAACTCGATCGGATGGAGTTCTTTGTCTACGAAACCGGTGAAACTATCCGCGCGCGGCAGCGGCCGATCGTGATCATCACATCAAACAACGAGAAGGAATTGCCTGACGCGTTCCTTCGCCGCTGCTTCTTCCATTATATCCGCTTTCCGGACATGGAAACGCTGCAGCGGATCGTCGATGTGCATTATCCGGGGATCAAGCAGGCGCTGGTGCGCGAGGCTTTGACCCAGTTTTACGCCGTTCGCGAAACAGCGGGCTTGAAGAAAAAGCCATCGACCTCGGAAGCTCTCGACTGGATCAGACTGCTTGTCTCCGACGATGTCGAACCGGAAACCCTGCGCGGCGACGCCAAGAACGCGCTTCCGAAACTGCACGGCGCGCTTTTGAAAAACGAGCAGGATGTGCATTTGTTCGAGCGGCTGGCCTTCCTGAACCGTCAACGCGGCGGATGAATATCATCAGGTAATGAATTAGCCATCTATTGGTGCCACACTGGCTGACAGCATGGAAGCATTGAGGCGCCAATTTTGATCGTTGCCAATCTGACATATCAATGGCTTGGGCCGGCGGTATTCATTGCCGCAGGCGTAGCGTTTCTGCTGGTGTTCCTGCATGACCGCAAGCATCTGCCTGCATTGAGATTGTCCGGTGCCTTCTTTTTCACGGTTGTTGGTTTTGTTGCGGTCATGCTGATCGATGGCAAGCTGCGACCAGCGCTTCAGGCAGCAATCCTGACTTCGCTATTCGTCGGCCATTTTCTGCTGGTCTGGGGCGTGACTTCGCTTTATGGCCGAAAATTCCCGCGATTGATCTTCGGATGCGGGGTGATAGTGGCAGGTAGCATCATTTTCTATAGCAATTTTTATCCCTCGCTGTTTTGGCTGCGGGTGGCCGCCGCCAGCGGGTTTACGGTTTTTGTTGACCTGATTTGCGCGTTTCTGGTCTGGCGGACGAGAAGCCACCGCGTCGACATTGTCGTGTCCGTCATCTTCTTCGTCCATGCGGCGGCAACCCTGAACCGGATCTTTCGGGTTCATCTGGCCGGGCCTGAACTGGTATCCGATGGAGCTTTCAAGATGTCTCCGCTGGTGTCATCCATGCAGACGGAGAATGCGATTTTCGCCATAGCCATCGGTCTGGCGCTGTTTGCGCGCCATTCGGTCAGTCTGCTGATGCGGCTCAACCGTCTGGCCGAAACCGATCCGCTGACCGGTCTCCTCAATCGCCGCGCTTTCGACGCCAGGGCTGCGGTGCTGCGGGGTGCGTCGGCGCCGCTGCCGACGGGGTTGATCATCTGCGACATCGATCTGTTCAAACGGGTCAATGATACCTATGGGCATGATGTTGGCGACACGGTTCTGAAGACTGTCGCACAGTTGTTGAAGAGGGAGGCCGGCCCGGGCTCCATCTGTGCGCGGCTCGGCGGCGAGGAATTCTGTATTCTGCTGCCCGAATCCAATTCCGAAATGACCCGGCTGGTGGCCACCCGGCTGCGGGTCGCGATCGAGACACAGCAGATTGTCTCGTCAGGCCGCAGGCTCAACCTTACCGCGAGCTTCGGATATTGCGAACTTGCGCCAGAGGATGAGCTTCGCGACGCCATGGCTGATGTCGATGCTGCTGTTTACCAGGCCAAGGCAGATGGTCGCAATCTTGTGCGTGTGGCGACCCCGACAATCGCCGAGCCGATCCGCCTTGCTGACCGGAGCAAAAGCGCCGTCTGAGAAGCCCCGCATTCAGGCGGGAACCGGTGAAGCACCATGCGGATCCACCTTTCAGTCAGGATCCGCCCGGCGTGAGCCATCAAACCGAGTGAACGAAAGCAGTTCCGCAGGTCATTGAACGGTGTCAAGCCCGGGACATTGACCTCGCGTGCAACCGGATTTAGATTGGGTTTCGTGGTGATTTGGCCGGCCGGCTTGCAGCCACGTTAAAAAACTCGCTAAAGGGCCGACGGGACAGTTTCCCTCCGGACCGGCAGCGTTTGTTTCGCGGCCGGTTTTTCGTTGGAGCTCAGTGCCTCATGCCGATCCGTATTCCCGATGGTCTTCCCGCCCGCGATGTCCTGGTGCGCGAGGGCGTGCAAATTCTGGATGAATCCATTGCCGTGCGCCAGGATATCCGCCCTCTGCATATCGGTTTGCTCAACCTGATGCCCAACAAGATAGCGACGGAAACGCAAATTGCGCGGTTGGTCGGCGCTTCGCCGCTGCAGGTCGAATTGACGCTGGTGCGCATCGGATCACACGTCGCTAAAAACACCTCGGAAGATCATCTGATCAATTTCTACCATACCTGGGAAGAGGTGAAGCATCGCAAGTTTGATGGCTTCATCATCACCGGTGCGCCGATCGAAACATTGCCGTTCGAAGATGTCACCTACTGGCCCGAGATGGAGGAAATCCTCGACTGGACCACGACGCATGTGCATTCGAGCTTTTTTGTCTGTTGGGGGGCGATGGCGGCGGCCTGGCATTTCCACCGGGTGCCCAAGCGGGCGCTGAAGGAGAAGGCGTTTGGCATTTACCGGCACCGCAATCTCAATCCTGCATCACCCTATCTGATGGGATTTTCAGACGATTTCCAAGTCTCGGTGTCACGCTGGACAGAGGTCAAGCGTGAGGACCTGACGCCGGATTTCGACGTGTTGATGGAAAGCGACCAGACCGGGCTTTGTCTGTTGCACGAGACATTCGCCAACAGGCTCTATATCTTCAATCACATCGAGTATGATTCCGGCACGCTTGCGGAGGAATATTTCCGCGACGTGAATGCCGGAACGGCTATCAAGCCGCCGGACAATTATTTTCCAGGCGACAACCCCGACAACAAGCCCTCGAACAGGTGGCGCAGTCATGCGTTCCTGCTGTTTGGCAACTGGATCAACCAGGTTTACCAGACCACGCCGTTTGACATGAACGACATTGGCGCCGATCGTGTTGTGGCAAGGACGGGGGAGTAATCCGGTGGCGGCAACATTGCAAGTTCGGCCGGTTGAAGCTGGCGACGAGGCCGAATGGCGCAGGCTGTGGACGCTGTATCTGGAATTCTATGAATCAAGCGTGCCGGAAGAGGTTTACCTGACCACATTCGCCCGCATCATTTCCGATCACGCGGCAAATGACGCGACGTTCTATAATCCGCGGGGCTTGCTGGCGCTCAGCGACGGCCATCCGGTGGGGCTGGTGCACTATTTCTACCATCGGCATTGCTGGCAGGTTGACCACGTGTGTTACCTGCAGGACCTGTTTGCCTCCCCGGAGGTTCGCGGTACCGGCGTTGGCCGGGCGCTGATCGAGGCGGTTTATGCCAGGGCCGATGCGGATGGCTGCCCACGGGTTTACTGGATGACACAGGAATTCAACACCGAGGCCCGGAAACTCTATGACCGGATCGCTACACTGACACCGTTTGTCAAGTACAGCCGCTAACAATCCGCATCAGGTCAAGCTGGCCTGTTGCAGGATGGTGTGAGAAACTGCAGCCAGTCCGATGGATCCACGATCAGCCGATTGGGGAGTGGCGGAAGACAGATCATTCGAGAAAATTGTCGCCGCGGCGATAGGTCTTGTTGCCTGAAAACCAGTGACCGTCGGCACGGGTTATTTTCCCGATTCCGAGTTCGGCAACCGCTAAACAGGTTGGCAAGCGGATGGTATTGCGGCTAATGTGACGCGCATGTTCCTGCCGTTTTTCCTAGAACTCAAAGCCGCCAAAGTGCCGGTCTCGTTGCGCGAATATCTCACCCTTATCGAGGGGCTTGAGGCCGGGCTGTCGCGTTACGATATCGAGGGTTTTTATTATCTCGCCCGCGCCGCGCTGGTGAAGGATGAACGCCATATCGACCGTTTCGATCAGGTGTTTTCGCATTATTTCCGTGGTGTGGAGGCCATTGCCGGAGAAAGCCCGGTGGATGCCCGCGCCTTGCCCGAAGAATGGCTCAGACGCATGGCGGAGAAACATCTCAGCGCTGAGGAAAAGAAACTGATCGAGAGCCTGGGCGGCTTCGACAAGCTGATGGAAACCCTCAAGCAGCGGCTCGAAGAGCAGCAGGGGCGGCACCAGGGCGGCTCGAAGTGGATCGGCACGGCGGGGACGTCGCCGTTTGGAGCCTATGGCTACAATCCCGAAGGTGTCCGGATCGGTCAAAACGAAAGCCGGCACCGGCGCGCAGTGAAGGTCTGGGACAAGCGGGAGTTCCGCAACCTCGATGACACGGTGGAGCTTGGCACGCGCAATATCAAGATTGCGCTCAGGAGGCTCAGGCGCTGGGTGCGTGAGGGCGCGGCTGAGGAATTCGATCTGCCGGGCACGATCCAGTCCACTGCGGAACATGGCTGGCTCGACGTCAAGACCCGCCCGGAGCGGCGCAATGCGGTCAAGCTGCTGATGTTTTTTGATATTGGCGGTTCGATGGATGATCACATCAAGGTGGTCGAGGAGTTGTTTTCGGCGGCCCGCAGCGAATTTCGGCACATGGAATATTTCTATTTCCACAACTGCCTCTACGAAGGGGTCTGGCGCGACAACCGCCGGCGCCGCCAGGAAGTGCTGCCGACGAGCGAGGTGTTGCGCACCTACGGTTCGGATTATCGCGTCATTTTTGTCGGCGACGCGGCCATGAGTCCCTACGAGATTGTCACTCCGGGCGGTTCGGTCGAGCACTGGAACGAGGAGCCGGGTCAGGTCTGGCTGAGGCGGGTGCTCGATCATTTCCACAAGGCCGCCTGGCTCAACCCCACGCCGGAGGCCTATTGGGCCCATACGCATTCCACCGCGCTGATCCGGCAACTGTTTGGCGACCGGATGTTTCCCATGACGCTTTCAGGGCTCGAGGCGGCGACCCGTCAACTCACCAGATAAGGCGTTCTTGCGTTGGCCCGTTTATCAGGTCATGCCGCGAGCGGACGTCAGCCAACCCCTTTGACCGGAGACAAGCCATGGCGATCGAGGAATTCGGCCAGACAGCGAATGGCGAGACGGTGCATCGTGTGACGCTGGATGGCGGTGGTCTGACCGCCAGGATCATGACCTGGGGCGCCACATTGCAGGAGTTGCGGCTGGAAGGTCATATGCCGCCGCTGACGCTCGGGTTTCCGGATTTTGCCAGCTATCCCGCCCATTCCCCTTATTTCGGGCAAACGCCGGGCCGGCATGCCAACCGGATCTCCGGCGGCCGGTTCGTGCTTGACGGTATCAGGTATCAGCTCGAGTGCAACGAGCGCGGCATCACCCATCTGCATGGAGGCAGTGCCGGCACCGCCAAGCGGCTGTGGACTCTGGACAGCTACGGCACGAACCACGCGGTGTTTTCGATCATCGATCCGGACGGCCAGTCGGGCTATCCGGGCACGATGAAAATCGAAGCGCGCTACGAGCTGCGTCCCGGCGGCTGCATGGCGATCACCTATACCAGCGTTACCGATCGTCCGACGCTCGCCAATATCGTCCATCACAGCTACTTCAATCTCGATGGGTCGGAAACCATTCTCGATCATGAGATGATGATCGCCGCCGATCACTATCTGCCTGTCGATGATGACCAGATTCCCACCGGCGAGATCAAACTGGTCGAGGGCACGGATTTCGATTTCCGGGAATTGCGGCCGATCCGCCGTGTCGGGCCTGACGGACAGGTGCTTTACGACAACAATTATTGCATTTCGGATGAACGCGAGCCGGTCCGCACCATTGCGCTGGCGCGATCAATGTGGTCGGGAGTCGCCATGGAGTTGCGCTCGACCGAGCCGGGCCTGCAGTTCTACTCCGGCTTCAAGATCAAGCCCACGATTGCGGGTTTGAATGGCAAACCCTATGGTCCCCATGCCGGGTTCTGCCTCGAAACCCAGAGCTGGCCGGACAGTCCCAACCATGCCGGCTTCGCCGGCGCCGTGCTGCGGCCGGGCGAGAAACTGGTTCAGCATACCGAGCATGTGTTTATCCGCAGCTGACAGATACCGGGCGTTCACCGATGGTGCGAGCGGCATCATCCCAAGCATTGATCGCAGGCGGATACCCACCTGAAATGCCTTAATCGAGAAGCAGCCGATTGACGACACGCGGCTTGTCTCCGGGATTTTCTCCCGGAGCGATGATGATGGCTTCGCCTTCACGCGGCGTGGTGCCGGAAATGGTCTTGATCAACGCGGGATGCGTAACCATCAACTGATTGCCGGCGCGGTCGAATTCTTCCACGGCGGTGATCAGTTCGGGCGGAATGACATCGAGATCCGCGCCGCCGACAATCGAATTGAGATAGGCTTTGGTCTCGACTTCGCGGCGCCCGAAGGCAAGTTCGGCGGTTTCCAGGGCACGACAGAACTCGCCGGCATAGATTGCGCCGATGGATACGGCACGGGCCGCAAACCGCATGCCGATGCGGCGGGCCTCCTGAATGCCCCGGTCGGACAGGCTTTTCCGGTTCTCACAATCGCCAAGATCCGGCCTGAGCGGCTCCCCGCCGCCTGGGGTGCGGGAATATCCGAGCAGAATGGTGTAGCCGCCCTGCGCCAGCCGGGCCCAGGCAGCCTCGGTGGCGAAGCTTTTAGCAGGCATTGCAATAGCGACGATGGCCATTACGAGGATGACGGCCGATGGCCAGCGTCTCAAGACAGGTTTCATGGTACCAATCTAGTGTTTTTACCCGGTGATGTAAGGGGCAATGATCGTGACCGGTGAAACTCGGGTAATCGAACATCTGTTCCGGGCTGTCAGGCCGGCCGGCTTTGCATTGAGTGTCAGCGCAGATTGACCGCGTAATGGATATCGCGGGAAATGCACCGCGACCATCTCAGCTCCACCGGACGGTTTTCAAGGTCGTGTGCAACCCGGCTGATCAGCAGCAGCGGTTCGCCCGTTTTGCAACCGAGTTTGGCGGCGTCGCGGGCACTTGCGGCAATGGCTTTCAGCCGTTCGCCGGCGCTGGCGATGGTGATGCCCCAGCGTTCGGAATAGAGCCGGTAGACATTGTTGGGGATTTCGGTGAGCTCGCCAAATCCCGGAAACCGCCCGGCCGGCAGGGTTATGGTCTCGACCAGCATGGGTTGGCCGGCAAGGGAGCGGATGCGCTCGATGCGCCAGACGCCGTCGCCTTCCTTTATGCCGAGCGCGGTGGCTTCAGCCTTTGTCGCCTTGGCTGCTCCATGGCTGATCACTTTGGAATCGGGAAAGCTGGCAATGCCCTCGTCAGGCACCAGCCGGTAGAACTGGAACAGGATGCGGCTTTCCTCCGGCTCGGCGACATAGGTGCCGCGCCCCTGCCTGCGGATCAGCATGTTGTCGGCAGTCATGGAATCGAGCGCCTTGCGCACGGTGCCCTGACTGACATGGAGCTGGCGGGCCAGTTCCATTTCGCTGGGCAGCGGCATGCCCGGCGTCCAGGTGCCATCGACGAGACGCTTTACCAGCTGGTCGCGCACCTGGGCATAGAGCGGCTTGAAACCAATCTGGCCGGTCGGGTTTTCCGTCTCGTCGGTCATTTTTCCCTCGCTTTCAGCATTTTCCATAGCTGATGACGGTTGACATCGCCAATTTCTTGTATCTTATGTCTTATATAAGACCTGTCCAGTGGGCAGGCGGAAAAATTCACGCTTTTCCGGATCAGGAGGATAGATTGACCATACCGCAACTGCTCGTTCACGATCACAAGGACAATGTCGGCGTCGTTGTTGTTGAAGGCCTTGCCGCTGGCACCAAGATGCTCGGCGTCGTCACCCATGACAATTCCAGTTTCGAGCTTGACGCCAATGCCGATGTGCCGATCGGTCACAAGGTGGCGCTGAAAGACATCAAGTCGGGTGATACGGCGATCAAATATGGCGAGGACATCGGCAAGTTCGTTGCCGACGTCAAAAAGGGCGACCACGTCCACACCCACAATCTCAAGACCAAGCGTTGGTAGGAGCGGCTCCCATGGCATCGAAATATTCCAATCTCACATTCATGGGCTACCGGCGTGAAAACGGCCGTGTCGGCGTGCGCAATCACGTCATCATCCTGCCTGTGGATGACATCTCGAATGCGGCTTGCGAAGCGGTCGCCAACAACATCAAGGGCACGATGGCGCTTCCGCACGCCTATGGCCGGTTGCAGTTCGGTGAGGATCTTGATCTGCATTTCCGCACCATGATCGGCACCGGGGCGAACCCGAATGTGGCCGCCGTGGTGGTGATCGGCATTGAGCCGGGCTGGACCAAGAAGATCGTCGACGGCATCGCCGCCACCGGCAAGCCGGTGACCGGCTTCTCGATCGAGCAGAACGGCGACCTGAAGACCATCATGAACGCCTCGAAGGTGGCCAAGGAGTATGTCCACTTTGCTTCCGAATTGCAGCGCGAAGAGTGCTCGATCTCGGAATTGTGGGTCTCGACCAAATGCGGCGAGAGCGACACCACCACCGGCCTGGGCTCCTGCCCGACCGTGGGCAACATGTATGACAAGCTTCTGCCGGAAGGCATTTACGGCTGCTTCGGCGAAACTTCGGAAATCACCGGTGCTGAACATATCTGCAAGGCCCGCGCAATCAACGAGGAAGTTGGCGAGCGCTGGTACAAGATGTGGGAAGCCTACCAGAACGACGTCATCTTCGCCCATCAGACCGACGATCTGTCCGACAGTCAGCCGACCAAGGGCAATATCGAGGGCGGACTGACGACGATCGAGGAAAAGGCGCTGGGCAATCTCGAAAAGATCGGCCGTACGTCGAAATTTATCGACATTCTCGAGCCTGCCGAGCAGCCGAAAACCGGCAAGGGCCTGTACTTCATGGACTCCTCGTCGGCGGCAGCGGAATGTGTCACGCTGATGGCTGCCGGCGGTTACGTGGTGCACACGTTCCCAACCGGCCAGGGCAACGTGGTCGGCAACCCGATCGTGCCGGTGATCAAGATCAGCGCCAATCCGCGCACGGTTCGCACCATGGGCGAGCATGTCGATGTCGATGTCTCGGGCATTCTGCGGCGGGATATGACCATTGATGAGGCCGGTGATGCGCTGATCGAGATGATCGTTCGCACCTCCAACGGTCGCTCCACAGCAGCCGAAGCGCTTGGACACCGTGAATTCTCCATGACAAAACTCTATCGTTCCGCCTAGTCGGACAAGGCAGGCGAGTTTTTCATGGTGGATATTGTCATCACCGAATTCATGGACGAGGCGGCGGTTGCCCGCCTCGCCCAACATTATGATACCCATTACGATCCCAAGCTGGTCGATGATCCCGCAGCGATGCATGGTCATCTGACATCGGCGCGGGCGTTGATCGTGCGCAACCGCACCCAGGTGCGCGAAGCGTTGTTGAGCATGGGTCCGAAGCTTCGTGTGGTCGGACGGCTCGGTGTCGGGCTCGACAATATCGATGTCGCAGCCTGCAAGGCGCGCTCGATCAAGGTGATCCCGGCGACTGGAGCCAATGACCTGTCGGTGGCCGAATACGTGATCACGACCGCGTTGATGCTGTTGCGCGGTGCCTTTCTGCGTTCCGCAGAGGTGGCTGCCGGCGCCTGGCCGCGGCAATCCATGATGGGACGGGAGCTTGCCGGCAAGACCATCGGGCTTGTCGGCTATGGTTCTATTGCCCGCGAAGTGGCCTGGCGGGCGCATATGATGGGCATGCAGATCGTTGCCTATGACCCGTTTCTCGCAGCCGATCATCCCGGCTGGCAGATCGCCCGCAATGTGTCGCTGGACGCGGTGCTGGAACTCTCCGATGTGGTGTCGCTGCATACGCCGCTGACGGATGCGACGCAGCACATGATCGATGCGCCGGCGCTGGCTACAATGAAGCCGGACGGGGTTCTGATCAATGCCGCGCGTGGCGGAATCGTCGACGAGGCGGCGTTGGCGGAGGCCTTGCGCAACGCCAGGCTCGGAGGTGCGGCGCTGGATGTGTTCGAGGTCGAGCCGTTGACGGCGGAAGCCGGAGAGAAATTCATGGATCTCGACAATCTGGTGCTGACGCCGCACATAGCCGGCGTCACCGGAGAATCAAATGAGCGCGTTAGTCATCTGATCGCGGAAAAGGTGCTTGAGGCGCTGGGGAACAAGACATGAGCGATATGCTGACGATGACGCCCGAGGCGGTTACCGACCTCATTATTGGCGCCCTGATGCGCAGCCGGACTTCGCAGGAGAATGCAGGTTCGGTGGCGCTCGCGCTGCTGGCTGCGGAACTGGCCGGTCAGAACGGCCATGGATTGCGGCGGGTGGCGGCCTATGCGGCGCAGGCGCGAAGCGGAAAGGTCGATGGCTTTGCCATACCTTCCAGCGAAATGCTCAGGCCGGGAGCACTGGCAATCGATGCCGGCAACGGCTTTGCCTACCCGGCGATGGATCTGGCGCTCAACTGGCTGCCCGATGCGGCGAAAAAGCAAGGCATCGCCATTGCAGGCATTCGCCGTTCGCACCATTGCGGGGTCGCCGGCGTGGTCGTCGAAGCCCTGGCCGAGCGCGGCGTTGCGGCGCTGATGGTCGCCAACGCGCCGGCGGCGATGGCGCCGTGGGGTGGACGGCGCGCGCTGTTCGGCACCGATCCGATCGCGTTCGCAGCGCCGCTGTCGGGAGCCGGACCGGTCGTTGTCGACATATCCTTGTCCAAGGTCGCGCGCGGCAAGATCATGGCGGCCGCACAAAAAGGCGAACCGATCCCGGAAGGCTGGGCGCTCGATCCAGATGGTGCACCGACAACCGACGCCAACGCCGCGATGGCCGGTACAATGATCCCGCTCGGTGACGCCAAGGGCACGGCTCTGGCCCTGATGGTGGAACTGCTCTGTGCCGGGTTGACCGGCGCCAATTATGGCTGGCAGGCGACTTCGTTCTTCGAAGACAAGGGCGATCCGCCGGGTACCGGTCAGGCGATTATCGCGATCGATCCGGATGCATTCGGGCCGGGCGGCGCCGAACGCATGGCGTTGATGGCCGATATGGTCGCAGGCACCGAGGGTGCGCGTCTGCCCGGTCGCAGACGCCAGCAGATTCGCGCGGATTACATGGAAAATGGAATCCCGGTGGATGCGGACCTGGCTCAATCCATCCGCGCGATCGGCGTTTGAGCCGGGCGCGGCCTTGTCGCGTTCCTGCAAACCTCAGTAGAGCAGCCTGACGGCGACCAGGGTTATGGCCGGGAACATGGTCAGGATGGCGACGCGGATGATATCGGTCATGACGAAGGGGAAGACACCCCGGTAGGTCGCCGACAAAGGTGTGTCCCTGGCCATCGAATTGATCACGAACAGGTTCATGCCGACCGGCGGTGTTATCAGCCCCACCTCCACGACAATCAGCACGATAATGCCGAACCAGAGCGCGAATTCCTCTGGCGTAAGGCCGAAATCGAGCGCCGACATGATCGGGAAGAAGATCGGCACGGTCAGAAGGATCATCGACAGCGAGTCCATGACGCAACCGAAAATGAGATAGAGCAGCAGAACCGCGACCATCACCACCCAGGGATTGAAGCCCTGGCTGCCGACGTAAGCGGCGGCGGTCTGCGGCAACAGGCTCAATGCCAGAAACGCATTGTAGACACCTGCGCCAAAGACGATGAGGAAGATCATGCCGGTGGCGCTCGCGGTGGCGAGGATCGAAGATTTCAATGTCGATCTGTTGAGCCCGCCATTCGCCAGCGCAATGACACCGGTGCCAAAGGCGCCAATCGCCGCAGCCTCGGTGGGAGTGAAGATGCCGGCATAGATGCCGCCGACCACGGCGATGAATACGAGCAGGACCGGCCAGACCGCGACCAGACTCGAAAGCCGTTCGGAAGAGGGCGCGCGTTCCCGGTGACCTGCGGAGCCGGGCTTGAGCCGGACATAGATGGCGATGGCGATCATGTAGCCAATTGCGGCCAGGATGCCAGGAATGAAGGCCGCGACAAACAGCTTGGCGATGTTCTGTTCGGTCAGGATGGCGTAGATCACCAGGATCACCGAAGGCGGAATGAGTATGCCGAGCGTGCCGCCGGCGGCAAGCGCGCCGGTTGCCAGTTCGCCGGAATAGCCGTAGCGGCGCAGTTCCGGCAGTGCGACCTGTCCCATGGTGGCAGCCGTCGCCAGCGACGAGCCGCAAATCGCGCCAAAACCCGCGCAGGCGCCGACAGCGGCCATGGCGACGCCGCCCTTCCTGTGGCCCATCCAGGTTTCGGCTGCCTTGAACAGCGCCTGCGACATGCCGCCCAGGGTGGCGAACTGTCCCATCAGCAGAAACAGCGGAATGATCGACAGCGAGTAGCTGGAAAACGTGCCCCAGGTCAGGTTCTTGAGTTGGGCGAAAATCATCAGGAACGAGCCGTTGATGAAATAGCTGCCGCCGATGCCGGCTATCAGCATGGCCAGACCGATGGGGATCCGCAGGAAGATCAGGACCAGCAAAACAGGAAAGGAAAGCAGCGCGATGTCGATGTTGGTCAATGCACAATTTCCCCGTGGGCCTGGTCCTGCCCGGTGACAAGCGCCCTGGCGCTCAGAACCACGCACCAGAAGCTTACCAGCACAAAGCCTAAAGCACCGATGAGGCCGGATGCGTAGGCCCACCAGATCGGGTACTGGATGATGAAGGTGGTTTCACCGTAGGCCAGCTTGTCGAGGGTCCCGTCCCAGTGCTTCCAGGTCAGCAGCAGTGCGATTGCGAGCATCAGCAGATCAGCGACCATATCGATAAGCCGGTTAATCCGGCCGCCCATATGCATGGTCAGGATCTCCACCGACGCATGGCCGCGGTTGATCTGAACCCAGGGCAGAAACGCGAAAACTGCAAACCCGGTGCCCAGTTCGACAAGTTCGAAATCACCGCGGATCGGGCCGAGACCGATCCAGAGCAGTGCTCGTCCGGTTACCGATGTCACCGTGGTCAGGATGACCGCAATCAGTGCCAAACCGCCCAGGATGGCCAGAAAGCCCGCCAACAGCCGCATCAAGCGGTCAACCCGGTCAAGCATGGGCCATATCCTGAATTCCGCGCCCCGGAATCAGCGGCGGGCGCGAGTTGAGTGTTTCACGATCGAACCCGGCCAACGCCTTGTAGCGGCCGGCGTGATCGGCGAGTTCCTGCGGGCTCATCACCTCGTCTATCGTGTCGAACAAGCCCTGACATTTTTCTTCCACCACCTGCATGATCTGATCCGGTCCGTTTCCGCGGTTGGCCAGGACAATCTTGCTGGTGGCCGGGCGCCGTTCGTCCTCATAGGCGATCAGGGCAGTTTGCGATATCTTTTGTTCGACCAGGCATTTGCCCAGAACGCGGGCATCGAGAATGGCCTGCGACGCGCCGTTTGAACCGATCGGATACATCGGGTGGGCTGCGTCGCCCATCAAGGTGACACGACCGTCGCGCCAATTGTCGAGCGGATCGCGGTCGACCATCGGATATTCATAAATCCGCTCCGCGCTTCTGATCAGCGCCGGAATGTCGAGCCAGTCGAACTTCCAGCTTTCGAAAGCTGGCAGGAAATCGGCGATGTTGCCTGCCCGGTTCCAGTCCTCGCGGTTCCAGAGCGCATCGGGCTGTTTCTTGATTTCAGCTACCCAGTTGATGTCGGCAAGCCCGGTTTCGGGGTCGGTTTCGGAAATAGGGTAGGTGACGAATTTTTGCCATTCATGCCCGGCCATGGCCATGGTGGCGCCGGTCAGGAAGGGTTTGGCGCGGCTGATGGCCCGCCACAAGACAGCACCGCCCCAGACGGGAGGACCCTCGCCGGGATTCATCTGCGCGCGGATCGCGGAATGAATCCCGTCAGCGGCCACGAGAATGCTGCCCTGCTCTGTTCTGGTTTCGCCGTTGCGGTTTGTCAGATGCAGGACCACGCCGTTTGCGTCCTGCGAATAGCCGGTGGCTTTCCAGCCGGTCGCGACGGCGTCGGTCCCGAGCTGGTCGCAGACGGCCCGCATCAGCATCAGTTGCAGCTTGCCGCGGTGGACCGACAGTTGCGGCCAGTTGTAGCCGGCCTCACGCCCGCGCGGTTCAGACCAGATGGGACGTCCGTGTTTGGAAAAATATGCGACTTCGCGGGTTCGGATGCCGATGTCCTCGAACCAGGCATCGAGACCTAACTCCATCAGTTCGCGGATGGCATGGGGTTGCAGATTGATTCCCACACCAAGCGGATGAATTTCCTCGACCTGCTCGAACAGCCTGACCGGAACACCGATCTGGCGGCAAGTCAACGCAAAGGTCAATCCGGCAATGCCGGCGCCGGCAACAAGTATGGTCATCGTCGAAACTCGCAATATCGGACCGGCGAAGCGCAAGCCTGTCGAGGCCGAACTTCGCCGGATCTGTGTGGTCTGCCGACTTACTTGGTGTTGTTGGCGATCATCTCCTGCGCCTTGGCGTAAAGGGCCTCGCCGTCGATGCCCTTGTCTTTCATTTCGACAAACCAGGCGTCACGTACCTTTTCGCCGACTTCTTTCCAGCGCGCCACTTCAGCCTCGTCCAGAACAATGATTTCGTTGCCAGTGTCCTCGGCGATCTTGCGTCCGGGCGCATCGAAGGAGGCTTGCGTCTTGCCGGCGAAGGCCGAGAAATCCGCGCCGGTGTTATCGTCGATCACCTTCTTGAGGTCATCTGGAAGGCTATCGTATTTGGCTTGATTCATGGCAAGCACAAAGGCTGCGGTGTAGAGCGCGTGGTCGCCGGAGAACTCTGTGTGCGTGTCGACGAGTTCAGCAATCTTGAGCGACGGGGTCACTTCCCAGGGAATGACGGTTCCGTCGATCACGCCCTTGGACAGTGCTTCCGGGATTGCGGGAACCGGCATGCCGACCGGCTCGGCGCCGAGTTCGGCGAGCAGGCCGTTGATGACCCGCGTCGGACCGCGCAGTTTCTTGCCCTGCATGTCTTCGAGCTTGCGCACACCCTCACCCTTGGCATGAATGACGCCAGGACCGTGCACCCAGGTTGCCAGGATCTTGATGCCCTGGAATTCCTGGGCTTCCATATCGGACTTGAAAAGGTCCCAGTAGGCGCGGGAGGTGGCTTCCGCATTGGTCATCATGAAGGGAAGCTCGAAGACCTCAACGCGGGGAAACCGTCCAGGTGTGTAGCCGGGCAGTGTCCATACAATGTCGACCACGCCGTCGCGGGCCTGATCCATCAGTTGCGGCGGCGTGCCGCCCAGCGCCATGCCCGAGAATACCTCAACCTTGATGCGTCCGCCGGACTCGGTGCCGATCTTCTCGGCCCACGGGATAAGAACGCCTGCCGGCACATTGGCCTGGGCCGGCAGGAACTGGTGCATCCGCAAGGTGACCTCCTGCGCGGCAGCACCAACCGATGATGCGCCAAATGCAGACAATGCGAGCGCCGCAACAGCGGCGGATTTCAGGAAATTGCGCTTTTTCATTGTATCCTCCCAGATTGATTATGCGGCCCCAGAACCGCTGTTCCCCAGAAAGTAGGGTTAATTTTTGTAACTGCCTAGGGTTTGTTGCATATCATTGCCCCGATGTCGTCATCCGCAACCTGCCCGGCTGCCAAATGGCGGCTCACGTCTCCTCGTAACGGCGGAAATCAGATTAACCGACCGTTCAGTTAATTATAGGCAGAAAAAACTTTGGCCGACAAGCGCCTTATCCAAACGCAGACGAAAGGCTTATACTCCCCGGCCGACTGCAGGGTCGCATGAGAAAAATACCTCCACAGTCTCGCCAGCCTTGCCGGCTGTCTTGAAGGGTTGGAGCATTATTCCCAGTTTCCCTGTTGATCCTTTTGCAAAAAAAGAAAATGATAGCCGAAGGGTGAGAGAGCAATGTGCACTCCAGGGAGGAAATTGATGGCGACTGTATCAATGACCGTGAACGGGCGAACCGTCTCCGGCCAATGTGAGGACCGGACGCTTCTGGTCCAGTTTATTCGTGAAAATCTCGGGCTTACGGGAACGCATGTCGGGTGTGATACATCCCAGTGCGGTGCCTGTGTTGTTCATGTTGATGGCAAGGCTGTCAAATCCTGCACAATGCTCGCCGCGCAGGCCGACGGGTCGGAGGTCATGACCATCGAGGGACTGGCCTCCGGTGGAGAATTGCATCCGGTGCAGGCGGCATTTCGCGAGCATCACGGCCTGCAGTGCGGATTTTGCACGCCGGGCATGATCATGTCGGCTGTCGACATGATCAAGCGGCACGGTGGCCAGCTTGATGAAAAGACCGTCCGGGCGGAGCTGGAAGGCAATATCTGCCGCTGTACCGGCTACCATAATATCGTCAAAGCCATTCTCGATGCGGCGTCCAAGATGGGCGACGGCACCAGGATCGCGGCCGAATAGGCAAAGCCTGAACAGGCAATGGCGAAAGGCGGCAGACAATGCGGACCATCGAGAGACAGGCAAGGGATTGGTGATTGAAAGCGCTCGAACCGGGTAGTCGATCCGGTTTTTGTATCAGCTTCAGATTACTGTCCGGCAGCCCGGTCGAAATAGTCCGCACCGGCTTTTCTCCAACACCCAACCGGAGGAGTTTGAGACATGGGAATGGAAGGCATCGGCGCCCGCGTGGCGCGTAAGGAAGACAAGCGGTTTATCACCGGCAAGGGCCGGTACACCGACGATATGGTCGTGCCAGGCATGAAACAGGCGCATTTTGTCCGCTCGCCGCATGCCCATGCGAAGATCAAGAACATCGATATTTCCGCAGCCGAGAAAATGCCTGGCGTGATCGGCATTCTTAACGGCGACCAGCTCGCCGAGGACGCAATCGGCAACATCATCTGCGGCTGGATGATCCATTCCAAGGACGGCACCCCGATGAACATGGGCGCTTGGCGTCCGCTGGCCCAGGAGACAGTCCGTTATGTCGGTGACGCCGTCGCCATCGTGGTTGCCGACACCAAGGAACAGGCGCGGGATGCGGCTGAGGCTGTCGTTGTTGACTATGAGACACTGCCGGTAGTCACATCTGCGGTCGGCGCGCTCAAGGACGGCGCCCCGCAGATTCATCCCGAAGCGAAGAACAACCTGATCTTTGATTGGGAGATTGGCGACGCTGCAGCAACCGACGCGGCGATTGCATCGGCAGCGCATGTCACCGAGATGAAGATCATCAACAACCGGCTGGTTCCCAATCCGATGGAACCGCGCGCCGCACTTGGTGTTTATGACGAGGGTGAGGATCACTATACGCTCTGGACCACCTCGCAGAATCCGCATGTCGCGCGTCTTGTGCTCAGCGCATTCTACAATGTCGCGCCCGAGAACAAGCTTCGGGTGATCGCGCCGGATGTCGGCGGTGGTTTCGGCTCGAAGATCTACATCTATCCCGAGGAAATCGTCTGCCTGTGGGCCTCCAAACGCACCGGTGTTCCGGTCAAATGGAATTCCGACCGGACGGAAGCCTTCCTGACCGACGCCCATGGCCGCGATCATGTGTCCACCATCAAGATGGCATTTGACGCCGACAACAAGATCACCGGTTTCAAGGTCGACACGATCGCCAATCTTGGCGCCTACATGTCGCTGTTTTCGAGTTCGGTTCCGACCTACCTCTATGCGACCTTGTTGTCAGGTCAGTATGCGATCCCGGCAATTCACGGCAATGTCCGTACGGTCTACACCAACACCGCGCCGGTGGATGCTTATCGCGGCGCCGGGCGGCCCGAAGCCTGCTACCTTCTCGAAAGGGTGATGGAAACGGCAGCGCGGGAACTCGGCGTTTCGCCCGCGGATCTGCGGCGCAACAACTTCATTCGTGAGTTCCCGTACCAGACGCCAGTGATCATGTGCTATGACGCAGGCGACTTTGACGCCTCGCTTGATGCGGCGATGAAAGCCTCCGACTATGCCGGATTTGCTGCCCGCAAGGCGGAAGCCAAAGGCCGCGGCAAGCTCAGGGGTATCGGCTTGAGCTGTTACATTGAGGCTTGCGGTATTGCGCCGTCAGCTGCAGTGGGATCGCTCGGCGCCGGCGTCGGGCTGTGGGAATCGGCGGAAGTGCGGGTCAATGCGGTGGGCACCGTCGAGGTGCTGACCGGATCACACAGCCACGGCCAGGGCCATGAAACCACCTTTGCCCAGCTTGTCGCTGACCGCTTCGGGGTTGGCATCGACACTGTATCCATCGTCCATGGCGACACCGACAAGGTGCAGATGGGCATGGGCACCTATGGCTCGCGCTCGGGTGCTGTTGGCATGTCGGCGGTGGTCAAGGCGCTCGACAAGGTAGAAACAAAGGCGAAGAAGCTCGCCGCGCACCTGATGGAAGCCGATGAAAGCGACATCGTCATCGAGAATGGCGAGCTCAAGGTTGCTGGTACCGACAAGAGCGTGCCCTGGTTCCAGATGGCGCTTGCCGCCTACACCGCGCACAACCTGCCTGAAGGCATGGAGCCGGGCCTGAAGGAAGGCGCGTTTTACGACCCGTCCAACTTCACCTTCCCCGCCGGATGCTACATCTGCGAAGTCGAGGTTGATCCGGAAACCGGCAAGACCGAGGTGGTGCAGTTCGTCGCCGCCGATGATTTCGGCAACATCATCAACCCGATGATTGTCGAGGGACAGGTGCATGGCGGCGTGGCGCAAGGTATTGGCCAGGCATTGCTGGAAGGCACCCACTACGATCCGGAGACCGGGCAGCTTCTGACTGCGAGCTACATGGATTACACCATGCCGCGCGCCGACGATCTGCCGTCGTTCAATGTCTCGCACCAGAACACGCCATGCCCGGGCAATCCGCTCGGAATCAAGGGCTGCGGCGAAGCCGGCGCCATTGGATCACCGCCGGCGCTGATCAATGCCATCACGGACGCAATCGGCAACAACGACCTGACAATGCCCGCGACCCCGCAAAGGGTCTGGGCGGCGCTCGGATCGGCACGTTAAGAAAGGGAGGCAGACATCATGTATGCAACCAATTATCACCGCGCCTCCTCGGTCGAGGACGCTGTCAAACTGGCTTCAGCGAATGATGAGGCGAAGTTTCTGTCGGGAGGGCAAACGCTGCTCCCGACCATGAAGCAGCGCCTCGCGGCGCCTTCGGATCTGGTGGATCTCAGGCACGTCACCGAGATGAAAGGCATCACAGTGAGTGGTGGGTCGATCCGGATCGGAGCCGCCACCACCCATGCGGAAGTGGCAGGATCGGCTGAGATCGCTACCGCTTGCCCGGGTCTTGCGCATCTTGCCGCCCATATCGGCGACCCGCATGTGCGGCACATGGGCACGATTGGCGGTTCGATCGCCAACAATGACCCGGCGGCGGATTATCCGGCAGGACTGCTGGCGCTCAATGCCACAATCGTCACCAATACGCGCTCGATTACCGCCGATGAATTCTTCACCGGCATGTTTGACACCGCGCTTGATGAGGGCGAACTGATCGTGGCGGTGGAGATCACGGCGCCAGCCAAATGCGGCTATGCAAAGTTCCCCAATCCGGCCTCGCGCTATGCGATGACCGGCGTGTTTGTTGCAAAGCATGGCGATGGATCGGTGCGGGTGGCAGTCACTGGCGCGGGTTCGGACGGGGTGTTCCGGCAGGCGGATATGGAAAAGGCACTGGCTGGAAATTTCTCCGCGGGGGCGCTCGATGGCATCGCCGTCGACGATTCCGATCTGATGGCGGACATTCATGCCTCTTCGGCCTACCGGGCCAATCTGGTCAAGGTGATGGCCAAGCGCGCGGTCACCGCTGCCGGCTGATACGGCTCGGCCATCAACATTGCATGCAAGGGCGGATCTTCGGATCCGCCCTTGTTCATGAGCGGATCAGGCAGACTCACGCATCACAGCCACCGCCACCGCGCGCGCCTCACGGTCTGCGGCGTAGACGTCTTCAATGCTGTGAGCCGCGCGGCCGTCATCGAGCCGGTCCATCGTGGCTGCAACGATGTCGGCCATGTCGAGAAACCCGATCTGGCCTGCGATAAAGGCCTCGAGTGCCGCTTCCTTGGCGCCATTGAGAATTGCGCCTTGCAGGCCGCCGCGCTGCATGGCGGTGCGGGCAAGGGCCAGGGACGGGAAGCGGATTTCGTCGGGTGCGGTGAAATCGAGCCGGGCGAGCTTGGCAAAATCAAGCCGTTCGACCGGCAGGTTCCTGCGCCGGGGATGGGAGATGGCGTAGCCGATGGCGTGACGCATGTCGGGAACGCCAAGCTGGGCCAGCACCGAGCCATCGCAATAACCGACCATGGAATGGATGATGGATTGGGGATGGATGATGACCTCGATCTGATCCGGCCGTACGTCAAACAGATGGCGCGCCTCAATCATCTCGAGCGCCTTGTTGAACATTGACGCGCTGTCGATCGAGATCTTGACGCCCATGGACCAGTTCGGATGCGCAGCCGCCAGTTCCGGGGTTACCGCAGCCATCTGTTCCCTTGTATGGTCGCGAAAAGGTCCGCCCGAGGCGGTCAGGATAATGCGCTCGACCGCCTGGCGCTGGTTTTCCTCCAGCACCTGGAAAATGGCGTTGTGTTCGCTGTCCACGGGCAGCAGTTTGCCGCCGCCTTTGGCCATCGCCGATGTGAACAGATCTCCGGCGGAGACCAGACATTCCTTGTTGGCGAGTGCTATGTCGGCGCCGCCGGCGACCGCGGCAAGCGTCGGCGCCAACCCGGCAATGCCGACAATGCCGGCCAGCAGCAGATCGGTGTCCCTGTGACCGGCTTCGATCAGCGCCGCAGGTCCGGCGCCGGCCTCGATGCCTGTTCCCGCCAGTGCCGATTTGAGATCGTTGTAGCGCTCCGGGTCGGCGGTCACGGCAATACCCGCGCCGGTCTGCCTGGCCTGCCGGACCAGCAGGTCGATATTGTCCTTGCCGGTAATGGCGGGAACCTCGAAGGCCTCACGGCCTCCGAGATGGCTCATCACCTCAAGTGTGTTGCGACCGATGGAGCCGGTTGAACCGAGAATGGAGATGCGGCGTTTTGCTGGTCGAACGGGATTGATCATGGCGACACCATCTCGGGCTACGGTTATGCGGTCAAGCGGTCAGGGCATAACAAATGCCACGCTCTTGCGGGTTCATGTGAGTCAAAGTCACGGGCGTCTCTATGCTCACCACGCCTTGCGCGTGTCACGTCAAATGCGCGGTGCTTGCGATCGGCCATTCAGATCAAGCAACTCGACAAAAAGAGCCGAATGGTCAAGATCGCCACCGCCAAGTTCGTCCGCCAGTCGCGCGAAACGGTCGCGAACGGCCTCGACCAGGGGGAGCCGGATTCCGAGCTCACGAGCTTCGATGAGCACGTTGTCGAGGTCCTTGATCTGGACAGCCACGCGTCCGCGCGGCTCGAAATCGCCCGACTGCATGCGTGCGCCATGCAGTTGCAGGATGGTGGAATCGGCAAAACCACCGGTGAGTGCTGCCCGGAAAGCCTCGAGATCACCGCCGCCTTCCGAGACCAGAAGCGTGGCTTCAGCGACCGCGCCAATGGCGATGCCGACGATGGCCTGATTGGCGAGCTTGGCCAATTGACCCGCGCCGGAGGGGCCGACGCGAACCGGACGGCCCATGGCATTGAACAGATCGAGCGCTGCATCAAACACCAACTGGTCGCCGCCGGCCATGATAGCCAAAGTTCCGGCTTGCGCACCCTTGGTACCGCCGCTGACTGGTGCGTCGAGGTGGTGGACACCAAGTTCGGCGAGGCGCGCGGCATGGTTCCTGGCCTGCGACGGCCGGATCGAACTCATGTCGATAACGGTTGCGCCGGCAGTGAGAGATTCTGCCACGCCGGTCTCGAACAGGATGTTTTCGACGACTGCGCCATCGGTCAGCATGGTGATGATGCGGGTTGCACCCCTGACCGCATCGTTTGCGTCCCCGGCAACCCGTGCGCCCTCGTCCGCCAGTGGCGCGGCTTTTGACGAATCCCTGTTCCAGACAGTCAGGTTGAAACCCGCGCCAAGCAGCCGCCTGGCCATTGGCAGCCCCATCAGCCCGGTGCCAAGCAATGCAATCGATGTGCTCATGTCCTGGTTACCTTCAGGAGCTGCGGAGGCTGGCCTGATGCAAAAGCGAAGTCCAGCTGTTCATCGAGGCAAGATGACAGTAGATCGTCGCCAGTGCGTCGGCCTTGCGCAGTTTGAGAAATTCCTCGTCGCTCATCGCCAGAAGCTTGGCCTCGTCGACCAGGTGAAAACCGGTGATGTTGAAGTTCTGGCCATCGCCAAGGGTGATCTTGCTGGTTCTTTCCACAAGCAAGCCGCTGTCGGCGATCACCTTCATGATCTGCCTGGTTTTGACAAACATGCCCTGGTACTGCTCACAGAACGCCAGGGCGCTCTTGATGACTTCGCCTTGGTCGTTGTCTTCAAACAGGGGTTTTACATCCTTGCCGCTGTCAGCGCCAAGATCGACCAGCCGTGCCGGATCGTTTTCGATGCACAAAGTAAGCCTCTCGTCGGTTTCGCCACCGGAGAGGATGAAGGGGAAACGCCTGACATAGGCCGGTACATAATGCGGTTCCGCCCATTTGCCCCGGGAATCGATGAACAGGTTCTCACCTTCCCTGATGCCGGTGATGACCATCGGCATGAAATCGGGTCCGGAAAAGATGATCGGATAGGAGCGCATGGCTGCAGGCATTTCCGCAGCCATCAACGGAATGACAATGGCATTTGCCGCAAAGCCCAGATCTCCGGTCCGGGCCAGTCCCTTGCCGCCATGACGCGTCGCGCTGATTGCTTCGGGTGTTTTGTAAAACAGTGGAAGTGTGCCTGCCTGGTTTTCTTTTTTATCGGCCAATGTCATGATCCCCCGGATGGTTGTGCTTGTCTCAGGGCAGACTTTTCGCGCGTATATGAAGGCAATTCAAGAATAATCGACGATGATTGACGCATAGAGGCAGTTCCCATTTTCCCGTTTCCAGACAGCAACCGGCTACACAAGTCCGGTTTTATCCAGTGAGTTGGCCGGAATGACAGACTCCGATATTCTTGACAGCCGGTATTCGTGGATGCGGCTTGGTTCGACATTGGCGATTGCGGTGATCGGCAACGTCGGAATGTGGGCAATCATCGTTATCATGCCGGCAGTGCAAAGCGAATTCGCGATTGCACGGGCGGATGCTTCTCTTCCCTACACCCTGACGATGGTTGGCTTCGGGCTGGGCAACCTGGTGATCGGCCGCATGGTGGACAGGTGGGGAATCACCGCAGCGTTGATCGCGGCCGGACTTGCCATCGCAACGGGTTTTGCGCTCGCGGCGCTGAGCGGCTCGTTAATTATGCTTTCGGCAATGCATTTCATTATCGGGTTGGGCACTGCGGCGAGTTTCGGACCGTTGATCGCGGATATTTCTCACTGGTTTTACCGCAGGCGCGGCATCGCGGTGGCCATTGCCGCAAGCGGAAACTATCTGTCGGGTGCGATCTGGCCAATGGTGTTGAGCGGGATCCTGAGCGATCACGGCTGGCGAGCGGTCTACATGGTGCTGGCGGTTGTGCCGGTGCTGCTAATTGTTCCGTTGTCGATGCTGCTCAGGCGCCGGGTTCCTGACGGCGCGACGGCGCACGCCAACAGGTTGTCTGCGGCCAATGCCCGGTCTGTCAGCTTCTCGCCGCGCACCTTGCAGTGGATGCTCGGTCTGGCCGGCGTCGGGTGTTGCGTGGCGATGGCGATGCCGCAGGTGCATCTGGTCTCGTATTGTACCGACCTTGGATATGGACCCGCGGTCGGCGCGGAAATGCTGTCGCTGATGCTGATGGGCGGAGTCGTCTCACGGCTGGTCTCGGGACTGATCGCCGACAGGCTGGGTGGGGTCAAGACCCTGCTTATCGGTTCGACGCTGCAATGCATCGCGCTGTTTCTGTATCTGCCGTTCGATGCGCTTGTTCCTCTCTACATTGTCAGCCTGATCTTCGGCCTGTCGCAGGGCGGGATTGTTCCGAGTTACGCGCTGATTGTCCGCGAATATCTCCCGGCAAAGGAAGCTGGTGCAAGGGTCGGCTTCGTAATCATGGCGACGATCACCGGAATGGCGCTGGGCGGGTGGATGTCCGGCTGGATCTACGATCTGACCGGTTCCTACCAGGCGGCCTTCCTCAATGGCATCGCCTGGAATTTCCTCAATATCGCAATCATCGCGCTGCTTTTGTTCAAATCACGGGTGAGACGCGGTGAGGCTGTGGCGGTTTGAAGCAGGCGAGGGTGGTTCCAGTAAATACCGGATCCGCATCTGGAGCGGTTCGATAGGTTTGTCCCAGAGCGGGTAAATCACTATTGATTTTATTATATAATTTGTGGCTTCTCGATTTGTTTTGTCTCTGAAGATTTAATTGGTCTGTCCCAGAACGAGGTCCGTAAAACAAGGCATAAAAAAGGCCCCGAAAACGGAGCCTTGGCAAAATTCGAAAACGAAGGGGTTCTATGTAGACGCAGTATCGAACGTTAAATTCTTCAGATCGCTACGTCGATAGTATCGTCCTGATCGAATGCCCGGGTCATAGCTTGGCTTGATGTTCAGCAATTCCAGACGACGCGCAATCGCATCGGCTCGGGTTCGATAAAGCGATGCGATCCCGGCGATTGAGATGTGAACACGCTTGAATTCCTCAAGCGATTTGGGATCGAGAAACGGTTGATTCCGACGAGTAAGAGGATTGTATCTGGTGATGGGCGGTAGAAATTTGCTAGCGACGAGTGGGTACACTTTGTATTGTGTGGTTTTTAAAACGGCAGCGGCTTCAGCGATGGTAAGAAGCTGATCGTCGATTTCCTCTTTTACCAAACTTCGTCGTTTTTCCTTTGCGGACTTCCAATGAATGTAAAGATTGGGAAAAATCAGGGGGCCGTCAATCCTTGCGATGTCGTGCAGTTGCCCGGTAAAGATCATTTCGACCAGGTCACGTAGCTGGCAGTTGCACCTTTGTGTCGCCTTCCAGATAGGTAGGTACCCTTCAAGATCGGTTCGGATTTCAGCTCTTTCGAAAAGGCGGCGCTGAAACTCCAACAAATCCTCCTTCTTGATGCGCGTGTAGGCGCGTTTGTCTCCGCGATCAGCCTCCACTTGCCGGAGAAAACCAGCCTCGATCATCTCGTGAAGCCTCCTGCTAGTCATTTTCAGGAAACTCTCTGCCTCGGTGATACAGAGAGTTTCCTGCGCCGCCTGAAGAATGGGCTTCGCCAGCTCGGCATCGAAGCAGGATTTATATCCTGGCACTTCGCCAGTCGCCAAAATTCCAGCACCTTTCAGGAGCTCGACCACACGGTTTTCCATCAAACCGTATTCAACGCTGGCCGACCGAACGTTGTGAAGGTAACGCTTGCTGGCTGGTACGATGACAAGCTGACCCTCTCCCAACGGTGTGTTTCTTTCGCCGATGTCTTGAAAAAGCTCAACAAGCGTTGAGTGCGTTGGCGAATTGAGGTGACGCCGAAGCCATCGCGGGATTGGGTCAAGGGGATAACGCACATGGCGCGACTTCATAGAGTTATCTCGCAAAATCGCCGAGACCTGTTGTGACATATGATCCTGCCCGCATTTTGCGCAGCTGAAGCCGTATTCAACAACATCAAGCTCATGAGGTGCGTTATGCTCATCATGAGCGGCATTCCTATATCGATGAAGAAAGCGCCCGAGATATTTGCAAAGGTCGGCGGCGACATAAGCCTCCAACTCGTCGAGAAAGGGGCAGGTCTTCGCTCCCCTGATGCGGGCGATCAAGTAGCTGTCCAGCTCCCTCGGACAGTCTGTTTTGGACTCCCCGGCGTCATCTTTGAAAAGATGTGGGTTGCTTTCGACAAAACGTGCGAAATCATCCTGTCCGCTTTCGCAAGGCACTTCCGTGATGTGCGAACCATGAACCGGGCATGTCTTTACACCTCGTGTCTCCCACCATACCCGAACATATGGGCGGGCTACTCGGCGACCCTTGCCATTTCGATAATCCTCTTGGATGCATTTGACACAGAAGCGATGGATTCTGCCCCTGCGGTTTTCGCGGCTGAACAAGGCTTCTCCAAGATGGAAACCATGCGACACATGGCCTGTGCGCACGGCGTAGCGAGCGAGGTTGTCGCACTCATATCCCGACCACGCCGCCAACAACGCGATAGCTTCTGGGTCGCCGCGAGCGATGGATGACGTGGTTGCATCGGTGAAACCCAGAAAGATGTCCAGAGAAGGGTAGCCATTGGCGGCAGCGAGGCGTGACGTAAATCCGAGTGGCGTTTCGTCGTTGTGAAACATGATCGAGACAGGCAACTTCATCGGTGCTTCCTTTGTTGCGAAGATGTCAGGTCCAAGACCTCAGACGAGGTCAGCAAGTGCGTGACTTGGGACGAGATCGCGCCATCGGTCAGCGGTAAAGACGTTGTCACGGGGCAAACACCCGGTGTCCCGGCCGTAGTTTCGGGCGAACTCCTTCATCGATACTGTTGCCCGCTTCTTTTCGAGCGCATGGAAACAGGACTCCTGAACTATCGCGATAATCGACCCGAAAGACCCGCTGCCGGCGAGACAAAGCCGCTCAATGAAATCCTCTTCAATCAATTCCGGGGCCAGTTCCAAACTGCATCCTTCAACGGCAACAGTGTTGAGAATGTTTGCGATCCAATGAGCGTCTGCAGGGCAACTAAGGGCTCCATATCGGCACACCGAGGAGCGATTAGCCATTTGACGGTCACCAGTGTGCAATTTTGCCAGTTCTGCCACTCCTGAATAGATTGTATGCAACGGCCAGTCCGTCCCCTGGATAAGGCTCTTCAGAGTGTCTTGCACGTGGCGGATCGTGATGGCGGTGTTGTGCCTGATTACGTGTTGCATTTCATCGATGTGAAGGTACTTCACGCCACGCTCGCGCAGTTGGGTCTTTACGGTTGCATAGAGTTCGTCTTCGTATCGGCGGCCCTTCGTAGGCAACCCCATCGCTGTCAGGATTGTAACTGCCAAGGCCCTTGTACTGCAGGGGCGAGGCGCATCGATGCTGAGTACGGGCGAGGCGGTCTCCCCATATTCGTTTTGGTAGGGTTGGAATTCGGGCATTGTGGCAAAGTGGTATTGGAGCGACCGGGTTTTCCCGCTTCCCGAATCCCCGATGAGGAAGAGAGCGCGCCGTTTAGAGCCGAACCCGCTGTTTTCCCAATCGGCAACGCTTTTTACCAAGTCCCGGAGATAAGAAACGAGCTTCTGGTCCCGTCCCGTGCTGATATAGGTAGCCCGAACGCTCATTCTGATGGCGGCGAGGTCCTGATCGTCGATGTGATTTTTCTGGTTCATGTCAGTCTTCCTCATTGTAATCGAGCGCCGAGATTGTTGGGTTTGTCCTTGGTGCACCTGCTTCCCCGGTCAGGGATGCACCAACTGCAGAATCGGATAGCGTTTTGTTGATTGGTAGGGCGTACTTCGATTGGCCACGGAGGGAATCAACGGGGTAGGCAGGTGCAGGGAGGAAAGCCTGTGGTTGCTCACCAGGCTTCCCACCTCGCAATACCTCACGGTTCAAGCGCTCGATTTCCTCGGGACTCGGAATTGTCGGACTCAAGAGGGCGCGGGTAGTTGTGTCCTCTCCAGCCTGTCGCATCCTGTTGATGGCCTCGTATCGCGCCGCCATTCCCTGTTCGGTCTCGGCGGCATTGTGCGCAAGCTCTTCTTTTCGTGAAGCGATCCATTCTGCGAGCGAGACATCGTCATTGAGGCCGATGGTGTTTTCTACGGTGAACCAACCTTGATCTCCCTTCACCGCAATCCAACGCACATTTTGCGGATCAGTCTTGATTTCAAACTCCATCTTCCCGTGCCGCCTGCGCTGCGCGTTGAGCTCGTCACTGCCGTATGGAATGTTTTCGTAGGTGATGCCGTTGTCGGAGATTTTCCGTTTCGACGGCACACCGAAGATGTGAAGCATTTCCTCGTCAGACGGGACGTATTTGACGGCAAATTCTTGAGTTGCCCTCACCCACGCATTATGGGGAGATTGCCCGCCAAGTGAGGCATGAGGCTTGTTATGATAGATGTCGCAGATCGCGTAGGTGAACATTCGAACGAGTTCGTCTGTGGTCACAGAGGCGAACTCTTTCGGGTCATAATCCTCTTTCTCAGCAACAGAGCCGAAGGTGCGACCGTCAAAAAAATGTGCGACCATCGGACCAACGGAATGAAAGAGCGACTCGATGAATGGTCGGCGCGCAGGGTCACCCGCTGGCGGGTGGGTATAACCGACCTTAGCGGCTTTCAGCACTGAGCGTGTCCGGTCAGCAATGAATGCCGAACCATTATCCGAGTAGACTTCTTCTGGCCTCAGCATGCCGATCCAAGGCGTTCTTGCACCCACTGACGCAGAGAGTTGCCGCTTGTCCGTCATGATCATACGCAGCGCAGCGACTGCGGCGTCAGCACAGGGATTGAAGGTTGCCTTCAATGCCAAAACGTACCTTGTCGCGACGTCGATTGCCGCGACGAACCAGATGCGAACTTTCGGAATGTTTTTTCGAATAGTCTCTGGCAGTCCTTCGTAGATTCCTGTTTCCACGAGAAGCGTCATGAGATCGAACTTAACTTCATCGATCTCTACGCGCTGCCCTGGGGCCGCAATGTTGTATGCCCGCAGGTTTCTAGCGTACTTGTCGATGGCCCACTTCTCGCCGTAGCGGCTTGCGTCCTTTTCGAACTCGTCGAAGCGGTTGATCATGGATTCAAATTTGGTTCGCGAAACCTTGTGGAGCTTGTTGGCTCGCGTCTTGTTAAGCTCGAACAATTCCGCGCAATACATCAGATAGCAGTCTGATTTTCGGGGCCTGGTCCGGGAGAGGTAACGGCGTGCGCCACGGTGTGCGACTGACATACTCTCCGGGCAACTTGCAAAAAGACGTTGGCCGGGGCCGTGATGGCGATGGGCCAGTGAAAGGGTTTCTCGGCCGCATTCCATGTATTTGGCATAGTCGCGGTTAAACTGGCGCACAGAAGGCGCATTGAATGATGTCGTCGCTTGGTCTCCACGCTTGCGCCTTGGGCCGTGCGGACCCGAGTTAATTTCATGCGCCCACTTGTCGAGCAGTGGCTGAAGTTTGGCTGCGGATCGCGGGAGCTCCTTCCCAGCCTTGAGGCATTCTTCCTCGTAGCGCAGAATGAGTTTTTCGCGGAAAATTGGCAGGGAGCGCTTCTCTGGATTAAGGTCTTCGAACCCCTCATCACCCCAGACAAGGCGAAGCTTTTGTTCAGATACGCTGTTGTATCCATAGCAAATGGATGCCCGCTTTTCCGACAGACTTCTGTGGATTTCCGCGTGGGACATGAATGCCACTTGCCCATCGGTTTCGTGGCGGACGACGTAGCCGTCTTTCTCGACCCTCAAGGGGATGTAATCCATGCCGTTGGCCGTGAAGCGGTCAGTCGGATTCATCTCGACAATTGGGTGGCGATAGATGCGTGTGGGTACAGTAAAGTGTGTCATTGAAGCTTTGCCTCTTTTGAAAACGTGATGGGTTCTTGCGGCTCTGTCGTCACGAAGACGCTTTGAGCCAGGTCAGTTCGGAAATGCGTTCTGTGGAAAGCGGAACCAGCAGACCATGATCGATCAACTGCCAAACCGCATTGCGGCGGGCTCCGAGTTCCGAGCAGTCTCGGAGCAGTTCGCCGAACCGAAAACGACCAACGAGCTGCCCCGCGATCGAACGGGCCGTTTTGTATTCGGTCTCATCGAAATGCTCCCGCGAACGCAGGATTTCGTGTGCATTGTAAAATGCATCATAGGTCGCATCCTCCTCTGTCATGAGGCGCAGGTCGTCGACCACATGAGAGAAATCTTCCCTTGCAATCCTCTCGAACATTTCGAGGATTTGCTTCTGCTTTCGGGCGTGTTTGACCGCGACAGCCACACGGTGGCCATCGTTGAATACAACGTAGAAATCGAAGGTGTGTTTATGCACCACCCCGTCATCGTCTGCGAATGGCAGGACGGGAAATTGGGAATGAAGTTCCCGCACGTCGGAACGCGCCTGGGTGATCGTTGACACACGATGTTCAAGCTCACTTTCGTGATAGACCACGATGCCATTGGAAACGGTGAAGCCACGTGCTGTCTTGGCCTGTCGAATCGCTGGACGGCGCGTCGCGTATCCTTCGGTCGGTTCATTCCAAAAAACGGATTGGCCGTCGTCGGTGCCGCCGCGATATTTTGCAGTCTCCTGCCTCAGTACGGCCGTGCTTCATCTTGAGTTGCACAAGGGGAGCCTCGTACGTACGGAGGATTTCAGCGGATGGCACAGGGGCGCGGCGGTGACCGACGATAAAACCAAGTCCGGCCTTCTTTAGCGCAATGTTTTGAGCGACCTTATGGGCGAGGTTCATCGGTAGCTCCTCCAATCGTTGTCATTGTGCGTTGATTCAGATTCTGCTTCGGCCAATTGGTGGGCAATGTGAGAAGGCGTACAAAGTCCGAGCAATCGACCAACGTCGACCGCGGTGACCGGGACCTGGCAATCGGAGGAGTTCTCCAGCCAATAAAGCAGGTCGGTTTCCTGTTGTGTCAGATATTTTTTGGGCATGGTGACCCCTTTCCAGTACACGCGGGATGAACCGCGAGGGATTGAACGAATTGATCTCTGAACGGACGGCTCAGAGGGCTATTCGCGTCACAGTCTGGAAAACAGGCACAGCAAAACGGGCAATGATATTGCCTGGGAAATCTGTGCAGGGGGTAAGGAAGGTATTCATAAGACCACCGTGTTCAAAACATCATATCGAACGGGTGGGTCGTCAGCCTTAGCTCGGCTGACACATGAGCATCAGCAAGCTAAAGGGCTAACGGCCCTTTGTTCCATTCGTATCGTTGAAGTCGCTGCCGTGTTCACGTTGTGCTCCATTTCTTAACGGACCGGCTTTCTACGCGTCAAAAATTAACGATAGTCGAATCCGATACTTAAACATTTAGGCATATCGATTATTCTGCAGCTGGCCACCATCGCGAGCGGCAGCCAGCTGCAGACCGCTAGCCATCAAGTCGAGATGGATGCGGGTTTGGTGACTGGTTTCAAAAGCGCCCTGACTTCATCGCCTTCGACCCTGCCCTTGGTCATCAGCCAATCAACGAGACATTCAAGATTAGAGCGATGATCAGCCAAAATCGACGTCGCCCGATCGAACTGCTCTTTCAGCCTTTCATCCACACGACCGCGCAATTGGGTATCACTGGCTCGGAGATTTTCCAGGGGACGGGCTCCATTTCCGATATCGACCACCAAGCTTTCACCGAAGCCAAAATGTCGCTCAATCCTCGTTGCCAGATCGCTTGCGATCGCCAGGTCCGATCTCGCAACTCCGCCAGCCCCATCAGCTTGGTTTCCGAAGACGATGTTTTCGGCAGCGATGCCACCGAGCAACATGGCGATTCGATCTTCGTACCAATCGAGCGTCTTGACGACATTATCGATCGGGCTGCAGGCTGCTGCTCCCAGAAGGCTTCCGCCTCCATTCTGCGTGATGAAGCGCTCGATATAGACATGATGCAGAACATCCGATGACAACAGCACACACAAGATTGCATGCCCTGCCTCATGGACGGCCATCCGCCTCAACTCGACGGCACTGAGGGCACGTCTGGCAGGCATGACTTCCATCAGCAGACTTGCAGTCACAGCTACACCCTTGCGCCTTGCGAGACGACGAACATCCCTGGCTACTTTCATGATGTCAGCACCCGACCAACCACGGCTGAATGCGACGAAGTCAGCAAGGTCACCCTCGACTTCATGACCAGCCAGATGCTGCCTCAGGATACCCACCCTTGCAATGTCATCAGGCAAAGGAATCTGAATGGTGATCTCCAGACGACCAGGCCTGAGGAGAGCAGGATCGATTGCCTTGGGGTCATTGGTCGCTCCGATGACAACTACTCCCTCACGACCTTCCACAGGGTCAAGGCATTCGAGCAAGGCATTAATCGCTTGCCGTTTGTAATCATGGTGATCGCTGTCAGTGCCGATATCGCGGCTACCCATTGAATCGAACTCGTCGACAAACAAAATCGCCGGCGCTTTCTTGGTTGCTTCCAAGAAGCTTGCCCGCATCGCTTTGAGAAAATCACCAAGATGCCCTCTGGCCTGCCAGCGCCCAGCTGATGCAACCACAAGATCAACGCCACAGGTGTCAGCAAGTGCCTGGGCGTAGGTGGTCTTCCCACATCCTGGAGGCCCGTAGATCAACGCACCACGGTCCACATCCTCCCATGCGATGACACCCTGCTGCCAGGCTGCGATGTCCTCAGCTAAACGAAGACCCCAATCCTTGGCGATTCCGTAGCCATGCATGTCGTTCAAGGTGACTTTTGGCTTTGGCGCAACCACGGTGGCTTCAGCTTCAAGCATGGCCTGCTTCTTGAGACGTCGGATCGAATTGATCAGCGGACGGCCTTTTCGGAATGCGAACTTGATTGCTTCCAATGACTGGTCGGCGAGAAACTCGGCATGCGCTTTTGTCATATCTGCGATATCAAGAGTCTTGGCCGCGGCGAGATAATGATCGACCTTCGGTGGATCGATCATCCCGAAAAAATCGGCCAGTGTCCTGATCTTCGGTGGAACATCTTCCAGATTAGGCACGAAGATAACGACCTGTGTGGCGGCCCTGACCAGATCGAAAACATCGGGTTTGAACCGCATGTGTTCAAATTCCTCAATGAACGTAACAACCTGCTTGTTTTCCCACTCCGCGATCGGCGAAGAATTGATGGAAAGCAGTTCGCCCATAGCGGTCTTGTAGTACGGGATTGCGTCCTGCTCATTCACAGCCAGGATCGCGACAAAGCTGGTTTCCGGGCGGCGAAGAAATGGACGTAGAGCGGACCTCAGTCCACACATGGCGACAGCAACAGGAAGCATGAGGCTTGAGCTCATGCGGGTTGGTAGATGGGTCATGTTCATCTCACGAAAATGGTAATTGATAAGGGCTAGTGGCGGTAGTTCACCGCACTATTCGCCGCACCATCGTGTTCGGCCTGATCGGACCTTCATCGAGATCAACATCAACAAAACCCTGAAGGATCAGGGCGGCAATTCCAGCCACTGGTTTTGTCTCCAGGAAAGCCTTGAGGCATTCCTGAAGCGGCATCGAGCCCACATCATCGAGGGCAGCCAGAAGGCGAATTCGATCACCCAAGGGGACCATCTGATTTCCATATCTCAGCAGGTCCTTGGCATTTCGCAATCTGAATCCGTCATAGACATCGTCATGGGACAGCAGTCGGTAGCGAGCGCCATTTCGCTCGGCCTCGATTTCCATCATGGCGATGTCGACAGATGGCGCTCGATCAGGTGCATCAACGAACGTTGTGCTGCCATCGCGGTTAGCGACGAGAAAATCAGGCACAACTGGCTGATTTTCAGTGCCAAGATTGAACGGCATTCCGCACCATGAAGCCACTGCTGCATCGACATCGAAAAGACAGGCAACATCTCGCGCAACTTGTGAACGGTACACAGGAACACCATCACATTTGATGGTCGCGACTGGATGGAAAATGCGGAAGGATTGGGAGTTTCTGACAGCACTGAAACGGGCTGTTGAATTTGCAATACCCATAATTTCCTCGAACGAAAACAGGTTGATCACCACCGCGGCCAGCGCGGCATGGCGGGATCAGGATATTCGCAGGAGGTGGGTAAGGTGCTTTTGCATGAGCGAACAAATAGAGAACATATTTTCCTGAGTCAACACTCGGCTGTGATTTTTCTGCGATTCTCGTATTCTGGGCACCAGCCAGAGATGGCCGGCCAATGCACGGAGTCGCTTGCTGTTGCCCCACATAGCTCCGGTTACGGTGGAGCGGGGGCATGTCACTATGTCTGATATATCGGACATAGGCGTTCTTTCCCACCATTGCGGACCTGGCGCGACATAAGGAAAACTGATGCTCTCGTTGACTGATTTTATTGCCTGCCTTCCGGGCGTTAAGCCGAGAAAAGCTCGGGAGCTCATCATGGACGGCGACATCCTCACCAAGGAACAGAAACGCGATATCTTCCTGCGCAACCGAAACCTGCTCGACACAGTCTATTTGATAGGTCCAGACGCTGCAGGGGCTGTCTTGGAAGCTTACCGAGCAGGCCAACTGCCTATGGGACGCGGTGAATGCGTCCAGGTTGCCCCGCAGGCCGAGCAGTACCTTGAAAATGCCGACAGCCTTAGGGAGCAGATTGCTGAGAGACAGCGAAAGGAAGCGTGCGTGAAGGATATCTCCCTCGTGGAGGAGCGAGACTTTGTCGATAGCAGACTCCTTGATCGTATCTTTTTTGAGAACACTCCAAAAGGGCAAGGAACGCTCAAGCTGGCAGGGATCAATGTCACCAAGACCGTACACGGCTATCGGTCTAACAGTGGCAAGAGCACAGGATACGACGTGAGTTTTCATTGGACCGGATCGGATGGGCAACCCGCCAGTTCTGGCACAGGCAAACCACCAGAGGCGTTTAACCGGCGGAACGATGAAGAACGCAACTGGGGACTGCCAGAGTAGCGAGATGTTGGACCCAATGTTAAGGTTGTATGCGAGTCGCAACCATCAAATATTGGTAGCAAACTGACGGCTCACCTAAGCTGGAGAAGCGTGCCATTTTATGAGCTTCTCGTGATGATGCCCAAAGGGGAAGACGGTCTATGGATAAGAAAACGATTGATGCACTTGACCGTGCTGGTGTTTCATTTTCCGCGAGCCTCCCTGTGCCAGGCGGCGGACATACGATTAGTCTGAAGGCAGATGAACTTGAAACCTTCGTCAAAGATACAGATGCGTATTCTGCTGCATTTTTCGGCGTTTCGAAGGAACTCTACCTTCAGTGGGTGGACTCTGAAGGAACGGTCCAGTGTTCGGCAAATACGGTGGCAGGAGACCGTTGCAAGAACACGGTCTCAGGCTTCATCCACCAAGATATCGAGGATTGGATGAAAATGCTTGGTGGGTACTGCGCCGTCCACGGTGGCGAAGGCTCGTCTCGCAAATAGCCGGGACAAAAGCGATTCTGTGTCGGTCCTCATCGACGGTATTCGCTATCATCCGTCAACTCGCGATGTTGGACGAGCCGTGCAGGTCGGGAAGCGCATTGTGGCCTCGTGGTCTGAGCGAGCGCCAAGTTTCCGCAGCCATGGGGGCGCACAGTTTTTTAAGATGTGCCACCTATCCAATAAATTCGCGCTGGGAACATGGAGATGGCGACAATGTGCTTCGAGAATGAAGAAACCACCGAGATCATAATTCAAGGTCTCTCCTTTCATGAGGCGAGAGATTTCGACGGGGAACTCATTGGCCTGTTTTCAAACTGCGATGCAGCGCTGGCAGCACAAAAAGATTGCAACATCAAAAAGATGGTCATCAAAAAAGAGTTAAGCGAGGAACGCAGTCTACAAATCGTGTCGTGCAGATTTACCACAATCGATGATGATGATTTCGATGTGTTCATCGTTCGAACCGAACAAGGAACTTATGGGCCAGATGTTGATTTAGAGACTCTAACCAAAGAGGCAATTCGGGATACGCCCATGGCACCTGGAATCTAAGTCAAACACTTTTTCATTTGCTCAATTACCCATGGGTGATCGCGATTTAACCTTGACCAAACCCCATTTTCTGCTTCGTATTTCTCTGCATCTGCAAGCCATTCCATTGCACTATCAACCGCAGCTTCTACGCCTTCGAGCGCTAGCAAATGGGGTTTAGATAATGCAGTGGTTACAGCCCTGCTACGTTCGACAAGACCTACTTCTGTACACCACGTGAGATGTCGAGCATAGAATGGCGCAATATCTTCGGAAACATACCAGTTAGCCCCAGGCTGTAAATTTGTTTGTTTTGTAATCGATTCTTCGTGCTTCATTGTTATCTCCTGTCAAAATTATTCTCCACAAATATCGCCGGCGCAATTTTCACTTGGATCGGATATCTTGATTGCAAGGTTCAAAAACAACGATACGGAGCAGCTCCGAAGATCGAAAAGCTAGCAGGGCGCAATCTTTCGAAGCGCCATGATCCGGGGTACCATTTGAAACCCATTTTGATTCAAGGTGCTGATGGTAACCCGGATAACGCTCGCCGATCTGTTTCCCTGCGATGATCAAACCATCCTTGTTGCCAAGGATGCGATTGACGGATCGCGCTGTCACATCTCGGAGGTCGAGAATGGGTTGCGATGCGGATGCGTGTGCTTTGCCTGTGGGCGTAACCTGATCGCCAAGAACGGTGGCAACGAAGCCCGCCTGATGCATCATTTCGCCCACCGTCCCGATGATCAGTCACTAAAATGCACTGCTGCAGGTGAAACTGCCCTCCACATTCTCGGCAAGGAAATCATCAGCAAACATGGGCGAGTGACGATGCCTGAGACCCATGTCATCGATCATGACGGCAAGCGTCGGGTCGTTAGCTATCGGAAATCGATTTGCCTCAAGGACATCCATCTGGAAAAGGCAGAGGGGGAGATCGTCCCTGACATCGTTGCCACAACACCCAATGGCCGGCGACTGTTCATCGAAATCAAGAACACACACGCATGCCCTCCTGAAAAGCTCCAGAAGCTTTCTCTCATGGATGTTGATGTGCTCGAAATCGACGTTTCAGGATATGGTGATTATGAGCTGGAGCAACTCGTCGATGTAGTTCTTGATCTCGCGCCGCGCTCAGTTATCCAGAGCGAGGACTTGAATCGTATGGCCGCGAAGCTTGCCGAAGAGAAGGAGCGACGCGAGAAGGCACGTCGCAGAGAAGCGGAGGGCAAGGTCTCTGCCTATCGAGATAATCAAATAGGAAACTCGGAGAGGGCCGCCAAACTCGTTAAATGGATGATCAAAGTCGGGCTGGCAGAATACATGGACATGGATGACAAGCTTCCATCCGCTTTTCTCGTTCCTCGCCGCCAGTGGCAGGCGGCTATCCTCTACCGATTGATGTCCATCCAGTATCCTGAGACACTCGTAGCCAAGCGAATGTTGGCGCTACTTCGCAAACGGAACTGGGTCAAGCCGAGCCTAGAATTCATGCAAACGGAAGAAGCTGAATGGATCACCGCAATCGTCGATCCCAATTTTAAATCACCGCACCAGGAAATTCTAACTTACCTGAGGCGACTGCGCGGTGCCGAGATTGTTCATGAAGATGGCGCGATGCAGTTCGTCGCTGCATCATCGTTTATCAAGAGGGTCGCCAATGCTATGATATGCATTGAACGTCCTGATCAGCGGCGAGCGCAAGCGCAGGAACGTTTGAAATCCATCCACGATCTAATGTTGCCTGAAGACGGAAGATGGGTGGACTTCGACGCCTGGATGGACGAACGAGCCACCCAATACGGCACGACCTTGGCAACCTTTCTCCAGGATGAGCATAGTGAATTTGACGCGCTTATGAACATTCTGGATTCGATCCGCTTAGCAATCATAAGGATGCAGGGTTTCAGGCAGATGACCCCGCCTGATAATACAGTCGGTCTTCCGCTTGATGGACTATTCGCTCGTTTGCGAACGGCACGCCTTGAAGCCGAAGAACGAGCCGAACGTGAAAGAGCCGAAAAACTCAAGCAGGAGACCGATACGAGAGTTGTAGAGATAGTGGAGGCAGCGACCAAAGAGTTTGGCCATCCTGAGCCATGGGTAACTACGCCACTGCAAACACATGGTGGAAAAACACCGAAGGAAATGGCGGCAGAAAGCGCCGCAGAACTGACCAGAGGTTTAGCGGTTCTGCAAACCATCAGGGAGCAACGACTTATAGCCCAGCAGGCCGAAACCCTGCGAAATCGCATGCTCTCTGAACTGGAGGATTCAGCCCATCGTAAAATTTCGCGTGAGGATATGGCTCAGCTGTGGCTGAATCACTCGTCGAAGGAACTCGGTGGTGCCAAACCCGTAGATTTTTGCAAGGACGAGAAGTCGTTGAAAAATTGTCTTGAACTGCTCGACGCCTTCGTGAACGAGGAGAAAATGCGACGACGACATTGACAGTAGTCAATTCCTTCAATTGGAACTTCGCCCGCCCCAATACGGTGCTCTCCATCCTGCCTTAAAAGCCTCTGCCTCATCACAGAACGTCTATCCAAGTCAGGCGGCTATGCGCCTATCTGCTTTTGAAACAACTGAAGCTATATACAGCCGCTCAAAATCAGCCTAATGTGTTCAGTTAGAAATGAACAAACGGGGCGTAATAGTGGCAAAAATAGCCTACAAGATTTCTGGTCTGACCAAGAGATATGGAGAGGGTCGGTCGGCCGTCCATGCACTGCGGGGTGTGGACCTCGAAATCATGCAAGGCGAATTCATTGTGCTACTTGGTCCTTCCGGAAGCGGAAAGTCCACACTTCTCAACATTATCGGCGGTTTGGATAGAGGGACTGAAGGAACTGTCTGTTTTCAGGACCAAAATTTAACGGACATGACCGATGCGCAATTGACGCTGTATCGGCGCGATCACATCGGCTTTGTGTTTCAGTTCTATAACCTGATGCCCAGCCTCACCGCGCACGAGAATGTGGAACTCGTCACCGAGATTGCGGCCGACCCGATGGACCCTGACGACGCACTATCCATGGTTGGCCTCGGCAAACGTGTCGATCATTTTCCAGCACAGCTGTCAGGCGGTGAACAACAGCGCGTGGCGATCGCCCGTGCCGTGGCCAAGCAACCGGATGTGTTGTTTTGCGACGAACCCACTGGCGCTCTGGACAGCACGACGGGCCGCGCCGTGCTCCAGGTGCTGAAGGATGTGAACGAAAAACTGGGAGCCACGGTTTTGATCGTGACCCATGCGGCCAGCCAGGCGGCGATGGCCGACCGTGTGATCCACTTCGCTGATGGCAATGTCCGTGAAGTTGTGGTGAACAAAAGAAAGCTTACCCCAGACGAGATCGAGTGGTGAGCCCGCTCGATCACAAGCTGCTTCGTGACCTTTGGCGCATCAAGGGGCAGGCTTTTGCCATCGGCATGGTAATTGCAGTGGGTGTTATGATGCTGGTGATGATGACAGGTCTCGTCACGTCACTGAACGAGACACGGTCAGCCTATTACGAACGCTACAGATTGGCTGACATTTTTGCTCCAGTCACCCGTGCACCAGAACGTCTGCTCACGCGCCTTGCCGCAATTGATGGCGTCGGTACCGTCGAGGGGCGCGTAAAGGGTGGTGCGCTGATCAATTTGGCGGACACTGACCTTCCAGTTCAGGCGCAGGCGGTGTCCCTGCCCGATCTACGTGCACCTCAACTCAACGAGGTCTATCTGACAGACGGTCGGATGATCGATAGCGACCGTAGCGATGAAATATTGCTGTTGCAGAGTTTTGCCCGTGCGCACGACCTGAACCCAGGTGACCGCCTGTCAGCCACGATGAATGGCGCACGACGGACTTTCCGTATAGCAGGCCTCGCACAGTCTCCCGAATTTCTCTACACCACTGCTCCTGGCGAACTCGTGCCGGATGATGCCCGTTTCGGTGTAATCTGGATGAGCAATTCGGCGCTGGCCGCAGCTTATGACATGCAGGGCGCGTTCAACGAGGCGTTGCTTTCGCTGACACGTGGCGCAAACGAAGCGGCTGTACTCGCGGCAGTCGACCGTACCCTTGACGCCTTTGGCGGATTGGGGGCGTATCCACTTTCCGAACAGACATCAAACCGTTTTGTTACAGAAGAAATCAGCGGACTGGATGCCGCTGCTGTTGGGGTGCCGCCGATCTTCCTCGCTGTCGCGGCCTTCCTGCTCTACATCGTCATCAGCCGTATGGTTCAATCGGAACGCACCGAAATCGGCTTGATGAAAGCTTTTGGCTACAAGAACATTGAAGTCGGGGCGCATTACTTCAAAATGGTCATGGCCATTTCACTTGGCGGGGCGCTGGCGGGATGCATGCTCGGAATCCTCGCTGGCCGAGCAATGATTCAGTTGTACACGGCATATTTCAAATTCCCATTTCTGGTGTTTCAGCTCGAACCTTCTTCTTTCCTTATTGGTGTTTCGGTCTCTGTGATTTCAGCTTCTGCTGGAGGGATATTCGTACTGCGTCAGGTTTTTGCTCTGACCCCTGCCAGTGCCATGCGGGCACCTGCACCACCGGATTTTAGCCGAACAGGAAAGATCGGTGCGGTGTTTAATCGCCTGCTTGATCAACCAAGTCGTATGGTTCTGCGCCGGATAACTCGCCAGCCCGCGCGCATGGCAGGGGCAGTAATCGGCATAGCATGTGGCATGGCGTTGTCGGTATCGATGATAACAATCTACGCGGGATTTGACCGAACCATCGATTTGACATTTAGCGTGGTGGATCGCAGCGATGCCACCGTGAGCTTCACCAGTCCGGTAGCAGACAAGACAATATATGAACTACAGCGACTACCAGGCGTGACATTCGTTGAACCAAGGCGAACAGTCTCTGCCATTCTTCGAAATGGACTTCACAGTTATCGCGGCGCGATCGAGGGTATCCCCAAGAAGGCTCGGCTTTACCGTGCCATAGACAAAGACCTCACGCCCATTGAAATGCGACAGGGTGGAATCACCTTGTCTACATCGCTTGCGACAGAACTGCGCATTGCCCCGGGCGACACCCTCACCGTTGAAGTGCGTGAAGGACGCCAACCAGTTTTACAGTTGCCAGTCACCGGAATCGCGGAAAGCCTGTTGGGTTCCCCTGCCTATATGGACATGCAGGCTCTGAACCGTGCCTTGCGCGAACCAGGGCGGGTTTCAGGAGCATATCTATCAATTGACAGCGCAGAGGCTGGGCCAATCTACAGGGCTCTGAAGGATATGCCGACAGTTGCTGGTGTTAGTTTGAAATCAGACGCACGCGATGCATTCAAGGTGATGATGGACACTGGCGCGGGCGCAATCCGCTATGTGATGGGCGCAATTGCCTTCGTCATTACCTTCGGCATTGTGTACAATTCGGCACGCATTGCCTATGCGGAACGCGCCCGCGATCTGGCCAGTCTGAGAGTGATCGGGTTTACCAAAGGTGAAGCAGCCTTTGTGTTGCTAGGCGAATTGGCCGCCGTGACGCTTATCGCACTGCCTTTGGGTGCGGTGCTGGGTTACTTTCTTTCCTTCGGCATCGCCGCAGGATTTTCCACCGATCTATACCAGATTCAAGCAATCTTCGACCCTGGCAGTTATGGCTTCGCAGCTCTCGTAGTGATTGGCGCTGCCGTCACGTCCGGGTGGCTTGTAAAACGTGATGTTGATGGGGCCGAACTCATTTCGGCCTTGAAAACAAGGGAGTAGCCAGAAATGGCCAAGAAAAAGAAACGCTCACGTCTCTATCTGACCATAGGCACAGTTGTTTTGCTCGGGGGAGCGCTAGTCGCCGCATTCTGGCCGCGCGCAACAATGGTGGATATGGGTACCGTCACACGCGGTAAGATGGTTGTAACCATCGATGACGAAGGACGCACACGGGTTCGAGATTCCTATGTTGTTTCTACGCCCGTCGCCGGCCGATTGCAGCGCGTCCAGGTGAACCCTGGCGATCCAGTCATCCAGGGGGAAACCATAGTCGCTATAATGCGCCCCACCAATCCTGCCGCATTGAATATACGGACACGGGAACAGGCCTATGCCTCCGTCGACGCAGCCCAAGCATCACTGCGGGCGGCTCGCGCCGATTTGAACGCAACGATCGCAAACCGCGATCTGGCGAAGTCTGATCTGGAGCGATCCGAGCAACTCGCCAAGCGCGGCATTATCACTGATGCCGTGTTGGATCGGGCCCGTCAGGAAGCGCGTGTAGCAGAAGCAAACGTTGATACTGCTGAGGCCACCATTTCCATGCGGCAGGCCGAAGTCGCCAACGCGCAGGCTCAACTGATCGGATTTGAAGATCAGGGGGCAACTATTGCAGTGGGGGCAAAGTCAGACGATATCCCCATCAGCGCGCCGACCTCGGGGTATATCCTGCGTATTCTACAACAAAGTGAGACGACGCTTCCTGCCGGGGCACCCATTATGGAAATCGGCGATATCGGCGACGATTTGGAAGTCGTCGTAGAACTACTGTCCACTGACGCGGTTCAAGTTGCCGCAGGAGATCGAGTAATCATAGATGACTGGGGTGGGAATACCACTATCGACGGAGAGGTCGTACGGGTCGATCCATTCGGCGTGTCCAAATTCTCAGCGCTCGGTGTCGAGGAGCAGCGTGTCTCAGCCGTGATCCGTTTTACCGGGTCAACAGCAGCTCACAAAGGTTTGGGGCATGGCTTCCGTGTCGAAACGCGGATTGTCATCTGGGAGGACGAGAATACGCTCATTGTGCCAGCAAGCGCGCTCTTCAGAGACGAAGGCGAGTGGGCCGTTTTCCGAGTAACCAACGGGACAGCGGAATTGCAGACGGTAACTGTCGGGCGCAACAATGGTATCGACGCTCAGCTTCTCAAGGGGCTGAACGAAGGGGATCAGGTAATTTTGTTTCCGTCATCAGGATTGTCAGATAATATGCGAGTTACGCCGAGGCGGATAAATTGACGGGGAAATTACAATGGTTTTACTCCGACCACATCTTGAGTTGGTCATGGCTGAGGCCGAGGCATGTTGATCAACATATAAACCCAATCCACCTGCACTGAGCCCTTGAATGGGTTTCTCGCTATGAGTTCGTTGCCGACGCGAGTGGGAGACGTTCGGGGTCACCAAAATAGTGAGCTACCCCCCGAAATTCGGACACTGACATAAGCTACGATTTGCAGTCTGCTGATCTTCGACGAGAAGGAGATCAGAGATGTCGAAACGCAAGCAACACGCGCCTGAGTTCAAAGCGAAGGTCGCGCTGGAAGCCCTGAAGGGCGAGGAAACCGCCGCTGAGCTGGCGAGCCGGTTCGGGGTGCATCCAACGATGATCCATCAATGGAAACGTGCGCTGCTTGAGGGCGCGTCCGGCGTGTTCGAACGCGGCGGTCGAAAGAAGCCCGAGATCGACGAGGAGCAGATGAAGGAACTCCACGCCAAGATCGGGGAGCTGGCCGTGGCCAACTCTTTTTTGGAAAGAAAGCTGAAGCCCTGGGGCGGGAAGTGAGGCACGGCATGGTTGAACCCGATCACCCCCAACTGTCGATAGGCCAGCAGTGCAAGCTGCTGTCGATCGCGCGCTCGTCCTTCTACTACACGCCTAAGGGCGAGACCGAGCAGAACCTCGACCTGATGCGTCAAATCGACGAGCAGTTCCTGGAAACGCCGTTCTTCGGTGTCCGGCAGATGGCCTGGCATCTGCGCAACGATGGCCATCTGGTGAACGAGAAACGGATACGTCGGTTGATGCGCCTGATGGGGTTGATGCCGATCTATCAGAAACCCAATACCAGCAGGCCGGCGAAAGGGCACAAAACCTATCCCTACCTGCTCAAAGGACTGCGCGTGGATCGACCGAACCAAGTCTGGTGCTCGGACATCACCTACCTGCCCATGCGGCGTGGCTTTCTCTACCTCGTCGCCATCATGGACTGGCACACCCGTAAGGTTCTGGCCTGGCGCGTCTCGAATACGCTGGAGGCCGACTTCTGTGTCGAGGCGCTGAATGAGGCCATCCACAAGTTCGGCCCGCCGGAGATCATGAATACGGACCAGGGCAGCCAGTTCACATCCTTCGCCTGGACGGACCGCTTGCGCCGGACCGGCGTGCGCATCTCGATGGATGGAAAGGGCCGGTTCCTCGACAATATCTTCATTGAGCGCCTGTGGCGGACGCTGAAATATGAATGTGTCTACCTGCATGCCTGGGAGACCGGATCAGAAGCGAAGGCGGGCATCCGCAAATGGATGACGTTCTACAACCACCAACGCCCACACTCAGCCCTTGGTGGCAGACCACCTGCCGTGGTCTATTGGCTGAGAAAAGACGAAACCCAACCCGATCAGCAGGTGCAAAGAGTAGCTTAATTTACGCCAGATACTGTCCAAGGGATGGGGAGCAGCTCAGTGCTATGCCGTCGAAGGCTGAATCACTCTGGAAAATGGCGGGCATTGCTTGCCCGAGTCTCAACGTATGTGGCGACAGACAGTTAGGTCAAGGTGAAGCGCCCCGCAAATCATTCCGCTCCACAGCAGGCTAGATGCATAGCTTATGGCGACTAGAGACCGCGTCTTTGGAGTCCGAGGGGTGACCTCCTATCTCGGAGGTAGAAACTTCGAGCAAAATAGCAAATTCAACAGTTTTGACTTTAGGGACAGACCTACTAAAGCGTCAGAGACAAAACAGTGCTCGTAGGGACAAACCTTATGAGCGATTCCAGCATCTCATGCGTCCGGGCCGGAACGGACCCGGTTGACGGTGGTGATCCCGGAAGGATTCGAACCTTCGACCCCAGGATTAGGAATCCTGTGCTCTATCCCCTGAGCTACGGGACCACGCGAAAGAGTGCATACAGAAAACTGGGCGGTTCTTCAACAAGAAGAACTGCCCGGTTGTCATGTGATGATGCGTCGGTGCGGATCAGGCGGCAAGCGCCTTTTCGGCCAGCTTGACCCAATAGGACACGCCGACAGGAATGGCGTCGTCGTTGAAGTCGTAGGCCGGATGATGCAGACCGGCTGTGTCGCCATTGCCCATGAAGATGAAGGCCCCGGGGCGGGCCTCGAGCATGAAGGAGAAATCCTCTCCGCCCATGGTTGGCGGCTGGTTGCGTTCCACCTTGCCTTCACCGGCAACGCTTTCGGCTACATCGGCGGCGAAGTCGGTCTCGTCGGCATGGTTGAAGGTGACAGGGTAGTTGCGAAGGTAGTTGACCGAACCTTCAACGCCATGGGCGGCGGCAACGCCGCTGACGATCTCGTTGATCCGGGTTTCCGCCATGTCGCGCATTTCGGCGGACAGCGTGCGCACGGTGCCGGCCAGGTCAACTGTTTCGGGGATGATGTTGTAGGCTGATCCACCGATGAACTTGGTCACTGACACCACCACCGATTCGAGCGGATTGGCATTGCGCGAAGCGATGGACTGCAGAGAAGAAACGACGGCCGAGGCAGCGACAATCGGATCTATGGTCTGGTGGGGCATGGCGGCG
>TARA_R110002050_G_scaffold173352_1_pt1 | contig 46198 bp, 27 predicted proteins | sample TARA_R110002050 | Tara Oceans TARA_R110002050 (sample SAMEA4396988) | marine metagenome | biome: Polar Biome; feature: [DCM] deep chlorophyll maximum layer (ENVO:01000326); material: water (ENVO:00002006), including particulate matter (ENVO:01000060) such as... | depth 25 m
CATTACTGATAATGCAGTCGATAATTTACAAGTTACGGTTAAAGGAGAGGGAGTTGAAACTACTAATTATTCATTGATTCCAGTTTCTTCAACAAGACTGTTAGGGACTCAAAACACCGTCATATCAGAACAACTACAAGTACAAGTGGTCGATCAAAATAATAATCCTGTACCAAACATATCTGTTGTTTGGGATTTTCTTTATGGCAATCGAGATAGTCCATCAATTGTATCTAGTGTAACCACCTCTAGCAATTCTGAAGGAATTGCCCAAACTCCATGGACATTAGGAAGTTGGAGTTGTGCGGGAGATGGCTCAACTTATTTTAATGTCGATTATGCAATAGCATCATTGGAAAATGGCTATAATCAAGAAGCAAAAGTGAGTTTTTGTAGTCAAAAACATAATGCTATTTTACAAGTTGGTGCTAATAATAGTAGTGGAGGAAATGGGACACCCGTTAGTGGTTCCATAACAATGTCTTTTGGAGGATATTCACATACCTGGTCAATTCAAGATAATTTGATTGTCGGAGACGACCCCAACTTTGGAGTAACACCTGCTGATATTATTTTACCAAATGAGGATAATTTTGAATTAAATGGAACAATAACTATTAATTTAAATAGGACAGCAAATGTCAATTTAACAATTTGTAAATCCTGGGAGGAATGCGGTGAAGTTGGTTTTGAATATGGTAGCGGTTCCAGTACATTAATGTATGATGGTGAGGGAAATTACATTGATGAAAATGGCAATTACTTTCCAGCTAGTAAGAGTGTCCCGATTAGAGTTAATAGAACTTTTAATTAGAAATTAACCAGAAATATTTAAGCCAATAAAACAAAATCCTCTATTTCAATAATAAATATTAAACTATTTCCGTTTCCAACACAAACTGATTCATTTAAATTATAAATGAAATTTGCTATATTCTTTATAATACTCTATTTGATTTGAAGTCTTCCCCATAAAAAATTTGTACTTGGCGTTTTTATAATTTAATACCTGTCCGGATACAGTATACAAATTATTTACTTCTCCTCAAAATTAAAATTATTCATCTTAAAAAATTAGTTTGAAGATTATTTTGAAAAGATCGAAGGACGTATTTCCTGGTCATTTAAAGATATATCTCAACACAGTCACCTATTCGGTGAGCACAAAACACCTAGATTCCACAAACCCATATAAACAGGGCCTTCCAGCTATAGGTTCTGGTCCCTCCGGCTCCACTTCAAAAACCACCTATGGGTGGTTTTTTGCGTTATGCCTACGGGATTCGAAAGCCAACACGCCAGCTCGCTCCTGCGCTAAAAATGTCCACTGGACATTTTCTTAACACTTGGACGTCTCCGGCTCCACGACACTCAAAAATACGCAGCAGACTAAAGGCATGAGAAAATGTCAAGCTTGCTTGGGCATTTTCGAATACTTTAGGATGCCCGTTGTTAGCACAACGGGTATTTTTATTTGCAACCTTGCGAGAATTAGGGATATGCAATCCTCCGGCTCCACTGAAATGATATCATTTCACACCAAAAACCCTGTAATCCTATGATTTACAGGTTTTTTTAGTTTTATTCCATATCAATTAAAAAGTCACCTATTCGGGGGGGCATGTAAAACCGACTCTCTTAAAAACGCATTTATTAAGTATTCCCGCGGTAGGTACTGGAACCGTCCTAAATAGATTGGCCAATACTTACTTTTTAGGTATTTTTGCCAAGTAAACTGTATTCGTCAAAATGTCCTCACCTAACAGACTTCATATAAATCTATTTATTCTAATTTATCTCAATGAAATAGTTCCCCTTTCTGCTGAACTAAAATCATTTTTGACCAACAAAATAAAGAGAACGGTTTACGCTAAAAATGAAATCATTAATAAAGAAGGGGAAATTTGCAATAAACTGTATGTTATAAAAAAAGGATTGGTCAGGGGATATTGCGTTAGCGATACTATTGATGTTACAACCTGGATTAGTTTTGATAGTGAAATATTCACTTCAATAACAGGATTTTTTAAAAATGAACCCGCCAGGGAAAATATCCAATGTCTAGAAGTCACACATTGCGAATATTTGGAATACCAGGATTATCAATACTGTTTGAAGAACTTTCCGGAAATGCGGGAAATTAACCGGATCATGCTGGTGGAATACTATATTCATGCCGAGAACAGAGCTTTTATGACCAGGATTCCCAGCGCTCAGAAACGGCTAGCCTATTTCTTTAAAAATACTGACCCAAAAATGGCCCAAAGGATTCCCAAAAAATATTTGGCTTCCTTTCTGGCAATGCGTCCAGAAACACTTTCCAGGCTATTCAACGAATAGGCCGAAAACTACAATAGTACCCATTTACTTTTGAAACCAATACGTATTGTCCAAGTTCCCTTCCGTTTCATCTTAATGGACCGTATTCCCGCCACTGTTCCCCCTAAAATAATTTATCCTTTATGAAGGCGCCCCACCTTAGGGCCATTGGATGACCAGCCTTAAAATGTAATATTTTTCTTGTTGCTTATATTTTTAGTGACAAAAAAACACCCCTATAAAGACGATACAACTTTATCTACATAGACTTTTTTGCCAAAAACCATCTTGCCCTCCGGTGTAGGAAAAAAATCAAAAAAAACCGACAAAATGCATTTTTATCAGCTCATTTACTTAAAACTGTAGGAAAATTGACATATATCAAGACGATTGAAGATTGGAAATACTAGAAACATTCTCGCCCCGTTAAGCTGTAAACAAAAACCTTTATGAAGAAAAATACTACAAACAAAAACTTGCCAAATTACAACCCTACAAAACCATTTTTTAAAATTAAAAACCCCCAAATTAAGTCCATCACAGGGCTCCTTTTTTCATGATTGGAGCAACCAATATTGTTGGTACAGGATGATAATTTAATCTTGATAAAGGATTCCACAACAATATCATGTTCATAGTGCCTTTTCAAGATTTAGGACGCTGTCTTCAAACCACAACAGGTAGTGCCTGTCTACTTTAATTTTCAATATGAAGATATTAGAAGGTGTGAAATTCAATTGGAAAAACAATAAATATAAACGTATGAAAAAAATAACTCTACTAGTGTTAATGATATTCTGCTTAGGCTATCAAAGCGCATTAAGCCAAATAACCTGTACAACTGAAAAAGGCTATAATGATTTTCCTTTTACTGAAAATGAATTGACAATAACCGCCTCAGGAACCGGCGGATACCAAAATTACGCCAGTAGTTTGGAAATCTGTGGGGTCACAACTAAACCAAACAGTGTCTATATTGGTTCAAGCGCAAGCACATTCACCAATACCTTTTCATCTCCTGTAAACAATATGGTTTATAATATGGTTGCTGGAAACACTGGTGAAATTGTTACTATTACTACTGATACCGGTGGATCATTAACTATAACACATGAAAACGGAGATTGCCCCGAAGCTACTATTATCAATGGTAATGTAATTTCAGTTGATGGTCTTCAAGGGGCTCGATTAAAGGTACATTCAACCAATAATTTCTCCACTATTACATTCTCACACAATGGAGGTGGAGGAGGATTATTAATGACAATGTGTTTTGATGCTGTATTTGCATCATTGGGACCAACAGTAACAACTACAGCAATGTCCGGCATTACTTCTACCACAGCTGTAAGTGGCGGAAATATAACTGATGATGGAGGACAGGCTATTATTGAAAGGGGAATTTGTTGGAACACTTCAGGATCACCAACAATAACCGATTCAAAAACTTCCAATGGTACAGGAACGGGATCTTTTAGCAGCAATTTAACCGGATTAAACAGTGGCGCCACCTATTATGTACGTGCATATGCCACAAACTCCATAGGAACAGGTTACGGTGATGAAGTTTCCTTTACAACCACCTCCAATGATACACCCTCAGGCTCCACCATAGCAAACCAATTTGAGTGTATTAATGGTTCCGCCTCTGGATTAGTTCTAACTATTACGGATAACTTACCTGGGGATAATACGTTTATAGTTACCGCAGCCTCATCAAACACAAGTGTGGTAGATAATTCAGATATTGTAATTACAGGTACAGGTAATACCCGCTCTTTGACAATTACGCCCCTGTTGGATGCAGCGGGAACAAGTACTATTACGGTCTCAATAGAGGACAGTTTAGGTGAAATAGGGACACAAACTTTTGATGTCTCCTTTAATGATCTTATTGCCCCATCATTGACCACTGTTACGGATATAGACCAAGATTTGGATGCCGAGTGTAATTTTACTATTCCAGATTATACGGGCTTAACAACGGCCGCAGATAATTGTGGAACAGTAACAGTTACCCAATCTCCGATATCGGGTACTGTAATTAGCGATCACGGAACGGCACAGACCATTACACTTACTGCTGATGATGGCAACGGGAATACCAATACGACCACCTTTGAGGTAACATTAGCGGACGTAACTCCCCCATCGTTGACCGCCGTAGAGGATACTTTTGAAGATTTGGATGCCTCTTGTAATTTTACCGTTCCAGATTACACGGGCTTAACAACGGCCGCAGATAATTGTGGAGCAGTAACGGTTACCCAATCCCCGATATCCGGTACTGTAATTAGCGGTCACGCAACGGTACAGACCATTACACTTACTGCTGAGGATGGAAACGGGAATACCAACACGACCACCTTTGAGGTAACATTAGCGGACGTAACTCCCCCATCGTTGACCGCCGTAGAGGATACTTTTGAAGATTTGGATGCCTCTTGTAATTTTACCGTTCCAGATTACACGGGCTTAACAACGGCCGCGGACAATTGTGGAACAGTAACAATTACCCAGTCCCCGATATCCGGCACTGTACTTAGCGGTCACGCAACAGCACAGACCATTACACTTGCTGCTGAGGATGGAAATGGAAATACAAATACGACCACCTTTAATATCACCTTGATGGATGTGACCCCCCCAACGGCAATTGCGCAAGACATTACTGTACAATTAGATGCCAATGGGGTGGCTGCAATTACCCCTACTCAAATAAATAATAATTCAACGGATAACTGCGGAATTACGAGTATAAGTTTAGATACTACAAACTTTACTTGTGAAAATATTGGAGAAAATACGGTTACCTTAACAACAACCGATGCCAACGGAAATGAAGCACACGCAACAGCCGTAGTCATCGTTGAGGATAACATTGCACCAATAGTCGTTGTTAAAGACTTGACCATTAATTTGGATGAAACCGGTTTAATCAATATCGCTGCAGAAGAATTCATAGATGAAAGTTATGATAATTGTAGTATCTCCAGCCTAGTTATGGACCGTACAAATTTTGACTGTGCCAACATAGGACAATACACCCTTACTTTAACGGCTACGGACAGCAGTGGCAACACTACTATTGAAACTGCTCAACTAACCTTGACAGGAACGGATACTGATGGAGATTCAATAGCCGATTCTTGTGATACCGATGATGATGACGATGGGATACCGGATGCGGAGGATTACTTTCCAATCAACGCCAAGCCCACACTAATACCAGCCCAGGCCTTTACACCAAATGGTGATGGGATCAATGATTACTGGATAATACCGGGAATTGAGAATTACGCCAATGCACTTATTAAGGTTTATAACCGATGGGGACATGAAGTATTTGCCAGCAAGGGCTATAAGAACGATTGGAACGCCACATATAGGTCCAACAGCAACAAACTACCGTCGGGATCATATATGTATACAATTGATCTGGGCAATGGTACTGCACCTATACAGGGCTGGTTGTTCATTAATTATTAAACCCAATCGTTAACCAATTAAAATTCAATACTGAAATGAAACTTAAAACTATATATTTCGTCTTATCCACCTTACTTGCCTTTGGTGCATTAACGGCCCAGCAAGACCCCAATTTTACCTTCTACCGATATAATATGAACCTCATTAATCCTGCTTTTGCGGGATCTAATGGGGTAACCGATATTGGAGTGGGCATCAGAAGCCAGTGGGCAAGTGTAGAAGGCAGCCCGGAAACCCAGACCGCTTTCTTTGGAACTCCAATTGGGAAGAATCTAGGAGTGGGAATCTCTATCATCAATGATAGAACCTTCATTGAAAACCAAACTTCGGTAGCGTTGGATTTCTCCTATCATTTGCAACTGAATGAAAATACACATCTATTTTTGGGAATAAAAGCGGGGTTAAACTCCTATAAGGTCAATACGGATGGACTTATAACCTATAGCATTCAATCAGACCCAAGCTTAACGAATATCAGCGGTAGTTTTACCCCCAATATAGGCAGTGGTGCCTATTTAAAAGGAAAATCATTTTTTGCCTCTCTTTCAGTTCCCAGAATACTCACTCCAAACCGATTGGACAATGACAATGGAATTGCAAAACAAGGAGAAGATAAGATACATGTATATGCTACGGCAGGTTACGACATACCTTTAAACAATAACATTACCTTCAAGCCTTCCATATTAGCGCGGTATGTAAATGCTTCCCCCCTTTCAATAGACTTCACCGCAGCCTTTATGCTCGGGGAAAAAATAGAGCTAGGAGTGGCATATCGTATGGATGAAGGGTTTGGCGGTTTCTTTATTTTTAAAGCCAGCAATAGTCTACAATTGGGATATGCATATGAAACCGCTACGGAGAATACCATTGCCAATTTGAGCAATGGCACCCATGAATTACTCTTAAAACTAAAATTATAGATAAATAAAGCACATTTTTTATAAAAGTATTATTGGGTGGGGTACCATAAATTGGGTATCCCACCTTTTATATTTTAGCCTTTTATATTAGTAATAAGAACCCTAAGATATAAACAGATCACAGCCCGCCGATTACTGCAATGTCGTAATTAATCGAATATTAAGGAACGATCAAGGAGTAAACCGATCCCTTTCAATTTATTTAGGTTAAATTTCCGCTATCTTTAAACGCACATGCCATAATGAATTCCCCCAATATGAAGTTAAGCACCTTTACCAAAAAGGCAAGAGATAACTCTAAATTAACACTCATTTTTGTCCACGGCAATTCACAAAGCCCAGCGATTTGGCAACACCAGCTCAATGCAACCGAACTGCGGCATTTTAACCTGGTTACCATAGTTCTACCAGGGCATGGTCAATCTCCAAGAATGAAGAACTATTCCATCACAAAAATTACAGGGATGTTGGTGGAAAAAATCAATAAGGAACAAGACTATATTTTAGTAGGGCATTCCTTGGGAGGGCATTTCTGCATTGAAGCTTTACCAAAACTAAATAACTGCCTAGGCCTTTTGTTGTGTGGCACCCCGCCGTTAAAAAAACCATTGAATATAGATGAGGCCTTTAACAATGACGAACGTATGGCTTTATTGTTCCAAGCTAATTTGAACAATGGGGAACTTGACGATTTGGCAAATTTCATAAGTTCTGCTGAAGACAACACCCTTATCAAGTCCTTGATAAGACAATCCGATGGCAAATTCAGAAATGATTTGGGTATAGCCGTAGGTAAAGGAGAGCTTTTGGATGAAGTGGACATCTTAACCATGACAAAACTTCCAATTGCTTTTGTACTAGGTGAGCTAGATGGTCTTATAAACAAATCTTACATGGAAAATATAGTAATGGATATTGACAAAAACATCAGGATACACAGTGTGTCAAAATCAGGCCATTCTCCCCATTTTGAAAATCCAACTGTATTTAACAAAATTCTTTTTGAATTCGCAAATAGTCTTCAACAATCATGAAAGATCGTATAGAGATGCAGGCCTTCAGAGAGGGTATTCGAGATATTGTCAAAAATTATAAATATATACCTAAAGATTATTCAATTTTTGAAAAATTCCCCTTAAACAACAAACAGTGTTTGTATGTGGCACATTGGGCCGATAAAGGAATGATCTACGAAAAAAATTTGGAAAGTTTAACTGGCTATACGTTGGCCGAATTCAATGCTGAAGATTTAGTGGCCTACACCCATCCTGACGATAGGGATATCGTTAAAAAAATCACAAAAGGCGTTGTGGAACATGTAATAAAGATTCCAACTTCGAACGAAGAGGCTCATCTATTTCTGTCTTTTCGGTTCCTAAAGAAGGATGGAAACTATTGTAAAATATTAAGGCAATCCTCAGCTTTTGAACGTGATGTGAAAGGTAGAATGGTAAGTAATTTTTCGTTGTTGACCGACATTTCATTTTTGGAAACCAGCGACAGGGTAGAATGGAATTTTCAAGCCAATGAACTTGACCTAAAGAAGTTCAAAAAAGTAGTTTACCAATTATATAAGGACTTTTATACCAAGAGGGAAAAAGAAGTCATTAGGATGTTGGATAAGGATTTCACTTCAGAACAAATTGCTCAAAATCTGCATATAAGTAAACATACGGTTCAAACACATCGGAAAAACATCTTAAAAAAGGCTAAATCACATTCTATTGATGATGTACTCCTGTTTTGTAAGAAAAATGGTATTCTGGAATAGGGCAAACTCCCATTGACCCACTAAATATACCCTGGAGTGGGTATTTTTTTGTGTACGTACATGGTCTATCTTGCTGGCCAAGTTGCCTTCTCTGTATTATGAAAAAGCTGTGCGCCATTCTTGTTATTTTTGGCATTATCTTTTCTTGTATTCCTGATACGGGAATTGATGATAGGCTTGATGATCAAGAAAACTCCTTAAAAAACATACTAATCTTTGAAACGGGAAACTCCCAATTCCCCTTTGCTTTTGTACATAAGAATAATGCACGTCTATATGTCCGCGATTTGGACGAAGATGGTGATTATGATGGTTTTTTCTACAAAGACGGTGCTTATGAAGAGTATATTGTGCTTGATGAACAAACTGGATTACCTAAATCCAAAAGGAACAATGAGGGACTCACGGTCCTCTATAATTTTAAAGAGAACAACGAAGTTGTAGACATGGCCCTAGAGCTAAATGGTGCGACATCTTTTGTTACCAACCTTACAGTTTCTTCCACTGATGATTTTATTACAAATAAGAGAGAGGTAATAAAAAAGACTACAACAGAGGAAATTCGCGATATTGCCTCCAATATTGAACTGGTGGTGGACGTTGTTGGTTGTGCCGAAGGTTTAGCTATGTTCGCTGTAGGCTCGGTAGGTTCAGTAGGCACAGGGGCCATTCCTTTGGGATTGCTTGCTGCCTTCAAATGCTCTCCAATGGTCTTTGAACTATCCCAGAGCCTACTTGAGGCAACTGATACAGAAATAGGCCAAGCAATGGCCCTGGATTTGGAAAAAGTAAATGGGTTTATCGATGCATTAACCTGCCCTACCGGTATTATTGGCTGTACTGCCTTCGTGGTGGCCGAGGCGGCAGGCCTTCAGGCAAAACTGGAGGAACTGCAACGTATATCTGCAGAATTACAAAAGGACTTGGAAGAATTACAAAGCCGTTCAGCCGAAGTAACCATCCTTGGAAACTTGAATTTTGGCGAAGTAGACATCAATGACACCAAAACCGAAGTATTAAATATTTTCAATAGGGGTACCGACCCCATAACCATTACCGCTATATCCGTAAATAGCAATGCTCAATATTTTCAAATAAACACTCCCTTGCCCTTCACCCTGGGGGCCACTGGGAGCGAAACGTTTAGCAAGGAAATTAAAGTTGCATTTGCTCCAAGAAATGCTGCCGGATCCTTCAATACATTCTTGAAAATCAGCAATGACAAATACGACCCTTTTGATGCCAAGGCCATTACCGCCATTGCTACCAATGAAGATGGTGCAAAGATAAAATTTAGCGGCTCTTTAAATTATAATGGGGTTGCAATGAACCAACCGCACTCCGAATTTTTTGATATTGAGAACCCCAATCTAAATGATAATCTGGTAGTTAACGCCATAAGTTTTGAAGGTCTCCCTACGGATAAGTTCAGAATCAATGGTTGGAGTAAAGGAACCATTGCTCCCGGAAAAAAACAGGAAGTAGAGGTAGTATTTGAACCTACCGATGATAAGGAATACAATGGGTTTGTTGTAGTAGATAACACACTTGACGACACTAACAATAAATGGCCAGTTTTTGGGAAAGGAAAAAAATTGGAAATCCGTTTATCCGGGGATTTGGATTTTGGGCACGTAGCTGTTGGTGAAAGCGAGACCCTCCCTGTGGAAATTGAGAACCCTAACCTAAATGATCCGATAACGGTTACCGATATTGAAATGTTGGAGGGCTTCTCTGTAGACTGGAAAGCTGGCAGTATTCCTCCCTTTAGTAAAAAGACGGTCAACGTAACCTTCACTCCTAAGGAAGAAAAAGAATATACTTCTTCATTTATTGTGGTAAATGATGTAGACCAAGAAAATAATAGAATATCCCTAAAAGGCAATGCGGAAAACTATCTTTCGGGGGTTTGGAAATTACAGCTTATAAATAGCTCTAATGATCAAATTATTATGAACGAACTAATTACTTTCAATACGGAAGAGAATAAAATTAATTTGGAATTGGAAGGTGGGAGCACTTATATTGAAAACAGTTATCATTTTAAAAATGGATTGAATATTAATTTAATTGTTGAAAGTAACATTTCAGACGCCTGTGCGGACGATGTTGACTCACCTCCCCTTCAATCGACCCAACAGATCTCATTAAACATTCATACCGCAAGGATCCAATTCTTCCCTTATGTACGTTCAGGAGAGTATTCCATGATTATAAAAATGACACCGAGTGTTCCCTGTATATCGGATTACCCTAATACAGTAGGTCGTGTATCCTTGGTTCGTCAATAATTTTCTCAAGGTTTATTACAACTCAGCATAGGAGCGCTTTATGTAATAATTATTTTTTTTATATTCCAATGATTGGTCAAAATAACATCTTTATTTCGATTAACGGCTTCCCAGTTCCTTTTGAATTAATAGAAAGTGTGTGGGCAAACCTCCCCGTCACAGCCCTGCCCAAACGACAAAGGCAGGCAAGTGTCGGAGCATTCAAATCGGGATTACCGAGTAAGAAATACGGTTAATAAATAAACTGTACAATCCTATTCTCCCTTTATCCAGTATTGGCGTAAAAATACCCACTAGTAGGTATTTCCCAATACTTTTAAAGACATTATATTTGTCAAGGGAATGCTAAGGTCTACTGATAAACTTTAACTTTCCTATAATTTATTCTCCCCCCAAAATTTTTACCCAATTACCAATGTGGAATTTACATCCTTCCAATAGCCCAAGGATTGTACATTCGGTTCATCTGGATTTAGTCATTCTTGTTTATGGAACAAAAAACCAAACCAAAAACAGCTGTTACTAAACCATACCAAATGAAGAATATTTACTTCCTGTTTTCCATTCTTTTTTCTTCCTCTTTAGTTTGTCAATCTTACACCGGGTATATTACGGACAACTTTAATGGAATCCATGGAGTTACCTCCAATCCCGCCAACATCGCTGATTCCAGGGTGCAAATTGATGTTAATTTCATCTCGTTTAGCACAGTCGTGGCCAATGACTATGTAGGTTTTTCATTTGATAATGTAACCCAATTGGCAGATGGGGCAGATTTTACGGATTTGAACACCTTTGCCAGTTCCCACAACGAGGTTCTTGCCAATTTAGAGGTTATGGGGCCTTCCTTTATGTTTAACCTTAGCGAAAAACACAGTGTAGGTATACTGACCAGGGCTAGATTGGTAAACAATTACAACAACATTAACGGTGAATTCCTGGAAAGTATTTTGGATGGTTTCCCTACTGAGGATTATAGCGTTGACCAGGATAACCTGGATGGCACTACCCATGGTTGGGGAGAAATAGGTCTTGCATATGGCAGGGTTATATTTGACGACTTTTACAATCACTATTTAAAAGGAGGAATAACCTTAAAGTATCTATTTGGCGGTGGGGTAGCCCAAGGATCGTCCAATAATTTATCCGGAAGTTATACCGCAGCGGACAATCAAATAAATTTTAATGGGGACTTTTCATATCTCATGAGTTATGACGAAGATCAAGATCCGAAAGACTATATTAAAAATTATTCGCCCGGTTATGGAATGGATCTAGGCGTGGTGTATGAATATAGAACACCTTCATCCATGGCCTCAAATACACGTGATAATCAAAGGGCCATAAATAAGTATAGGGTTAAAATAGGTATGTCATTACAGGATTTGGGAGCTATCACCTATAAAGATGTTGAGTTTACCAAATACGACCTCAATGGAACGGTAGATGCGGATGAGGTAGAGGATGACTTTGTTGATGCGTTAGACAACAATTTCTCCAGTACAAGTACCTTGGGAGATGTTAGAATTGCTTTACCAACCTCCTTAAGACTCAATATAGATTATAAGCTCTTACCCCTGGTTTACGCCAATTTGGATATAACACAGACGGTGGTAAAGAAGAATGCACCCTACAATAACAATCGACTTAACTTAATTACGTTTACCCCGCGATTCGAGACCAGAATAATTAGTGCATATCTGCCCATAAGTTATAGCCCATTGGGTAAAACGGCCATTGGTGCAGGATTAAAACTGGGCCCTCTTATTGTGGGCTCGGGAAGTTTATTATCAAACCTAATTTCGGATAGTCCACAAATGGTCAATGTTTATTTTGGATTTAAGATACCTATTAGTCATAGGAGGTGATAAAAAAGAATGATTATGAAAAGAAAACTACTTACTTTACTTATAGGCCTTAACAGTTTATTTGTTATTTCACAGACATTTCCAATAGATCCATCCTTTGAGTCGTATTTGATAGCAGAGGGCATTGACAGTAACCCATTTCCAGACAATGCCATTAGTTTCGATGATGCTTCCAAGGTCACCAATACGGTATTTAATTTAAATAATTTGGATATACAAACCTTATCGGGTATTGAAAATTTCATTTTTTTGGAGGAAGTACATATTAATGGGGGAAGTTTAAATCTCGTGCAACTGGATTTTAGTCAAAACAAACTACTGAAAGAAATTGACACCAATATTCCAAATCTTTCCTCTCTGGTAGTGAATGGTGCGGATGCTTTGGAAAGGATTAGGGTAGGCCCCACACAATTGACCTCTCTTGATGTTTCACAAAATCTGGAATTATCGTCTTTGAGCATATACGGTTCCCTATTGACCTCAATAGATGTTTCTGCAAATTCAAAGCTGAGTAGTTTTGTACTTGGTGATACTAACACCCTTACATCGGATATCGAATTAAGCAGTAACGATAACCTCACAACTGTAGTGGTCCTAAATTCGAACTTAGAGGCACTTGACCTAATAAACAAACCCCTTTTAAGCTATGTAGATTTCAGTAATTCGACAATTTCTGATTTAACAATCGAAAACGCCCCCTCGCTCACTACGTTTGCTACTTTTACCAATAGCAATATGGCAAACCTAAGGATTGACAACACAGTACTGACCAGCCTGGATTTTTCTACGGTCAACAGTTTGGAAATATTGGATATTAGGAATTGTTTAGACCTGACAAACCTAGTGCTACCTCCCGCAAATTCCAATTTAAGGGATTTGACCATATATGCCAGTATTTTCAACGATAACGACCCTGCAACACAGTTCAATTATAACCTAAGCAATAGACCTAGTCTTGAGAAATTAGAAATATGGCAGTCGGGTATTACAAATTTAACTATAGAAAATTGTTCAGCTTTAAACGATCTGATCGTGGGTGAGCACATAGCTGGGATGACCGAATTACAAAATCTTGTAATAACAAATACGGCTATCACTGAATTTAATTTGGGCAACAATAATGCGGAATTACTAAATATTGAAATTGAAAACAACCCATCCTTAACGGAAATTACTACTTCTGGTAACGGATTAAGTACTGTGGAACGGCTCTCAGTAGTTGACAATGCCCTAACCCAGTTGAACATTAGCAATTTTTCGAACATAGAAACACTTAGTGTTCGCAACAATCCAAACCTTTCCTCCTTGGATTTAACCACAATAAATAATGGTTTACCCAATAGTCTCATTACATTCGAAGGGGAAAATACTGGAATTGAAACCTTGGATTTTTCTACTTCCCCCAATATCGAAATAATTCGGCTGGCCTATAATTCAGGTTTAGGTGGAGTTCCTTTAAACGAACTGAATTTAAAAAATGGAAATAACGCTGCCATTACAGAATTGAATACTGCTGGGCACTACCCAACACTATCATGTATACAAGTTGATGCAGCAACAGTAGGAACATCACCATCGGGTTGGTCCAAGGATTCCCAAACTGTATATAGTGAAGATTGTTCAACTTACCCCCCTGTTCTTGTTTCGTTTATATTGCCCAACGAGGTTAACTGGGAAGACTCGGGTACCCCTACCCCACGCCTGTTACTGGAAGGAACTGTAACAACGCCCACCAGTATAATTTTATTTACCAGCTCCTTTGCCGGTAACAATATAGCAGATCCGGCAACGGACTATGATCTTGACGGTGGTGCAAGTTTGGAAGTACAAATACCGGCCGGGATCTATGACACCTTTACTTCAATTCTTGTACCTGGCCTCAACATCTCAAGTGATAGCGAATTTGAGGGTAATGAAGTGGTTTTTTTGGAAGCATTTTCCAATTCTAGAGAATTGGTGAATGCCTCGGATGGCGCTTCCCTTGACCAAGGTTCCCTTATCTACTCCTATACCATTCTGGAAGACGATTATAGGATAAATATTACTGCCGGACCAAATATTGCCGAAAATGGATCCAACGGTAATTTTACCATATCCATTTTTGATGACAATGGTAACGGCGTAATTAACGAAAGTGGACGGGATATGGCAATTTCACTTCTGAACAATGGGGATGCTATTGAAGGTGTGGATTTTACAATTGATGGATCTTCAATAGATTCCTTCTTCATAGCTAATGGTCAGGGCTCTTCTATAATGACAGTGGAACCGATAGACGATAATTTATTTGAGGACGGAGAGTTTATAGACCTAGAAATTACCGAAGGTGAAGGGTATTATTTAGACCCCAACACAGGAGCACCATTTGCAGGAATTTCCATATTGGATAATGACAACCACATTTCCTTATCCTCTACCCAAATTGGATTGGAGGGAGGCGCGGATATCGGTTTTTCCATTTTATTAAGTGACGGGAATGGGAATCCTGCTGTGAACGATACGCCTTTCGATATTGAATTTGAAGTAGATTTTTTGCCTGGTATAGGTACAGATGCAGCCGTGCTTGGGACTGATTTTATTGACGGCATCAAAAATAATGTCGACAAAACCCTTTATATCCAACCAGCCCAGGAATCCATAACCTTTGAGGTTGAAGTGATAAATGATACCGATCCTGAAAATCAAGAAAACTTTATCACCGCGATCACTACTACCAATCAGGGATTGGGATTAGTAATAGACAATGATCAAGCCACAGGTTTTATAAATGACAATGATGACAACCAACCACGCCTTCCCTTTGAAATAACACCTCTTTTGGAAGGGGGCCAAATGATTACCCCTACCGAATACAATTTTCAAGAGAACAGTTCGCAAGAATTAACGGTTCTCTTTGATATTAGCGATCCAAGTGCTACGGACCAAAATTTTGAAGGATACGACTTTCAAATTGTTTCAGGAAACGGCACTGCAATTGGGGGCGACCCACCTACTGATGGATCTGATTATTACGCAGTAAATGAGGTTGTAAACCTTACCTATGATTTTAGTGGTTTTCCTTTACTTACCCTTGGAATAAATAATGACAATACCATTGAAGACGCAGAGTATTATTACGTGGATATTTCGGAAAATGAAACTGGTGTTTTCCTAAAAGATTCAGATATCAATGGTGTTGTCCGCATTAGAGTTAATATAATAGATGATGATGGAACGGATATCGACAACGATGGCGTAATAGATTCTATAGACAATTGTCCCAACACTTCCAATATGGACCAGGCAAATTTAGACGGAGATGCTTTCGGCGATGTTTGCGATGAGGATATTGATGGTGATGGATACCTGAATACAAATGATGCATTCCCAATGGATCCCGCAGAATGGTCAGACACGGACCAAGATGGTGTAGGTGACAACTCGGACAACTGTGTTACTGTGGCAAACCCAAATCAAGAGGATGCTGACGCCAACGGAATTGGCGATGTCTGTGAAGGGAACAACGATTACGACAACGATGGTATTCCCAATGATGTGGACAACTGCCCCAACACTTCCAATTCGGATCAGGCAAATTTGGATGGAGATGCTTTTGGCGATGTTTGCGATGAGGATATTGATGGTGATGGCTACCCGAATACAAATGATGCATTCCCTATGGATGCCTCGGAATGGTCAGACACGGATCAAGATGGTGTAGGTGACAACTCGGATAATTGTGTTACTGTAGCAAACCCAAATCAGGAAGATGCTGATGCCAACGGAATTGGAGATGCCTGTGAAGGGAACAACGATTACGACAACGATGGTATTCCCAATGATGTGGACAACTGCCCCAACACTTCCAATTCGGATCAGGCTAATTTGGATAATGATAGTCTCGGGGATGTGTGCGACCCTGACATAGACGGCGATGGCATTGATAACGACCAAGATGTATTCCCTAGGAATAGCAGTGAATCTTCAGATAATGATAATGACGGAATTGGCGACAATGCAGATAGTGACGATGATAATGATGGGGTTCCGGATATTGATGATGACTGCCCGTACGTATCGGGAACCCCAGCAGAAAATGGCTGCCTTTATGAAATTACTTCCTTTGATCAGGAAGCCCTTCAAGTAATTGTCCAAAGTGAAACTTGTGAGGGTGAAGAAAACGGGAGTTTTGTAGTCACTATTGATAATGAGGATTACACATTTACAGTGAGCTTGAATGGAAATGTTGTTGGATCCGCTAATTATGATAATGCCTTTGAGCAAAATAATCTAGCGAGGGGAAGTTATCAAGTTTGCCTGACTGTTCCTGAACTTCCAGATTATGAGCAATGTTTTGGTATTGTAGTCTCCACTTATGAAAGACTTAGCGTAGATGCGAATGCCATAGATGCCACCAATTTAAAAGCAAGCTTTATTGTTCAGGGAAGCAAGAATTATGAAGCCCTGGTAAATGACAATATTTATCATTTTCAATTTGAAAATACTTCAAATAAAATTCTGGAAATACCCATTAATAAAGGTCAAAACCTAGTTTCCATTACAGGTGGATCTGATTGTCAGGGTATTTTTGAAGACGTTATTATTATTGGAAACGTATCGATATTTCCCAATCCTGTAAAGGACATTCTTAATTTTAGTGGTTTTGAAAGGGATGGCAAGGCCCAAATAAATATTTTCACCCTATCAGGTAGTTTGGTCAAGACAATACATGAAGAAATCGAAAACGGAGATATTACGGTACAACTGCCAGATTTACCCAAAGGAATCTATCTTTTTAAAGTTGTTTCGGGAATAGAAATTATAGAGTTTAAAATTATCAAAGAGTAGCGCTATGAAGAAGTCGAATATATTTTATCTTATGGCCCTTACATCGGTATTTCTTGCTTGTGAGGGCAAGTTTGAACCAAGTAACAGTATAGGCAAGGTTAGCTTACTGCTCCCCGAAAACAATAAACAATGTTTTGGAACAAAGTTGGAATCCAATAAGATTGCCGTAGAATTTGATTGGAATGATGTTGACCAGATTACAAGCTACAACATTAACTATACGGATGGAGTAACTGGGGAATCTAATTTACTTACCACTACTGATTCCTTTATTTCCATTGAATTGGAACCGGGTACCCTTTATACATGGAACGTAACCGTTACGGATGATTTTGGACATTCCGAAAAAAGTGAAGATTTCAGTTTTTACACGGAAGGTCTGGCAGATTCAAACCATGTGCCTTTTCCTGCAGATATTAGGTTACCAGAAAATGAAAATAATACTGTAAATGTTTCATGGGAAGGAGTTGATCTAGATAATGATATCGACTATTATCAAGTATATTTTTCCCAAGAAAACCCTCCTGCCCTGTTCCTGGACAATACCATTGAACAATCTTTCAATGCCAGTGTAGAAACGGGTGCAACCTATTATTTGAATATTGTTACATTTGATGAAAATGGAAATTATTCAGACTCCAAGGTTACTGTAACGTTTTGATGCCCCAGTATTGTCCTTCTTGTTGGAGAGGTTGCGATATATATTTTAATTAATTATTCCAATATTCATGAATGCTATGCATTTGGGCGATGCACAAAATAAACGGTACACGCACTTGAAATAATAAACTCTAACTTTTTATATTAGGCAAACAACTTTCGGAATCGATCCAACCTAAGGTCCTCAACAACTCCACATAAATTTTATCATCGGAATTTCGCTGTAAATTTATTCATTCAAGGTAAAAGTATCAATGGAATCAATCCAAGATCCGAAACAGATTGAAGCCGTTTTCAATTTCAATATTGGCCTATACCAATTTTTTTTCATGCGCTTTTCCCACAACCTACTGTAAGGTGCAACACCAACCAATTGAAACAATTGTTTCAAAAAAATTTGCTAAATCGATTTAGTATTTTGTATTATTGTATTCCCAAAACGACCTAAATAGCACCTACAGAATTAAAACGGTGCTCATAAAAGCTTTGCTTACAGACGTTCAGAGACATATAATGTTGCAAAAGAATTTTCACATCGGTCGGCAATAGTATTGTTGAACCCATACAACTACCAGGTGGGTGATTTCATCCTGCCTATAAACTAAGTTAAACTCAAATTACCCTACAAAAAGTATGAAAAAACCAATCTCTCTTCTATTACTTATCCCGGTACTCCTTACCACATCCATTGCTCAGGAAGTAGTGATCGACCATATAGACGAGCCAGCTGAGTGGGCAGATCCCTTAATTGGAACAGATTCCGATTACCGTTTATCCAATGGAAATGTCTATCCTGCAATCGCAATGCCATGGGGCATGAACTTCTGGACCCCTCAGACCGGTGAAATGGGCAACGGTTGGGCCTACACCTATGATGCTACCCAGATCCGTGGCTTTAAACAAACCCACCAACCCTCACCGTGGATGAACGATTATGGACAGTTTTCAATAATGCCGGTTACCGGCAAAATTAGGTTCCCGGAAGAGGAGCGTCAAAGTTGGTTTTCACACAAGACGGAAACTGCCAAGCCATACTATTATAGTGTTTATCTGGCAGACCATGACGTAACAACCGAAATAACCCCAACCGAAAGGGCGGCCCGGTTCCGTTTTACCTTTCCTGAAACTGATCAGGCTTCAATAGTAATCGATGCCCTAGACCGTGGGTCTTTTGTAAAAATTATTCCGGAAGAAAATAAGGTTATTGGCTACACCACCCGTAATAGCGGAGGGGTTCCTGATAATTTTAAAAATTACTTTATTATTCAATTCGACAAACCTTTTGAACTGAAAAAAACTTTCAGCGATGGCACACTTAGCAATACATTGGAAGTAAAATCCAACCATACCGGAGCAATTATTGGTTTTAAAACACGAAAGGGAGAACAGATCAATGCAAAGGTAGCCTCTTCCTTCATCAGCTTTGAGCAAGCAGCACTTAACCTGAACGAAATTGGCGATCATAATTTTGACTCACTGAAGGAAAAAGGCAAGAAGGTCTGGAATGACGAACTTGGCCGTATAAAGGTTGAGGGAGGTACACCCGCACAATTCAAAACCTTTTATTCCTGTCTCTATAGATCCTTATTGTTTCCGCGAAAATTTTATGAATACGACAAGCATGGCAACGTTGTACATTATAGCCCATATAATGGAGAGGTAAGAAGCGGATATATGTTTACCGATACAGGCTTCTGGGATACTTTTAGAGCATTATTTCCTTTCTTGAACCTAATGTATCCCGAACTGAACGCCAAAATACAGGCCGGTCTTTCCAATGCATATGATGAAAGTGGTTGGTTACCGGAATGGGCCAGTCCAGGATTAAGGAATATTATGGTAGGAAACAATTCAGCTTCCGTGGTTGCCGATGCCTACCTTAAATCTGATGGAAAATTCGATTACAATATCCAAAACCTTTATGACGCCTTGATTAATGGTGCCAATAACGAAGGCCCAATGACGGCAGTTGGCCGTGCAGGAGCACCATACTACAAAAAACTGGGGTACGTACCCTATGACGTGGGAATTAACGAAAACGCGGCACGTACACTAGAGTATGCCTACGACGATTTTGCCATATATCAATTGGCTAAAGCCCTAAAAAAACCTAAAAAGGAAATTAAAACCTATAAAGAGCGTAGTTTAAACTATAAAAAATTATTTGACCCCGAAACCAAATTGATGAGGGGGAAGAACCAAGATGGAGAATTTATGAAACCCTTTAATCCATTCAAATGGGGCGATGCCTTTACCGAAGGAAACAGTTGGCATTATAGTTGGTCCGTGTTCCATGACATCCAAGGCTTAATAAACCTTATGGGCGGCGAAAGCGACTTTATTGGCCAACTGGATAAAGTTTTCTCCCTTCCCCCAATATTCGATGATAGCTATTACGGTGGAGTAATCCACGAGATTCGCGAAATGCAAATAGCCAACATGGGCCAATATGCCCACGGGAACCAGCCCATTCAACATATGATATACCTTTATAACTATGCCGGCCAACCCTGGAAAGCGCAAAAATGGGTTAGGGAGACTATGGACAAGATGTACCTTCCATCCCCGGATGGTTATTGCGGTGATGAAGATAACGGACAAACCTCGGCCTGGTATGTTTTCTCGGCATTGGGTTTTTACCCGGTAACACCTGCCACCGACCAATATGTATTGGGTGCTCCACTGTTTAAAAAGACCACCATTTACCTTCAGAATGGAAAGGAATTTATTATTCACGCACCAAAAAACAGTAAGGACAATAAATACATCCAACATATAAAGCTCAATAACAAGGAATACAACAAAAATTACCTCCTTCATTCCATGATTATGGAAGGTGCCATTTTGGATATCGAGATGGACAGTACCCCCAATAAACAGCGCGGAACTACCAAAGATGCCTACCCCTACTCCTTATCGAACGAATAAAATTTCTACAAACTGTAGTCAAATGATCAAGTCCATAAAAAATAGGCCTTATGCAATTTTAGGGATATGCGCAGTTACATTAAGTTCATTTTCCTAAAAGAACACGACCGTTACAGTTCCTTTTGAAACCAATTACGTACAATATGTAGACCCTATGATAGGTATGGCCAAAATGGGCCATACCTACCCTGGGCCACCGTGCCTTATGGCAGTGTACAATAAAGTCCGGATGTATATAAATACTGTGCCGGTTGTCAATACGGGGACAGGACAATTGTTGGTTTTAGTAATATCCATTTTAGCGGAACTGGGCATTCGGACCTGGTAATTTCTTGATCATGCCCACAACTGGACCCCTAAAATTAAATCCTGGGACCGCTGCCGACTCTGAAAGCGGATACCGTTCACGGTTCCCACTTCACAGTGAAATAGCCGAAGCCGTTTATTACAGCGTTGTGCAGGACGATTACCAGATCCAAGCCGAACTAATGGCAACCGGGTGGGAATTCACCATTACACCTTCCTAAATTCCGCTACGGTCCTTTAAAGGCATTGAACTTTCCCTGTATTCTATATCACAATCCAAGGAATGTATCTTAAAATCCGTTTCAGCATCCACTTGTGGCGACTCAATTTTATCTACGATCATCTCCATCAAAAGCTCCCCAAATTTCTTTAAAGGTTGTGAAATGGCAGAAATTGAAGGAGAAAACAATTTAAAAAGAATACTGTCATCAAAAGTAAAAAAGCCTTTGGAATTTAAATAGGACGGAAATTCTTCCTTCATAAGTTCCAAAGCACTTACGGCCAAATAGTTGGTGCCAAAAAACATAGCATCAAAATCATTGATTTTTTTCATTAGTTGCATTAATATGTCCTTTTGCGCAGGACTATTTTTCACATTGGTCGGAATTTCCACGATTATCGGTTCCAACCCATGTTCCTCCAATGCCAGGCAATAGCCTTTCTTGCGGGCCATCATTTGTGTCTGCAAAGAATCTATGGTTAAGAAGATAATTTTGGTAAACCCATTTGTAATTAGATGTTTTGTTGCCGCATAGGTTGCCTGTTTATTTGCCGCAAGAACAGCACTTACCTTAAGGGCAGGAAAATATCGATCAAACAAAACAACTGGTACCCCTTCTTGGTCCATTGCCCTGATCTCCTTTTCAACACCCGGAGACGGAACAATAATATATCCATCCACTTGCCTGTCCCTGAATAGCTTTAAAAGAGCTCTGGATTTTTTGTCATCGTTGTCATTACTACAGAACAACACCCTATACCCCTTTTTATAGGCAACATCTTCAATTATCCTTGCCAGCTTGGAATAGATATCCTCGACCATGACAACCAATACCCTACTTTTTCCCGTCCTTAAACTTCTTGCGATGGAATGTGGTTGGTACCCTACCTTTTCCACATATTCCAATACCCTTTTGGTTAGTGCCTCACTAATCCGTTTTTCCTTGGCTTTTCCATTAAGAATAAAAGATATGGTTGTTCTGGATACCTTTAATTCTTGTGCGATATCTTTTATGGAATAACGTTTTTTCTTCATATTGTTGATTCTTGGCCCACTTTTAGGTGATACTGGATAATGGTTACTAGTTATTTCCTATTCTTTGGATTCCATACCATCTCCCTGAAAACCCGCCCGAATCTTTATATAGGCGATGCGCATCTGGGATTCTACTGTCTTTATTGAAATACCCAGTTCATTTGCAATTTCCACGTAAGATAATCCCTGAACCTTATGAAGCAATAAAACTTGTTTACATCTTTCTGGAAGTTCATCTATCAACTTCCAAAGTTGGAAATGTCTTTTGGACCGAAACTCGTCATCTTCAGCAATATTTTTAATCATACTTACATACTTCAGTTCCTCCAAGGCCGAAACATGACGTTTTTCCTTTTTTATCCGATTTAGAAATCTGCGATAACCCATGGTAAATAAAAATGCCCTAAGACTGGAACCTCCACGTAATGAAGAGCGCTTTTCCCAAAGTGTAATAAAGCAACCTTGGGCAATATCCTCCACAATGGCCCTATCAAAAAGTCCCATAGTCAGCAAAAAGGAACAAAGGGCCTCATAATGCTCTTGAAAAACCTGTTTAAAGGCATCATGGTCTCCATCCCGTAATTTATCCACCAATTCCACCTTAGCCATGAATAAATGGGATTATATCAAAAAAAACAATAATGGCAAATATCATTATAATCGATTGTTAATTAAATATTTGAATAATCGCTGACCTATAAAATCGCGAACAAGTTAATCGATTTAGCAAAAAAATATACTATATGGTTAAGGGTTTTTTAAATTTATGTTGTTTTATGAATAAGAAAGGTTAAGAAATGGAAAAATTAAGGGAACTCATTGGGAAATATTTTTCTGGGAGCATTACTAAAAGTGAGCTTAGGGAATTGGAATCGCTAATAAAAAATGATGCCAACAGGAAGGAATTTGAAGAATTTGCCAAAGACCAATATCTGCTAAACCGTGAGCTACCCTCCTTTGATGTGGAAGGTGGTTTTGCCAACATTCAGGAAAAACTGGCCAAACCCAAAAATAGGAAATACCATGTATTCTTAAAAGCAGCTGCCGCCATTTTGCTGCTAATTGGTTTATCCAGTGTATTAAAAGTGTTCTACAATGGCAACTCCTCCATTAACTTGGAAATTCCAGAAAATGCCATTACTATTCAATTGGAAGATGGCACTGTAAAAATACTTTCTGAAACCGAATCCGAAGTAATCACCAATGACAAAGGACAAGTAATTGCCAAAAAGGACCATGGAGTTATTAACTATAGAAAATTTAATGATAAGATTGTCGACCTCAACGAACAATCTGTTATATATAACGAGATTTCCGTGCCCTTGGGGAAAAAGTTTAAACTCATTCTTGAAGACGGGACCTTTGTAACTATAAACTCTGGAAGTAAGATTCGTTACCCCATAGCCTTTGCCGTTAACGCCCCAAGAGAGGTTTTTCTAGATGGAGAGGCCTTTTTTGAGGTGACAAAAGATTCCGAAAGACCATTTCAGGTTTATCAAAGAGGCTTGAAGGTCGAGGTGCTGGGTACCCGTTTCAATGTAAACGGATATGCAGAAAATAGCACGGTGAATACAGTTCTCATTGAGGGTTCCGTAGGACTTTCCAATGATAAAACTTCAACTTCAAACACGAAAATGCGTATCATAAAACCAGGTGAAATGGGGCTTTTTAACAATAAGTCTTCGGAAATCGATGTACAAAAGGTAGATGTAGAGGAATTTGTTGCCTGGATAGACAACAGACTTGTCTTCAAGGTAAGGCCGTTCGAAAATATACTTAAGGTGTTGGAAAGGCATTTCGATGTAAAAATCAACAATGAATATAAACAACTGAATGACAAACGATTCTTCGCCAAATTTGATAACGAGACCATTGAAGAAATATTCCGATCCTTTCAAGAAAGTCAAGCGTTTGAATACAAGGTGGAGGGTAGGGAAATTACCATTTATGAACCTCTAAAAACCAAATAAAAATGTAATAGAAAAAAACCTTTAAACAACTAAACAACTCATTACTACAAAAATAAAATCGGGAAATGCTGCAAACATTCCCCGATTATGAAAGTAATGATCGCTCAAATCATTAACTAATTATTAAGCTAAAGTATGAAAATCCTAATTAATTGGAATCGTACAGATTCCTTTTTACCCAAAAACATCCCTCTTATGATCAAATTTTTGTTTTTGGTACTCACCAACGTTTGGCAGATACCAGCTGCAAACCCCAGTGCGGAAACCAATTTTACATTAACGGTCCAAGATGCCGAAATAATGACGGTAATTGGAAAGATCGAAACTATGAGTGAATATAAGTTTCTTGGCGATTATGACCTTATAGAAAACTTTCCGAGAATAACCGTAAATATTAAGGACAAGAATATCCATGAAGTGTTATCGCTCTTATTTGATCATACAGATATTGCATATACCATTTTAAAAAATCAGATTATTTTAAAAAAAGGTCCGAGGACCAATCAACTGAGCCCTTCTTCCTATCTACAAAACCCAACAGTAACGGGATCTGTAACCGATGCCGAAACAGGTATCCCAATTCCAGGGGTCAATATTCTGGAAAAAGGCACTCTAAATGGTGTAGCTACGGATTTTGACGGTAATTATAGTATAGAAGTTTCAAACGATGCGGTTTTGGTCTTCAGTTATCTAGGGTACTCGACCTTAGAAATACCTGTAGAGGGAAAAACAACCCTCAATGTGAAGCTAACGGAAGCCGCCAGTAGTTTGGACGGAGTTGTGGTTGTTGGGTACGGGACACAAAAAAAAATTAGTTTGGTAGGGGCCCAATCAACTGTCAAGCCCAAAGAAATTGAACAACCTGTTGCCAACCTAAGTACGTCTCTGGCGGGTAGAGTAGCTGGTTTAACAGGGGTTCAACGCTCGGGATTGCCAGGATACGATGGGGCCGATATTTGGATTCGTGGAATCTCAACTTTTGGCAATGCCTCCCCTCTTATACTGGTAGATGGGGTACAAAGGAGTCTTGACAATATCGACCCACGGGACATAGATTCCTTTACTGTATTAAAAGACGCCTCTGCTACGGCCATCTATGGGGTAAGAGGTGCCAATGGGGTTATCCTTATCGAAACAAAAAAAGGCATACAGGGCAAACCTTCCGTCTCGGTAGACTACTACGAAGGTGTAACCCAATTTACCAAAATGCCCAACTTGGCAGATGGGGTCACCTATATGCAGTTGGCCAACGAAGCCTTGGTAACCAGGGGCAATGTGGCCCGATTTTCAGATGAAACAATACAACGGACCGCCTCCAACATCAATCCATTATTGTACCCCGATGTTGATTGGTTCGATACTGTTTTTAACGACTTCGGAAAAAACCGTAGAATCTCTTCCAATGTTAGTGGCGGGGTAGAAAATTCCCAATACTATGTATCCATAGGCTATTATGATGAAACCGGCCTATTTGTTACGGATGGTTTGGAAAGTTACGATTCGGATACCCGATATAAACGATATAATTTCACTTCAAACCTTACGGTAGACATTACCCCTTCCACCAAAATGCTCCTAGGCCTACAAGGATATCTCTCCGAGGGAAATTATCCCGCCGAGGATGCTTCAAGCATCTTCACCCAGGCAATGTTAGTGCCTCCTGTGGAATACCCTGTACTTTACCCTGGTGGTTTTGTTCCTGGGCGTAGTTCCAATGGCGACCTACGGAATCCCTATGCCGATGTCGCTTTAAGGGGACTTAGGACGGATACTCGTAACCAGCTGTATTCCAATTTAAGGCTAACTCAAAATTTGGACGTATTAACGGAAGGATTGTCCATAACCGGTATGTTTTCCTTTGACGCCTATAACAGAAACAATATTAAAAGATCCAAAAGAGAGAATACCTATTATGTAGACCCTAACTTTCCCTATACACAAGATGGGGAACTCTTACTAACTGAGACCTACACCGGATCGGGCAATTATTTAGGTTTTGAAAGACCCATAATTGACAACAGGCCTACCAATGGAAATACACGGAGGTTTTATTTGGAAGCCGCATTGAATTACAACCGCAGTTTTGACGAACATGCCGTTACCGGTTTATTGTTGTTCAACAGAACGGATTATACTGATGGTTTTGCGACCGACTTTACCTCCTCCATACCATATCGTAACCAAGGCTTTGCAGGACGGGCAACCTACTCCTATGACAATAGGTATTTTGCCGAGTTCAATGCTGGTTACAATGGGTCGGAAAACTTTTCCCCCAATAATCGATATGGTTTTTTTCCTTCAATAGCTGCTGGTTGGGTCATTTCCAATGAAGACTTTTTTGAACCTCTTAGCAACACTATCGATTATTTAAAATTAAGGTATTCAGATGGTTTGGTAGGCTCGGACTCAGGGGCTGGCCGCTTTGCTTATTTGAGCCGGGTAGAAAACGGCCAAGATGGCTATAACTTTGGCGAAAGTATTAGATATGTAGGCGGTATAGCTGAAACCTATCAAGGAGTGGATGTTACTTGGGCAGAATCCAGAAAACAGGATCTAGGTCTGGAAGTCACTGCTCTTGACAACAGCCTACGACTAATCTTTGATGTATTTAAAGAACATACCGAAGGGGCCTTCCTATCTAGAAGTGATGTCCCCAATTACATAGGTTTGGTTTCCGATCCTTCTGGAAACCTAGGGAAAGTGGACAATAAGGGTTTTGATGGAACTTTGGAATACAATAAAACTTTTAATGATCTCTACCTAGGGTTCAGGGGCACCTTCTCTTACAACAAAAATAAAATTATAGAGAATGGCCAGCCAGAACAACCATATTCTTGGTTGGATCGTAGGTCCAGCGGCCTCCTATCCCGATGGGGATATGTGGCAGAAGGGCTATATTCACTCACAGATGACACCAATGAAGATGGGTTCATTACACCGGAAGATGGGGATTACCCAACCCAATTCGGGCAGATCATGCCTGGGGATATCCGCTATAAGGACCTCAACAACGATGGTAAAATAGACGCTTATGACCAAAGACGGATTGGTGATGGCGATGTACCATTCTTTACCTATGGTTTTGGCATAAGCAGTAAGTATAAGGGTTTCGACTTAAGCTTGTTCTTCCAAGGACAGAGTCAGGCCGACATTATGTTGTCCGGAACCGGTATCATGCCGTTTAATGGCGATGGGGGCCGTGGAAACCTTTTTAGTGTTGCTACCGATAGATGGACAGTGGAAAATAATGACACCAATGCCATGTATCCACGTCTATCCTATGGATCTTCGGGAGTGGGTCAAAACAACAATACCCAACCCAGTTCATGGTGGATTCGTGATATAGATTTTCTACGGTTAAAAACAGCTGAACTTGGATATACCTTGCCAGGAACGATCAGCGATAAGGTAAAGGTGAAAAATATTCGCCTTTACCTAAGGGGGACCAATCTTTTTACGATCAGCAAATTTGACCTGTGGGATCCAGAGCTATTAACGAGCAATGGTGGCGCCTACCCCAATATTTCTGTAGGTTCTTTAGGAATGTCCGTTCAATTTTAAACAACATAGCCATGCATATAAACAACATAAGAATTTTAGATAGAATTCCGTTAACAAACCTTTTTCTTTTAATTAGCGTGCTAATTGTTTTAGGTGGATGTAACGATGACTTTTTGGACCAGGTCCCCGACGACCGATTAACATTTGATGAGACCTTTTCCAAAGAAAATACGGTAGAGGAATATCTGGCCAATATTTACAGCAGGATCCCACAGGAAACCAATCAGCGTTTCGTTACAAATGGTAATTCCGGACCCTGGACTGCTGCCTCTGACGAGGCCGAATACACCTGGTCCTTTGTTTGGAGCAACAATATGAATATAGGAACATGGGACGCCACAACCTCCGAGGTAAGTTCGTTATGGTCTAACTTTTACCGCGGTATCCGTGCAGCTTCTACCTTTATACAAAGTATAGATCAATGCGAAGACTGTTCTGACCAACGTATTCTCCAATACACTGCAGAGGCAAGGACTTTGCGCGCCTACTTCTATTATAATCTGATAAGGACATGGGGACCCGTTATTTTAATGGGCGAAGAACCAATAGATCCTGACGCGGATCTAAGCGGACTTCAAAGAGCCACCATGGACGAAAGTGTTGCCTATATCGTTGCCGAACTTGATAAAGCTGCCAGTACATTGTCCGGGCTGGAATTTAGAGGGGCCAATGCCGGAAGGATGTCTCGTCCGTTTGCCCTTGCTATCAAGGAAAAGGTGCTGCTTTTAGCGGCCAGCCCTTTGTTTAATGGCAACACCGATTATGCCGATTTAATGAACTCCGAAGGCACTCATCTCATTAATCAAACTACAGATAATGATAAATGGAAGCTAGCTGCCGATGCAGCCAAAGCATTTATTGAGGAGTTTGTGCCAACCGAATTTAGTCTCTATACCGAAAATAATGAAAATGGGGTTTTTGATCCTTATCTATCCACACGTAATGTAATGTTGAAAGATTGGAACAGCGAAATAATTTACGCTAGAACCCGAGCGAGCAATTATAGACAGTATGAAATGACCCCTTACCACAACGGTTATGCCAGTGAAATAAAAGGAGGTGGTGCCTTGGGTGCAACCCAAGAAATGGTAGACTCCTATTTCATGGCCAATGGAAGATCTATTGAAGATCCTACTTCCGGTTATCAGGATACAGGTTTTTCCAATTATAAAGCTCCATATGACTTTCAAGAACGGGAAACCTTTAATCAATGGGTCAATCGGGAACCTCGATTTTATACTGGTATCACTTACAACAATAGCTTATGGATGGTACGTAATTATGGGGATGCCATCACAGAAACCTGGTACGGGGGCAACTCCGGCAAGGAAGTTGGTGGCAACGATTATTCTACCACAGGCTATATAGTGAGAAAGGATATGGTGGTTGACACCTGGTCCAATTCCAACAGAAGTTTTAGCATGATCAGATTGGCCGAGATATACCTAGACTACGTTGAGGCCCTTAACGAATACGACCCTGGAAATGCCGACATTTTAATTTATCTGAATGCCATTAGAACTAGGGCCGGAATCCCCGGATACGGCACTATGGGCTTAGATGTCCCTGCTGATCAGGCATCCATGCGCGAGGCCATCCACAAGGAAAGAAAGGTTGAGCTTGCCTTTGAAAATGTTAGGTATTTTGATATCAGAAGATGGAAAGTGGCCCAAGATATCCTCAATGGCGAAATTCATGGTTTGGACATTAATACTACCGATGAATCGGAGTTTTACAATGTGGTTCCTTTTGAAACACGTGTCTTTACCAATAAACACTATCTGTGGCCCATACCACAGGATGAGATCAATACCAATACCGATTTGATCCAAAATACCGGATGGTAGTTAGTTAGTTTTTGCTTTTATTAAGTTGATCGGGTTTCCTGTTTGTTCGGGAAATCCGATTTACCAAAAACATTGCAAAATTAGTTTCACCAATAATAAAAAAAATGAAAATAAATACCATTGCCATACAGCTTTATATTTTGGCCATGTTCGTAACAGGGGTATCTGCACAAGAGATTCAAAATTTTAAGAGACATGGAGTAGAAATTCAATTCCACAATGAAGACCCTAGCATTGACAAGGCAATTGTGAAAAAATTTGTCTCGACTATTTTTAAAACCTATCCCAAGTTGATGAAGCGTTTTAATAAAAATGCGCGCACTGATCTAAAAGTAAAGATCGACACCTCTTACAATGGAGTGGCCTATGCACAAAATGGTGCTATAACCATAAGTTCCAAATGGATACATCAACATCCTACGGACATAGATTTGATAACCCATGAAGGGATGCACATTATCCAGGCATATCCCAATGGTTCCGGACCTGGATGGCTTACAGAAGGTATAGCAGATTACGTGCGCCATGTGTATGGCGTTGACAATCTGCGTGCCAATTGGTATCTAACCCAATACAAGGATGGGCAGCACTATACCAATAGTTACAGGATTACCGCAAACTTTTTGGTATGGACTACGGCTAATTTTGACAAAGAACTTGTTAAAAAATTAGACTATCACCTCCGGGAAAAGACATATACACCAGGTTTATGGAAAAAATATACCGGTAAAACCCTGGATCAACTTTGGAAATTGTACGAAGTGAACCCTTCCATGTCTTAAATAACAAAATGATATCATGATAGTAAAAAAACAGCACATACTTTTTATTGTTTTATTGGCAATTTTTGTACTCCCTATATCAGGATGTTCTTCCAGTGAATCAAAAAAAGATAAAGAGGCATTCCATCAGGAAGAGGAGGATACTAGCGAAGGGGACCCCTTTGCCGCACCGGAAAAATGGCAGGAACACTGGTTTGAACACAAACAGTTGGTCCATCTAGTATATTCGGATGAACATTTGGCACTTTATTTTGACAAGGATGTTGACCAGTCAATCCAATGGCCCAAGGCCTATTTGGGAAAAGTCTGGAAGTACATAAAAAGTGTATATGGGGAATTTGGGGAAGACCCTAAGCTCTATGCCATATTACATACTGGAAAATATTCTGGAGGACATCCTTCCCCCTATATGGATGCAAGCCATGATTTCAGAAATGTGGTAGATTGCGGCCCCTATACCTGGTTGGAACCCAGTCCGGAAGAGGGACTAAGCATGATGATCCATGAAATTGGACATATTGTAGAAGGGGCGGCAAACGGTATTAAGGAAAATCCGGCTTGGGACATTTGGAAAGATAGCAAGTGGGCGGAAATCTTTATCTATGATGTCTATAGGAACACAGGACAGGAAGAATATGCCGAATATACCTTCAATAATCTAATGGAACAGGTAGATGATTATCCAAGGCCTGGTACTCAATGGTTCAAGGATTGGTTTTACCCAATATACACTGAATATGGAGGAAATAAGGTGTTAAACCGTTTTTACGAACTTCTGGCTCTTCACTTCCCCAAAAATGCCGAAGGAAATCGCTATACAAGGCGAATGAACATGGGAGAATTCGTTCATTTCTGGAGCGGTGCAGCCGCCGCGGATTTACAACCCCTGGCCGAAAATGCCTTTGGGTGGCCGGAGGAATGGAACACCCAATTAAAAGAAGCAAAATCCACTTTTTATAATATTAATTATTAAAACGAAATTAAGATGAAAAATAAATTATTAACCATATATCTGGCCAGCCTTGTGGCTTGCCTTTATTCATGCAATACAGACGACGTTCTCTCCGATATTGAAGGACTCCCTGTGTCCGTTATAAACGATGACCCAGACGGTGCCCCAGATCGGATTTTGGCACAGACCTGGAATAATCGTAATGATACCCTATATAGACAATACTATGACGATTACGTTGCCGTATATTATGACAATAAGATAGAGCGGCCCTTGGAATGGCCTTACAGTTTTCTGAACAACCTTTGGGAATTTACCAATGACACCTACGGAAAACTAGGAAACCAACGTTTATATGGAGTGTTCCATACAGAGGGAACACCTTTCAACACTACCTATTTTAACGAGGAGCATGGCGGTAGAAATATTATAGACATTCCATTAAACGGCAGTGAAATGACCTCAGACAACACGGACACCATCATTTTGGAAGCCAGTCAAATTGTGGAATCGGCCACCAATAATACTTACGGCTCTCCGGCATCCAACCTTTGGGGCGACCAATGGAGCCAATCATATTTATATGATGTATACTCCAATCTAGGAATGACCGAGGACAGCCTAAGAGTGTACGAAAAAAACATTTCCACCATAGTGGACTACCCCAGTCCCGGTTCCAACTGGTTTAAGGATTGGTTCCTTCCAATATACAAGGATCATGGTGGTAGCGCCGCATTAAGCCGTTTTTTTAAAACTAGCAGTGAGCGATTTCCAAAGCTGGACGGCTCCTATACCACCCAAATGAACATGGGCGAATTTGTACATTTTTATAGTGGCTCGGTAGGTTCTGATCTGCAACCCTTAGCTGAAAGTGCTTTTGGATGGACAGAGGAATGGGCCACGGAACTTATCCAGGCGAAAATGGACTATCCGGACATGCCGTATGAATTTGACCCCGTAACGGAAATTGTCGACATTACCGAGGAGGGCGCAGCCTTAATTACCGTAAACTATGAAAACCCGGGAGGTCCGGACGCTGGTGAAGGCTCAAAGAAACTAATAGACATGGATACTTCTTCCAAATACCTAACATTTAATTATGCGACCGATTTGTTCTTACAGCAAATTTTTGGTGGAGAAGCCCAGATAGTCAATAGATACACATTGACCTCTGCAAACGATGCCCCTTCAAGAGACCCTAAAACATGGCAATTATTAGGATCAAATAACGGTAGCGACTGGACCGTTCTGGATAGCCGGACCAATCAATCCTTTGCCTCTAGAGGACAAACTGTTGAATTCTCCTTTGGAAACGAAACGGCCTATACTTTTTACAAATTGCTTATTACGGAGAATAATGGTGACGGCCTCTTCCAACTTGCAGAATGGCGTTTAAAAGTCTTGCGTTTAATTGAACCATAACCGGATATTAAGAAAAAATTTGTTCGTTGTACGTTCAATCTACCATGCATAATGCATGGGTATAACAAAATGGATGGTCTTTATTATTAGGAACATCCATTTTTGTTACTTAAAATATTAATCAGAAATATGTGAAAATCATATTTATCATACCAGTCTACATTGTTCCAATTATATTGTAAACAACGGTAAAAACCAATATAATATTCGAGGGCTCTCAACTATATTGTAAAATGTTGATGCATATTACCACAATTCAAATTGTGTGGACTTCATCCACCAGCAGGGAAAGACAGATCACCACAAAAAACTACAAAACAAACAAAGCCAATATTTTCACAACAAGGTTTTAAGCAGCACCCTCTGTTTCTATGGTCTTGAACAGATCTAAGAGAATGGATTCTGACAGTGGCTTCACTATAAAATCTTTTACAATATCATACGTATTGGCCTTTTCAATATCTTGTTTATCAATTGAAGAGCTCACTATATACACCCTAGGTTTTCTCTTAATGGGCAATTTTACAAATTCATCCAAGAATTCCCAACCGTCCATAATGGGCATATTCAAATCCAAAAAAATCAAATCGGGCAATTGCTCCCCACCTTTGACCATTGCGGTAAGGTTTTCCAAAGCCTCCATTCCATCTTCATGTACAATAACCGAAGAACAAAAACTACTGTTGTAATTTAATAGAACTTTGGTCCCATAAACAAAAATGGGATCGTCATCAATAATGCAAACTGTCTCTATCATCATAACCTTAAAAAGTGTATAATAGCATATTCAAATCGCTGGGCATCGTTCTCTCCGAAAGCTTAAAGTGTGTTTTATCAATATACAACAATCACAGAAATGATGACGAGGATTTCTCGCTTCTTGGTTGGGTAAGTCTATATTTTTATAAAGTACTATTTTTCCTATACTTGGGTTTCAGCAAATGTAAGAAAAAATTATAAACCAAAACCATGTATTTTTTTTCCAACCACTTACATTTCAATGGCTAAAGTTATATTTCCATGAAAGTTTACACCACTTGGCCTACCCCCCGATATTTCTTAGGGCATAGAGCTCGTTCTATAGGAATATAAACATAATCACCCAAAGGATAGTAAGTTTTAAAAAAAAATCTACTCTTATGAACCTTAATACAATTAAGTAAACTGACAATTAGAGTTATCCATTAGTTTAGCTTTTATAAATCCAATGGTTTCTTATGAACCTTAACCTTTCCCAAAAGCACAGCGAGAATAGTTCCTGTTTCCCTACTCAACCTCTGTATTGGATATATCGATGTTGGTTGTGACACTATCCTTTACTATAGAATCCAAGGGCATCCCGCCGGGTACAATTCCTTGAATACTATCTATTTCTATAGGCTTATCCTGTAAGATGGCAAGGGTGTCCTTAATTCGCAATTCCTGTAAATAAGTAGAATCTGTTTGGGCCAGTTCATAAGCCTCCTTGGCATCGGATGCTACGAAAGGCCTACAAGGAAAATAGTCAAAATCGTACTCAAAATTGCTAAGCAAAGGTCTTTTCCAATAACTCAAATTTTTAAAAATGGAAGCTACGATTGGCAGGGCTGTATTGGCACCAGATCCCATACTAGTAGATGCAAACTGTACTCGTTTGTCAAAGGTGCCTACCCAAGAACCCACAACCAGTTCCGGGGAGCAACCAATAAACCAACCATCCCCATTATTTTGGGTAGTTCCGGTCTTTCCAATAATATTAAAAGGAATTTCATAGCCCATTAAACGGGAGCCAGTGCCATCCCTAACAACACCTTCCATCATTTTTTGCAAGGCCTTTATATTTTCTGTGCTCGCCACCCTTCCTTTGTATTGTGGTTTTGCTTGGAACAAAACATTGCCCTGTTCATCTTCTATGCGATCAATGGCATAGGGGCTTATTTTGTTACCACCATTGGAAATACTGGCATATGCGGCTACCATTTCCAATAAACTGATATCGGCCGTGCCCAATACTATGGACGGTACATTGGGAAGTTTTGATGCAATACCCATTTTCTTTGCCTGCCCCAAAACCTTCTCCGTTCCGATCTTAAGTTGTAGGGTCACCGAAACCGTATTAATGGAATTTGCCAAAGCGCCGTGCATCGAATAACTACCGCCATACTTATTATTCGAATTTCGCGGTCTCCAATCCCCGTATTGGGAATATGTAATTAGGGTATTATCGTAATAATTACAAGGATCCTCCCCTGCCTCCAAAGCTGCCAAATAGGTAATAGGCTTAAAAGTAGATCCTACCTGCCTTGGTGTAACAATATTATCTGTTTGGCTAAATCCATAATCGATACCCCCTACATAGCCCATTATCCTACCAGAATTGCTACTAACCGCTATAACGCCGGCATGTAACCTATTGATACTTTTGGCGATTGAATCTTCCAACGACAGCATTTGCTCTTCATACCCCTTACCGATCACCCAATATTTTCTTTTATGTTTTTCACCGACAAAGGCCGCAATTTCCTCCTCGGTCCTACCCCTTTGTCGCATCTGCCTTACCTCCCTATTTTGATCGACTAATTGTTGTAGCAACACCTCCCTACCACCCTCCGTGGTCGCTGCCGCCCAATACCTGTCCATGAGTTTCTGGAGATTGTCCGCCTGTCTATGCAAGGCAGTTTCCGCATATTGCTGAATGTTGAAATTTAAAGTGGTATAAATATTTAAGCCATCTGCCTCAAGATCGTAAATATGTCCATCGGGAGAAGGATTATCTTCAGCCCACCCAGCAAATTCCGTTGCCACATAATCTTTGAAGTAAGCAGAGAAAGAAGATACTTTTTTAGGGGTCTGATAGTCTACCTTCATTGGCGTTCGGGCCTCCTGAAAGGTTTCCTCCGAAATATATTTGTGTTTTAGCATTTGGGAAAGAACCACATTACGTCTCTGTTCGGCCCTTTCCGGAAAATTTCTCGGATTATAGTAGGACGGAGCCTTTAGGAGGCCCACCAAAGTGGCACTTTCCGGCAAAGTCAATTTCTCTGGTGCCTTATTAAAGAATCGAAATGCCGCCTTTTCTATGCCATAGATATTTTCCCCAAAGGAAACTGTATTAAAATACAGCAATATAATATCCTCCTTGTCATAAATACTTTCCAATCTTCGGGCAATAAATATCTCCCTAATTTTATTGATCGGCGTAGAAAGAAAAAACTGTTTCTCCCTACCAAACAAATTTTTGGCCACCTGCTGGGTAATGGTACTCCCACCACCGGCATTTTGCTGCAAAATGATGGATTTTATCAATACCCGTGCATAACTCCTGTAGTCTATCCCCCGATGCTCATAGAAGCGTGAATCTTCGGTGGCTACCAGTGCCTGTATTAGGGCAGGTTTTATTTGTGAACTATCGGCATTTGATCTGTTTTGAAGGTAATAATACCCGATGGGCTCCTTATTGGAAGCATAGATGGTTGAAGTGACCGGATTTTTTAAGCTCTTTAAATAAGTTTTGGTGGGTAATTTTCCAAAAGCCCCTAGGTAAATAAGCACAAAAAGTAAACACAGTGTACAAAACCCTGTAATAACCACATATAAAAATGATTTAAAAGGATGTTGCCGAACATAGGACATTAACCTAAGAAACCCGGCCCAGGTTTGCCCTAAAAAATTCATTACACCTTCATATACCATATTATGCTTCTACAAGTTTCCACAATTAAAATTCCATTGCAAAATAAAAGGTATTAAACCTCAGCGCAGGCCTGTCTGCCGACAAAGGCAGGCCCCAAACCCAATAATAGGAATCGACCCTTGGGTCGAGGTATTGAACCTAGATCCCGCCGAAAAAGGAGGGATTAGTTCAACTTGCAATTTTAAATGCGTCATACTGACTTCTCAAAATTGAGTTTCACTAATAAAAATAATTCAATATTCATTAACTGCTGCCCTTTTTCATCTTAAATAAATTTTAGCGGGTTTACCTAAAGTTACATTCAATACCCCCAGTAGTTACTAATTCATTAGTAATTTAATTACAGAAAAAGATAGAATAAACAGGATACCCGCACTATTTCCCAACAATGGTTCCGGTTTTGGTGCAGAGACCAACCGTAATGATTTACATCAGAAATAAATATGATTACAACGATTATATAAACATTAACTTTTAGAATTAGTAGTTGTTATTTATCTTGCTGAATAATTGCGTATTGGAGGGCACACATTCATTATTAAAAGAATGATAATTTTAAGATAAATTGTAGTATTTGCGCTTTATCTTTGTAAAACAATGTGTAATTCCTTTGAGGAAGGTAGATTGATTACCGTAGTTAAATACGTATTTTTTAAATACAGTATTTTATATATAATGGCATTATAATTGTATGCATACAACGGGAAGTTTGTTTACATAATAGAATCCGATCTTATGATAACACAGGTAACAAAAGGCATTAAAATTTCGGTAAACACCAGTTTTGAAGGAACTTTCTTCAAAAACTACAAAATGCATTTTGCTTTCGGCTATACCATAACCATAGAGAACCAAAGCAAGGACTCGGTTCAATTGACATCACGTCATTGGCAGATTTATGATTCCTTAAATGAATTGGAGGTATTGGACGGGGAAGGGGTAATTGGGAAGAAGCCGGTCATTAAACCTGGGGAGTCCCACACATATAGTTCCGGTTGTCTATTGGCTTCCACCATTGGGGCTATGAAAGGCCATTACAATATGGTAGGCATAACCAATTCCGAGAAATTCAGGGTATACATCCCCACCTTTAAATTTAGTGCTCCATTTGCCCTAAATTAAAATCACAACTCTACTTTTTACTTAATATTTCCATGATTTTGATTTATGGGAAGTGATTGGGATTGGAAAAGTGCCAATCTTACTGATCCCCATAACCTAATAAATGGAATGTTTTCGCCATATCCCAAAATTCACTTAGCACTTAGCTTTATTTTCGCTGGTGCATTTAGTACCTTTGCCATTAATTTGAACCTAAAAAAAATAATATCATGGGCAAAGGGTTTTTTCAAGTCCCCACGGCATATAACGAACCAATTAAAAGTTATGCCCCCGGAACTCCAGAGCGGGAAGAAGTACTAAAACAATACCGTATCTATTTCAATGGCAATGCAGACATTCCAATGTACATAGGCGGAAAAGAGGTAAGAACTGAAAACACATTAACCATTTCCCCCCCGCACGATCATCAGCATATCGTTGGCCAGTACCATACTGCCAACAAGGAAGACGTGTCCAACGCCATATCCAACGCTTTGGAAGCAAGGAATCAATGGGCAGACCTGGAATGGGAACAACGTGCTGCTATATTTCTAAAAGCCGCTGAATTGATATCAGGTCCCTATAGGGCAAAAATCAATGCCGCAACTATGATTGCGCAATCCAAAAATATACATCAGGCCGAGATCGATGCCGCCTGTGAACTTATAGATTTCCTCCGTTTCAACGTAGAATACATGTCCCAGATCTACGAGGAACAACCAGATTCTGCGGAAGGTATATGGAACAGGGTGGAATACCGTCCATTGGAAGGTTTCATCTACGCCATAACCCCCTTTAATTTCACTGCAATTGCAGGGAACCTTCCCGCAAGTGCCGCAATGATGGGCAATGTGGTTTTATGGAAACCTAGTGACAGTCAGGTGTTTTCTGCCAAGGTAATCGTGGATATCCTTAAGGAAGCAGGATTACCCGACGGCGTTATTAATGTGGTTTACGGTGATCCGGTAATGATTACAAAAGTAGCATTGGACAGTCCGGATTTTGCTGGAATCCATTACACTGGATCCACCCATGTATTTAAGGAATTGTGGAAACAGATCGGGAACAATATCCACAAATACAAAACCTACCCTAGGATTGTTGGCGAAACCGGAGGTAAGGATTTTATTCTTGCACACCCTACCGCCAACCCAAAACAAGTTGCAACTGCAATTGTAAGGGGAGCTTTTGAATTCCAAGGCCAGAAATGTAGTGCAGCCTCTAGGGTTTACCTTCCGAAATCCATATCCAAGGAAATATTGGATTATGTAAAAACAGATGTGGAATCGTTCAACAAACCAGGTTCTCCAGAGGATATGGGCAACTTTATTACGGCCGTAATCCACGAAGGTTCATTTAATAAATTGGCCAAGTATATTGACCAAGCCAAAAAGGACAAGAATGCCGAAATTTATGTAGGAGGAAATTATGACAAATCGAAAGGTTACTTTATAGAACCTACCGTAATTGTAACCACAGATCCAAAATATACCACCATGGAAACCGAACTTTTCGGTCCTGTGGTCACGATTTACATCTATGAGGACAAGGATTGGTCCACAACGCTAAAATTGATTGACAGCACCTCTGAATATGCCCTTACCGGTGCCGTACTCTCAGGAGATCGTTATTCAATTGCCGAAGCCACCAAAGCATTGCAAAACTGTGCCGGCAACTTTTACATCAACGACAAACCCACCGGTGCCGTTGTAGGTCAACAACCATTTGGTGGAGCACGGGCATCTGGTACGAACGACAAGGCCGGTTCTGCCCAAAACCTTTTGCGTTGGGTATCCCCAAGGTTGATAAAGGAAACCTTTGTAACCCCTGTAGATTACAGATACCCTTTCTTGGGATAAAGGTATAAAACCAAATTTCCAAGGCCCGTATTTGCTCTTTGCAGATACGGGCCTTACTGTTATAGGGTTCTTATGGCTACCCTATTGGTTAATATATACCATCCAAGGTTTGCTCTGTAAAAGTCATAAAATGGGCCACCTAAAACCATCAAAACCCCTAAAAACCAAGGCTAAAAGACAGATTTAACATAATTTAAACCATTCTTCAGACAATTATAATGTAAATTTAACGTTAAGTTATTGTAAATTTATAGTCAGTTTAAAAGCCCAAGATCATGAAAAATAATATTCAAAACAAAACACAGGAAAAGTTGAAAAGCTTTTCATTAAGAAATATACCCAATTACATAAAGGCTTACGCCAAAACTTGTAGGGAGTCCTATTACCACATGTTAAGCTTATAGAATTAGCCCTTAAATTTTACCGGTAAGTACACCAACTTTTTGGTTTCGAAGAATTCCTCTTCAAAAATTCCGGAAAGATTATAGATTTCCACCGTACGGTATTCCTTCAATTCTTCGGCCAGATCCCCTCCCTTTAAATAAAGGATCCCGTTTTTGCGTTCGTGTACAGATTTCTTTTTTATCCTACCTTTCACCCAATGTGTAAAAGTTGGCATGGCTGCCACTGCCCTACTTACAATAAAATCGAACTGTTCCGTAATTTCCTCCACTCTTGAATTAACCGCAGTGACATTTTCAATTTCCAGTCCAGCCACCACTTCCTGCACCACTTTGATTTTTTTACCAATGGCATCGACCAACGTAAAATGGGCCTCGGGATATAAAATAGCCAAGGGTATCCCAGGAAATCCGCCACCGGTTCCCACATCCAATATTTTTGCCCCGGTATTAAATTTTTGAAATTTTGCTATGGCCAAAGAATGTAGCACATGTCTAAGATACAACTCATCTATATCCTTTCTGGAAACCACATTTATCTTTAAGTTCCAGTCCTGGTACAAATGTTGCAATTTCTCAATTTGCTGTTTTTGCAAATCGGTTAAATCTGGAAAATATTTATAAATGATTGTACAGTCCATTATGTTTAGTTAAATTATTACAAAAATAGTACATTAATAGGCATGGCCTAAGTTTTAACAAAGCAGTTATAATTAATTTGGGCTCGTTTTGCCGTATATTTACAAAAAATTAAATCATGGATAACAGACCCATAAGATTTTCAAGAAAAGACTCTGCGCAATTTTTCAAAACCCTTAACAAGCGCGTTAACGATTATTTCAAGGAAAACGATCTTAAAAAGACAGGGAACTGGAAATTGCACTTAAAGACTGCCGTAATGTTTGCCTTATTTTTGGCACCCTATTTTCTAATTCTAACCCTAGGGCTCCCAAATTGGGCCAATTTATTACTCACCATAACCATGGGCATTGGTATGGCAGGCGTTGGAATGAACGTAATGCACGACGGAAACCACGGCTCCTATTCCAATAAAAAATGGGTAAACAAACTAATGGGAGGCAGTATCTATATCCTTGCTGGAAATGTATATAACTGGCAGGTACAACACAATGTACTTCACCATACCTATACCAATATCCATGAACACGATGAAGATTTGGAAGCTGGAAGGATACTTAGGTTTTCAAAGCACGCCAAATGGCACAAATTCCATAAATTTCAGCATTTTTACTCCATTTTCCTTTATGGCCTTCTTACATTTAACTGGGCCATAACCACGGATTTTCAACAAATGTACCGCTATACCAAAAGGAAACTGGCCTATGGCAAGTTCCCTAATCCTTTTATAAACTGGAGTATGCTGGTAGTAACCAAGCTAATATACATAACCATTTGGATTATAGTACCTATGGTATTTCTGGACATTGCGTGGTGGAAAATCCTTATCGGCTTTTTTATCATGCATTATGTTGCCGGAGTAATACTAAGCGTAGTTTTTCAATTAGCACATGTTGTGGATGAAGCGGAAACCCCACTGCCGGAAAAGGACGGTACCATGAAAAATACTTGGGCCATTCACCAGTTGTTCACCACAGTGAACTTTGGCACCAAAAACCGCATAGTAAACTGGTTTACGGGCGGCTTAAACCATCAGGTGGAACACCATATCTTCCCGAACATCAGTCATATACATTACACAAAAATTGCCAAAATTGTTAAAGAGACTGCAAATGAGTTTAATTTACCGTACAACGAATATAAAACTACAAGAAAAGCCATAATTTCGCACTTCAAACATCTAAAGGAACTGGGCAAAAAACCCGAATTACAATATCAGTAAATTATAACAGAAAATGAAGAACCATTTATCCGATAGGATCAATTCCATGTCCACCTCGGCCACATTGGCTATGGCCGCTAAAGCCAGAGAATTAAAAAATGAAGGTAAAGATATCATTGGCTTAAGTCTTGGGGAACCCGACTTCAACATCCCTGATTTTATCAAGGAAGCGGCCAAAGAGGCTATAGACCAGAATTACAGTAGCTATTCCCCTGTGGATGGCTATGCCGATTTAAAACAGGCCATTGCCAATAAATTTAAAAGGGACAATGGACTTACTTATGGTCTTAACCAAATTGTAGTCTCAACAGGAGCAAAACAATCCTTGGCCAATATTGCCATGGTAATGCTCAACGATGGCGATGAGGTTATTCTCCCAGCTCCTTATTGGGTAAGCTATAGTGATATTGTTAAATTGGCCCAAGGTGTGCCAGTAGAGGTCCCTACCAGCATCGATACCGATTTTAAGATGACACCGGAACAGCTGGAGAAAGCCATTACACCGAAAACCAAAATGATGTGGTTCAGCTCCCCTTGTAATCCAAGTGGGTCGGTATACAGTAAGGAAGAATTGGAAGGTTTGGCCGAAGTATTGAAAAAGCATCCCAACATTTTTATAGTATCCGATGAAATTTATGAGCATATCAATTTTAGGGGTGGCCATGTAAGTATCGCCAATATTGAAGGCATGTACGACCGTACCATTACGGTAAACGGCGTCTCCAAGGCTTTTGCCATGACCGGATGGCGAATTGGTTACATAGGAGGGCCGGAATGGATTGCCAGGGCCTGTAACAAATTTCAGGGCCAGATCACCAGTGGCGCCAATGCCATTGCCCAACGGGCAACCATAGCTGCGCTTAACGCCCCAATATCCTCCATCCAATTTATGATAGACGAATTCCACAAGAGACGCGATCTTGTTCTGGAACTATTGGGAGAGATAAAAGGATTCAATCTTAATGTCCCCGAGGGCGCATTTTATGTATTTCCAGATATTTCCAGCTTTTTTGGAAAAACGATTAATGGAACATTGATCAATAATGCTTCGGATTTTGCCCTGTACCTATTGGAAAAAGCCAATGTGGCCACTGTAACCGGGGAGGCCTTCGGAAATGATAATTGCATACGTATTTCGTATGCTGCTTCAGAGAAGGAACTAAGGGAAGCCATGGCGAGAATAAAGGCAGTTTTATAATACGGACTTTATACCTAAAAAAATGGGCATCTTCATCGATGCCCATTTTTTTTAATTCTTTTTTTATATACTAAGTACGTTTCCAAAAATATGGTGAAAGCAGTATCAATACTGTAAATAACTCCAACCTACCCAAAAGCATTAGAAATCCGCACCACCACTTCCCCAGGGCAGGAAGGCTATTAAAATTGACCAACGGATTCAAAGTACCCAATGCCGGACCAACATTCCCCAAAGAGGATGCGGCCCCTCCCACTGCACTTTCAAAGTCCAACCCCAGTGCACCAAGTACCAAGGATCCAATTATAAACAACAACATATAGAGCACAAAGAATGCAATTATATTGTATACGATATTTTCGGGCACTGTCTTATTATTATACCTAACAGGAATAATGGCATTGGTATGCAGGGTGCGCTTAAATTCCAATAGCCCGTTCTTAATAATAAGCAAGTGCCTCATTACCTTGATACCTCCTGCCGTTGAACCGGCAGAACCTCCAAGGAAAAACAGTCCAAAAAAGAATATGGTCAAAAAGGGCGTCCATGAAGTAAAATCGGCCGTAACAAAACCTGTAGTGGTAATTACCGAGACCACTTGAAACAAGGTATGCCTAAATGCGCTTTCCCACTCTCCCAATATCATGGGATGAAAATCCGACACCGGTACATTGGCCTGAAAATACACCACCAAACTGGCCACTATGGTAAAACACAAAATAAATATGGAATAGAACTTAAATTCCTCATCCATAATTACTTTTTGCACCTTTCCCTTAAAGGCATAATAGCTTAGAACAAAATTACTACCGGCCAAAAACATGAATAAAATAACAATGTACTGAATCAAGGGTTGATCGTTCCAATAGGCCATACTGGCATTTTTGGTAGAAAAACCGCCAGTGGAAAGGGTTGCCAAAGAGTGATTCATGGCATCAAAAAAAGACATTCCGGCCAATTTTAACAGCAGGGTCTCTGCCACAGTATAACTAAAGTAAATTAACCAAAGTCGCTTGGCGGTATCCGTAATTCTAGGATGTAATTTATCCCCACTCGGCCCAGGAGCTTCTGCCGCAAATAATTGCATTCCTCCAATTCCCAAAAGCGGCAAAATAGCGATCGCAAGAACTATGATCCCCATTCCCCCTATCCAATGGGTTAAACTCCTCCACAACAGTATTCCTTCCGGTAATGCCTCTATATCATCCACAACCGAAGCCCCTGTAGTAGTATAACCGGATATGGTCTCAAAAAATGCGTTGGTAATATCCGGAATGGCACCGGAAAAAAGATAGGGCAACATCCCCGAAGCAGACATGACCAACCAACCAAAAGTAACAATGATGTACCCCTCCTTCCGCTTAACCACTTTTTTGTGATTCCGCGTATAGAACATGGCCAAAACACCTACAAGCATCGTAACCAGGGCGGCAAATGTAATATCCAAAGTAGCTCCGTCGTCATAAATTCCACTTACCACTGCAGCCAAAATCATAAAAAAACCATTACAAAGTAATAGTAATCCCATGAGGTGAAAAATAATTTTAGAATTTAAGCCCATACTATAGGAACAGCTTTTCAATTTTTGGAATGGCACTTGGCAAACAACATACCACTACCCTATCACCTTCTGTAATTCTAAACCCTCCTAGGGCAATAATCCCTTCATTATCCCTTATAACCCCTCCAATGGTAGCTTCCCTGGGGAACTCAAGCTCCCTAATTATCTGTCCGTTTACTTGGGATGTTGGTTTAACGATGAATTCCAAAATCTCTGCATTTAAATTGTTCAACCGGGTCATCGCCACAATTTCGCCTTTCCTGATATGCCTAAAAATATTATTTGCTGCCAACAACTTTTTATTGAGCAAAGTGTCTATTCCTATGGAGTGCGACAATTGAAAATAATCCATGTTCTCCACTAGGGCAATCGTCTTTTTAACATTCTTGGATTTTGCCACCAGACAAGACATAATATTCGTTTCAGAATTTCCCGTAACTGCTACAAAAGCATCCATAGCCTCCAGGTTTTCCTCCTCCAACAGTTCTACATTTCTACCATCACCATTAATGATCAATGCATTGGGCAGTTCGTCTGCCAGATCAAAGGCCTTTTCCTTATTCTTCTCAATAAGCTTTACATTAAACTTATTTCTACAAAGATCCCTCGCGGTTTTGTAGCCCACCTTACTACCGCCAAGTATCATTACGTTTTTAATTTCCTTTTTCTCCTTACCGGTAAGTTTGTACAATTCGTCCAGCCCTTCCCTGGAAGTAATGAAATACACCTGATCATTTTCCTTAAAAACCGTGTCACCCCTTGGCACAATAGTGTATTGGGTACCCATTCTTTGGATGGCAATGGGCATAAAATGCAGCTCGGGAAATATCCTTGCAGCTTCCTTAACGGTCTTTCCCACAAAAGGTGCGGTCCTTGGCAAAGATACGCCCACCATGATCAAAAGACCCTCCTCAAATTCGTAGGTATTGTTAAAAGCGGATTGGTTCAACAATAGTTGTATTTCAGTTGCGGCCAAAGCCTCTGGTGAAATAAGCTCATCAATACCCAAGTCCGGAAATCTGATGGCATCCTTGTTATGAATAAACTCTGCGTTGGAAATACGCGCTATTGTTCGCTTACAGCCCAATTGTTTTGCCAACATACACAAGGTAATATTGGTGGTCTCCGAAGAAGTTACCCCAATAACAAGGTCGGACTTCCCTACTTGTGCATCCTTTAAAATGGCAATGGACGTGGCATCCCCCCTAAGCACCCTAATATCCAAATGACTGTCCGCATAAGATAAACTATCCTTATTCGTATCTATAAGAGTAATATCTTGGGATTCATAGGACAATAATTTCGCCAAATGAAAACCTACTTCACCTGCCCCTGCAATAATAATTTTCATCTGTTATATAAATTGTTTTTCA
>TARA_R110002050_G_scaffold88375_4_pt1 | contig 46051 bp, 48 predicted proteins | sample TARA_R110002050 | Tara Oceans TARA_R110002050 (sample SAMEA4396988) | marine metagenome | biome: Polar Biome; feature: [DCM] deep chlorophyll maximum layer (ENVO:01000326); material: water (ENVO:00002006), including particulate matter (ENVO:01000060) such as... | depth 25 m
GCTATAAATGAAAATGGTTTTCAGGCAAATTATTTTGGAAAAACCGATACCAATAAAAAAGTATCAATAGTTTTGATAGGTGGAGGACCATGGGGAGATTATTGGGGTCAACTATTTGCCAATAAGGGATATAGTGGCCTATCATTACCCTATATTCAAAGAGAGGGTTTACCCCAGTTACCTGAAGAAATCAATTTGGAATACTTTGAAAAAGCTTTGGCATGGTTAAAAGTACAACCAGAAGTTGATCCAACTAAAATAATTGTGATGGGAGCATCTAGAAATGCGGAATTGGCATTAGTACTTGCTTCCATATTCCCCGAATCCATTAGCGGAGTTGTTGCCTACGCACCAAGCGCTGTCACCTGGTCAAATACAGTTTTACCATACAATTCCAACGAATTGAAATCGAGTTGGAAATATAAGGGGGTTGATATTCCATACGTCCCTATGGATAAAATCACAGGCAACCAATTGAATCGTATTAACATGCTGGAATATTGGAAAAAGGGGTTGCAAAAAACAGATTTCATAGAACAAGCGGCAATCAAAGTAGAAAAGACCAATGGACCTGTTCTACTTTTTTCTGGACGTGATGATCAGGTTTGGCCATCATCCATAATGGCAGATATGATAGAAAAAAGATTGCAGGCCCATAGTTTTAAATACTCTTTTCAGAATATAAAATATGAAAACGCCGGACACTTAATTTCTAGTAATCCCGATGACAATACCAGTTATAGCACTGGAACAATTAATATTGGTGGAAAAAATTATGAATATGAATTTGGCGGAAATGATGATGGGGATTTTAAAGCTAAACGAGACGCCAAAATAAAATTGATGGAATTTTTGGAAAAGATTTAAATGTTGCCAATAAAACCTATGAAGCAATGCAGGCCTGGGTTTCTATTCCTAATTTTGTCCAAATTTCCGAGATCTCAAAATCGGAAAGGTTTTGTTTTCTGATTTGCGGAAAGCAAAGGATAGTTTGCTCTCCTACTTCTAATAACACAACAATTGTGCTCTATGTAGGGAAAACGTTATAATGATTTATAAAATGGAGATATTTGATGGAACTTGGTTAAAGATTAAAAAAGGGTCAGATTATTGTCCGCCTGAATTTATTGAATTTGAGAACAATCAAATTATTCACTTTAGGTTAGAGAAAAAAAGCGTAGGCGGATTATCGAAAAAAGTACATGAAAGGATTGAAAATTTTTCAGAAACCAAATATGTGTTTATTAATGAAAATCGGATAAGAATATTCAGAATGGGAAAAACCCATACAGTTATTAGCGAAACAGAATCGCTTATAGAAGATACCGAATTTGCTACGGATTACGAAAGAATAAGACCTACAAAAACAGAATTGACCGCAAAGAAAATTCAGGCACTCGAATTCGAAGCTGAATGGAATGATGAAAAAATCCCCTTCGTGTTTAATAAGATTTTGGATAATCCGACAATAAATAAAATTAACAAAAGACTTAATATAGAGGGACGGAAATTAGTGTTGGAAAAACTTCAGGGAACATATTTTGCTTCGATGTATGAAAATGGAGAAAGAAGTACACTTATCGGAATTAAGGAAATTGACGAGGAAAAAGCAATTCTTTTTGGTTTTCCTGAAACACCATATCAAATAACAGCAAAATGATTAAAAATACACTAGGCACAACAAGGCGTAAATTATATCCGAATTACCAACGTCAAATACCAGACTGAAAGTTCATGTATAGAAACCCTTAACCCACGGTTATACGAGATTGTTGTTGAACCTTTTTTGAAGGGAATTACTAATAGACAAAACAAAAACAAAGAACTTGTAATCTATTCCAGGATCCAGTATGACCCTAAAAATAACAGGATTTACAAAGTATTGGATACCTTATCATTTCTGATAACCGCTTCTTAAACTAAAATTAGCTACTTAAAACCTGTAACGCATGGTTCTAGGAGACTGTTGTACTTAATTGCCAAAATAGATTGTATTAAATCTGAATTGGATTTGAAAATATTGTATTAAGTCACATCTTTGCGCCTCTTATGAAGAAAACCACCCTATTTATTTTAGCATTATCCGGAATATTCGCCAGCGCACAGGAACTGGATTGTACAGACTTTACAAATGGTACCTTTTTGGTCCACACAAGCGGGGCAGCCCCAGTAACATGGAGATTGGTCAGGGAAGGGAATTACCAAACGGAAAATAAGGTAGAAATTCCGGGAAACGAACAGGGTTCGACTGCTCCTAAAATTGAACATTCCAAAATTGAATGGATAAATGACTGTACTTTTCGCCTAACCTATGACGAATCCAAATCAGTACTTACAGTGGCCCAAAAATATATTAATCAAATTAATGGTATTTTGATGGAAGTAATAAACATAGAGGGGAATTGTTTTACCTATAAATCTACCATGACCGTTAATGGTAAAAATGTAGTAAGGGAAGGAAAAATGTACAAACAATAATATACGGTTCAAAATACCATTAAATATAAACCAAGATCTTGGAATATAAAGGATATTGGATTTTCAAAGGATACTCTTCATATCATTATCCCACAAATTAATTGCAAAAAAATAGTTTTCGTACATTTAATCGGGAAGGGTCACATGATGAATATAATTCAGCTCAGAAATCAACCACCCTAACCAATTCAATAATCAATTTTAAATGAACAAAACCATGCAGATTTCGTCCCAACAAATGCAGGATGTACTTTACAAACTGTTCCTAAAATATAGATTCCCCCAGGAAAAGGCTCATTTACTGGCCCAAACCTATACCGAGAGTACGCTGGCAGGGGTAAATTCACACGGAATTAATCGCGTTCCCCTTTTTCTGGAATATGTGGAAAACAGTTCCGTTAAGATTGATGCCGAGGCTGAAAAAGTGGAATCTTTTGGAAGTATCGAACGGTGGGACGGGAATTATGGCCCGGGTATCATTAATGCTACCAAGTGTACCCACCGGGCTGTGGAACTGGCAAAAACACACGGCATGGGTCTTGTAGCCTTACGCAACACCAATCACTGGATGCGCGGCGGCACCTATGGAAAACTGGCTGCGGACGCCGGTTGCATTTCCATCCTATTTACCAATACACAGCCCAATATGCCGCCTTGGGGCGGTAAGGACAGCCGAATTGGCAATAACCCGTTCATTGTATCCATTCCACGCAAGGGGGGAAATGTAATACTGGATATGGCCATTTCCCAGTTCGCTTTCGGAAAGATCAACGACTATAAACTAAGGGGTAAAAAACTTCCCTTCCCAGGGGGATGGGATGCCAATGACGAGCTTTCCAACGATCCAGAGAAAATTACGATAAAGGAACGCGGCCTGCCCATTGGCTATTGGAAAGGTTCGGCCCTATCCATAATTTTGGATATGTTGGCCACCTTATTGTCCGCCGGGAATTCTACCTATAAAGTAGGGCAAAAGAACTTTGAAACAGGAATATCCCAGGTATACCTCTGCATATACCAAGAGGTTTTTAAAGACAAGGCACTTCAGGAAAAACTATTAAATGAAATTATTGACTATACCCATGATGTAGAACCCATGCAGGCCGGAGATAAAATTTATTATCCAGGGGAAAGGAGTGCCCTTACCAGAGAAGAAAATCTAAAGAACGGGATGCCTGTTAGCGATAGTGTTTGGGAAAAGATTATGGCCCTGGCCGAATCATAAAAAAGTAGCACTTATATATACTTAACAAGTAATGAAAAAATCAACCATAACGGAGATCAGGGAACGTTTCGACAAGGATGTGGAGCGTTTCTCCAATTTGGACACCGGGCAACTTACCACCATCGACGCAAAAATTTCCTTGGAGCTGATAACCGAAGCAGCCAAGAGAATTGCCCCCAATGCCGAGCAATTATTGGACATTGGGTGTGGGGCAGGAAACTATTCGCTAAAAATGCTCTCCAAGCTTCCCAATCTGGAATGTACCTTGGTAGATCTTAGTGGGGCAATGTTGGACAAGGCCTTGGAAAGGGTATCTGAACAGACCAATAAAAAGGTGCATTTAGTAAAGGGAGATGTCAGGGAGGTTTCCTTAAAGCAAAACCATTTCGATATCATTTTGGCAGGGGCCGTGCTTCACCATTTAAGGGACGACCAAGATTGGGAAACAACCTTTAGGAAGATATATGACCTGCTAAAACCGGGAGGTTGCTTAATGATTTCGGACCTGGTTACGCAAGACAGCGAAATACTAAATGAATATATCTGGGAAAGATATGGGGACTATTTGGAGGAATTGGGCGGAAAGGACTATAGAAAAAAGGTGTTGGATTATGTGGACAAAGAGGATTCCCCCAGATCTATGACGTACCAGATGGAGCTTATGAAAAAGCTAGGCTTTAGCAAGTTGGAAATACTGCACAAGAATATGTGCTTTGGAGCCTTTGGGGGTATAAAATAAGAATTCTACCAATTATTATTGAACAAGACACAGCAATTCCGGGTAGATCCGTATGCTTATTAATGACAATGAAGCTATAATATTATGAAGGAAGTTGTAAATTAATTCTCTAAATTCAAGGATATGGCCACTAACCTCAAACTCCGATGTATAACACTATTCCTTATTTCCACGCTCGGATTGGTATCCTGTGGGCCATCTTTCACTAAAACCATAGAGATCAGGGGTGTTTATGGGAATCCAAAACCCCTATGGGACAAAGGGTATAAATTGGACGACCTTGGGGTTAATGCCATATTTGTCCACAGCGGGTCCGTTAACGAGGACATGATCATCCGCGCAAGGGCCGAAGGGGCCAAGGTATATGCCGAATTTGCCACTTTAAACGGCAAAGGTTATGTGGATACCCATCCAGAGGCCTGGGCCCTAAATGAAAAGGGAGAAAGAGTAGAGGCCGCTACTTGGTTCATGGGTGCCTGCCCTACCGAACCCGGATTTAGAAAATACCGTTTCGATCAGCTGCGCGACTTACTTTTAGAGTATGATCTGGATGGGGTGTGGATGGACTATGTCCACTGGCACGCCCAATTTGAAGACCCGGAACCCGTTTTGCCTGAAACATGTTTTTGCAGACATTGTCTTAGCAGTTTTTCAAAGGATAGCAATGTGCATTTGCCGGATATTTCCACTCCCGAAATAGCGAAATATATTCTTGACAACCATGATTCGGAATGGCGAAAATGGCGTTGCCAAATTATATATGACTGGACTGCAAACATTAAGGACATTATGGCCGAAATTAAACCCAATGCCCTTCTGGGACTTTATCATTGTCCTTGGAAGGACGAAGAGTTCAATGGCGCTAGGCAACGTATCCTTGGTTTGGATTACGATCTATTGAAGAAAACCATTGATGTTTTTTCACCAATGGTCTACCACCAAAGAATGGGAAGAAAACCCAATTGGGTACGCGAAAATATTGAATGGTTTAGCAAAAAAATAGATTCGAGGGAGGATGGTTTCCCCAAAATATGGCCCATAGTCCAAGCCTACAATGAACCTGGCATAGTTACCAATAAAGCCTTTGAAACGGCACTACGTGGTGGACTATCTGGGAAATCGACCGGCGTTATGATGTTTACCACCCATGCCATAGCAGAGGATGAAGGTAAAACAGAAGTGATGAAAAAAGTGTACAACGAATATCGGGAAATTCCTTTAAAATAAATTGTCCAGCCCCACCGATACCGAAAGCAACTCATAGAGGAAGCTACTTAAACAGCAGTAAAATACTTATATTTAATTGGTAAACTTTTAAAATATAGCCTCCAATCCATGGCATTCAAGGCTCCCACAGGAATAACTTTCAAACTTTTATGACGAACAATCAGGAATGGAGGATACATTTATTATTAACAAATAATTAACATTTTTTCATAAGGTTGTTAAAATTTCCTACATTTGAGGAAATTATTGAGTCAAATCCAACCTTTTTACGCGTCTGTTCGTAAGCATATAAGCCAAAGAATCAAACTTATCCATTAACGTCGTTGTAATATTGAAATAGTTCGTGTGGGTTCCATATGTTCTTGCAAAGAAATAGCCTATTTATGAATACCAACAAAAAACTAATCAACGAAGACGATTATAAGGAGGAACAAATCCTTAAAATGTTCGATGGTATTACCATTGGCTATGCGTTATGTGAAATGGTTTATGACCAAGACCTTACACCTATTGATTACCGATTTTTAAGGATCAACAAAGGTTTCCAAGAACAAACCGGACTAGAAATAACAACTACTATAGGGCGGACCATTAAAGAAATTTTTCCTGATATTGAATTGATATGGATAGAAAGGTTTGCGCTCTTGGCGTCAAATCAAGTACCCATACATTTTACAGAATACAACCACAATACCAATAAATTTTATGATATATATGGATTCTCGCAGGTAAAAGGTAAATTCTCCATTTTAATTAGTGATATAACCGAGCAAAAGAAGACCGAAATTGAATTTTTGGACAGTCAAAGCCTCTTGTCCGTTATCTTTAACAATACCCGAGATCTTCAATTGTTGGTAGAGTATCAAGGTAATCATAGTTTTAAAGTAGTTGCTGTAAATAACTCCTATCTGGACAAAGGCAAACAATTCGGGATACATGTCACCAAAGAAGACCTGATCGGGAAAACGCTGGAAGCGGTTTGCAAGGATTACATTTATCTTGAACCCGACGTGGTTAAAAACACCATAAATAATTATAAAAAGGTAATAGATTCCAATCAACAAATAAAATTTGTTGAGTCAGTCTCCATCGAAAATTTCCCCTACCATGCAGAAGTAACCTTGACCCCCATAATCAATTCTGAGAATGGAAAAAAATATGTTTTCTATAATTCACATGACACTACCAAAGAAACGGAATCTATCCGCTTGCTAAAAGATAGTGAAGAGCGGTTTGCTTTGGCCGTGAAGGCATCGAATGCCGGTATATGGGATTGGAAGGTGCTCGAAAGCGATAAGTTATGGGTTTCCGATAGGTTGTACGAGATATTGGGCTATCAGCCCGGGGAAGTGGAAGCCCGATTCTCCAATTGGAAAGATTGGATACACCCCAATGATTCCAAACGTGTTATGAAGGTTCTAAAAAATCATTTAGAAAACAACGTTTCTTATCAGTTGGAATTTCGAATAAGAAAAAAGACTGGTGACTATGCGTGGATTTTTACCAGAGGGGCATCCGTTTTAAATGAACACGGAAAACCAATCCGTATTGCAGGTTCGGTTTCCGATAGAACAGAAAGAAAAAAGGTTCAAATATCGTTAAAGCTGAAGTCTAGAGAAATTGAAGCTAAGAATCAAAAGCTTTATCAAGCCAATCAGGAACTACTTAAAACAAAGGAAAGGGCGGAGGAAAGTGACCGTTTAAAGTCTGCATTCCTCGCCAATATGAGCCACGAAATAAGAACACCTATGAATGGTATTCTTGGTTTTTCCAGATTGTTAAAAGATCCAGGCCTTTCGGGGGATGAACAAAACAATTACATTAAAATTATAGAAAGGGCAGGTGATCGTATGCTCAATATAATTAATGACATTATTAGTATTTCCAAAATAGAATCCGGTGAAAGGAATATTTCTTATACCGATACCGACATTTACAATCAGGTGGATTTTGTTTGTAACCTACTAAAACCTGAAGCAGAAAACAAAAACATAGGTCTTTATATAGATAAACAATTCTCCAAAAAAAATATAGTCATTAGAACCGATGGAGAAAAACTATTTGCCATTCTTACGAATCTGGTCAAAAATGCTATAAAATATACGAAGCAGGGAGAAATTACAATAGGGTATTCTCAAAAGGAGGAATTTTTGGAGTTCTTTGTAAAGGACACGGGAATTGGAATTGCGGAAGATCGGCAGGATGTGATTTTTGAACGCTTTATACAAGCAGATGTTCAGAACGTTATGGCCAAGCAGGGAGCTGGATTGGGTCTGTCCATTTCAAAGGCTTTTTTAGACATGCTTGGAGGAAAAATATGGCTGGAAAGCAAAGAGGGAATTGGTAGCACATTTTATTTTGCCATTCCCTATCAACCTGGTACTGAAGAGTTGGAGGTAAAGGAAAAAACCATTGCACCAGTTGATGAAGAATTTGAAATAAATAAAATTAAAACTTTGATAGCCGAGGATGACAAAATATCCGCAATGCTGATTTCCAAGGAAATGGATAAGTACAGTAAAAAAGTTATTAAAGCACAGAACGGACTGGAAGCTGTGGAAATGTTTCAAGAAAACCCGGATACCGACTTAATTTTGATGGACATCCAAATGCCCGTAATGAATGGATATATTGCTACCCAGGAAATTAGGAAAATCAATAAGGATGTTATCATTATCGCCCAGAGTGCATTTGCACTTTCCGGGGATAAGGATAAAGCTTTGGTTGCTGGTTGTAATGATTATTTAACAAAACCGATCAACAGGATCGAACTGCTTACATTGCTCCAAAAATATTTTAAAAAATGATATTGAAATATAGTGGGTTTTTACTGTAAAATTGAAAACTAGAAGTAAAGAAACATTATAATCTTTCCAAAAAATGGCCAAAAATAAAGAAGAATGAAAGTGAATGCCATAGTTTGCCAAGGTCATGGAGTTGCCTCTGGGAAGGCCAAAGACCCCCGCTATCCTGAGGGAACCTTAAAAGCCCAATACAAATATTTCTTACAAAAAAGCCTGAACCTAAATCAATACTTTCCAGGGACTATCAATTTAGACATTGCTCCGTATACCTTTAAAATAAAAAAACCAAAATATTTTCTTGAGAATGTAAACTGGTCCGACTATATCCCTCCTGAGAATTTTTACTTTTTTGATGCATCCCTTCAATTTAATGAAACTACCTATAAGAGGTTGATTTATATGCCAGATCCTACCACCAAAGCAGAACATTTTCAAAACCCGACTATACTGGAGCTTCTGCTTCCTAAGATTGAGGGATTAAAATATGGGGACCTTGTTATGGTCGAGGTCTTTGATGCTCAAATGGAATTGATTGATGGTCTATCCTAAATGAATTGGACCAATCCCTACTACTTACGCGTGGATATCGCTAATGCCGCAGTAATCTCCCGCCAGGACCAATGGATTTTCCCTTTATTTTAAGAACTATTGTTTTATCATATTGAAAAAACATCTACATTTTAATACGTTCCCTAGCATAAACATTAGGTGATTTTCCAAGATAATAAGGTTCCGGAATAGGGCGTCAAAGGAGTGATGCTCTCGCCAGGGAAGGTAAAAATTTATTACAACCCTAGGATACGGCTCAGTGGTATTATGAGTGAACTGAAATAAAATTGTTTTGGAAGGAACAATAATAAAAGCTTACCAGTTCTCAATAAAAAAAGCTATCCCTATTTAAATTGAACAAACGATAGAACAGCTCCACAAAATCGCACGGCTATGAACCTTCCATTTCGTCTCCACCTGTCTGCCGGAAGGTGTGCCCAAACCAACAAAGTTGGTCACTTAGACAGAGCCCTTTTTCGGGACGATTGGAAATCACACATACTTGGCCGTTGCAACCTGGGCGATTTACCTCATGGTATTCCAATTTTTGGGGTATTCCAAAACCCATGGTTTTTCTCTAACGTTCGAACAGACTGCCTTGGCAACTTTCAACCTCCATCCATCCCCTGTACAATGCAATTGCAACCCAGGTATTCCTCCATTTTACTTCTAAAAATACTATATTAGTAAATCAGATTTAAAGGATCCAATAATGTACAATTATGCCGTTGGACCCATCTTTTTTAGGTGGTTTATAAATGGGAATATAGCATTGAACGTATATGTACTTATTTCTGCATTCAATAAAAATAGATGAAAAATTCAATAACGGATAAAACAATTGCGGCCATATTTTTAGGTCTAACAATTGCTTTCATTGTATTCTCGATGACCAATAAACCATTCTTTAATTGGGTTTTTGAACGACATCATAACCAGTGGAGTTGGTATTTAAGGCCATTGTTTTTGCTGCCATTTTGCTATTTCGCTTTCAAAAAAAGTTTCTCGGGAATGTTAATTTCTATATTCGCCTTATTTACCAGTATGTTTTGGTTTCCCAAACCTGAAGTGGTAAATGAAAATGTGGTACAATTTTTAGCATATGAAAAGGACTATCTCTACGGTGAATGGAACTTAAATAAGACCTTGTTGGCCCTATCAATTCCGTTTTCATTTATAGCATTGGGCTTGGCCTTTTGGAAACGGAGCTTAATTATGGGAATTGGAGTGGTGGTACTAATGGCTACAGGGAAAATGGTTTGGAGTGTTCAAAATGCAGGTGAGCCAGGGAAATCTATAATGATACCGGCCATATCTGGGTTATTTATATGCTGTGGACTCATTTATTACGGATTTAAAAGATTCGGAAAAAAGTAACTAAGGATAAGGGCTATATTTTATATTTGCCTTTTAACTAACTTCGAACTTATAAATTGTCAACAGCTGGATTTACCATAGCTGGAAATCCAACAATATCCTAGGTCGCTACAAATCATAGCGGAGAACACTGTAGCACATTAGGTAAAACCAACTACGAATGAACAGAACCGTAATTCTATCATTACTATTAATAATCGGATTCATTTCCTGTAAAACTTCTGAAAGGGAGATCAACAGACTTGAAATTGCTAAAAACTATTATAAAGCACTGAATAGTTCTGATAATTTGAAAATGGCACTTTTGTTAACCGATAGCCTTGTTACTAAAGAAACCGAATATAACTATGTACAGACATTTTCTGTTGAAGAATTCGTGGAATGGTTGAAATGGGATGCTGTGTTTAGCCCAACATACGAAATCCTCCAAATGGAGCAGAAAGATACAATTGTGAAAGCAAAGATTTCAAAAATCGACAAAAGGATTTCATTTCTTCACCAAGTACCAATTGTCACCAATCAAGTTATCCGATTTGACAATGATAAAATTATCAGTATTGAAACAACAGAATACATTGTATTTAATGATTCAACATTTGTTAAAAACAGAGATAATATTGTAAGCTGGATTGACGAAAATCATCCTGAATTGAACGGATTCCTTCACGACCAAACAGAGACAGGAGGGTTGAAGTACTTAAAAGCAATTGAACTGTATAAAAACAAAAATAATGTGCAACAAAACCATAACCACTGAAAAACACCAATCTAGCCAGATATTTGCCCTGCTGGTACCATTGCGGTAAAAGGATAAAAAAATGAAAAGCTGCATTATGAAAACTTGGGTATTAGACTTTTTTGTCGTGACTTTAATCTCTGGCCCGTGGCTCAGGAGTATGGGCCACTGAACACTGGGCAACGCATCAAAACCCTCTAGTATATGAAAGAATAACATACTTATGGGGTCTGGCCTGCGCAAATTCCGGTGAATTATATCGCATACCTACCCAATACTCATTTCGTCCGAAACGAAATTGAAAATCGAAGCCCGCATAGACTACGGTATTATTTGAGGCGATCAATAAAACGGAATCGTCGCCCAGAGCATTGCCTTCCAATAGCCCATTGTGACCTACCAATCGGTATCCACCACGCAAGGCAAAGAAAATTTCATTATCAGTAGATCCAATTTGGTTGTGTGCCACACTGGAAGACAAAGGGTTTCTCCTTCCAAAATAGGCCACCAACTCGGGATATACATAGATATCCCTGGTTCCAAAGGCAAGTTGGGCCTGTGCTGCAAGGTGAATACTAAATGGGTTGGGAGCCAACCGCCATTCATAGAGGTGTCTGACATACAGGTTGTAATGAACGCTATTCTCCATTTCCCCCACCCAGGTAGGGGTTTCGGTCTTCATGACCGAATGATGGTACCACCTTTGCAAACTCCCCGCACCTGAAGCCTTGCCTGCTAAGCCAAGGAGAAAATTTGCCTCTATTAAATTATTTCGTCCCACATAGGACCATCCAGACCTAAGTGCCGTAAATCCAACATAGGCTCGGTCCAATTCTTTGACGTCCTTGGTAATTAGATAGGACGGAGTTATTATTTCCTGACCAATGGAAAAAGTGAACTGTTCGTTTTGGGCATTAAAAAATCCCTTTTCCAAACGGTGCCTATAGGTTAAAAATAATCCGGCAGTATAATACCGGTCAGTGAGCAATATAAAATCATTGTCGTGCCGCAATCCAATTTGGTTACGAATGGTTCCCTTTTCCGGACCATTCATCTCCTGTTGTGCCACGGAATAAAAGGTCCCGCCAACCAAACACATTATTAATGAAAGGGAGTTAAATAAGCCTTTTGAAAAATTAGGCCCCATTTTGAGTGGTTTAATAGCTAGCTTCAATTTACTGGAGATGTATTGGTGGGGAGAAAGTACAAATTAATAATCGGAAAAGTAAGTACATTTCCATTTTCAGGAGGTAGCTTCATTAGACAGTAATCTGGACTGCTTTGCTACCAGAACCTAAAACCGTACTATAAATTGTCATGTCATTTTACTCTATACCCTTGGCCCTATACCATGAACTCCCGGCTACTCACAAAATATTTCAATTTACTGATCATTGTTCACGCTTTACCGCCAACGGCCTAAGATTTCCCACAAAAAAGGGAAGAAGCCCCTACTCCTTCCCATTGTTATAATTGTTGGGTCATAAATTTTTTAGACCGGCATGTCCGGTAACTTCCAACCTTCCCTATAGGTATGTTTTATCAATTCAGCAGCAAACTCACTGGCAGAATAGGGCTCTGTCCATTCCTTTTCAAATTTTGGACGACCATCCTTCATTACAAAATTGTCGCGGATTACGGTCTTAATGGTCTCGTCCTGTCCTATATTCGTAAATCTCATATTCTCTCCATCCCAGTTCAATATTTTATTCAAAGATTGTAACCTAACCGCAAGCACTCCCATCACGACCATTTCGTTAAAGGGACCGGCTTCCGAAAAATCGGAAGTACAGGGTTGGCGATTCCCAGGACTTTCCTTACAGGCCCTGACCCAGTCCATTTCATGGGCACCCCTGTTCCAAGCAAGTCCAATTTCCTTCTCAACCCTGCGCTCTGTCTCGGCCACTTTGGGCATTTCCCTACCCAATATTTCAGGTTCCACTCCATAACAGCCTGCATGTATAATACCTTTAGTACCATAAAAGAAAGTACCTCCACCCGACTTGTTGGGGTTTTTACCGCTTGGCCAATTAGCCGGTAGATCGGGTTTAATACCCCCGTCGTACCAGTTTACCTCTACTTCTGGCAGTTTAATCCTGCCCTTTCTGCCCCTTTCGGGAAAGGTCATTTGAACAGACTGTGCGGTTGGGGCACTGTCTTTTAAGAGTAGGGACGAACTTCCCTGAACCTTGGTAGGATAGCCTAATTTTAGAGCCTCAAATACAGGATGTAGAATATGGCAGGCCATATCTCCAAGAGCCCCGGTACCGTAATTCCACCATCCCCTCCAGTTCCATGGGTGGTACACCTGATTATAGGGTATCAACTCTGCTGGTCCCGTAAACAGATCCCAATCCAATGTGTCAGGGACCCATTGTCCTTGGGTTGGGGGATTTACCCCTTGCGGCCATATGGGCCTATCCGTAAAAGATTCCACTTTGGTTATATCCCCGATGGCCCCGCTCCAAATTAATTCGCAGGTTTGTGCCACTCCCTCTCCTGAAGCCCCTTGATTCCCCATTTGGGTGACCACATTATGTTTTTTGGCCAATTTGGTCAATAGTCTGGATTCATATACGGAGTGTGTAAGTGGCTTTTGTACATAAACATGTTTTCCCCGTACCATGGCGTCTGCCGCCACAATAGCGTGGGTATGATCGGCGGTAGCTACCAGGACAGCATCAAAATCGTTGCCCATCTCGTCATACATCACCCTAAAATCCTTGTATTTCTTAGCCTTTGGAAAGTGGTCAAAACAATTCTTTGCATATTTCCAATCCACATCACACAACCCAACAATATTTTCGCTCTGCAAATTTCTTAGGTTGCCAAACCCCATGCTTCCAACCCCAACCCCAACAATATTCAATTTATCGCTGGGCGCCTTATATCCCATTCCCGATATTACGTTGCTCGGGAGAATGCTAATTCCGGCAGCCGCCACTCCCGTTTTACTAATAAAGGTTCTTCTAGTAATCGGTGAGGGTTGGTTTGGTTCTTTTTTCATGGTAAAGATTGTTTATTTCGATTTACAATAGACTCAATTTGTAGCTTATTCTCCATAAAATTCGTAAAAAAATTGGTAATAAAGGGACAACATGGAAAATTTGACTTTAAATTAAGGTGAATTTTACTTAGTTTACGGCCAAATAGTCATAATCAACCATGTCCAAAACCCTGTACAGAGTCTATGTTGTGGAATTATCCAAACGTGTTTTTACCGAAAATGCAAAATTTAGGGCTGCCAATCCCCAGTTCAATGGTGTATTGGAATGTCTTTATGTGGGTATGACCTCCAAGACCCCTAAAGAGCGATTTGAACAGCACAAGACCGGATATAGAAACAAAAAGGGACATAAACTATCTTCCAACATTGTGCAAAAATATGGTCTGTATCTAAGACCAAGCCTTTATAATCATATAGATCCCGTATTGACCAGGGCGGAAGCTTTGGAAATAGAGGAAGGTCTGGCCTTGGAATTGAGACGCGAGCGATATGCTGTTTGGTATAATTGAGAAGGTATGGATACTGAACAAAATTTCCTAAATTTAACCGAGTCGTAATTGTTTATGATAAAAAAAATCCTAATCGCAATTGTCCTTAATCTTTTTTTGCATGGACATTCCCAAGTACTAAAAAAGGAAATTCCGGATAAACTGGTAGTACTCTCCTTTGATGATGCCCCGGCCAGTCAATATTGGGTGGTAGCCCCAATGTTAAAAGAGTTCGGTTTTGGCGCTACCTTTTTTGTATGTGAATTTCCTCCCAACTATAAGGATAGTACCCTCTACATGAATTGGCGACAGATTAAAGCCTTGGACAGGATGGGTTTTGAAGTGGCCAATCACACCCACACCCATGCCAATGTAAGCAAACTCACCCAAAAGGAATTTAATACCGAGTTGGAATACATAGAAAACAAATGCGATTCCCTGGGAATTGCCAAACCACAAAACTTTGCTTATCCCGGTTACGGACTAAATGCCAAAGTACTTACATTTTTGGAAATAAAAGGTTACCATTTTGCACGGGCAGGTGGTAGAAGGGCATATGACCCTTTAGCAGATCATCCTTTTCTAATACCCAGTTGGGCAACCAATGCGGATAACAAAAATGAGATAATAACGGCTCTGGGCGAAGCCAAAAACGGAAAGATCGTGGTGCTTACACTGCACGGTGTGCCCGATGTGGAACATCCTTGGGTAGATACACCGCCTAATTTATTTAGGGAATATCTCCAATATTTATCGGATCACAATTTTAAGGTGGTTTCCCTAAGGGATTTACAGAAGTATATTGATATGGATGAAGCCAAAAAAAGTATTGTTCCTGATCTGGAAAAGCCACTAAAAAACTAACCACTCATATTTAGATATTAGCAATGGAGCCGTTTTATAAGTATTAATCCTTTCTATAATGGTAGGAAGAATAAAAGGTATTAAACCTCAAGGCGAGCCCTAGTAGGAATCGACCCTAGGGTCGAGGTAGTGAACCTAGATCCCGCCGAAAAAGGCGGGATTAGTTCAACTTGCAATTTTAAGTGCGTCTTACCGACTTCTCAAAATTGAGTTTCACTAATAAATAATACCGCGCTTCAATAATTCCTGGGCAAGATTGTGGAATTGTCCCCCCACCTCCTTCATAAGCTTAGATTTCTACTTATAGTTCAAGGGATTTCACTATATTTCAACGGAAAAACACCAACACACCTACCCTCCCCCTGCCCAAGCTGTAACTTCATGGCTAGGCATTCGGTGGCCCTAAAAAGAAAGAAATGGACGCACTTAGCAAGTTATTGGATTTTAATCTAGTCAGCATTGGGGACTATAAAATAAAAGTCTACACCCTGGTAATAATTTTATTGATTTCCCTAGTCACCAGAGTAATATTGAAGTTAATAAAAACGGCGCTATTTCGGCGTTATAAGGGATTACATCTAGATAAAGGAAATACCTATGCCCTCTATCAGATAATTAAATATGTAATGTGGGTAATTGCATTGGGCTTAATACTGGAATCCGTAGGCATTAAGGTCACCATTTTAATTGCTGGATCGGCAGCCCTATTGGTGGGAGTGGGATTGGGCTTGCAACAAACCTTCAACGACATAATTTCTGGCATCATACTCCTTTCCGAGAAGTCGATCAGAATCAATGACATTTTGGAAATAGATGGGGATGTAGTAGAGATACTGGAAATTGGTTTGAGAACTTCCAGGGGGTTGAACAGAAACGACATTTCCATCATCATCCCAAATTCCCTGATAACTACCAATAAGGTAATTAACTGGAGCCATCAGAAAAAAAAGACCCGCTTTAAAATAGGAGTGGGCGTGGCGTACGGCAGTGATGTTGATTTGGTGATAAAAATTTTGGAGGAAAGTGTCTTGGAACATCCCGACTTTGAAGATGGAAAAGCCATAGAAGGGCGGTTTGTGAATTTTGGAAACTCCTCCTTGGATTTTGAGGTGCTTTTCTTTAGTGAAAATGTATTTCGAATCGAGAAGGTAAAAAGTGATATCAGAAAGATCATCAACCGGAAATTCAGTGAGAATAAAATTGTTATTCCCTTTCCCCAAATGGATCTGCATTTTAAATCGGGCCACACAGAAATATTTCCAAAAAATGAATAGCCAGGTTCAAAAATCACGCCAGGGATTCTTCGGGAGCTTTAGGGCAATACTATCCTACCAATTGAATATTTATTTTACCCCTAGAAGCAACTAGCTGAACAACATCATAAATACAGTAATTTTATTAGGTAGGGCAATCAAAGGAATGTTGATCTAATTTAGAAAAAAATGGCTGTAGAAGTATTTAGTAACCCAATTCGGATTTGCTACGTTTTAGCGGCCATTTTAACAATGCATTATACCTATGGTCAAGATTTAAAAAGGCACCAATGGAATAATCGAGTAGTTCTAATCCTATCAGATCAAGAGGACATCAAAACCTATCAACAGCAAATTGCCCAGTTCAACGGTTTGCCCAAAGATCTACTAGATAGAAAAATCATAATTTATCAGGTTTTGCCGAAGCGGTATAGAATTATGAATAACCTAAAAAATACCAAGTCCAACAATTGGATTGCCTCCACTATACTTTTTGATAAGTTTGCAAATAAAGGAAGGGACTTCAAGATAATTTTGATAGGGTTGGACGGGAGCCCAAAACTCGAGCAGGCAAACGTCCTTACGGCAACCGAACTATTTGGAACCATAGACGCCATGCCCATGAGACGGGCAGAACTGAACCGAAAAAAGAATAGATAACCTTAGAAATGATGCGGTTATTTTTTAAGGGTAACTGGCAAAGACCCGTTAATACCATAAGAGGCATAACATTCGGTCATGTCCAAAAAACACAAAATACATATATGCAAATACCAAGGTCTAGTTTTTGTCAAATCCATTTTATAAGAGTGATTTTTTTGCCAATCCAATATATTGGCAAGGAATAAAATTTAAAAACTCCTTTCCAATTTCTTAAAATAAAAAATCATTCTATCTTTAACATGGTTTAATACTAATTTTTACGGTCAATAGATATTTCTTCTTTCATATTGATCGTTGTAGACCATAACACATTAACATGAATAAAGAGTTTATTCCCAAGTTGTTCTCCCTTATAAAGGAGGGAATTTCCAAGGAAACTATTACAAAGGATCTACTTTCTGGACTCATCGTGGGCATAGTGGCCCTTCCCTTGGCAATTGCTTTTGCCATAGCCTCCGGAGTTTCTCCGGAAAAGGGGATCATTACGGCCATTATTGCCGGGGTTATAATTTCGGCCTTTGGCGGTAGTCGGGTTCAAATTGGAGGGCCAACCGGAGCTTTTATTGTAATCGTCTACGGGATTGTTCAGGAGTTTGGTATTAATGGTCTAACCATAGCCACTTTCATGGCCGGATTTATCATCATTGGCCTCGGTCTGGCCAGACTTGGGAACTTATTAAAATTTATTCCCTATTCCCTGATTGTTGGGTTTACCAGTGGTATAGCCCTGATTATATTTTCCTCCCAGGTCAACGATTTTTTTGGACTTCACATAGCAAAGGTTCCGGCCGACTTTATGGATAAGTGGGTGGTATACTATGAAAATATCGACAAGATAAATGGATATGCCATTGCAATCGCTGCCGGGTCGGTCATCATTACCCTATATTTTCAGAAGTTGATAAAGAAAATACCTGGTTCCATAGTTGCTATCCTCCTGTCTACTATTGTAGTACAGGTTTTTGGGATTCCCGTAGATACCATTGAAAGCAATTTTGGGGAAATCCCTAATAATTTGAGCTTGCCCAGCCTTCCCAACGTGGATTATGCCACGGTGAAATCGTTGATACAACCAGCTTTTGCCATTGCCCTGTTGGGCAGTATAGAATCCTTGCTTTCCGCCGTGGTTTCCGACTCCATGATAGGCGGTAAACATCGTTCCAATATGGAATTGCTTGCACAGGGTGCTGCCAATATATTCTCTGCCCTATTTGGTGGTATTCCTGCCACAGGTGCCATAGCAAGGACAGCCACCAATGTAAAGAATGGCGGTAGAACACCTATTGCGGGTATAGTGCACGCTTTCGTTCTGTTATCCATAATGCTTCTGTTTGCTCCTTATGCCAAGTTGATACCCCTTTCCTGTCTTGCTGGAATTTTAATGGTTGTGGCCTACCACATGAGCGAATGGCGACAATTTAAATCCATTTTAAAGGGTAACAGAATGGATATCATCATTCTGCTGTGCACTTTTTTCCTAACGGTCATTTTCGATCTTGTTATTGCAATTGAAATTGGAATAGTACTCTCCAGTTTTATGTTTATGAAAAGAATGAGCGAAGCGGTCCTTGTAGAAAAAATCACTTCGGAAAATATTAACGGTGAACATCTGTTTGACGATGAAATACTGGAACTCCCCAAGAATGTGCTGCTATATGAAATTAATGGCCCCTTGTTCTTTGGTGCAGCCAGACAATTTCAGGAAACCATATCCAATACCCATTTACAACCTAAGGTCATTATTATAAGAATGCGCTATGTACCATTGATCGATGCTACTGGATACCAAAGTTTAAAAGAGATTATAAAATCGTTTAAGGCCAAGGGAATTAAAGTAATCCTTTCGGGAATTAATGAAGAAACCAAAATGGATTTTGAGAAGAATGAAATGTTCTCGGTGTTGAACGAAGAGTATATCCTAAAACACATCAATGAGGCTTTGGAGAAAGCCAAATCATTTAAGTAAGGCCGGACAAACTTGTCAGCCTGACATAACCCACCAATCCCAAAATTAGCATCCAGATTGGATTTTATGGCACGGAAGCAGATATCGGAACCTGGACCAAGGAAGACTTTAACCAAGCACTTAATATGGTAAGATGAAAGGCAAGAAGACTTTAACCTACGCTATAATGCCCTTCCCACAACGTACCGATACCGGAGCCAACGTCATATTTGTATACTTACGAACGATACTTCCCATTAAAACAAAGTGGAGCTGTCATTGTATTAAAATTCGTTAATTGGCATTGTCAAAAAAGTAAACTACCTCGGGGTAAGCCCGCGAGGCATTCGCAGGAAACGAACTTTAATTTTTGAGGCAAGCCTCGGGGTATTATATCCTTTGGCGGTGCCAATAAACTCCCGTGCAAGACCTACCCCCTTTAAGAAAGCAAACTGTGTTGTAAAGCGATCCAACGGGTCCCATGATTTTATTTTTATTACTTTTAACAATCATATAGAAATGGGAGAAAAATTACAGCTATGCTCGGGATCTCCATGCTTATATATTTTTTTTAAATAACAACCTCATACACAGCCATGAAACCAATTAAAATTTTTCTACTAGCTTTTATTTTATGTAGTTCAACACTCTCCTTTGCACAATTACAGTTACCTGCCATATTTGGAGACCATATGGTCTTACAGCAAAACAACAAGGTCTCCATTTGGGGAACCGACAAACCAAACACTAAAATTAAAGTAATGGGAAGTTGGGGAAAAGAATCCACCACCGTTACCAATACGGCTGGACACTGGAAACTTAATATTCCAACACCATCATATGGCGGACCCTATACCCTTAACATAAAAGGCAGTAATGATGTAACCCTTAACAATGTTATGATTGGGGAAGTTTGGTTGTGTTCAGGACAATCCAACATGGCAATGCCCGTAAAAGGATTTAACAACCAACCCATAAATGGTAGTGGCGAGGCCATCTTAAACTCCACCAACAGTCAGATACGCCTGTTTACCGTAAAAAGGGCCGCCAGCATAGATCCACTTGACAATGTTGAAGGACAATGGGCCGAGGCCAGACCAACAACCGTAAGGGACTTTAGTGCTACCGCTTACTTTTTTGGAAAAAAACTGTACGGCCTTCTAAATGTACCCATTGGACTTATCCATACCTCTTGGGGCGGGTCCAATGTAGAAACCTGGATAGACAAGGAGGCGCTTTCCGAATTCAAGACCATAGAGTTGCCCAAAAAGCTTCCGGACGGAGCACCACAGTATACCCCTACCCTTTTGTTCAATGCCATAATCAATCCCTTGATTGGATACAATATTAAAGGAGCTATTTGGTACCAAGGGGAATCCAACAGAAACAGGGCCAAGGAATATGCCCAGCTGTTCCCCACCATGATCAACGCCTGGAGGGAAAAGTGGCAACAAGGCAAGTTTCCCTTTTACTATGTACAAATTGCACCATATGGCTATTCCGACGGCAACGCCGGCTTTGTTAGGGAAGCTCAATTGCGCACTATGACATCAGCTGAAAATACCGGAATGGCAGTTACTATGGATATTGGAGACTGTGATTATATACACCCTAGGGAGAAAAAATTGGTTGGCGATCGATTGGCCCTTTGGGCCCTCAACAAGGATTACGGTATAGAGGGAATTGCCTTTAGTGGTCCGGTTTACAAAGAAATTGAAGAAATAAAGGATGGTAAAGTAAAGTTGTCCTTTGATTATAATGAGAACGGACTCACCGGTTATGGAAAACCATTATCGGGCTTTGAAGTGGCCGGTGCTGACAAAATTTTTCAACCCGCCAAGGCCAAAATTAATGGGGACAAAACCCTTACCGTCTGGGCTGAAGAAGTGGCCGAACCAGTTGCCGTGAGATATGCTTTTAAGAATTGTGAGACAGGAAGTTTGTTCAATACCGAAGGACTACCCGCGTCTTCCTTTAGAACGGATACCTGGGAGGAATAACGACCCAGATAAATTATTGTATTAATGGAAGCGCTTGCCATGGGGCAATCCTCCGTTACTGGATTGTTGTGGTATTCCTGGAATTGAAATTAGGCGCTGTTTACGGCAAACCTAATTTTGCTTTAGCTTTTGCTACCTTTACTTTTTAAAAACACATCTGGTGCACCCAAAAAACTCCTTTGCCAAAGATTACGATTTTGAAGACCTTATTCTTCATTCTCCAGCACTCAGGAAGTTTGTCTTTGTAAATGCTTATGGAAACCAAACTATTAAATTTGGGGATAAACTAGCCATAAAGGCGCTGAACAAGGCCTTGCTAAAAGCCCATTATGGCCTTGAGCACTGGGATATACCTGAGTACAACCTCTGTCCCCCCATTCCTGGCCGTTTAGATTACCTCTTACATATAGCTGATCTGATTCCTAAAACCACACTTAGATTGTTGGACATAGGCACTGGAGCCAACCTAATCTATCCCATTTTGGCCAGGCTTCATTTTAATTGGCAGTGTACGGCCAGTGAGGTGGATCTGGATGCCTTAAAAAATGCCCAGAAAATTATTGATAAAAATACGGTATTGCAAGAAATAGTACTAAGACGGCAACGGTTCAAATACAGTATTTTGGAACACATAATTCTGCCTGGGGATAATTTTGACGTAGTGGTCCGCAATCCTCCATTTTTTAAGAACCGAACAGATGCCCAACAACAAAACCAGCGAAAAGTTCGCAACCTGCAATTGGAGGAAGGGGAAAATTTTGGTGGACAGGCCAACGAATTATGGTATAAGGGGGGTGAGGAAGCTTTTGTTAAAAAAATGGTTGTGGAGAGTGTGCAATTCAAGGATCAGGTACATTGGTTTACCTCCCTAGTCTCACAAAAGGAAAACTTGAAAAATATAAAAAGGGCCATTAATAAAACCTTACCAATAGCGGTAAAGGTTGTGGATATGGAACAGGGAAATAAACAGAGCAGGTTTGTGGCCTGGACCTTTAAGGGATAAACTTGTTGCTGCAAAATAATTTCGATCTACTATCTCAAGTATTTATTTTGGACCAGGTATTTTTTGCAATATAAAATCGAGAAACATTGGTCTGACCCACCCATTCACCGATTTGGAAACGGCTGAAGAATTTTTCCTAATTGGCCTTTTTCCTGGCATTAAGTTCTCCTCTAGTGCCGTAAAAATGCAATCCACTCTTCTCAAATGGCTAACTTGTACAACAGATACTATGGCCATAATCAAATACGGCCCCAACCAACCCTGAAAATTCTTACTTTTGCAAGCCTTACTGGATGAAACCGATAAGTATTCTTTAAAATATGGTATTGGTCCCGTTTTCAAAGCGGGGTTTCATATAGACAGAAATTGGCGTTATAAAAAAGGATATTTATTTTTACTGGCGATGTACTAAATTCAACAGCACGTATTCAGGGGCTTTGCAACACCTATAATGTTAATTGCCTCATATCTGGCAAACTTATGGGTATGATGCTTCCCTGAGCTGATATAGGCACAGATCTCTTGAAAAAAAAGAACTTAGAGGGAAGAAGGAAATAATTAAATTGTTCACATTTGTATCAAATTGATATGAATGACATTGGCCGATAGGTATAGGCTTTATTATAGAAAAAGTCGAAACTTGACCAAAACTGGAATTAAAAAACAGAAAGAAACACTTGGCCTCAAAGTAAACTACCTCGGGGCAAGCCCGTGAGGCATTCGTAAGAAACGAACTTTAATTTTCCAGGCAAGCCTCGGGGTATTATACCCTTTGGCGGTGCCAATAAAACAGTTATAACTGAAGTAATGATAAATAAAAGTGTTGCTCACAACACCAAGTTGATGGTGGCCGCATATAAATGACACTCATGATTGCCATTAATGGAATACGGGACCTAGTACATTAATTTAATGAACAAAACTAAATTGGAGATTGTAGAGAAATATAGAAATGAATATCTAATTTCCACGGACACTAAGAAATTGGATATTTTATTGATTCATGATTTTTTGACCAACGAATCTGGTTGGAGTAATGGAATCTCATTGGATAAGGTTAAAAAATCAATAGACAATTCCTTAAGTTTCGGAATATATTGTGACTCGAAATTCATTGGATATGCCAGGGTTATTTCCGACTTTTCTACCATTGCATATCTAGGTGATATTTTTATATTAAAAGAATATCGCGGACTTGGATTGGGCAAATGGCTTATGGAAACGATCATGGAACACAAACATTTACAAGATTTAAGACGCTGGATTTTATTGACAAGCACAGCGGAATGGCTCTATGAAAAATACGGTTTTACAAAACTGCCCAGACCAGAAATCTATATGGAAAAATACAATCCGAATGTTTACCAAAATAAAGAAAAAAACAAGACCAAAGATGTATAAGCACAAATTGCTATTATCTCAAAAACATTCGGAAAAGCTGATTTCCCCAACACTCAACTGTCCATGAGATAATGGATCATAGGAGGCTCTCGCAATTGCCTGAGTCCTAGTTTATTTGAAAATTGCTAAAAAAACCTAGCTGTCCGTTGTATTGGACCAATGTGCAAAACTGAAACCAAATTCCATGAGAAGTAAAAATATAGTATATACATATTATTTACAATTGTAACAAGTTTTAATTCTTTAGCCATTGGTTGTCCCGCATTAACTTTATAACCACCTTTATACGCAACTTGTAAAACACAAACAATAATGCAAAAGTCACTTTACGATTTGACCAAGGATGATTGGAATAGACTTTTTCCAATTGAGCTGGTAGATCACAATCCGGAATGGATCGCTATTTACGAAAAGGAAAAAGAACTAATTATTGAAAAAGTTGGTAAGGACATAGTTTTAAGGGCGGAACACTTTGGGAGTTCTTCAATTCCCGGAATAAAGTCCAAACCTTATATAGACATGCTAATTGAAATACCTAAAAAACTATTATTCGACGAAAATCTAATTGAAAAATTTGCCCATTTGGGATACTCACATTTTAAAGTTCCTTCAAGGAAAAATATAGAAGAATATTCATCTTTTGGCAAAGGTTACAATCTTAATGGAGAAAAAGAGCAAATTTTTCATATACATATGTGCCCAAAGGACAATGTTATGTGGCAACAAATTGAATTTCGGGATTATCTGATTGCGGACAAAAAAAGAGCAAAGGAATACGAAAAATTAAAACTGGATTTAGCTTCAAAGTATCGAAATGACAGAGGGGCCTATGTCTTGGGAAAAGGGGAATTCATCAAAGAAACACTAAATTTGTTAAGAGAAAAGTAATCCCATCACACTGGGTACAATCGTGCCATATTGGCTCGTGGATCGAGAAAACAGGTTGGCGTGTTAATAATTTCTACGGCTATGCCATCATCCGAATTATTGTTACAACTAAAAATAGAAAGCAACGACGATATTAACAGAATTACCACAAATGGTTTAAGGCTATTAATTTGAATGTTCATAATTTAAATAGTGACCATTACCTTAATGGACTTTGATTGATACGCAAGGTTTAAATGGTGTTTTTATAAATTGCAAATCCATGGTTTATTACAACTTAAATAATAGATAACACCTGTATAAGGAACCGACCACCTCATTGCTTCCTGTCCATCCCGGCACGTATAGACTGCAGGATTAATTGTAAAAGCCCCTCCCACTTCCAATGACTTGGTTCCTATGGCTTTCCCATAACACTATTCTTGTATCGACAATGTCTACAGTATAAAAATACCTACCTTGTTTCCTTATATTTGTAAGAGTATGCTGTCCATAAGGGCAAACATTAATTATACGACCACTATCAATGCTTTTTAATAAGTTATATCATGAAAAACAACCATAAATTAACAGGAAAAAATATTCTTATCACGGCTGGTGCACAAGGAATTGGCGAGTCAATTACCAAGCACTTTATCGATAGTGGAGCCAATGTTGCCATCCACTATTTTTCCAGTGCAGAAACTGCGAAGCAATTAACGGAATACGCCATGGGCAAAGGACTAAAAGCTGTTGCCATAGGTGGTGACCTAACCCAAGAGGCCGATGCCAATACATTGGTCCAAAAAGCAGTGGAAACGTTTGGCGGGCTGGACATATTAATCAACAACGCAGGTTCACTTGTTTCTCGTAAAATGCTGAGCGAAATGGAGGCTGGGTTCTGGCACAAGGTAATGGACATAAACCTTACTTCCATGATGTTCGTTACTAAAGCCGCATCTCCCTTTCTAGCAAAAAATAAAAATAGCAGTATCGTTAACCTGGCTTCACTCGCAGGGCGCAAAGGGGGACACCCTGGATCTCTGGCTTATTCTACCAGCAAAGGCGCTATCCTTACCTTTACGAGGGCTCTCTCTGCCGAATTGGGTCCCCAAGGCACTAGGGTCAATGCCGTTGCCCCAGGTCTTATCCTTGGCACTTCCTTTCATAACACACATACTACCAAAGAATCAGCGGCCGCAACAACCGCTGGGATTCCAATTCAACGAGCAGGTAACGCAGATGACGTTGCACGGGCGGTTCTATTCCTGGCCTCCGAATATGATGGCTTTATTAGCGGTGCTACCTTGGACATCAATGGCGGCGTTTATAATATGTAGTCCGAATTTAAATTGTATGCAACCAAATGCAATCAATCGTTACAAACGCTTACCTATTGGCCAATTCATTTTGAAAAAACGAATACAATGAAAATTTGTGTTGCACAGACAAAATCTGAAATAGGGAATATCAAAGTCAATATCGAAAACCATTTGAGATGGATTACACGTGCTGTGACAGAAAAAACCGACTTAATTGTTTTTCCTGAATTATCGTTGTTGGGTTATGAACCCAAACTGGCAAAGGCTTTGGCAACCGATCAAAACGACTTGAGATTGGATGTATTTCAAGAAATGAGCAATACAAACAAAATTGCGATTGGAATTGGTTTGCCCACACATTCAGAAGCTGGAATATTAATTAGCATGGTTATTTTTCAACCTCACCTACCACGGCAAACCTATTCCAAGCAAATATTGCATTTAGACGAAAAGAAGTATTTCATTGAAGGTAATAAACAAACTATTTTGACCCTGAAAGACGCAAAAATTGCCCTTGCCGTTTGTTTCGAATCATTGCAGCCACAACATACTGCAAATGCGTATGCAATGGGAGCGACCGTTTATTTGGCAAGTGTGGCCAAATCACAGCTGGGAATCGAAAAGGCGAATGCCTATTTTCCAAAGGTGGCCCGTAAATATTCAACACCTATTTTAATGGCCAACTCTATTGGATATTGTGATGATTTCCAAAGTGCAGGACAAACGTCAATTTGGGACGCTAACGGATATCGTATTGGACAACTCAACAGCCAAAGAGAAGGATTACTGATCTATGATACAATTTCAAAATCGATCCTTCGGATATGACGTACCAAATGAAAAAACCTATAGGGCAAATAAGTATCATAAAGGATACGACTCAAAATGCCATAAATTTTGACTTAGCCATCACTTTTAACTACACACTTTTAAGTATCTACAATATTATGAATCCTTTTGAAAAGTAAAAAGTGGTATGCTAGTTTGAAATGCTGTATTTTGGGTAACACTCTTTTGAAATACCTTTTCTAAAAAGTTGGTATGGTGGGTGAACATAATCACCATGTCCGCGTCAACGTCGGCAACAAATTTATTGATGCCCAATATCACGGAGTTGATTTTTAATTCGGTCAATTTTATTTTTTGATAAGAAAAATCTTGTCTTAAATTCATTTCCTTTTGTTTTAGATCTCCCTCATAGCCTTCATTATCCTTGTCAATATGAAGAATTTGAATCCAGGAATCCAATAATTTTGCAAATGGGATAATTATATCCAGCTCTTTGTCTAGATTATAAAAATCACTGGAATATACAATGTTTTGAATACCCTTATAGCGGGCAAACTCAGGAATGGTTAAGACAGGGATGCTACTATTTTCTATGATATCGGCAGCATTACTTCCAAAAAGAATCTTTTTAAGTCCACTGGCACCCTTGGTCCCAATACATACAACATCAGCATCATTTTTCTGTGCCGTTATTTCAACATATTTCCCTATAGGCGAGCCAGAGGTAATCTCATAGCTTATTTCAATATTACGGTCATTATCTTTTTTGATAGATGCCAAAAGTTCTTTCATGTCCCTTTCTGAACTGGATTTTATAGCCTCCTGAAGTTTATGGGAACCCACTCTGGCCCTTGATGGTGCAGATGTATCTATAACGTGAAGTAAGTGTAACTTTACCTCTATATCTTTACCTAAATCAATGGCATACTTAATTGCGACATTGGATAATTCGGAAAAATCGGTTGGAATTAAAATTCTCATAGAACGTTATTTAAAATTTGAACCTTAAAATTATCCAACTATGGGCTCAAATAATATGATATTGGTCATCCCTACCAATAATCTACCCTAGACCTTGATATTCTTCAACCCATAGCAACGTAATATGAAATGTTACAATCCAATAAATGAACATTTACCATCATCTTCCCAAGCCTTTTAAAATCTATAGATTTTTTCCTTTGCGGTGATAAAATACAACCACAAACACGCCTACACATAAATCCTAAAAAGTTCTATAAAGTGTAGTAACAATGACCCCTTTACCTCTAGGAATACTGTGGGATACCAATTGTTTTTCTTCCTTCACCCTTAAATTAAATGGTGGGGCCGCTAGGTTTAGACCGCTTTGTTTTTTTAATCTAATTCCCTGTCCGGAAATAATATCCTTATTGGGTACAAAATCACCTTCAGGTAAATGTTCCGTTAAAACAACATATTTAAAATTATACAATTTACCCACTACACTTTGTACTTCAGCATTGGATAAATGTTGAAGCACTTGTCTCAGTATGGCACAATCCCCAGATGGCAAATCATCACGGGCGATATCCAAACAACGGAATTCCAGGTTTTCTACCTTAAATTTTTCGTTATTCCTAACTATAAGCCCAGATACGATATCGATAGCTATGTACCTTTTGGTATGCCCTACCAAGTCCTTGCCTATATTAAAATCCCCACAACCTAGATCACAAACGGTCAAGGGTTCATTAAACGAGCTCAAGAATGATTTTAAAACAGTTATATAAGGTTTTACAATTTCCGGATCATGGGATCCTTCTCCAGAATAGAAATCGGATTCCTTACCACCCCATAGGTTCTTTTCATAAACCTGTTCCATAGCCGCTTTAGTGGGCCAAGGCTTCTTCCTTAATTTACTTTCAATTTCCTCCTTCTTCACAAACATTCATTATTGTACTATTAACGGACCATAAGCAAACCTACTGCAATAACCCAAACCATAAAACTCATGCCCAATAAATTGAACTGCCATGAGCTATAACAATTTAGATCATTTTCTTTCTATTATTTAAAACAACAAGGGTTGCAACGTATATAACCACTATTACCAAGGGGATGGCCACAAATCGCAGGTCGGGAAAAACATACCACAGAATCACAATACTCACTGTTCTTACTATGGCGTGTACAATGCCTATCCAATGCTGAATGATCCAGGAAAAAGGTAACCACATGGTTCCTGTCAATATGCCAACGGACAAGGGCAAGGAAGTATAGTCGGTCAAGAAAAAAGGAATGGCTATAGCGTAGACCAAAACGGCCTGTGCAACGGAAAAAAAGAATAAACCGTCAAAAACATTCTTAGGCTTATTCCTGTCCATAAAATTCTCACCCGTAAATTTTGAAATAAACAATGCCAAATACACAATGCTACCTGTTGCTATAAAAAGCACCCAAACCGTTACCCTATCAGAAAAAAAAATACCGGATATGGCCACCAGCAACCAAGCTATCAAACCAGAAATTGGGGTTGCCAAAAAGGGCCCTTTTGAAAATTCCCGACGTTGCTGTTCCAATGTCTCCATTACCCTAAATTACTTAATATATTCTCCGAAAATCTACTTTCCACTGGTATCACTTTTCTCTTTTTTATGTCCACTTGCCTAAAACCAAAGGACGAATGGGAGATCCCCATGGGCAGTCCCCCCTTATTCTTCCTTCCACAAAATAGGCCTCATAATTATTTTAACAAACCACCATAAAGATATTCCATGCCAACCGATTAGAACAAAGTTCCAATAATTTTTGGAATTTGTGCGAATTGCATACCCAAAAATCCAAATACTATTTAATAAAGAGCAAAAGTCAATATCCCTAAATTCCATACAAGCTGTATTATTTTTACTCAAGTGGCAATTAAATATATTGATAGGGGTCAAGAAAATAGGCCATATCTTGTCTGGAACGGATTTTTTTTCGAATTTTAAACGGAAAACTATTTCGGAATAATCCAACCTACGAATAATGTATGACCTGCTTATTGGAAATATTAGGGAATTGGTCCCCATTACCGAAGATGAATCCAAGTTGATCCAGAAATCGTTTGAACCTATAACTCTCAACAGAAAACAATATTTGCTACAAAGTGGGGAACCCTGCAATCATATACGGTTTATTTCCCACGGATGTGTAAAACTTTATAACCTAGATGAATTGGGTGCTGAACATATTCTACAATTTGGGATAAGTGGATGGTGGATCAATGACTTGTATGCCTATCTCACCCAAAAACCTGCCACTTTCTTTATCCAAGCCATATCTGAGAGTACCGTGCTGCAAATACATAGGGACAGATTAAATGAACTCTTTGATAAAATCCATATGATGGATAGATTTTTTCGTATCAAAACACAGAACGGCTATGTAGCCCTACAGGAAAGAACGATCAATAATATGAGTCAGTCCGCTGAACAACGATACCGTGATTTTATAGTACGTTATCGAGACATTGAACAACAGATTCCACAATATATGCTGGCCTCCTACTTGGGGGTTACCCCGGAACACCTAAGCTCTATCCGGAAAAATATAAGGGATCATTAGCCTTCTTAAGATACCTTAATGGAATACTTCCACATGGTTTTAATATTTGCACAAACAAATATTATAAACCATGAAAAGAACAAAAATTTTTATTGCAATTCTGCTCTTTTTTCAATTTTTGGCAAGAGGGCAAGATCAAGAAACAGTTGGTACAAGTCCTTGGGGACCACAGGATGAAATTGGTACCCTAAATATGATGACGGAAGCTTCTAAGCTTCAGGTACTATCCAAAATTTACATTGGAAAAACCTACGATCTAAGTGTAGATTACTTTGTTGGGATGCCCAGTTTTCATTCTTTGGGAGATCCTGGATACCAGTATTGGTTAACCCATACACCACATGGCACCATAGTGGACAATCCCAATGGTCTAGGAGCTGAAATGAACAAAAAAGTAAGTTATACCGGGGATGCCATCTCCATGTACACCCATATGGGTACACATATAGATGCCTTGAACCATTTTGGTCTGAATGGAAAAATATGGAACGGTTTTACCCCGGAAGAATACCTTGGTAATAAGGGCTGGAAGAAGACCGGAGCAGAAACCATTCCACCAATTATTGCCAGAGGTGTACTCTTGGATGTGGCGGCTGCCACAGGGCCACTTCCAAAAAACCATCACATCACCTCCCAAGACCTACAGCTCACCTTGGAAAAACAGGATATAAAGCTAAAAAAGGGAGATGTAGTTTTAATCAGAACTGGCCAAGCCAAGTTTTATGATGATGCCCCGCACTACCTAGACAACTATCCAGGTATTGGCCTGGAGGCCGTTAAGTGGTTGGTAGAAGAGCAAGAAATTATGCTCTTGGGAGCCGACAACCTTAGTTTTGAGGCATTCCCCCCGGAACGGGAAGACAATTGGGTACCTGTCCACACCTATCTACTTGCCGAAAAAGGGGTAATGTTCATTGAACAACTATTTCTGGAGGAGTTGTCCAAAGATCAGGTCTATGAATTTGCATTCATTGCAACATCTTTAAAATTGAGGGGTGCAAGTGGATCCCCAATGCGGCCAATAGCCATTCCAATAAATACAAAGAAGTAAGCCATGAACAATTTGTCACTATTAATCCTTTCGTTTTCGGTGGGTGTTTTGGTCGTAATCCAAGGTGGAATCAATGCTAGGCTTGGAATACTTTTAAACAATACTTTATTGGCCACCTCGGCAGCTTTGATCATGAGTGCGAGTTGTACAATATTTGCAGTATGTATGACCGTTCGGGATCTTCCCAGTACAGCCCAAATACAATCTATTCCCGCCTATATGTGGTTCACAGGAGGGGCTTTAAGTTTCTTGGCGGTAACACTCTTTTATTACATAATTCCCCGTATTGGCATTTCTACAGCGGTAATTTTTGGACTTAGTGGTCAAATAATTTTTGCGGCCATAGCCGGCCATTTTGGCTGGTTTGGAATGCCATTTGAACCCATGACCCTTAAAAAAATTATGGGAATGATAGTGATGACCCTGGGCATAATACTCATAAAATATTAAGGAATATGGATTTAACTGAAGACAATATAAAGAACCTAACGAGTCTTTGGAGCCTGGCAGGTAAGGCCAATGGCCGGTTCTATAGCAATGAAAATTACGCCATCAGCACGGTGGCGAAATCGGGATGGCCAAATAGGATATGGTTTCATAGCCCCCCTACTAAAAAGATGTTACAGAAAGTAATAAATAGTAATGATATGGCTGGCATCACCATTCCCATATGGAAAAATATGGTACAGGCAAAACTATTTAATTCCCATGATTTCTATATAAAAAGTGAATTGTCCGCTATGTCCATTCAACTGAAGGATGCCACCTTTAAAGTCAGTGGACTAAATTTCGAAAAGGTGACCAACGCTAGCTCCGCTGCCCTATGGTCCCAACTTTTCCTTAAGGCTTTTGGATATTTTATAGATCCTAAAACAGTAGAACTCACCATGGAGCAAGTGGAATACTTCATAGGAAACCATAGATCCCAAGCTATCGGGACCGCTGTTCTTTATAGGGATACACCCAACACGGCCGGTATCCATTCCATAGGGGTGGTCCCCCAATATAGACGAAAGGGATATGCAGCAGATCTACTGAACCATGTCTTGTACCTGGCGAAGCAGCAAGGCGCAAAATATGCCACCCTACAAGCGTCTTCCATGGCAAAAGGACTATATCTAAAAACAGGATTTCAAGAAGATTTCCTTATTCAGAATTTTGTAAAACATTAAAACAGTATACAATGAATTTAATTGATCATCTAAATTGGCGATATGCCACCAAAATGTTCGACCCCCAAAAAAAAATAAGCAAGCAAGACTTGGAATTTCTAAAAGAAGCCATAAGGCTTTCCGTATCTTCCTACGGCCTTCAACTTTATAAAGTATTGATCATTGAAAACGATGAAATCAGGGCTGCACTTAGAAAAGCCTCTTGGGATCAATCGCAAATTACTGACGCCTCCCAACTATTCGTTTTTTGTAATTACACCCTAGATTATGACAGGCATGTAGACGATTATGTAGAACGAATTATCACTATACAGGGCAATTTTTCCAATGGGATAAAACAATACGGGGAATCCATCAAGACGAGCATCGGCAAGATGTCGGCAGAGGAACGAAAAAGCTGGTCGGAAAAGCAAACCTATCTGGCCTTGAACAACCTTCTTATTGCCTGTGCAGAGCTGAAAATAGACGCCTGCCCCATGGAAGGATTTGACAACCATGCCTACAATCAAATATTGGGATTGGATGAACAGGGACTTAATGCAGTGGTGATAGCTCCCGTAGGGTATAGATCTGTTTCCGATAAAACCCAGAATAGGTTAAAAGTAAGGAAGACCAAGGAAGAATTATTCCAAATCGCCTAACGGGATAGAATTAAAAAAAGAATGGCAAGTCCAACTCCCTTATTAAGTTGGACTTGCTTAAAACTCACTAAGAAATTATAATATGCCACACTTTGTAATTGATTGCTCGCAAAACATTTTAAACAAAAAGGCTCCTAACGAAATCATTCAGATAGTTTATAATACCGCTGAAGCATCCGGTCTTTTCGAAGAAGGGGACATCAAGGTAAGGATCAATCCCTTTGAATATTATACGATAGGTAATACCAGGGGCGACTTTATACACGTTTTCGCCAATATTATGGAAGGAAGAAGCATTCCCGAAAAAAATGATTTATCAAAAAAAATAGTTTCCGAATTGAAATCATTGCTTCCAGAAGTTCCCATTATTTCTATGAACATCCGGGATTTTGAGAAAGCCACCTACTATAATAAATCAATGGTAGGGTAAATGTGTACAGTTTATCTGGGATAATACTAATTAACCACTTTCACGCAACTTTAGCTATTATTTTCATCTAGGTGAATGAAAAGGTTAAGGTTATGGAACGATTTTTTGGTAATCCAATCCATGGAAAACCCGGAATCTCCCAACAATGAATTTAAAATAATATTAGCTAGGTACTAAAACAGGATTCGCGTTGAACACGAAATCATATTTATATAATAGGCCGGGAATCTGTAACAATTATGCCATATCCATCACCAATAGTGGAAGGTGCAATTATACCAAGTGGGATCAAAAAGGAAATGTTTAAATGAAAAGACTATTATTTAATTATTTTAACACCTTTGATGGACTATCCAGGGAAGTTTGGTGGCTGGCACTTATTACACTTATTAACAGGGCAGGTACCATGGTTATACCTTTTCTATCCCTATATCTAACCCAAAGTTTGGATTTTAGCCTTTGGGAGGTAGGCTGGATCATGGCACTCTTTGGCATGGGGTCTGTAGTTGGTTCCTGGTTGGGGGGAGAATTAACGGACAGAATAGGCTATTATAAGGTTATGGCAATAAGCCTCTTGGCTTCAGGAATCTCCTTTATCCTACTTCAGTATATTACATCATATGTTGGTTTTTGTGTAGGGGTTTTTGTTTTAATGGCCATTGCAGATATGTTCAGACCGGCCATGTTTGTGGCATTGAGTTCATATAGCAAACCGGAAAACAGAACGCGCTCCATAACGCTGATAAGATTGGCCATAAATTTGGGGTTTTCTGCGGGACCTGCCTTGAGGGGCCTTATTATATTTGCCCTAGGTTACGGAGGATTGTTTTGGATAGATGGCCTTACCTGTTTTATTGCCGGTATGTTATTATTAAAGATTCTCAACCCCAAAAAAGCCAAGGTTATAGAGCAAGTAAAGGTGGCAAATCCGGCAGAGGCCTACACGGATAAGGCCTTTATGATTCTCTTGGCCGCAATGACCTTGTTTGGGTTGGCATTCTTTCAATTGTTATCCACTCTACCCATTTTTTACAAAGATGTACATTCTTTGTCAGAAGCAGAGATCGGCCTGCTTCTGGGCTTAAATGGCTTTCTTGTTTTTATTTTTGAAATGCCATTGATCAAATGGTTGGAAAGCAGTAAAAACAGTATGTCCAAACTCATCCTCATTGGGGTGTTATTAACGGCTATGAGCTTCATTGTAATCAATTTTATTGGATGGATAGGTGCCTTAATTATTGGAATGATTCTTATATCTTTTGGAGAAATGATCGTCTTTCCATTCTCCAATTCCTTGGCCCTTAATAGATCCGTAAAAGGAAACCAAGGACAATACATGGCCTATTACTCCATTTCGTTCTCCATAGCCCACATTTTTGGACACAGCATTGGAATGAATCTAGTTGCCAATCTAGGATATAAGTATACCTGGCATATAATTACCCTAGTGGCATTGTCCAGTGCAGTATTTATTTTGCTGTTCATGCATTCTTTAAAGAAGGAAAATAAAAATAGCACTCTTAGGAGTATTGGATAATACAGGGCTAAGGTCTACAACCGGATAAAAGAGAATTTTAAAGTATAATTACAAATGGGCTTAAGATAATCCCAAAATTATCATTACAATAAGGCGTATTGATTTTAGAAAATAACCTTGACAAAACAATCAATTGGTTTTGAAAGTTGATATAACGGATTTTGAGGAAACAGATAGGGAAAGGCTGGAACAAATTTATTTTGAAGTTAGGTCTAGCACCTTTACTTGGTTGACCAAGGAATCTATCAACAAATTGTCGTTTAATAGGGACACCGAAGGAGAATACATTTTAGTAGCGAAAGTTGGAAATGAAATTGTGGGTTTTGCCTCCGTTTGGCTTCCTGACAATTTCCTACACCATCTTTATATTATGAACCATTATCAACGTAATGGCATTGGCACCATGCTATTGGACAAGGTCATTGAAAAGGCCAATTTTGACGTTACATTAAAATGTTTGAAACTAAATAAATTAGGTGTTAATTTCTATTTAAAATCTGGATGGAAAGCCGTATCCGAAGGAATCTCAAAGGAAGGGGTGTATATTTTATTTAAGTACCATATTTCCAATTTGTAATTGATTAAAGACAGTATACCACTGTGATCATCCCTAAGGCCTGAAGTTCAAAATTGAAGCCGTAAAACAAAGCTTAAATATCTATAAAGTTGGAATCGCATAAAATGGTCTACCCACTAAAACAAGGACATATTGCATTTTTTAGATTTATGATAATTTGTATATTTATCAAGTTGTCAATAATTTAACCCTGACTTTTCGTCTAAAACAACCAAAGTTTCACATGTGGAAAAACAATTACTTTTTTCGGATTTTATTCCTAGGTTTTCTATTTATTATTATTTCCTCCTTTAATCATTCAATTCCCGTCCTTTCTGAAAGTAAGGACACACAGACACAATCGTTGGTTTTTAATACAGATGGCTTATACAACGCAGAGTTCTACGACTATATTTTTAGAGGGCATTTTGAAAATATTGATATAAAACGCGAGGACATGCCATTCCTTATGATTTTCGAACAATACCTAAGAGCTTTTGGCAGGCAATGTCCCAGCTACCTCCCAGAGGACAAGGTAGAGATTATGGAACAGGTTTGTGCCGTGGAGGAGGTTTCCAAAAATATATATGGAGATGTACTTAGTAGGGTTTGTGTAGAATATAAATGGGTAGGCACCGGCCTTTTTGCCCGTCCAGATCTGTATAACGCCAAAACCGAGGTTGAAAATATCCAGAGATCCGATGCCCTTCGTACCACCATGGAAATGATCTTGGATCCAAATTCAATGGGGAATTCCGTTGATTTAATGCATCAAGCCAAAGGGCTTAAAAATGATATGCTTCAGATCTTTAAGATAAACAGCTGTAATAGTCCCGGGGTGCGAAGATTTGAAGAGAACCTAAAACTGTTTGCCTTGAACAAACCCTCGATCCGCATGGAGGCCCATAGTAAATACGCCACTATGAAAAAATCTGGAGGACCTACGGGATCACAGGATTTCAATAAGTTGATCGATGACCTTGTAACCAACCAATCCAAAACCTGGTCGTTCAATCGCTATACTCCCGGAAGTATTTCAGCTGTATCGGTGATGTCCAAAGACAGCCAAGGGAGACCTAAATCCTTAAAGGCCAATTATAGTTATTCTGGTTTTGGCAGTAGCAATCAAGGTTGGGTGAGAATTGACTTTAACAATGGTTTGCCCAATTGCATTTATTTCTTTGATTTTCCCAACAATTGTAAAACTCCCAATAGCAGTATTGTTGCCTCGTATGCACAGGGGGATTATGGAAGATAGTTTTATTCCCAAGCTTTCCAGGATATCCCTAAAATGATGAAAATGGGTTATTTTTATTTCAAATTGAAAGGAGTTCACCATCGCCTATAGCTAATGGCCCCTAAAAATTTGTCCATTCATGATAAAAAAGATATTACCTACAAAAGAACGGACCACATTACTGGAAGTTTTAAAAGACCGTTTTTATCAAAACCTGCATCGGCACAAAAGCCTTGATTGACAGGCCATAGAAAATAAACTCATTGACAACCCAGGTAAACGTTGGACACTTATAAAAATGGAAAAAACCAGTGGTGAACCAGATGTTGTGGATTTTGATGAAGCAAGTGGTGATTACGTTTATTGATTGCTCAGCTGAAAGTCCCGTAGGAATAAGAAGTGCCTGCTATGATCAAGGGACACAAGAATCCAGAAAAAAAAATTCAAGCCCGAACAAAATACCTGTGAAATGGCTGTGGGAGTCCAAATGATAACCGAGAAAGACTATAGAAAACTACAAAAACTAGGGAAATTTGATACAAAAATCTCTAACTGGATACATACTCCTACCAATATTAGACAAATTGGAGGAGCTCATTTTACCAATTATAGGTATGTCCATATATTCATTTATCATAATGGTGCAGATTCCTATTATGCCGCTAGAGGATTCCAGGGCTCATTGAGAGTTTGACCCAAACTAAATTGTATGGGCAGGAGATTATGTACATTACATCCTAATACTAAAGACGGTGGGCTGGGAGAAGATCAACATTCCCTCACTTTCCCTGCTTTCCTTTACTAAGACATACCAAACAAAAACGGCAAAAAAAAAAGATAATCAGTCTCAATTATTTATAGTTTTCTTTCGTTGTCTCATTTTGAAATTAAACACCTAAGCATGCACCGAAATCCGGACAAATACGTGGTAAAATAATCCAAACATGAATAAAAAATAGAACAATAAAAAGAAACCCTATTAACAAGGCATGACTAATATACACCTCATCCCCTGCGGGTTTAATTTTTGGCCACATCAAACCAAAACTCCCTGTAACGAATAAAAAGAAAGGGACACCCGAGAAAAAAATAAGGAAGGGCAGACCAAATTGGTCTTTCAAAGCACCATAGAAAACATAACCGATTATAATCGATAGAATTATTAAAAACCAGTAAATTCTTTTAGTTGTACCATATTTAATATTGGACATAATATTTGATTTTTGAATTATTTTATTCTAAAAGTATTTATTAATCGGTTTATTTTAAATGATAATTATCATACCACTATGAACAGAGCTTAATAGCTTGTTGACATATATAGCGGATTCCTCTAATAGAGAATGAATATCCCTTTTTACCGATAATTCAAAGTTTAAACTTATATTTCAAAAACTTAAAACCAAAACAAATGTCATTCAATAGACGTAAATTTATAAGTCAATCCTTTGCTTCAGTAGCAGGAATAGCTGGAGCAGCCATGATCCCGACCCACCTTTTTGGCCACAACTTACATAATACCTCGAGACCGGAAGAAATTAAATTACCATCCAATAAACCGTCCAAAATCAAGGAATCCATTAAATTTTCGGTTATAGGATTGAACCATGGCCATATATACGGTATGGTAGACTCCTTAATTAACGGAGGTGGAAGTTTGGTGGCCGTTTATGCCAAGGAACCTGAATTATTGCAGCAATTCATTAAACGATACCCTAAAGTAAAAATCGCAAAAAGCGAAAATGAAATTATTGAGGACAACAGAATTCAGCTCGTGGCCAGCGCTTCCATTCCTATAGAAAGGGCTCCTCTAGGAATTCGAGTAATGCAATCCGGAAAGGATTTTATGGCGGACAAACCAGGTATCCTTACCTTGGAACAGTTGAAAGAAGTAAAAAAAGTACAAAAGGAAACAAAGCGAATCTATTCAATAGTCTATAGTGAGCGCTTAGGAAATCCGGCCTCTGTAAAAGCTGCAGAACTAGTAAGCGCAGGAGCTATAGGAAAGGTTGTTCAGACAATTGGACTAGGGCCCCATCGTATGCGACCCGAAACTCGTGCCGAATGGTTTTTTGATCCTAACAAAGCAGGAGGAATCTTATGTGATATAGGTTCCCACCAGTGCGATCAATTTCTTTTTTACACCAACTCCCAACAAGCGGAAGTCAATTATTCGCAAATTGGAAATTTTAAGAATTTAGATAATCCTACCTACCAGGATTTTGGGGATATGAGCGTAAGAAGTCCGCACGCTACCGGCTACATCAGGATCGACTGGTTTACACCTGACGGCCTGGGCACTTGGGGGGATGGCCGTACCTTTATTTTGGGGACTGAAGGCTATATAGAAATGAGAAAATATATAGACATTGCAGGCCGAGAAGGTGGTAATCATCTATTTTTAGTGAACCAGAAAGAAACAAAATATTACGATTGTTCCAATATCTATATGCCCTATGGCGAACAATTGGTAAACGATGTGGTGCAACGAACGGAAACCGCTATGACCCAAGACCATTGTTTCCTAGCCACTGAATTGGCTTTAATTGGACAACAACGGGCCCATAAAATAAATGTTGGATTATAGATATTTCCACTGCGTAATGGGGATTCAAATCCATTCCTTTTGGGAAAGTTGATACCAAACATGGTAATTAATTAAAAGTGAACATTATATTTCAATTGAATAGGCTATTATTTATGTACCTCAAAAATTTAAAATAGATGATTGGAGAAACCAATATGTCTAAGTTAATAAATAACATGTCTCCCCAATTAAATAAGGGCGAGTACGTTTTTTGTACAGTGGATGATATAAGTACCGTGGATCGAAAGGATACGATAGGTGAGTTCAAGGAAAATGAAGGGACCACTATTATAATCGATAAGATCAAGGCAGACCACTTACAGCTTCCCTACGAATACGTAGCCTCTTGGATTACCTTAAAAATTCATTCCTCTTTGGAAGCAGTTGGTTTAACTGCCGCGTTTTCCGCAGCTTTGACCAAAAATGACATAAGCTGCAATGTCATTGCCGGATATTACCACGACCACATTTTTGTGGATACCAAAGATTCGGAAAAAGCAATGCAGGTCCTTACCGCCCTATCAAAAAGTAAATAGTACCATTGTTGCCCTATACATTCTAAAATTATAATTCATCCCAATTCCGGGTTTTACAATATATTGCCCCGATACCTATCATCCTCATTAAATTTATAAGGAGGTACCGACCTTAATTTCACAATTCAGTGCTACATTATTTTTACTATCTTGCCTGTCTAATAGCGTAAGAATATTCAACACAAAAATACTTTACCAATGAACAAATCAAATACTATAATAGCTTTTCTAATGCTCGTTTTAACTGCGCATACACATGCACAGGAAATAAATCCGTCCGAAGTTACCAAAATCATGGAAAAAGTGGCCAACTGGCAGATAGATAATTTCCAGGGGTTGTACAGTGGACATGACAAACCACATCACCCTTTGGATTGGACCAACGGGGCCTTGTACGTGGGAATGGTAAAATGGGCGGCTATGGCCAATAATGACAAATATTATGAGTGGCTCAAAGACATTGGGCAAAAGCATGAATGGCAATTGCACAGTAGAAAATACCATGCAGATGATCATACCGTTGGGCAATTGTATATTGATCTTTACAGAAAGTATCAGGACAAGGCTATGATAGAACCCACCAAAGAACAGTTTAATTTTATAATGTACCATCCTTCGCAAAGTTCCCTTCACTGGAATACCCCTTTTCACCAGGATCGTTGGAATTGGTGTGACGCCCTTTTTATGTCCCCACCAGTCTGGGCAAAATTGTATAATGTAACCGGTGATAAAAAATACCTGGATTTCATGTTGACAGAATTCAAAGCCACCACCGATTTTCTTTTCGATAAAAAAGAAAGCCTATACTATAGGGACGAAAACTATATGGGTAAATTGGACAACGGCACTAAGATATTTTGGTCCAGGGGCAACGGTTGGGTATTTGCCGGACTCGTTAATGTAATGAACGAATTGGATCCTCAAAGCAAGGAGTACAAATATTTCCTGAATATATACAAAAAAATGGCTACCAAACTCCTGAAAATCCAGACGCCCGAAGGCCACTGGGCTATGAGTTTATTGGGGCAGAAATTTTATCCCACTCCAGAGACCAGTGGAACCGCATTTAATGTTTATGGTCTGGCCTGGGGCATAAACCAGGGCATTTTGGATAAGACCACTTATGCCCCTTCTGTAAAAAAGGGATGGAACACCTTAATAAGCCATGTTACCCCTGAAGGCATGCTAGGTTATGTTCAGCCTATTGGTGCCGCACCTGGCAAGGCTTGGGCCGACAAGACTGAAGTTTATGGTACGGGAGCCTTTCTTAGCGCAGGAACGGAAGTTTATAAGTTATACGGTGGAAAATAAGGTTTCCTTAATTAGATCATAAAATTAATTTACGCCAAATCTTAAGGTGGTAGAAGCAAAAACTTGTTGATACGGGTTATTGAAATTGCCTTTTGTGCTATAAATTTACGTACTCAACAATGGGATGAAAAGAAGCTTGGTACAGTTTAGGAATAGCCGGTTACTCGGATTTATCAGAAAGCATGAAAAATACGCTCCCATCCTATTTTTCATTGGGGGGTTTATATTTGACACCCTTACCTTAGGACGCATAGATAGGTTATACGACCTTAGCGTACTCTGCCTGCACATGACCTCGTTGACCATTACCCTCTACCTTTACGACCTAGCCGATGATGGTAAATGGAACAATACCATACTTGATAGGTTTAAAGAATACTATCCATTGGCCATACAATTTTTCTTTGGTGGGCTCTCCAGTGCCTATGTTATTTATTTTTCACGTAGCGTATCCATGTCCAAAACGGTCTTCTTCCTGATCATACTCCTTGTACTATTATTTGCGAATGAAATTCTAAAAAAAAGAATATCCAATAAATACTTACAATTCAGTGTATATTTTTTTATCAGTTTTACTTTTTTCACCTTTATGGTGCCTGTGCTGATCAAGGAAATGAGTCCCAATATTTTTATACTTTCGGGTCTCTTAAGTTTATTTAGTACGCTGGCTCTTATCGCTATTATTTATCGTGCAAGTCCAAGTACAAGATCCGAAATACACCTGGGGAAACTCATAGGGATTGTGTTTTTCATATACATCATGATCAACACATTCTATTTTTTCAAGCTTATCCCACCGGTACCCCTAGCCCTAAGCAATGGCATAGTAGCCCATCAAGTTACAAAAGACAACAACAACTACCTTGTTACCTACGAAACGGATGATTGGTATGTGTTCTGGAGAAAGCACAGACTAAAATTTATACAGAAACCCAATGAAAATGTATATGTGTTTTCATCCATATTTGCTCCAACCAGCTTAAAGAAAACAGTTTTTCATCGTTGGAAATGGTATAATGATGCTACCCAGGACTGGGAAATTATAGAGGATATTGGTTACGATATTACTGGAGGGCGTGATGGCGGTTATAGGGGATATACCTACAAGAACAATATAAAGGAAGGCTTGTGGAAAGTAGAGGTACTTACCCAGGAGGAATTGGTTTTGGGCATCATTGATTTTGAGGTGGTTACCAGTGTCTCCGTGCAACCGAAAAGGATAAGACAAAATATTTTTTGAGCTTCAGTGTTTTTTATATACGGTAATGATTACAAAGTATATGGGACATCCTATCATGGAAATTTTAGGGGTAATTCTCGTAAGAATATAATCCTGAAGCGTGTTTAGCCTTTATCTTTTATCAACCTGCCAAAATATCACACAAAATCACCCATTTTTTTGTATCCTTTTTGGCCAAAGTTGGTCTCCTTAATAAACTTTAAATCTTTTAGAAATGAATAATTGTAAATGTATCCAATGCGAATGCACCAAATGTAATTGTGAGAACTGTTTGGAAAAAAATTGTCCTTGCAGTAAATGCGATTGTAGCAAATGTGAATGTTGTTAAAAAAAGGTTGGTCTTTCAAGGCCAACCTCGTATATTATACTTATGAAGATTGAAACGGCAGACATTTGGAAAAAACACTATAGCGAAATTTACTTTTTTATTTTGAAAAAAGTAAAAGATGAGGAAGCAACTAGAGAGATAATTCAGAACGCCTTCCTTAAAATCCATCAAAAAATAAACACCTTAAAGGACTCGGAAAAAGTTAGGGCATGGGTATTTACCATTGTTAGAAATGAAATTGCCAATCATTACCACCTTACCTTCAAAGCCGTGCATCATAACCCTAGGTATGAAATTTCATCCACTAACGACGGTCATCAGGAATTCTGTTGTTTTGATCGGTTTGTAACCAACTTACCCCAAGCTTACAAAGAAGCAATTCATTTGGTGTACCTACAGGGCAAAACCCAAAGGGCAGCGGCAGAAGAATTGGGAATTAGCTTGGCCAACGTTAAAGCAAGGATTAGACGTGCAAAATCACTTCTTATCCATAACTTTAATGAATGCTGTAAATTTGAAATAAATGTGGCGGGCAAACTTACAGGTGACTCCAACTGTAGTATTTGCGAATAGTCTCCTAACTTTCCGTAACCTATGTACAGGTTGAATGTTCAATATTTATTATCTTAGGGGAAGCAGAAGTTTGATCTAAGATCCATTTATTGGCACCGCCAAAGGGTATAGTACCCCGAGGCTTGCCTCGAAAATTAAAGTTCGTTTCCTCCGAATGTCTCGCGGGCTTGCCCCGAGGTAGTTTACATTGCCGGCTAAGATAACCTAAGAATGAAGATTAAGGAACTGACCCTATACACTTCCCATATTGGGAGGCAAGCTGAGTTTTACTCTCAAGTGTTGGGATTGGTAGTAGTGAAAAAATCTCCCAAAAATATTTCCTTTCAAATTGGCCATACCCTACTCCATTTTGAACTAAAAAAAACGGCTACACCTTATCATTTTGCTATCAATATCCCTGCCAATAAAGAGGAAGAAGCATTGCTATGGCTCAAATCCAGACTTACCATTTTGAAAGACGGCCAAGATGACATTATCAATTTCACGGCCTGGAATGCAAGAGCCATCTACTTTTACGACCCGGACAAAAATATTGTGGAGCTTATAGCGCGTAAAAACTTAAGAAATGGATCGGAACGGAATTTTGGACCGGAACTGTTCCTGGGAATTTCGGAAATTGGAATCCCTACTAGTAATATTGAAAACGTTTTTAGTATCTTAAGGGATGCTATGGGAATTGGGATCTATGATGGAGGGTTTGGAAATTTTTGTGCCATGGGGGATGAATATGGATTATTTATATGTATTGACAAAGCCCATAGAAGATGGTTCCCTACCAATGACAAAGCCTTTCCTTCCGAGTTTGAACTAGTATTACAAGAGAAAGGAAAACAGTACCATGTGGAATTCAACAATGAATGTATAAAGGTCGTTAGACTTAATAATCCAAACACCCAGAAAAAATGATAGGCCAATGCGAAAAATAAACTATCCCCTGCTTGTAATTGTTGCCAGTACCATACTGATCATTGTGAATTTCATCAGCTCTTGGGACAAAAGGGACTTTGTTTTTTGGGGCCGGATTATATCATTGATACTGTTGATTATTGCCATGGTAATTACAATTCACGAAACCAAAAAGAATCAGGAAAAAAGAGGATATAATAAGTCGGACAAATTATAAAAATTCCAAATACATAACTACTGCCGAACACTAAAAAACAAACTGTTACCTATGAAACCCTTTGAAAAAAAAAGGAAATATCCCTAAAAATATAACTGAAATTTTATGATAATAGACGTCCACACACATATCAACAACTACCATGAAGACAGGGTAGTCTCCCTGGAAGAATGCCTAAACCTACTAACCGAAACCATGCAGGAAAATAAGGTAGATTATTCTTTGGTGTTATCCTCCTATAAGGTAAACGAACATAGGCCCAGTACCAAGAAGGTTGTGGAGGCCATTAGTGGACGGGATAATCTTGGGGTGGTTGCGGGCATCAGTTATTTGAACTACACCCATAGGGACTTAAGGGAAATAAGTGAATTTCTGGATGAGGGGCTGATAAAAGGCCTAAAACTTTACCCAGGCTATGAACCTTTCTACCCTAATGATAAAAGGCTACAAATAGTTTATGACATGGCAGTGGAATACGACATCCCGGTTATGTTTCATTCCGGGGACACTTACTCACCAACGGGAAGAATCAAATACTCCCACCCCATACACATAGATGATGTAGCCGTAGATTTTCCGGACCTTAAAATAGTCATCTGCCATGTGGGCAATCCCTGGATAAAAGATTGTATGGAGGTGGTTTACAAGAACAAAAATGTCTATAGCGATGTTTCTGGGCTGGTATTGGGCAATTTCTCATATAAATTTGAGAGGTTTATGAAAAATGAATTGGAGGAAATGATTACCTACGCCGGAAATCCACAGTATCTCTTGTATGGTACGGACTGGCCTATATCCAATATGAATTCCTATCTCAATTTTATGAAACAATTGGATCTACCTGAAGAGAAGAAAGAACTTATCCTTTGGAAGAATGCTGCCGATCTTTTTAAGATCGATGTAACCAAGTTGTAAAACCTTGCTTCAATTTATTAAAATTCAGTAGGGGTACCTCCTATTTATTTCTGTACACATGTATTTGTACAATTCCAGGCTCAAAGCTTTGATACTTCCTCTTCAGCTTTTTGCACTTGGGCATTGGAAGCCTAATGACGACAAAGTAGATATTGCCAATGTAGTGCCCTGAAGCTTCCTGGAATAAACATATCCACATCCATTGAACAATAGTAGTCTATAGGTTTGTCTTAAAATGCTATTGAAACGTCCAAGCGGCAGTATAGCAGAAACGGAAGAACTTGGAGTTTAAAATTTCTAGGGGCTGCCAAAGTTCGGGTTATCCATTTTGGGTACAGGTCAGTTCCCAACAAAATAAGCCTGTAATGCACACTAGTTGTTAAATAGCCCCCATCATTTTTTTTATATTTCACTAAAAATGAGTACCTTAGAATAGGCATCATTAATATTACAATTATGGCGACCATTAAATCTTTAAACAAATGGGCCAATGCACATACTTATTATCCC
>TARA_R110002050_G_scaffold150634_1_pt1 | contig 45899 bp, 25 predicted proteins | sample TARA_R110002050 | Tara Oceans TARA_R110002050 (sample SAMEA4396988) | marine metagenome | biome: Polar Biome; feature: [DCM] deep chlorophyll maximum layer (ENVO:01000326); material: water (ENVO:00002006), including particulate matter (ENVO:01000060) such as... | depth 25 m
GCAGCATTAGTAAAAGCAGCGAAACCATTTACGCCATCTAGTGCATAAACATTAAAAGTTCCATCTTCATTTACCATAACTTTTCCTTCTCCATAAATGGAGCTGAACGTATCCGCATCATCGCCTAAAAGAGGAGTTTGGAAAGCTAAAGTTGGAGTAGCAGCAGTGCTAACATCAAAAATAGAAATCATTCCTGTTTTAGATCCACTACCTACACCTTCTGGACGAAATGTGTAAACTGATAGGTAAGTTTTGCTATCTGCTTCAAAAATTTCAAGTCCATTTCTAGAGCTTGAAGTCAATTGGCTTCCTGTAATGAAAGCACCTGTGTTATCATAACGAGCAGGAGCAGACGAGTTACCAGCAACATAAAAGTCAGAAGTACGACCAATACCAAAAGGTACTACATCAGCATTCGTTCCAATCACTGTTTGATCTCCAGAAAGAGTAATTGTTTCAATACTCCAGTCAGTTCCGTTGTTTGCAGTAGTTGCAACATAGATAACACCTGGAGTTGTTCCAGCAGCAGGCATCCAAACTTCAACGGTATTGTCAGCAAGTGAGCCTACTACAGAGATTTTATCTCCGATACGATGGCCTGGCTCAGTAAAGAAAGTAAGTGAATCGGTATACGTTCCACCTTCAGTAGTCCACCAGTATAATCTAAATGGATTTGGATTTACAATAGCTGTATCGCTAGCGTTTACCGTGAGGTTACCTAGAAACAATGCGCCGTCATCAGAGAAAGCTAAATCGTTTAATGCGTAAGTACCACCTGCAACTCCTGTGAGATCGTAAGGAGTAGTTAAAGTAACATCAGCACCAGTAGCTGCATCTAATACTCTAATTTGGCTGTTAGTTCGGTCTGCAGCGTAAAGATTCTGACCATGAAGATCCATTCCTCTTATGAAGCCAACCGTGTACCAACTTGGTAAGGCTTCATCTGCACCAGTTCGGGCAGAACGTTCCCAAACTTTTCTCAGTTCTTGAGCGTTTGTTTGTACTGCAAGTGCGCCAAATAAAAAAGCGCCTACAGCAAAGCTCATTATTAATTTTCGTAAATGTTGAGTCATAAAACTCCCTAATTATCAATTAATGGTTAATGTAAAAATATAATAAACAGTGGATTACCTCTAATGGGTAATTGTGTTTAATGCCTTTCTTTTGTCAAAAAGCACTATTCAATCGCCTAAAGATTGTGATTTTTAGACGCTTTGCACCCACATATACAATATTTTATATTAATCGTTGAAGTCCAAATTAATAGTAGACTTTAAAAAATGCCTCACATTATTTTACCAATTGTAGTAATTAGCTAATGCAGGTTGTTTTTTGTAAAAAACTGTAAATGAAGAATGAGGAAATTCTGATTTATAATCTCAAAAAGAAACGATAGGTTCTATGAGAGTGAAAAGAGAGAGATTATAATACCACTGATTGTTGACGAAAATTATCTCCAATCAAAAGTTCGAGGTAATTACATTTTATTTAGTATTGAGATTATTCGTTCCCACGATGAGTTTCGCGCTATTACATTTGGATCAGCTTTGGGAAGTTCTGGGTTATCGCCTTGTCTCATGTAAGCATGACCTGCACCTTCATAAATTTCGTATTCGTAATTCTTTTTAAACTTGGTCATTGCTTTCTCAGAATCTTCGATGGTAGCATTAACTCTGTTGTCAGCACCACCGTAAAAACCATAGACGGGAACTTCTATATTGGAATAGTTTTCTTCAGTAGTTGGTCCAGTTCCATAAAAAACGAGAGCGGCCTCAATTTTATCAGCAGCATTTGTAGCAAAGCGGAACGATTGCGAGCCTCCCCAGCAAAAGCCAACAACAGAGATCTTACCATTTCCTGCTTTAATAGTTTTGGAGTACTCTAATACCGCGAATAAATCTGCGGTTACATTATCTGGGTTGAGTGAATAGATGGCGCTTCTGGCAGCATCGGTATTTTCAAAATCGGTTGTTTTTTCAACACCATCAACTGTATTGGAAATAAGATCTGGTGCAATGGCGATAAATCCTTGAGCGGCGAGTTGGTCTGCGAAACTTCTAGCCCAATCATTTAAGCCCCTGTTTTCATGAATTACAATTACAACAGGCGCTTTATCTGCTCTTTCTGGATAAGCTACAAAGTTATGCATTGTTCTTCCGCTTGATTCTATAGTAACCCATTCGTGATGTCGAGGGGATTCCTCAAGTTGTTTAATAGCATAATCCTGAGCAGATATAGTAACTGAGAAGAGTAGAACGAAAGCTAATAGCGAAAGAAAATATTTCATGATCATGAGTTTAATGAGGTGGTAAAAAACCGCTTCCAGTAAATAATGATTCTTTTTGCACTTTAAAAGTCATAAATACCATTCATTCAATTATATTATTGGCTTCATCCAAAATAATAGCACGCCATGCAGATTCAAATTCAACGTGTAAACGAAGCCGTTCATCTTAAAGCAACCAACGACCAAGGAAATGTTGTGTTAGTTGATGGTTCTGAGAAAATTGGGGGACAGAATTTAGGAGTTCGCCCGATGCAGCTTTTGTTAGTAGCTTTGGGAAGTTGTGCCTCTATGGATGTGCTGAGTATTTTGAAAAAGCAACGCCAAGAAGTAGATGAATATGAAGTATTAGTAGATGGAATTAGAGACGATGAGAAGGTCCCATCTCTGTTTAAAAGCATTCATGTTACATTCCTACTGAAAGGTGAGTTAGATATTAAAAAAGTACATAGAGCTATCGACCTTTCAATTAATACTTATTGTTCGGTGTCTAAAACGCTAGAGAAAACAGCAATTATTACTTCCTCTTTTAAAATTAATGACAATGAAGAACAAAGCATTTGAGACAAAAGCTATAAGGCACCAATCTGAACGAACGGCTCAACAAGAGCATTCTGTTCCTATTTATGCAACCTCAAGTTTTACTTTTGACGATGCAGAGCATGCACGAGCTTTATTTTCGGATGAAGTGAAAGGAAATATCTACTCAAGATATTCCAATCCGAATACGGATGAGTTTGTTCAAAAATTATGTTTGCTAGAAGGGGCTGAGGCTGGGATTTCAACAGCATCAGGGATGGCTGCTATGTTTGTTAGTATTGCTTCTTTTCTTGAACAAGGAGATCACATTGTTGCTTGTAGATCCATTTTTGGTTCCACGCATCAAATTTTAACCAAACTATTACCTAAGTGGGGAATTAGCCATACTTATGTAGATATTGATGACGAAGAAGGTTGGGAAAAAGCAATTACACCCAAAACAAAAATGTTCTTTTTGGAAACGCCTTCGAATCCAGCGCTAGACTTAATCAATATTCGAAAAATTAGTGACATTGCAAAAGCGCACAATATCATTGTGAATGTAGATAACTGCTTTGCAACTCCATATCTTCAAAACCCTATCGCTTTGGGTGCCGACATCGTGACTCATTCGGCTACAAAATTTATTGATGGACAAGGTCGTACTATTGGCGGCGCTATTTTAGGAAGTGAAGAATTGATTAAGGAAGTGATGTTTATGGGACGGCATACTGGTCCTGCGTTGTCTCCTTTTAATGGATGGATTTTGTCGAAAAGCTTGGAAACCCTTGCGGTAAGAATGGATAGACATTGCAGCAATGCGCTAGAACTTGCTCATTTCCTCGAGCAACACAATGAAGTGGCAATTGTTAAGTATCCGTATTTAGAATCTCATCCACAGCACGAACTTGCTAAACAACAAATGAGCCAAGGTGGCGGGATTGTTACTTTTGAAGTGAAAGGTGGTATTGAGCAGGGAAGAAAATTCCTCAACACATTAGAAATGCTTTCTCTAACAGCGAATCTTGGGGACAGTAGAAGTATTGCTACTCATCCGGCGTCAACTACACATAGTAAATTATCAGAAGTGGAGAGAGAAACGGTTGGGATATTACCAGGGCTTATTCGTATCTCAGTAGGTTTAGAAAATGTGGCCGATATAATTTCAGATATCGACCAAGCATTGTCTAGAAGTAGCAAATAATTGTTATCTCATTTCTGAAGGATCAACACGAGTTGGAGTGTCTTTTCCTGATACAATTCCTTCAGCAGCTTTTGAAATAGCTTTTATTGTGTTAGTCATGTGAGGAATGTCGATGGTTTCGAACTCATCACTTACTTTGTGATAGTCTGGATCAACATCGATAGGTGTTGTGCTTATCGAATGAGCCGGAACGCCTAAGCGAGCTAATGTGGCATTGTCTGAACGGTAGAAAAGATTTTGTTGCGGATATGGATCTGGGTAGAAGGTATAAATGCTTCCTTCTGTGCTTTTCTGAAGAAGTTCACCAAAAGAAGATCGTTCAAAACCTGTAATCCATGCTGTATTTGGTCCGTCAACAGCAGGCTTTCCAATCATCTCAATGTTGAACATTGCTACAATCTCGTCTGGGTTAAGTTGCTTAGAGAAGTACTTAGAGCCGTAGCCCCCAACTTCTTCGCCCGTAAAAGCTACAAAGAGTAGAGTTCGTTCTGGTTGTTTTAAGCTTTTGAAATGTCGAGCTAGTTCTATTACTGCAGTAACACCAGAAGCATCATCGTTGGCGCCATTAGCAACGGAATCACCATCAACAGCAGGACGAATACCAATGTGGTCATAATGCCCAGAGAAAACTACAAATTCGTTTTTCAATTTTCCTTCAATCTTACCAGCAATATTCGCAATTTCTAGCGTGTCAATTTTATTGGTAACTGAAATATCGAGTGATTTAACTGAACTGTTAGATAGTAGAAATACAACGTTTGCTGCATTACCGAGCTCAATTTTCCGAGCAGCTCTAGAATAATAGGATTGATAGCGGCTAAACATCATCTTGTGTTCTACATCAATAAGTACAAGCAATGGTTCTTTAGAGCTAGAGTATTCTGAAAATTTTTGCCGAAGGTTATCGTCTTTTTTAATACTAACAACTGTTACATCATCTTTATTCCAACTAAAGCTTTCAGAATCTGAAACAGTAAAGTAGTTTTCAGGTTTTACAGTTTTACCATTAAGCTTAAATGAAGAGCTTTCGACACTGATGCTATACACATTAAAAGACTGTCGATAATCTAGTAGTCCTTCAAGAGGTTCTATGCCTATGGTGCTAAATTCGCTTTCAATAAAAGCAGCCGCTTTTTCGATATCTGGCGAGAAGGTTTGACGGCCCTTCATATCATCAGAGCTAAGTGTTTTGAGGATCCGAGCAGTATTTTCCTGAGTAATCTCGTAGGGTTTTTGGCACTGAGAGAGAACTGGAACTAGTAGCAAAACTGCGAAGTGGAAGAACTTTATATTTTTCATCATCATTAATAATTTATTTTCTTAATGATAGCGAACCTTTATATAGGATGAAGTAAAAAAATGCTAATGGAGCTAGCGAAACCAATGTTTTACAATTGCTCGCACCGACTCTAAAGTAATTGGTTTAGTAAGGAAATCATCCATTCCTGCTTTTATACATCGATCGCGATCTTCTTGCATAGCATTGGCCGTCATGGCGATGATAATAGGATTTTTCGGTAAAATCTCTTTATGAGCTCTTATTTGAATTGTCGAATCTAGTCCATCCATAATAGGCATTTCCATATCCATGAAAATTAAATCATAAGCTTTAGTTTTGGTCATCTCAAAAGCTTCGTAACCATTTATAGCAATGTCTGGGTTTATACCCATTCGCTCTAAAATTTTAGCAGCCACTTTTTGGTTAATTAGATTATCCTCAGCCAGCAGTACATTAATTGTTTTTACTTTATTATAGGCTTCTTCTTCGGAAGTAAATTTTCCGTTTTGTTGTTTTGAATTTGAAAAGAGACGATCCAAATTCATAATCAGTTGAGACTGCTTAACTGGTTTGGTTAGGTAAAGATTAAATAAATATTTGGCGTCAGAGTCGGATAACTCATGAATTGAGCTCAACAAAATTATGGGTAACTCGATAGAGCTCCATTTTTTACGGATCTGTTGAGTTACTTCCACTCCATTAGTTTCGGGCATTTGCATATCCATAATGCCGAAATCAAAGGTGCCTAAAGTAGGGATCATTTCTAAGATATCGGCGGGATTTGATGTAGCATATACTGCCATTCCTTGGCTTTCACACTGCTTGGTAAGGATTTCAAGATTGGTGTGGTTATCATCCAGAATAAATACTTTTTTCCCTTTAAAATAGGTTGTTTTAAAAGGCTCGATCTCTCTTTCGCTTTTCTCAACCAAAAAGTTAAAAGTAAAAGTAGTTCCTTTGTTTATTTCGCTTTCAACATTTATGGTTCCACCCATCGCCTCAACAAGCTTTTTACTAATAACTAAACCAAGGCCAGTACCGCCATATTTACGAGTGGTACTAGCATCAACTTGAGAAAAGCTTTGAAAAAGACGATTTTTTCTATTCACAGGAATTCCAATGCCCGTATCTGAAATAGTAACTTCTAAGAAATTCCGCTCGCTTTTTTCGATCAGTTTTAGTGATGTCACAATTTCACCTTTCTCAGTGAACTTTAAGGCGTTCCCAACTAAGTTCACTAGCACTTGTTGGAATCTATTTACATCAGCAATTAGATAGTTCGGCACACTCGCATCCATTGTGTACACAATTTCTAGATTATCTCGATGGTTTAATGAAGCGATAACATCAAGTACGTTTTCGACAACTTCTCGCGTATTAAATTCGGAGTGCTCCAGCTCTAACTTACCAGATTCAATTTTAGAGTAATCTAGAATGTTATTGATAATGCTGAGTAAATTTTCTCCACTAACCTTTATAGTGCTTACAAATTCTGATTGTTTTTCATCTAGTGATGTGTCACTTAGTAAACCCGAAAGTCCAATAACTGCATTTAATGGAGTTCGAATTTCATGGCTCATTGTTGAAAGAAACTGAGACTTTGCCTTAGAAGCTGCTTCTGCCTGAATAGCTGCTAATTTTAAATATTTAGCAAATCGAAAAGAAAGAACAAGAGATTGGAAGAAAAAGAAAGAGATGTAACCTAAAAAATTGAATAATAAAGAGTGTTGTGCTAAGCCGAAGTAGACCATAATTTCGTGTAGGAATACAAAAAATATAACTCCTGTGCTGGCAAGTGAAAACAAAGAACCATCTCGCTTATGTACGGCTGCAAGTATAAAAACATAGGTTGCATAGGTTATGTAGAGTATGAGCGCAATGAAATAGGGAGTAATTAGCAATGTGAAATAAGAAGCTGGAAGAAAAAGGGTGATGGCAACAAAGAGAAGTGAAATTCCGCTCAATGTTTTAATTACCATTCTTGAAGCTTCTCTAGGATATAGGCTTAATATATAAGTTCCAAAGAGGTATCCTGAAATGAATAGTGTGATATATTCGAGTTTCAGGGTAATAATCCAAGGAATATCGGGCAATAGAAAGTGAAGCGGGTAAATTCCAAAACCAATAATTCTATAACTATATACAAGGCAAAAAAGAGAGAAATAGAATAGAGGTTTTTCATGGCGGCCAAAAAGATATAATCCAAAAAAGAAAAGCCCGCCCATTATAAGCGCTCCCGTTAAGCCGTAAGAATACCCTAATTCAAGTTCTCTTGTACTGAAAAGATGTTCGGCTTCGCCAAGGATAATTGAATTTTTTGGCCCACCTTTGCTATGGTCAAAGTTTGAAATTTGAAGAACCAGTTCAAGGCTATCTATATCATTATTGGTGAGCGAAATTGTTTTTGATACCCAATGCGGGATATAGTTTTCTTTTGAAGAGCCAACCTTCCCATTATTAGCTATTTCACGGCCATTAACATAAAGCTTATATGCCGAATAAAAATCTGGAATACTTAGTGCTAGTGGTGGGGCTTTTGGGTTGATAAGAATGGTTAGCTTGTATGTTGCGAAGCCGTAATTCCCGAAGTCATCATTCCAAATACTAGGAAATGTACGGTATTGTTTGAGCTGTAAAGTATCAAGATTGTCAGGACTGTATAAATGCTCCCAATAGAACTCCCAATCTCCATCTAGTTCATAAGACTGGGTTTCTATAAAGTCAGCTTGGATTAGGTCTAGAACTCCAGATTCTATCTTAGGTTGTGCATTTACATCATTAGAGAAGATAAGCGCAATGACGCATACTAAGATATAAATGAAAATATTTTTACCGTTTCCCATATCATAGAATAACAAAATAATTCTATTTATAAATCAAATTGTTTAATAATGGCCTTATTAACTGATTGAAGAGTAATCGGTTTTGGTACAAAATCACTCATACCTGCTTTTAAGCAACGAGCATGATCTTCGGGAGTTGCCAATGCAGTCATTGCTATAATAATTGGGTTTTTGGGAAGTTCGAGGTTTAAAATCTTAAGAGTTGTTTCAATACCGTCTAAACCGGGCATCTCCATATCCATAAAAATTAAGTCGTAGGAGGTTTTGGGGACCATATTAATTGCTACTAAACCATTTTCTGCAATATCTGCTTTATAGCCTAATCGTTCGAGCAATTTTTGGGCAACTTTTTGATTGATGACATTATCTTCAACTATTAGGATTTTTAAACCGGATAGATTTTGAGATACTGAATTTGAGGTAAACTTCGTCGAATCACTTTTTTTTGGGCTAATTTTTTTAGCCTTAATTGTAAAATGAAATTCAGTTCCTTCAGCTGCTATACTTTTTACCCAAATCTTTCCTCCCAAGTTTTCAACAAGCTTTTTACTAATCGCTAAACCTAGTCCAGTTCCACCATATTTGCGATTGATATTGGCATCAACTTGAGAAAATTCTTTAAAAAGTAGGTTAATTTTATCGGAAGGAATGCCAATTCCCGTATCTTTAACAGTAAATAGAATGTTTCCTTTTTGATCTGTGGATGAGTTTTCAACGTGAATGCTTATAGTTCCGTTTTCGGTAAATTTTATGGCATTCCCGATTAGGTTTATAAGAATTTGGCGAAGCCGAGTAGGGTCCGTTTCTATGGTTTGGACATCGAGATTGAAATGTAGATTAAGCACTACCTTTTTATTTATGGTGAGTGCAGATAGCATTTTAATAGTGTCTTCTAAAAAAGCAGGAAGATCAACTCGTTCGTTCTCAATAGTGATGTTTTTAGTCTCAATTTTTGAGTAATCGAGAATATTGTTAATGATGCCCAATAAACTTTCGCCACTTTTCTTGATGATAGAGGCGAATTCTACTCGTTCTTCTTGAGATTTTGAGTCAACAATAAGTTCTGAAAATCCAATTACCGCATTTAGAGGGGTTCGGAGTTCATGCCCCATAGTAGAAAGAAACTGTGTTTTAGCAAGAGAAGCATGTTCAGCGCGTTCTTTTGCATCCGTCAAAGACCTACCAAAACGTTCTGACAGAATTAACGATTGAAGAAAGAAAAATGAGAGATAGCCAATAACATTTAGGAGTAAACTCTCTTCAATTATTACATAATATTCCAATAAGTTCATTATAAAGACAACGAACAGAACGATGCCACTAGCAATAGCATATTTTGAACCTTGCCTCTTATTTGTTACGGCTTTGGCGAAAACTAGGCTAGAATAACCGATATAAATAGCTCCCATCAAAAAGAACGGATTAATAAGCTGTGTGAAGTAATAAGCGGGAAAAATTAAAGCGATTACTGCGAACACCAGAAAAAAAGTATGAAAGACTGCTATAACTATTTTTGACGATTCAGAAGGGTATAGGTGCTTTAAGAACAATCCGAAAAGTACCGGCGATAGGTATAACGAAATATATTCTGCACGTACTGTGTAAATCCAAGGAATGTCTGAGAGGAGTAGATGAAGAGGATAAAGTTCGGTTCCAAAAACTCGGTAACTGTAGCATAGGCAAAAGAGAGAGAAGTAAAGAATTGGTTTCTCGTTTCTTCCGAAGAGATATAATCCTAAGAAGAATAACCCCCCCATTATGAGCGCTCCCGTTAGTATAAAAGCATAACCTAAATGGAGTTCGCGAGTATGTACAAGTTTCTTATTAGCTCCAATAACAATTGGTAAACGAGCGCCCCCTTTATGATGTCTAAAATTGGCAATCTGTAGAACAATTTCTAAAGAATCCTTTTGGTAATTATATAAAGATGAAGTTATAGGAAGCCATTTTGGTTGATAATCTTCTTCATTATCGGCGACTATACCATTACTAGCTAGTAGAGCTCCATTTACATAAAAGTTGTAGGAAGTATAAAAATCGGGTAAGCTAAAAGCTAAGGGCGGGGATGAATCGGGAAGTAGAATCTTTAATCTATAAGTAGCAAAACCAAAAGAGCCTAAATCTTCGTCCTTATTCCAAATGTTTGGAAACTGTACAAATTCTACCTTTTGATCATCGAATGGTTCACTAGGTTCAATGAGTTGTTTCCAATAGAATTCCCATTTTCCTTTTAAAGGGATGGGTTCGTCCAGATCAAAATCTATTGTCCGTAAATCTAAGATGCCTTCTATCGCTTCTGGCTGAGCCTGAGCTTTTTCAGGAGCAAGAAGTAACCCAAAGAAAATAAAAAATATTGATACAGAAACTCTGTACCAAATACTGCATCCACCCATTTAATATCATATTATTTGTGCGGGGAATGTATCAAATCATCCAAAGAAAAGTTCTTAATCTAGAAGATTTAATATAAAATTAGGCCACTGGTGAAAATTTGAAATCAGCTCTGCCAAACTTCTTTAGTGTTCGGTAGTGAGATGCTACTGCTTCTCTGAAAGTATCGTGACAATTATAAGGGATACCAAACTCTTTGGCTGTTTGTTCTACAATCAAACTTATTTCTGGGTAGTGAATACTACAAACTTTTGGAAACAAGTGATGTTCGATTTGGTAGTTAAGGCCACCAATGTACCAAGAGAGTACTTTGTTGCGTCGAGCAAAATTATTTGTTGTAAACATTTCATGAATAACCCAGTGGTTGTCAATCATGTTCTGTTCGTCAGGAATTGGGAAAGTCGTTTCTTCAACAACATGCGCCAATTGAAAAATGATACCTAAAATAAGGCCTGCAGTTAGATGTAGTGAAAAGAAACCAATCAGCAATTGATACCAGGTGATGTCTAAAATGAAATAAGGAAGAACAAGAATGTATCCATAATAAAAGATTTTGGATAAAATTAGAGTAACCCACTCTTTAAGAGGATGATTTTTGTTTTCGTATGGTCCTAATTCTGGTTTAAAGAAGTACCAATAATCTTTAATGAAAACCCAGAAAACGGTTGCAAAGCTATAGGCTGGAAAAGCGAGAAAATGTTGTAATCGATGAATGGGCTTATGTTCAGAATGCGGAGAAAGGCGGATAAATTCAGCAACTTCTAAATCTTCATCGTGGCCGTGAATATTCGTATAAGTATGATGAATAATATTATGGGTAATCTTCCAGATATAACCATTAGCGCCAACCATATCGAATGTTAAGCCAATGATGTAATTAATTTTACTGTTAGAAGAATAGGCTCCATGAAGTGCATCATGTGAGATTGAAAACCCAATGCCGGCCATTCCAACTCCCATCATAGCAGCTAAAAACCACATGACATTCAAAGAAAATTGGCCGGATATAATCATTGCGTACGCACCAATATAAACGCCAAGAATAATGATTGTCTTTAGAACCATTTGTGCGTTAGCATTCTTTGAAAGCTTGTTCTCTTCAAAGTAGGTATTAACTCGAGCTTTAACCGTTTTACTAAACTCGCGATCAATTTTGTTATTGAAAGTTACTTTTTCTGCCATTTTCCCTTTTAATTATGAGTCTTCAAAATACTAAAAATGATTGTAGTATGCATACAAACAAATTCTGTCTGTAATTAAGTTCAAAAAGAGATTTTCAAACCTTTATCTACTAATCTTTCGATGAAATGATTATTAAAAGCGGTAGTGGGTGTTAAAAATCCAAAACGATCATTTGAGGTATATTTGTCATCTAAAAGTGCGAGAGCCGATTCACACACAAAGAACACCGTGCTTTTATTTCCTGGATCGCCAGAGTAAGACATACTCAAACTTTTTTGATTTCCATCTTGGTCTTTGGCAATGGCTTTTAACTTAAAAAAACCTTCTTCAATAGTTTTTTCGGATGGGCCTTCTCCAGGATTTGGCGCAATTTTTTTTATCAAAGTTCTAAACCAGCTATAAGGCCCCAATACTTTTAAAGCTATGAGAAGAGAAGTAACCATGATGAAGGAAAATGGATTATATCTTTTCCCAAATGAAGAATGTTCACTATAAGAAATAGCCTCAGCATAAGGCTGTTCGAAAATTCTAAAAAGGCTGGCACTTCGATAAACCACTTTTGAGTTGATTGCTCCCATAATAAATGGAGCAGTCCATCTCTTGATATCTGAATTAAAACCGAGTGAATTTGTACCAGATTGATTACTTAACTGCTGTTCGGAACCCTGCATTATCAGACGCGGATTACTCATTGTTTTAAAATCCCCGGATTCAAATTTATTCATCATCGAAGCAATGGTTCCTCCATTAAAACCGCCACTAATGCTGTAATAGGCTTTAATATTGAGCTCTTTTGGGGAATCAAATTTTTTACTGAGTAAGTATGCAGAAATATCAGCAGGAACTGAATCGAAGCCTGAAAAAGGAATTAGTTTACATTTATTTTGAAGAGCAAGGTCTCCATATTTTTCAATCATCTCATAAATAAAATCAACTTCTCCAGTGATATCTAGATAATGAGTTCCGTGTTCAACGCAACTCGCAATTACCTGTTCGCCATATAAAGAGAAAGGTCCTGCGGTAGAAATTACAATCTTTGCAAGGGCGGTGACTTTATCTAATTGCTCTTTTTGGAGCGTGTTCACAACAAACAGGGAACCTTCATTATATCCCAATTCTATTGCCAGAATATTGAGCCGCTCAGAGTTTCTTGCTCCTAAACCAATATGTAGTCCTTTTCCGTGAGTCTTAAGGTAGCGTGCGGCTCGACGTCCAGTAAAACCGGTTGCTCCTATAAGAATGATATCAAATGGTCTAGTTTTCAATGCATTAGGTTTTAGTCGTCCGAATCAGATTCATTCGACTTGCTGAGATTTCGTTTATTTTTTGAATAGCGCATTTGTAAGACTTCAACTAGCAATGCAAAGCCCATCGGCAAATAGATGTACGCTTTTGGAACGTCTTTGTGAAATCCTTCCATAAAAATGGTAATACCAATACTTATTAAAAATGAAAGGGCTAGAATTTTTAGCGCTGGATTTTCGAGAATGAATTCGCCAATTGGTTTTGCAAAAATAAGGATGCCTATGAACGAAACTATAACCGCTATTATGATAACATAGAGGTGATCGGTTAGGCCGATGGCAGTAATCACGGAATCGACAGAGAAAACGATATCTAAAAGAACAATTTGTGTGATAACTGAGCTAAAGGTATTTCTTTTGGCTGCGTCTTCTGCCGAAATCAATTCATCTTTTAGCTCAACGGTATGGTGAATTTCCCTTACCGCTTTATAGATTAGAAATAACCCACCAACTATCAGTATTAAATCGCGAATGGATAAATCCCAAATAATGGTGTTTGTTAAGCCTGTTAGCTTGATTAAGACAAACAGCAAAACAATGCGTGCTACCATCGCCAAAGCTAACCCAATTACTCGTGCTTTTTGTTGCTGCTCTTTCTTAAGTCGACTTACAAAAATGGTGATTACTAGAATATTATCTACGCCTAGAACTAATTCTAGACCAATAAGAAGCGCAAGAGTAGCTAAGATGTCTGCCATAAGAAGAGTGTTTATTTTTAAAACAAGTTCAACAATGTGAAAGGTACATTCAAGATGTTATTTAGATAACTATAAAATTTAAGAAATGGTTATTAAAAATAAGTTGAGATTATTTTTTGTAGAAAGGAGCGCTTTTACTATTGTTTAGTAGAAATAAAATGATTGATAGTTTAGATAATTTTGAAGGGCATTTAGGCATGAGAAATAAGTTAAGTGTATTAATAGCGTGTGTGTTTTTACCCTTTTATGCAGTAAATGCACAAGAGGTTGAATATCCCGAATCATTTAAAGATAATTTCCCAATCTTTGAAAAAGCATTAGGTGACTTTAGTTATCCAATTTCATCAAACAATGAAAAAGTGCAGGCTTATTTCAATCAAGGATTTCAGATGATGTATGCATTTACTAAAGTAGATGCAGCTCGATCATTTAGAGAGGCTCAGAAAGCAGAACCAAACTGTGCTATTTGTTATTGGGGAGAAGCTTGGGCTTGGGGCTCGTACTTAAACGGAGCCATGACGAAAGAAGAAGCTCCAAGAGCCTACGAAAACATTCAAAAAGCACTTCGTTATGCAAGTAATGCAAGCCCAAAAGAACAAGATTTAATAGAAGCGTTTGCCGTACGCTATGTAGAAAATTATATTGAAAGTGAGAAAGCTGTACAGGATACGCTATACTCTGTGGCAATGAAGAGAGTAGCACGAAAATATCCAGAGGATTTAGATATTGCGACATTATATGCTGAGTCTCTATTCTTGCTAGAACCTCGGAGAGGAACTCGAGACGTAAACGACCCTGATGTTATGGCTTTACACAAAGAGCTTGAACGAATTCTAGAAATAGATATTAAACACCCTGGAGCATGTCATTTATACATTCATGCAACTGAGTCTAGCCAAAAACCAGAGCTGGCAGAAGGTTGCGCTGAATTTATTGGAACCTCTATTCCTGGAGCGAGCCACATAAACCACATGCCATCACATACTTGGAATGAAATTGGGCGATGGAATGATGCCGTTCGTGCCAATATTATGGCATGGCATTCTGATATGAAAGCTTCTGTTGGAGAGGGTTTTGCCATTTATCCGTCTCATAATTTGCATATGCTAGCTTTTGCAGCCAGTATGGACGGCCAAGGTGCCATTGCAATTCAAGCAGGTAAAGATTACGCAAAGCTAACAGGTAACAATATGTATCATGTGCTCACTCTGATACGTTTTGGTCGGTTTGATGAAATCGCAAGTATCGATAACCGTTCTGATAAATCTATTCAAGGTGGAATTTGGGATTTTGCACAAGGATATGCTGCATTAAAACTTGGTGACGCTAGCAAGGCCCGTGAGTTTTCAGATCAGATATTAAAAGAGGCACAAGTTTCTACTGATAAATTTCGATTCCATTCAGGAGAGAATTTATTAAGCATTTTGGGCTATATACTTGAAGGCGAGATTTTTTCGGTAGAAGGAGATTTGGCGAAAGCCGAAATTGATTTCAGGAAGGCGACAGAGTTTTATGATAAACTTACTTATGATGAACCTGAACCTTTACCATTCTCACCACGTAGTTGGTTGGGAGCTATTCTAATAACCCAAAGTAAATTTAGCGAGGCTATTTCAGTTTTTGAGGAAGAATTGAAACATCATCCAAATAATGGATGGTCATTATTCGGAATCAAACAAGCTAAAGAGGCGCAGGGAATTATGGATAGCGAAATTGATATTGCTTTTGAAACAAGTTGGGCTCGCTCTGATACTTGGATTAGAGGTACGAAATTTTAAGATTTAGCAAATTTAAAGTATGCTGAAACCTAGAATTATAATTTTTCATAGCTTAGTAATCATGTTTTTTATAAGCATGATTGGTTGCGCCACACATTCGAAGTTGGCTCAAAGGGTTAATCGTGATATCCAAATTGAGGATCAAAAAACCAAAAAAATTTATATGCCTTTTGAGCTTATAAACAATCTGGTGGTTATTCCATTGCGCATCAATAACTCAGATACTCTACGTTTTGTGCTAGATACTGGAGTTGGAAGAACTTTAATCACAGAATTATCGGCCAACAAAGAATTTACCATTCGGTATTCAGGAAAAGTAACGTTAAGTGGATTAGGGGAAGCTGAACCAATGGAAGCTTTATTTTCGGCTGGGAATAGCGTATACCTGGAAGGTATAAAGGGTGATAGCTTAGATATTGTGTTAATGCTCGAAGATCGATTCAATTTATCTTCATTTATGGGAAGAGAGGTAAATGGTCTAATTGGGTACGATATTTTCAAGAATTTTATAGTAGAGATAGATTATTTGAACAAAAGACTCTATTTCCATGACCCAGACTTATATAGACAAGGATATCAAAAGAAAAAGAAAAGTAGGTTCTGGACCGAAATACCGATAGAAATAAATGCTAGAAAACCATACATAAATTCTACGGTAGTCCAACACGATTCATCCGTAATAGAAACAAAGCTCCTTATTGATTCAGGTGCAAGTCATGCCATTTCCATTTATCCGGCTTCAAGTCCTGAAATTAGTATTCCCCCAAAGAATTTATATTCCTATTTAGGTTCTGGTTTAAGTGGAGAAATTTATGGAGAAATTGGCCGTGTAAAATCAATGAATTTCGGAGAATTAACGCTGAAGGAACCCGTAGTGCATTATCCAGAAGAAGTAGGAACCCGTAGAGCACTACAATTAGGTAATAGAAACGGTAGTGTTGGTGCAGATTTGTTAAAACGGTTTACTGTGTTCATTAATTATGAAGATGGGAGTATGCTTGTAAAACCAAATAAACAATCTTACAGAGATTTTAACTACAACATGGCTGGAATTGAGTTAAGCACTCCGTTTTTAGGAATTCCATTTTACTTAGTCTCACAAGTAAGAGAGGGGTCTCCCGCTGAAAAAGCTGGTTTACGAGTAAATGATATTATTATGGAAGTGGATTATAAGCACACATTCAGATACAGTTTGGTTGAGCTATACGACATTTTCCAGAGTAGGGATAAGAGAAAAATATCTATAGTTGTTAATAGAGACGATGAGGTGAAGGAGTTTATTTTCCGCCTTAGGGATGACACTCGAAATTAGAATTTAAAAAAAAGAAGCTACAAAATGGATTTGCAGCTTCTTTCAAATAGGTGATAATAAGTGAGTGCTTAATAGTTAAGCAAGAAAATCCTCTCCAACTTCTGGAATAAGAGCTATTGCATCAGAAATTTCCTCTAACACTTCTTTAAACTCATTAGGGTCGCCTACAAGAGCAGGCATGGTTCCATAATGCATAGGAATTGCAAGTTCTGGATCTAACATTTCAACGGCATAAGCAGCTTCCTCAGCACCCATTGTGTATAAATCGCCAATTGGGGCTAAAACAACGTGCGGCTCATAGAGCTCACCATATAAAGAAAGGTCAGAAAAGATATTGGTATCTCCCATGTGGTAAATGCATAAGTCACTTTCAAAAGAAAGGATGAGTCCCGCTGGTTCACCAGTATACTCTCCCTTAAATGAAGAACTATGATTAGCTGAAACCATAGTTACTGAGAAATCATCAAAATTTACGGTACCACCTTTGTTCATCTCAACACATTGGCTTTCGTCAAGACCATGCTTTCTCAAAACCGCAAGAAGCTCAACAATTCCAACTACTTTACAGCCTGTATTTTTGGCAATTTCGAGCGTGTCGCCCACGTGGTCTTCATGCCCATGAGTTAAAAGAATGAAATCCGCTTTTTCTACTTCTTTTAAATGTGCAGGTGTACTGGGGTTTCCTTTCAGAAATGGATCTACATAAATGATATTTCCATCAGGGCTAATAAATTTAAATGCAGAATGGCCTAGCCAATATCCTTTTATATTCGTTTCCATAATTTATAAGGGTTAAGTTCATATTTAACTTAATGAATGTTTTGTTATAATAACGCGTTCCATCTAAGACATTTTAAACTGCTATATTTTATATAATAAGAACATGGGATTTTTTGACAAAGTAAATAATTTATTTGGTGGCGATGGTTCTGAGAGGGTAGAACTTTGGAACCCAGTTACAAGTTTAGAAGATTTGGATACGATTTTCCTAACTTCAAATGAGCAACCACAAGTTGTTTTTAAGCATAGCGGAAGTTGTAGCGTTAGTTTTTTTGCAAAACGAAATGTCGATTCACCTTCTCTTTGGGAAGGAAAAGAAGCAGGCTTACATATTATTGATGTAATTAGACAACGGCCGATTTCCCTTAGTTTTGCTGAGCGTGTAAATATCCGCCATGAATCTCCCCAACTTTTTGTCATCAAAGATGGGGAAGTTATTTGGAGCGGTTCTCACCAGCAAGTTAATGCGCAAAATATAGAACAGGTTTTTGCTGATCTCGCTTCTGGTTAATAACCAGAAGCGTAGCCATCACCACGTGAGTCTACTCCACTAGATTTTGTCCCATCATCGTCAATAAATATGATATGTGCCCGAGCAATACTTTGCTGAGAGAGTTCGTAACCTTTTTCACGCAGTAGAAGCTGGGTATCTGGACTTAACCCGTATGGGTCAAAAAATAATCTATCTGGAAACCATTGATGATGAACGCGTGGCGCTGAAACTGCTTGTTGAGCATTCATCCCAAATACGCCCATATTCAGAAACGTTTGTAATGTTGCGGTGATAATTCTAGGGCCACCAGCGGCACCAAGAATCATACTTGGGTTACCATTCTTAGAAACAATGGTTGGAGTCATACTGCTGAGCATTCGTTTTCCCTTTTCAATGGCATTTGCTTCGCCACCAATTAAACCAAACATGTTAGGAACGCCAGGTTGTGCTGAAAAATCGTCCATTTCATTATTAAGAAGAAACCCAGCACCGGTAACTGCCACATGACTTCCAAAAGAGCCGTTCAGAGTTGTGGTAACTCCTACGGCATTTCCGTCTTTATCAATAATGGAGAAGTGTGTGGTTTGATCGGGTTCTTTATAGCCTTTTGTATCTCCATGTTTTAGAGAACTAGATGGAGTTACTTTATCCATTGAAAAAGACTCCATTCTAGAACTATTATATGCTTTACTAATTAGTTCGTTCTGTGGAATTTCCCAAAAATCAGGATCACCGAGATAGAAAGAACGATCTGCAAAAGCTCTTCGCATAGACTCTGCTAATAAATGAACGTAATCCGCAGAATTGTGGCCAATGGCTTTGAGATCGTAATCTTCTATCATCGAAAGGATTTGAGCTACAGCGATACTTCCACTACTTGGAGGGGGCATTATTGCAAGTTCATACTCATGAAATTTAACCTTTATTGGATCGCGCCATTTACTGCGATAGTCTTGTAAGTCTTTATGGGAGATGATTCCATTTTGAGACTTCATTTCATTCACAATAGCTTCGGCTACAGGCCCAGAGTAGAATCCATCTCTACCAAACTGAATAACTTGTTCAATAACCATTGCTAAATCTTTCTGAACAAAAAGCTCACCTTCATGAAATGCTTCCTTATTGGCCTTAAGGAAGTATTTTGAAGAACCTTCATATTTTGCGAACCTAGAAGCATGGTTGTTCATGTCTTCTGCCTGAGAGTAAGAGAGATAATATCCATTTTTGGCTAACTCAAGAGCGGGTTGTAATATCGTTTCGAGTGGTAACCTTCCGTATCTTTTATGAGCGGTTATCATTCCGTCTACTACACCAGGTACGCCAGAGGCAAGTATGCCTTGCTGGCTAAGTTCAGGCTGAAATTCTCCATCCCGGATATACATATCGGCAGTAGCACGAAGTGGGGCAATTTCTCTGAAATCTAAAGCTTTTGTTGTCCCATCACTAAGACGAATCATCATAAAACCGCCACCACCAATGTTACCAGCTCTTGGTAATGTAACCGCAAGTGCAAACTGAACAGCAACAGCGGCATCAACGGCATTACCGCCTTGTTCTAAAATTTGTTTACCAGCTGAGGAAGCGTATACTTCTGCAGAAACGACAAGGCCGTTGTCATATGTTTTAGTCCAACCTGTTTGCGCTTGTACTTGATTTCCAATAAATAGCAGGAGAAAAAGACTGAGTAAAAATGATTTCATAGATATAAAAATTAGTTTGGCTCAAAATACGATTTGAGAATCTTTATACAAGTGATTTTAGTAAAGCAGTATTTAAATTTATAACTGTATTGCTTTAGTATGTAGAGGCGGAAAAGAATCCATTTCAGCTAGCCGTCCCTTATATTTGTTATATAATTTGATAAGAGCTAGTTCTTATAAAAGGGAGAAGTTTAACTTTAAGACCGCGGATGAAATTCTTTGTGAACTTGATGTAGAAAGGAGCGATCTACGTGTGTGTAGATTTCCGTGGTAAGTATAGAAGAATGTCCGAGCATTTCTTGCACAGCACGTAAATCTGCGCCACCTTCTAAAAGATGGGTTGCAAAAGAGTGCCTAAAAATATGGGGATAAACAGGTTTTTGTAACTCAGCTTCCATGGCAGCTTTTTGTACGATATTCCAGATGCTCATTCTAGTTAAAGCACCACCACGCTGATTTAAGAAAACTCGATTCTTGGCGTTTTCAGCTTTACTTGGTTTGAAAAATAACGGCCTTACAAATTCTAAATAATGTGAGATCGCATCTTGGGCAATTTCGCCCACAGGAACTAATCGCTCTTTGTTTCCTTTCCCAATCACTCGGATGAAACCAATTTCGAAAAACATTCGGTCTACTTCTAATCCCGTTAATTCACTCACCCTCATTCCCGTTCCGTACAGTGTTTCTAAGATAGCTTTATTTCTAATGCCAGCGGGAGTTTCAAGATCAGGGGTACTTAATAGAGCTTCAATTTCATCGGGATTGAGAACTTCAGGTAGCTTTTTCGCTTTTTTGGGAAGTTCAATAAGCTCGGCTGGATTGGCTTGGGCTAATCCTTCTGCAGTCGCAAATTCATGAAATCCTCGTATGCTCGATATATTCCGAGCAATAGAACTAGAGGAGAGTAACTCATGGTCGATGAGATAATCTAAGAACTGTTCGATATGGTTTAGTGCAACACCCGATAAATCGGAGATCTTATGCTCGGCCAATAAGTAGTTTAAGTACCGTTCTATATCATTTCTGTAAGAAACAATGGAGTTTTTGGAGAGTCCTTTTTCGAGCTTAATAAACTGAATGTATAAGTCTATTTGTGGCTTAAAAGGATTCATTAATCAACTTTCTTGTCGTCAGGCTGCTCGATATTAACCTCTTTAATTTCCTTGGGGGCTTCAGCAGATATTTCGGGTACTTTGTGGGTATCCTTTTTGCCTTCCGGATATTCAATCCGACTGTGATACACCCCAACAAGAATATTTAAAAAAGCTTCTTTAACGATGTGTAAATCTCTAAACGTAAGTGGACAATGGCTGAGTTGTCCCTCAGAAACACGATCGTCTACCATTCGGTTTACAAGGTTCTCTAACTTAGTATAATTGGGATTCTTCATAGCTCTAGAAGCTGCTTCGATTCCATCAGCCAATAAAAGAATTCCTGTTTCTTTGGTAGATGGGAGCGGGCCGTCATATCGAAATTGATCTTCGCTAAGAGTGTCTTTCACCGCCAAATCTTCTTTCGCTTTTTCGTAAAAGTAGCGGATGACGGAAGTTCCATGATGCGTTCTAATGAAATCAGTAATGGAATCAGGAAGCCCATATTCTTCGGCCATTTTAACGCCTTCACTAACATGAGCTTTAATAACCATAGCGCTCATTTGAGGCTTTAGCTTGTCGTGTTCGTTCACTCCACCGCCTTGGTTTTCAACAAAATAAGCCGGTTTTACAGTTTTACCGATATCATGATAAAGAGCGCCTACACGACATAAAAGTGGATTTGCTCGTATAGATGAAGCCGCTGCTTCAGCAAGATTGGCTACTTGTAAGCTGTGATGGAAAGTACCAGGAGCTTTATTCATCAACTCTTTAAGTAAAGGTCGGTTTGTATCGCTCATTTCTAATAAGGTGAAATCTGTTGTAACACCAAATAATTTTTCAAATAATAGAATGATTGGATAGGTGAAAAGAATGAAAACAGCGTTAATGGCGATGAAAAGAATCTGATTTAAATATATTTCCCAACCACTTAATTTAGCTAGTGCAAAACCGCCAGTTACAATAATGTAGGTTAAGAATACTACGCCAGGTGTGGTAAAGAAAAATTGAGATCTATCTTTGATATCGCGTACGGAAAATACGCCCATGCTACACGCACAAATAGTGGCGATAGTAAATTCGAAGTCGTTTCCATTTACTAGTCCAATAAGAGATGCCAAAGTTACTGCTGCAATTATACCCACTCTAGAGTCGAAAATAATGGTAAGAATAATGGGGGCAATGGCGATAGGTATTACATAAGGTGACGCAATATCGAGTTTGAAAATTACTGCGCTACAAATGCTAACCAAACCAAGAGTAAGAAACACCAAAAAGAAAAGCCCGTTGTGGGTACTTATATTTCGGCGATAGAGATAGATATAGATAAAGAAGACTAAGGAAATAGCAATAATGGCGATTACACCACCAGAAAATCGTAACCAACGTTCTGCTAATGACGCATTTTCGGAGCGAGTTTGAGCTAAACTAGTAAGGATGTTTGCGCGATCTTGAGTTACCAAATCACCTTTTCTAATAATCACCTGGCCTTGTGCTATCGCGCCTTTTGTTTCAGAAATGGTTGCTATTGCTTCAGCGATACGGGTATCGGAATCTGCTTGGTTGAATAAGTAATTAGGGAGAATTGCTTTGTTGTAAAGCTCAATCGCAAGTTGGGCCTCACGTTCGTTAAACTGTTTCGTCATTACAAATTGAGCGTATTCATTAGCTTCTTTACGGTCACGTACCCGAGCAATATTGATAGTCTGCTCAGTGCTATTTACCGAATTGCGGATGGTAATTTCGCTTTGTGTTAGTCCCGCTTTGCTCATATTGATGATTCCCTCATTCAAGAGTTGATCAATAAGACTTTCAAGCTCTTTTTTTATTGAAGCGCCTATAAAACGATTAGATGGGAAATTGTTTGACTGTACTTGGTAGTAACTATTAAAAAGAACATTCCAAGAAGGTTCTGTTAGGCCGACTTCGGTAGTACTAAATTCTTGCACAAATCTGATGCTATCTGAAAAAGTAGTTTGAGAGCTACTTTCTTTACTGACTTGCCAATTGGCGTAACTTTCTATAACAGGTTGAATTTCACGATACAGAGAGTCGATCTTTGTTTGGATGGCAATAGGTGCGCTACTGTCAACACGGTAGATAGGGGCGATGTTCTTTTGAAGAACCTCTTTTTCAGCGGTAATTTCTTCGGGCGTTTTGTTTACTGCAAATGTGAACGGAGCAGTTAGGTCGTCAATTCGCCAAGGTTGCCCAACGGTGTAATTAAACCCAGAATTGATGGTGGCATGCGGCAAAGAAAGTACCGATATGGCTATAAAAACCACAAATATGAAAACGCGTATAAAAGGATTTCGCTTTAAGGAATAAGCCTCTTGCTCCTTTTTCATTTTCTCCCCAATTAATGGGGCTAATTCTTTATTTTTTGGAGCTAGTCCAAACTTTTCGAGTAAACTCATAAATAAATATCTTATTTCGCAAAGAAGTATACCAAGCGTTTCGCAATTTACAAATCAATTAATCAATTAAGTACAACAATTCACGGTTTTATACTCAGTAATAGAACTTCATTTAACCTATCTTCCAATAATATAAATCACACTCAATAGATGTCGTTTAAAACCAAAAAGAGCTTAGGCCAACACTTCTTAACCGATAGCAATGTGCTTTTCAATATTGTGGAAGCAATTCGCGCCGATAGAACAGATCGTATCATCGAAATTGGCCCAGGTACAGGTGCGCTTACAAAATGGCTTGTTGAAAAATATGACGACGTTCACGCGATAGAAGTTGATCCGAGAGCGGTTACTGTTTTAGAGAATAGCTTAAAAGGGTTAACCATTCACCAAAAAGATGTGTTAAAGGTAGATTGGACCGAACTTGTTGCACCTGAAGGCAAGACCTACGTGATTGGAAACCTTCCATATTATATTACTAGCCCAATTCTATTTAGCTTATTGGAATCAAGACACCTTTTTGAAGATGCAATTTTGATGATGCAGAAGGAAGTGGCAGAGAGATTGGTAGCGATGCCTTCTAATAAACAATACGGTATTTTGAGCGTTCAAACTCAGCTTATGAGTACGCCAGAGCTTCTTTTTAATGTTTCTCCAAATTCTTTTAATCCTCCGCCAAAAGTGATGAGTTCTGTAATCAGGCTCACTTTTGATAAGCCCAAAATGGCTTGTTCTGATAAAGCTTTGAAAGCGGTAGTGCGGACTGCATTCAATCAGCGCCGCAAGAAACTGAGCAATTCCTTAAAGCCTGTGATGGGCGACTTTATACCAGAAGGATATAACTTGGACGAACGTGCTGAGAACTGGGCACCTGAAGTATATGCAAACTTGGCAGAGTTACTTGAAGCATCTGACAAGTTTGCTTAAAAGATTTCTATTCTGACTTACAATTCTTCAGAATTATCTGACTTAATATTGCGAAAACCCTGCAATGTGATTTGGTACGGTAGTTGCTTTACCTGAAGCAGATTAAAAAAATGGGTTCATTCCCGATTACTAACGTAAACATAAAACAAAATAGGAGTCATACACATGGCTAGCATTAAACCTTTAGGCGACCGCGTGCTCGTTAAAGCGGACGTAGCTGAGGAAGTAACCAGCTCTGGTCTGTACATCCCTGATACAGCTAAAGAAAAACCGCAACAAGGTACGGTTGTGGCGGTAGGTCCTGGAAAAGTAGAAAACGGAACCAAAATTGAAATGTCGGTTAAAGAAGGTGATAAAGTTCTTTACGGCAAATACGCAGGTACTGAAGTAACTTTGGAAAGTGAAGAATACCTAATTATGCGTGAATCTGACATCGTAGGCGTTTTGGCCTAAGTTCAGATTGAACAAAAGAACAGTCAATTAAATAATTTTAAAACAGAAGATAAACTATGTCTAAGTTAATACACTACGATATGGAAGCTCGTGACGCCCTTAAACGCGGTGTTGATAAGCTTGCCGACGCAGTAAAAGTAACCCTAGGGCCACGTGGCCGTAATGTTGTAATCGAAAAATCATTTGGTGGACCAAATGTAACCAAAGACGGTGTTACCGTTGCCAAAGAAATTGAGCTCGCTGACAAAGTTGAGAACATGGGTGCTCAAATGGTAAAAGAAGTTGCTTCAAGAACTAGCGATAACGCTGGTGATGGTACAACTACTGCAACCGTTCTTGCACAAGCAATTGTAAGTGCAGGCTTAAAGAATGTTACTGCCGGCGCTAACCCAATGGATTTGAAAAGAGGCATCGACAAAGCGGTTGAAGCTATTGTTGAAGCTCTTAGAAAGCTAAGCAAGGATATCGACGGACGCGATGAGATTGCTCAAGTTGGTACTATTTCTGCTAACAACGATGAGTTTATTGGTAACCTGATTGCTGACGCTATGGAAAAAGTTGGTAAAGATGGTGTTATCACTGTTGAAGAAGCTAAAGGAACTGAAACTTTCCTAGAAACGGTAGAAGGCATGCAGTTCGACCGCGGTTACCTTTCTCCATACTTTGTAACTGATTCAGAGAAAATGACAACTGAATTAGAAGATCCATACATCTTAATCTTCGACAAGAAGGTTTCTAGTATGAAAGATCTACTTCCAGTATTGGAAAAAGTTGTACAAACAGGAAAACCACTTTTAATTATTGCTGAAGATGTTGAAGGCGAAGCGCTTGCTACTTTAGTAGTAAACAAACTTCGTGGCTCTCTTAAAATTGCAGCTGTAAAAGCTCCAGGTTTTGGCGATCGTCGTAAGGCAATGCTAGAAGACCTCGCAATTTTAACAGGTGGTACTGTTATTTCTGAAGAACGTGGTTATACATTAGAAAAAGCTGAATTAGCACATTTAGGCCGCGCAGTTCGTATCTCTATCGACAAAGACAATACTATTATTGTTGATGGTGCTGGTAAAGAAGACGATATCAAAGCTCGTGTTAACCAAATCAGATCTCAGATTGAAAGCACTACTTCTGACTACGACCGTGAGAAGTTACAAGAGCGCTTAGCTAAATTAAGCGGTGGCGTTGCAGTACTTTACATTGGTGCAGCATCTGAAATCGAAATGAAAGAGAAAAAAGCTCGCGTTGAAGATGCATTACATGCAACACGTGCTGCTGTTGAAGAAGGTATTGTACCTGGTGGTGGCGTTGCTCTACTAAGAACTGTATCAGCTCTAGATAACTTAGAAGCTGCAAATGCAGACGAAAAAGTTGGTTTTGATATCATCCGTAAAGCTGTTGAAGCTCCATTACGTACTATCGCAAACAACGCTGGTGTTGAAGGTGCAATCGTAATTCAAAGAGTACTTGACGGAAAAGGTGCTTTTGGTTACAACGCACGTACTGAAGTGTACGAAGACTTAATTAAGGCGGGTGTAATTGACCCAACTAAAGTAACTAGAAACGCACTTCAAAACGCAGCATCTGTAGCTGGTTTATTATTGACTACCGAAGCGGTAATCTCTGAAAAACCAGAAGATGACAAAGGCGGCCCAGGAATGCCAGACATGAGCGGCATGGGTGGAATGGGAGGCATGGGCGGAATGATGTAATATCACTCCCTCATAAATCTTATTAAGATTATAGCCCCAAGTATTAAGTTGCTTGGGGCTTTTTTGTTACCCTCATAAAAATTACCTTATTAAATGATAAGGGGTTTGATTGGTTTTATACTTTTAATAGGGGCTTGTTCAGTTTCAGTTTTCTCTCAGGAAATGATACCTGGTTTTTCACATCGCCAATGGACCATTGATGACGGCCTTCCAATCAATGAAGTATTTGATGTCAAGAGTACAAACGATGGATATATCTGGTTAAGTACTTTTGATGGACTCGTTCGATTTGATGGAAATAGGTTTGTTACTTTTAGTAAGAGTAATACAAGTGGATTAGCATCAAATCGTGCGATGGGAATAGTTGACCCTGTTACCAACGACGTATGGTTTTTAATTGAAGCCGTAAATCAACGCGATATTTTAGGCTTTTACGACACTAAACGGTTCACTTCTTTTCAATTTGAAATTAACCCCGAATGGTCGCTGATTTCTCCTAATTATTTTGAAGAGGAGGAAGTACGAATAGTAAATAATTTCAAAATCTATTCTTTTGACGGAACTAGTTTTATTCCATACCAGCTACCTACTTCGTTAGATCCTAATCTCAAAATTTACGGTATCGAGTCAAGTGCCACCGGAGGAATGTGGATTTCCACAGAAGAGGGAGTAAAAAAAATCGATGGCGAAAAAGTTCAGTCATACACTACAAAAGATGGTTTACTTAGTGAAACCCGAAACAGGGTATTTGAGGATTCAAAAGGTAGACTGTGGGCAAACACAGATAAGGGAATTAATTTTATCGAAAATGGAAAAATTTACAGTGTTGAGATACCAGAGAACAACCTGAATCTTGGGTTTATTACAACAGATATTTTTGAGGATTTATCAAAGCCAGGTAGAATCACGTTCAAGATAAGTCACGAACTCTTTATGGTATATTTTGAAGGACAAACACAATTAATACCAGCAACTATCCCCAGTATTGGAAATGAACTGCCGCCAGTTCAGCTAGTTGGAGGCGATGACTTAAAAGCACCCACCACTTGGTTACAAATAGGGAATAACTTATTTAATAATGGGAAACTTGTTTATCAGAGTAAGAATCGAATTCATAGAATTTTAGATGATAAAAAAGGAGGAGTCTGGATTGCTTCGCCAGATGGATTACATCACTACAAAAAAAACCTTTTTAGTTCTTTTAGTCTTACAGATGCTGGTCTTACTAATATCTATCCTCTCTATCAGAATGCCACGGGGACTATTTGGGCTAGCGACCTAAATGGAGCCATGTTTAAGTATAGGGATGGAAATTGGCAAAAATTTCAAGCGCTTTTAGAAACTAGAGTGTTTTCAATTTTTGAAGATTCAAAAGAAAGGCTTTGGCTTGGAGATCGATTTAGTTTGTGGGTCAAAGATTCTTCAGGAAATGAACAAGATTTTGTTCGACCAGCTTCTTCGAAGGGAGCAGTCATCAAAGCAATTTATGAAGACAAAAACACAAAGGAACTCTGGTTTGGGGGAAGAACGGGTGTTGTTAAGCTTGATTCAAATAATGAGTGGAAGGAGTTTAATTCAACAGTTACTGGAGAGTCTGTTGTTGAAGTACGAACGCTCAACAAAAGTGCGAGCGGAAAGTTGTGGATTGGAAACAATGGAACAGGTTTGTTTTATATGGAGGATGGAGCCATTCATACATTTGAAGCAAATGATAAACTATCGGATAACGTAATTCGCTCTTTCTATGAAGATGAGGACGGTATTATTTGGGTAGGAATGGAGAACGGAGGGCTGAACAGGATTGAAATATTAAACTCAGATCATAGTCAGATTGAAGTAATGGTATTTAACCGATCAAATGGTCTCTATGATGATGTAGTTCATGTTATTCTTGAAGATGATTATCAGCGGTTATGGATGAGTGGGAATCGAGGAATATTCTGGGTTTATAGAGAGAATTTGAATGCGTATGCAAAAGGGGATATTCCCAGAATTCAATCAACCTATTATCTGGAAGAAGACGGTTTACCTGGAAATGAGGCCAACGGCGGAATGCAAAGTACGGGCTTCAAAAACTCTGATGGTACACTGTGGTTTTCGATGGTGGGAGGGATTGCAGTAGTAAATCCTAATGAAGTTCCTGACGTTTACAACAGTACTCCAACCATTATTGAAAGCTTAAGTATTAATGACAGCTCAATCAATAACCTTGATGAAGAGTTAACTTTAGAGAAATCCCAAAGGGATATTCAGATCGCATATACGGGATTCAACTACCAGGTTAATCCAAAAAACATTCAATTCCGTTATAAACTGCAAGGAAAAAACAGCGCTAACTGGATTGTAGCTGGAAATAGAAGGGAAGCTTTTTTTACGAATTTAAGTGCTGGGGAATATACTTTTACTGTACAAGCCAGTGTTGATGGCACCAGATGGGAGGCTAGCGACAGCTCACTCAGTTTTAAAGTGCTTCCCTATTTCCATGAAACAGGTTGGTTCATTCTTTTACTTGCTATTGGAGCAGCCGGCTTTGTCTATTCAGGATTCAAATTCAGAACCAAACAGTTCACAAAGCGACAACAAGAATTGACGAGCTTGGTGAACGAGCGGACGAATGACCTGACGCTTGAAAAGATTGAAGTAGAACGGCAGAAAGAAGTGATCGAAAAACTCAGTCACTCCAAAGATCGGTTTTTTGCAAACATCTCCCATGAATTAAGAACTCCATTAACACTAGTACTTGGTCCGTTAAAAAAACTACAAGACTCTGAAGTGTTCAAGGACGAGAAATTAGAGCGATTGCTTTCCATAGCAAGTAAAAATGGAATGAGGCTTCAGGAACTCGTTGAACAGGTATTAGATGTTACCCGACTTGATTCTGGAAGAATTAAAACCAGCTTCGAAACGCTAGATGTTCTGGAATATCTGAACCTGATTACAGAATCGTTTCAAAGCCAGACGGATAAAAAGGGGATAAACTTATTTAATGAGTTGCCAGCAGGTAAAGTATTGATTTCCGCTGATCGCGATAAACTTCAAAAGATTATTATAAACCTTATTTCCAATGCATTAAAGTTCACTCCAAAAGGTGGAAGTATTAAAGTGGCGTTGGTAGAAACAGCAACTGAAATTGAGTTATCAGTTAAAGATACCGGAATAGGAATAGAACCTGAACGACTTTCATTAATCTTTGATCGCTTTCATTCCAATGATCGTTCCGATTTAACTTCTGGGGATGGGCTAGGAATTGGACTTCACCTAACCAAAGAACTCATTGACCTTCATCATGGAACAATACAGGTTGAAAGTGAACTCAAAATGGGAACTACATTCACCGTAATGTTGCCTAAAAATCAGGGAGTGCAAGTTCTAGGCGAAGCAAAGATAGAAGAATCTGAACATAAGGAAATCAATCTTTCTTCATCAGAAATGATTAGTAAACCGACGGTTGATTCGCATGTAGTTCCAGTAATAAAAATACTACTTTTAGAGGATAACGAAGATATGCGTATGTATATCTCCGATATCCTTTCATCAGAGGAAGTGCAAGTTATAGAGGCTGGAAATGGAGTTGAAGGACAAAAAAGATTAATGGAAGGCACTCCCGATTTGATTATTTCGGATGTAATGATGCCCGATATGGACGGTTTTGAATTTGCAAGGTTTGTACGTTCCAAACCAGAATATCGTCTTACTCCATTGGTGATGCTTACGGCTCTTTCTGGGATGGATGATAGAATACAAGCTTTTGATATTGGAGTGAGCGATTACCTTAACAAACCCTTCAACGAAAAAGAACTGAAAGCACGCATCACAAACTTATTGGCTTTAAAAGCAGAAAGGGAAGAAGCTCAAAATTATATAGGAGAGGAAGATGAAATTCAGGTGCAGAAAGAGGCTCAAAATTATTTCGTTTTAAAGCTTAAAGCCTACATTAAAGAAAGAATTTCCGAATCAGAGATAACTTCTGATGAACTTTGTGCAGCCGTTAATATGAGTCGCCGTCAGTTGTTCAGAAAAATTAAAACGGAGACAGGCTTCACTCCGGCTGGCTTTGTAAGGGAGATTAAACTTCTAGAAGCCAGAGCGCTTATTGAGACCCGAACTATGGAAACCGTTTCAGAAATATCCTTCGCTGTTGGATTTGCTACTCCAGCTCATTTCACTAAAATCTACGAAGAACGATTCGGAGTTCATCCCAAAGAATTGATCAGGTAGATAGAGCGGATTGTAGATGTTAGATAATTCGCTGACAGTTTTAGTAAACAAAACAACGCTCACTGTCATCCAGATCCCGAAGCCTCGGGAGAAGGATCTTCAAAACCCAATAACTAAGAAGGAAGCTAATACCTAAACCCACCAATTTTGAACCAGGATTTACAGGATTATCAAGATTTATCTGATTAAACTTGGACTTACCACCCTAGCGCAAGCCTCCCGTTTCCCTCTCATTCCGTAGCTCTGCTCCAAATACCAAAAACAGCATTTGATGATAAGTAACCCAATAATTCTTGTTGAGAGTTTTTGGTACTTTTGTAGGCACAAAAGTACAACCTTCAATGAGATGAGTATGATAACGAGCTCGGTAATAATGTGAGGTAAGGTTAGCTATTAAAAAGCAATGGCTTGATGAGCTTATTCACATTTTGGCACGCTGGTCAAAGTCTTTGGCACTCTGGTTTTGTGTTTAGATCGTACTTTCTGAGTAGATGATACAAGTTATTTAATCGAGCACTCAGAATTTTCAAAGATGAAACCAAAAGCCCATATCTGTGACTTCTGCCATTCAGAAGAAGGAAAACCAAGACCTATCGGAAACTACATCGTTGAACTTAAAGAAATTGATGTACTAGGAACCAATAAAAAAGCCTGTCAAAGTTGTTACCTCAACACAAAGCGAATATTAAAAGCACAAGCTCAAAGAAGTATGAGAGGGAGCTTTCTCAAAAAACTTAAAAAATTCAGCGTTAAGTTATTCAGTGCTTATGTTCTGTTGTTGCTGGTATTCTCTACTACAACTATTTCGTTATGGATTTGTTAGCAAGCTAAATTTGTCTCTACTTGGAAAAGTCTTTCATTGAGAGATGTGTTTTTTGACCCGAAAATTCGGGACAATAGATTGGGTATTTTCGAACTGAAAACGATAGTAATAGGGGGGTTAGGTTATTCAGCTTGCTACCTCGAACGTCCCTCTAATCATCCAAAGAACTGGTTGAATGATTATCTCTCACAATGGGTGGCTTACTGGAATTGATTAGTTGTTAATGAGGAATTAAGATCAGTATCTAGATCATCCTTTACATATTAAACCGCATATCTCACTATTCAAACACGACCTTCTATAAGTAACTCCTAATAAATCGAGTTCGTTTTTTGGACAAATTCTATCTAATGGGTTATTATCAAAGCATCGATTCAGAAATTCATCAGTATTTTGGGAACTCTTAAAAAAATGTTCGACATTAGTTGATTCCTTAAATGTATTTTTTTGGAGATGAAACCCACCATTCTAAAGAATCTTTTATTAATTAGTTCCCTTTTTTTTGTAGTTCAAACTGCATTGGCGCAGGATATTGACCTTCAGAACTATATAGTCACTCAGTTTGGTATGGAGGAGGGGCTGCCCCAGAGCTCGGTGAACGACATCATTCAAACAAAAGATGGATACATATGGCTAGCAACTTTTGGAGGATTGGTTCGCTTTGATGGAAATACCTTTACTACATATGACCGATCTAATACTTCATGTTTGGTATCCGATAGATTGCTAAAGATTTTTCCAGACAAAGATGGGGGTATATGGTTGTTCCCTGGTTTTGCAGACACAATTGTCTCTCGGTTTAAGAATGGGGTTTGCACAACCTACAAAATAGGTGCAGGAGTTTCTAATGTTGTTGATATGATTGAGGATGAACGTGGAACTATTTGGCTCACTGCTTTTTCTAAAGTTTATCGCTTTGATGGAAATGAGTTTTTAGAGGTTCCTATTAAAAAAGATGAAGTATCTATCCAAAGAGCAAAAAAGAGCAAAGAGGGTGTTTGGTTTGGGTATGAGAAAAAGATTCTTCATACACTCGAAGATTCAGTAGTTGAAGTTTATGATTCATTACCAGGTTTAACCTCGAACATAATTAGGATCTATGAACATCCCCTCAATAGTAGAATTTTATTAATTGGGACAAGCTATGACGGTATTCTTGAAGTCGACTTAAATCAGGATGATTTTAATTATAAAGCAGATAAACTGCCCTATAATTATTTCCTAAGTTTACAATTTGATAAGAAGTTTAATTCTTTTGCCATAACACCAGACGGCATAGCTGTTAAAAAAGAGTCAGGGTTTGTGCCATTTAATCCATTTGATAAGGAACAGGGGATTCGGCTGAAAGCAATATTACAAGATAATGAGGGAAATTATTGGATAGGAACTGGGGGGAATGGTCTGTTTCGATTTCGGAATAAGATAATTTCGATGATTGATAAGGATCAAGGATTGCAGAACGAGAAAATGCTTTCTATAACTCAGCTAAAAAATGGAACTAAGCTACTTTCAACCAATTGTAGTGGTATTTATGACTGGAAAGATGGGAAAGCTAGCTTGTCTACTATTCATAAATATTTGGATATTGGATGCTTTTGGTCTGTATTCCAAGATTCTAAAGGTAGGATTTGGGTGGGAGGAGGCGCACCCTACATGACAGAATCTCTTGATAAACCAGGGAAGCTGTTTGGAGAGAAAGATGGATATACTGGTTATTTTGTCTTTGCTATAACGGAAGACTCAAAAGGAAATATCTGGGTGGCTTCCTCCAATGGTATTTTTATTTATGATGGGAATTCATTTGTAAGAGAAATCACAGTAGATGATGGGCTTTTTTATAGTGATGCTAGAGTATTGTATGAAGATGAATCAGGAGTGATGTGGATTGGAACTAACGGCGGGTTAAATACAATTGATGGCGATGTTGTGTCGAAGATCGAATTGTTTGACAATGCAGAGCATGCTATTCCTAGACAGCCTGAAGTTAGAGCGATTTATAAAGATAAAGAAGGAGCATTTTGGATTGGAACATACGGTGATGGACTATTTAGAATTAAAGAAGGGAAGATTGTAAACATCACTACGAAGGATGGATTATTTGACAATGTTGTGTCACATATTATTGCGGATAAACAGGGGTATTTTTGGATGGGGAGCAACCGTGGCATCTCGCGAATAAACAGGCAGGAACTAAATGATTACATTGATGGGAAAATTGGAACAATACACTCCTATTCTTATGGTATTTCTGATGGAATGAATTCAGCAGAGACAAATGGAGGATTTCAACCAAGCTCGATAGTGGATTCACTAGGAAATATTTATCTCCCAACAGTTGCTGGGGTTGCAATTGTGTCTACGAAAACGGTGAGACAGAATGTAATACCCCCTCCTGTATATATTGAAAATTTGAGAGACAATGAAAAGAGTTTGCCTTTATCAGATGCGATTACTTTGGCATATGACAATCCTTTTCTTGAAATTAATTATACAGCCATTTGTTTTAGTGATCCTAAGAAAGTACAGTTTAAATATAGGATGGAAGGGCTAAACGATAACTGGATTGAAGTTGGTACCCGGAGAGAAGCTCTGTATTCAAAGATACCGCCTGGACAATACACCTTTCAGGTGATCGCTAGTAATAACGATGGGGTATGGAATATGGAAGGAGCTTCCCTTCAAATTATTGTAGTCCCACCATTTTGGCAAACCGTTTGGTTTTATGGAGTAATAGTCCTCTTCTTTCTTACCTCAGGTCCTTCAATCTATCTATATCGAATTAAGTTGCTCAAAAAAGAAAACGAAAAACAGAAACGTTTTGCTGAGCAACTAATTGACTCTCAAGAGCGAGAACGCCGGCGTATTGCATCCGAACTACATGATGGGCTAGGGCAACAAATACTAGTTATAAAGAATCGTGCAGAACTGGCTCAACTACAAGTAGATAACCCTACAGAAATTGCTGAACAACTTTCCGAAATCACGAAAAGTGCTGTTATTTCTATCTCGGATGTACGTACGATTTCCTATGGGTTGCGCCCTGTACATTTAGAGAAATTTGGACTAACTGAGGCAATTACTAACTTATTCGATCAGATTAAAAGCACCTCAACTATTGAATGGAGTTATCATATCGATCGCATAGATGAAACTATTGCAAAGGAAAAAGAGATTAATTTCTACAGAGTACTTCAGGAAGCCTCGAAGAATATTCTCAAACATTCCTCGGCCAGCCAAGCTTCTGTAATGGTAAAATTATTTGAAACAGAAATCAGAGTTAGCTTGTGGGATGATGGTAAGGGTTTTGCAATGAAAAAAATGGAAGGATTGGGAGGCTTAGGCTTTCTTGGGATGAAGGAACGTGTAGAGAATTTAGGTGGCTCATTGGTTGTACAGTCTAGTTTAGGTGAGGGAACAGTTGTAAAATTTGTAATACCAATTAATAAGAATGGATAAACAAAAAAGCCTTTTAATAGCAGATGATCATGCCCTTATTCGTAATGGGTTGCGGCAAGTAATTGAATCACAGAACCTATTTGATGTCATAGAGGCCAAAAACGGGGAAGAAGCGTTAACGCTTATCCGGGAAAAGAAACCAGATATTGCTATTCTTGATATAGAAATGCCTTTAGTTTCAGGATTTGAAGTCGCCAAGCAGGTTCAAAAAGAATCACTTACAATTGATTTAGTCTTTCTTACCATGTTTAATGATGAAACAATCTTTAATAAAGCCATGGATATTGGTGTAAAAGGATATGTTTTAAAGGAGAATACGGTCACGGAAATAATGCAGTGTATACAATCTGTGTTAGCAGGAAAGCACTACTTGAGTCCCGCTATTTCAGATTTTTTAATTAATCGTAATAAAAGATTAATTTCTACCCCTACCGATAAGAATGGAATAAATTTCCTAACTCCAACAGAAAAGAATATTCTTAAACAGCTTGCTTTGATGAAAACCAATCAGGAGTTGGCTGAAGAATTTAGCGTTAGCATTAAAACCATTCAAAACCATCGCAATAACATTTGCAACAAACTTGGGCTACACGGCGCCCACGCTCTTCTCAAATTTGCCGTTGAACACTCAGTACAGTTTTAAATACCTGATTACAGTTTAAGTACATGCGTTATAGGTACAACTACCTATACGATTGGGTAGTTGTACCTATTGGAATCCTCTGGTACAAGATTGATTTTCATGTTGGCTTGGGGGGTACAAACCCATCTAGAATTAAATCCTAAAATCAATTAATGAAAATAATGATTGTGGACGACCATGCAGACATGAGGCGGGTCTTGAGGAGTATTGTTTCATTTTCAACCGTTGAAACATCCGAAATAATCGAATGCGACAGCGGTGAGGAAGCAGTAGGCAAATACATACTGCAACAGCCCGACTGTGTATTGATGGATGTTGAGTTGAAAGGTATGAACGGCTTTGAAACAACCGAAAAAATATACACTCAAGATTCAAATGCGAATGTGGTAATTGTAACAAGTTATGACACTACCGCATTTAGATCTAGAGCTGAAAAACTCCACGTTAAAGGATTTATATCAAAAGATAAGCTTTCCGACATCAAGCAAATTTTACAAAACATCACCTATAACAGGGGTACATAATGAAACAATTTTTACTAGCCATTACGATTTTTGTGTTTCTAACCGGGGTAGCAATGGCCCAAACAGTGACATCAATCAGTCCATCTTTGAACTCAGATGATGTGGCTGTCACTTCAAATATTACCATTAACTTTAGTGAAGGGATGGACAATGCCACCATAACTTCATCAACGGTGATTATTAGCGGCTCAATGAGAGGGCTTTATAGCGGCTCTTTTTCTTATGGTGCAACTTCCGCAACCTTTGATCCTGATGATTCATTTTTTCCAGGTGAATTTATAACTGTGGTAGTGACAGAAGATGTTAAAGATGCTGGTGGTGATGCGATAACTGCACCGTACAGAACTACATTCACAACTGCAACTTCGGGTGATGGTGAGTTTAGTGTAGGGGATGAGTACACCGCAGATGGATCAAATTTCACAGATTGGTCAATCACTGCTGATATCAATGAGGATGGGTACATTGATATTATTACTTTGGTTCCGTCTCAGAACAAGATGTCGATTTTCACAAATGATGGTGATGGTACTTTCAGCGGACCGACCAACTATACCACTGCAAATTCTTTCCAAGTTGAAGCAAAAGACGTAGATCAGGATGGCTCTCTTGATTTGGTAACTTCAAATAATAATGCCTTCATGATGTCGGTGTTTATTAATAACGGCAGTGGTTCTGGGACATTTGCTTCAAAAGTTGATTATGCAAATGGCTCGAGTTGGAATGGAAAGGCACTTACTACTGGTGATATTGACAACGATGGAGATGAGGATGTACTAGTTGATATTATTATTGGCGGTGCAGTAGATAGTGTTCAGATTTTCTTAAATGATGGGGATGGTACGTTCACCGTAGCCGATGGGATATCCACAACCGATGGGTTTGAACAAATAAAGTTATGGGATATTGACGGTGATGAAGATCTCGATTTTGTTGGCGTAAGTCCTGGATTGGGCCAATTAGTGACCTATAGGAATGATGGTTCTGGATCCTTTTCATTACATACAACCAGTGCTATAACATCATCATCCTACCAATTTATTTTAGCAAACTTCAAATCATCTTCTGCTGATATTGAAGCAATTACTGTTGACCAGAGTGACGATGTGGTTCGATATTTAGGGGATGGCATTCCTTGGGCATTTGGCGCTTCACCAGCTACAATTAATGTTGGTGACACACCTGTGGGAATTGCTTCAGGTGACCTTGATGGCGATGGACATATAGATGTTGTGGTTTCAAATGCAATAGATATGAATTTATCCATATTAATGAATGATGGAACTCCTTCATTTACAGAAAGTAATTATTCAACTGGCTCAACTTATGCGAATTTCATTTCTTTGGCTGATGTTGATAATGATGGTGATCTTGATATTGTGATGGGGAATCAAGATGGAACGATTAAAGTTGCATTCAATTTTTCTGGTCCTGCAGTGACTTCTATTACACCAGCAAACGGATTAACTGAAATAGCCTCAAATGATAGTATAATTGTTGTTTTTAATGAAGCAATGAAAGCTTCAACACTTAATTCAACAAATGTTACGGTTGTTGGAACTACTGCAGGAACAATTACTGCTTCCTATTCTTATGATTCTAATGATAGTACGCTAACTATCACTCCCAACTCAGATTTTATACTTGGCGACGAGATTACTGTTACTGTAACCACAAATGTAACAAGCGATGCAGGTGTTGCAATCACTTCAAGCGCCACATCAACTTTTGATATTGAAGGTGTGAATGTACAATCTACGGCTCCTTCCGCAAATGCTACGGGTGTTTCAGTGAGCAGTAACATAGATATTACTTTTAATGATACGATGGATAATACCACGTTAACGACCAGCAATATATTAGTGTTTGGCTCCTTAAGTGGATCAATCCCAGGTTCAATTTCAATAAACAGCAACACAGTTACATTCAATCCAACTGATGATTTTATTCCGGGTGAAGAAGTTTCAATAGTTGCTACAAGTGGTATCGAAAACAGCAGTGATGTTGCTATGGATGGCCCGAATGTAATCCGGTTTAAAGTTCAAGGGTCCGTTGGATATATCACTCATGATGATACAGTTAAGTCGGTTGGGCAAGATCCAAGTGACATTGTGATTATGGATGTTGATGTTGATGGGTACCTCGATCTCGTAATCACCAATGGTACCGATAATACGGTAAGTATTATGCTTAATGATGGTAGCGGTGGATATTCATCGGCAACTACACTTGCCACTGGCTCATATCCATCAAGTATTGTTGCGGGTGATTTTGATAACCAAAACGGTATGGATTTCGTGGTGACTAATTACTCCGATAATGATATTAGAGTATTTACCAATAACGGAAGTGGTACTTTTAGTACCGCCGATTACGCAGCTGGCTCAGGTGCAGTAGATGCCGTTGTTGCCGATTTCGACGGAGATGGTTACCTCGATATTGCTGTACACAACAGGAGTGCAGGTAACGAACAGATCTTTTTAAATGATGGTGACGGAACCTTTACATCTGCAGGAACAATATCAACAACAAGCAATATGAACCGCATTTTTGCGGCCGATTTAGATAATGATGACGATATAGATATTATATCAGGTGGTGCCGGTTATGGATTATATACATCATTAAATAATGGCGATGCAACTTTTGCTGCTGCTATCTCTACTTCTATTCCTTCCTACGATGTCGAATTTGTAGATTTGAATGGTAACAATTATTTGGATTTGGTTGTTTCTGATTACAACTCCAATGAAGTTTCAGTTCACCTGAATGATGGTGATGGTACTTTTGGTGTAGCCACCAATTACACGGTTTCGAAGGCGCATGAATTGTCAATAGTTGATGTAAATGATGATGGCGATATGGATATTGTTGCCCTTAACTTTTCTGAAAAGAGCGGTCAGGTACTGGTAAATGGTGGTAGTGGTACATTTACAATAGGTCAAACCTTTGATGTAGGAGCAACTCCGGACAGAATGGAATTCGCTGATCTTAATGAGGATGGGCAGATGGATTTTGTTTCTGTGGCAAGAACAGAAGATGCCATTTCCATTAATTATGGTACAGAATATGTTGAGGTGAGCTCATTCACTCCAACTGAGAATACAATAGATGTATCATCTACCGCAAATATTACTGCAACTTTTAACGATGATATGGATTCAGGTACGTTAACTGATTCTACTGTTTTAATATCTGGTTCTAATTCAGGATTGATTTCAGGTGTCTTCACATACGATGGACCCTCAAAAACAATGACTTTTAATCCGGATAACGCATTTAAAGCTGGTGAAAAAATTAATGTAATCTTTAGTACAGGAATTAAAAACTCGAATGGGAGTGCTCTGACAATACCCACACAATTTACATTCACAGCAGAAGCCTCTGGCGTCGGGTATTTTTCTTACGCAGTTGAGAGTAGTGTATTCCCTAATAGTGTGAGTTCACTTTTTGGTGCCGATTTAGATGGTGATGGTGACCAGGATATGGTAGGTCTTTACAATCTATATATGTCGGTTCGAATTAATGACGGATCAGGAACTTATGGCTTTGGAACAGCAACTGATTACTTCATGAGTGGAGGTGGAGCTTCTATACTACCAGCGGATCTCGACAATGACGGTGATGTTGATATGCTTGCTATGAGAGGTAACTCCAAGTATTTGGTATTCATGGAGAATGACGGATCGGGCACGTTTAGTCGTAAAGACAGTATATCTACGAATCAGGTGGTATCTGGTGGCCGATGGACCACGGGCGACTTTAACAATGACGGCAATATAGATGTTGCCATCATAGACCAAGGAGTTTCTAACTATGCATTATACATTTATACCAATGACGGGGATATGAATTTCAGCTCGTATTATCAGAGTGATGATTTTGATGATAGTGCAAGTCTAACCTCAGCAGACTTAGATAATGACGGTGATTTAGATTTTATACTAAGTGAGCGTTATGAGTATTATTCTGTAATACTTAGCAATGGTGATGGTACATATGGATCTGAAACAACATATGCCGCACCTAATGGTTCATATACTCGTGCAACGGTCGGAGATTTTGATGGTGACGGTTATATGGATATAGCAATTGCAAATCAATATTCAGAAGATGGTAACAGCTTTTCAATACGTTTGAATGATGGCGATGGCACATTTGGTGATAAAACAGATCACGCAACAACAAATGATAATTATTGGGCATCAACCGGAGATATGGATGGCGATGGTGATCTGGATATTATTATAGGAAAAAGTAATAGCTTGTCCATCGCTTTCAATGATGGAAGTGGGGGGATCGACGAAGTTGTAGATTATTCTATTACTGGTTCCAATATAGGAACAGCCATTTTTGACTATGATGGTGACGGAGATTTGGATATTGTGAATCCGGCATATCCCAACCTATCTTATTTAACCAACGAAGCACCAACTACACCTTCAAGCGAAGTTACAAGTTTAACTTTCAGCAATAATTATGGTGAGCAAATTACAACCAATTGGAGTAATGGTGATGGAACTGGAAGGTTAGTACTTGCTAAACAAGGTAGTGCCGTAGATGCAACTCCTACCGATGATACATTCTATACAGCTGATGATTTCGGAATAGGAACACAACTGGGAACCGGGAATTATGTAGTGTATGCGGGATCTTCAAATTCAGCAGATATTGCGGGGTTGACGGTAAATACGACTTACCATTTTGCTGTATTCGAATACAACAAAGGCGGTACTGAAATCAAATATCTCACTTCTAGTCCTGCTACTGGTAATGTAACAACAGCAGAAGAGCCAACTACATCCGCGACATCGGTTGCATTCTCTGTGGTTAAAGATACTCGTATGACAATTAGCTGGACTAATGGTGATGGCCAAAATCGTATTGTTTTAGTTAAAGAAGCTGGAGCAGTAGATGGAACCCCTTCAGATAATACATCTTATAGCGAGAGTACAGAATTCGGTGAAGGTGCAGAAATCGGGTCTGGTAACTATGTGGTATATAATGGAAATGGAAGTTCAGTAACTGTAACTGGTTTAACTGCTGAAACAACTTATCATGTATCAGTGTTTGAGTTCAACGGAACTGACGGAATGGGAAGATTTAAAACCACTTTCCCAGCAATAGGAAATTCTACTACTATGCCAACTCCAGCTATCTGGAGTAAAAATGATAGTACTCTGGTATTTACAAAAGCAAATTTTGGGGATCATAACCAAGCCGCTAATCAAGATCGGATTACTGAAAATATTTGGCTTACAAGAGCGGGAAGTGGCTACTTATTTAACTATGCAGACGAGCTGGAAGATGGTGATAATTCCCCTGCTGGTACTCAATGGGCATTAGGAACCACTGACAGCCTTTCTACTTTAACTTTCCAAAGTTTTAGTGATCTATGGAGTGGTAATGCTAGTAATATTCCAGGAAATGATATGGTAGCTTACTTAGAAGCTGATAATGTATATCTAGATATTAACTTTTCGTCATGGACAAGTGGGTCATCTAATGGCGGTGGTTTTTCTTATACACGGGCTAAAGGGCCTGAACCAACTCCAATTATACAATCTTTTCAGGATTCAGCTGGATTTGCATATAAGTTCGATGGTGGAGATACCGAATATTATATGGAAGCATATCTTAGCGATTATGCTATGGGAAACCAATTTAGTGTTGAAATGTGGGTAAAACCAGATTCTGTAGGGATTGACCAAGTATTTTTAGAACTATACTCTGAATTATATGTAGGTATAAATAGCTCCAATAAATTCTATGCAACTCATAGTGAACCAAATGCGGGTAGCGGTGGGGGCGAAGAATATGTGATTTCAAATAATATCAAAAGTGAAAATCAAAATGGACGGTCACTTGTAGCTTCTAAAGCTGAACTTGCTGACAATACCAGTAATATCGCTACAAAAGATGAGTGGTATCATGTAGCATTAACTGGAGAATCCGGTGGTTTGTTAACACTTTATGTGAATGGTGTTGCAGTGGATACCACATCTGTGAGTGATGTTACAATTGACGAACAATATTGGTATATCGGTAGTGATTATGACGAGGATAAATATTTCTATGGGACAGTTGATGAACTTAGAATATGGAAATCGGTTAGGACAGCTTCTCAGATAAGATCATTTATGCATACACCATATACGGGTGCAGTAGGGCGTTTAGTAGCATACTGGCAGTTTAATGAGGGTACCGGAGGCTCTTCTTTTGATGGTTTAAATAATTACGAGGCAGAGTCTTATAATTCCGACGAAGCTTCATGGACTTCCTCTGATGTTCCAATTGGAGATGGTACTGTTGAAGAAACTTCTGATTTCCAAAGTGGAACTGCCAATATTGGGAATGCTTCCCTTACAATGGCTGATGGTTTCGATAACCCAGTTGATGTACAGGTTACAGAAGTAGAAGGAAATCCAAATCAATTCCCATCAGGTTTTACTTCGGGACTTGGAGGTAAGTATTTCGTAATTAATTTATTTGGTGATCCAGGTACATTTAGTGCAAATCTTACATTAACCTATGGCTCTGGTGTAATTACAGCAACTCAGCAATCCAATCCTAATCTAGTAAAACTATATAAGAGAGGATCTAACTCTACTGGCGCATGGTCAGAAATTGCTAGCGCAACATCTGCTGTTGAAGCAACTGGTGTAGTTACTTGGACTGGAATCACATCGTTCAGCCAATTTATGGCCGTTACCGATACATTAACTCCATTTAGTCTCGAATTGGCCGATGGGGCAGATGTAGTTTCCTATAAAGATAGCGCCTATACTTTTGAATCTAGTTTCTTCCAACTAGTTGGAACTTATGCGGATTCGGCATTAACGATTAATTCAAAATCCACGTTAAACGGTTCTTTATATCTAGACCAAAATTCGAATGGAGACTATGATATAGGCACCGACTCTTTACTTACTTCTGGAAAAGAACTTACATATACACCAAGCGGAAGTGTAAAGTTGAGATACGCTTCATCTACAATAGGTGTTGAATCAGCAGTAATAAAACTACAAACTAGCCAAAGTGCTGATTCAGTCTCTTTAGATTTCTTTACAGCAGAAGGTAGTCCAAGTCTAGCTGGTACTGCCGATGAAAATGGTTGGTATCTGTTGTCCAATCCGTTCACCACTTCTTTAGGAGATCTCTTAGATAATATCTGGACGCAAGGCGCACCCAATTCTGATGCTCCTGGGGGTGACGCAACCTTGTTTACGTTTAGCCAAGACAGTTCAAAATATGTAGCAATTTCAACCGATCTTGATACTACTAAGTTGGCTGCTGGAACTGGATTGTTAGCTTACATTTTTGCCGATGATGATAATAATTCAGGAACTCCTTTAGTGAATAATGGTTGGCCAAAAACACTTACTAACTATGGTAATCCATTTGGTACCGATGTATCTGTAACAATCAAAAATGTGGATCATGATGGTTTATCAGGAACATCAGGTAGCGAAGGCTTTGCTTTACTTGGTAATCCTTATGGCTGGCCACTTTCTGCCGACTCAGTAATTGCAACCATCAAACGCGAAGATGCACTGGCCAATAGCTATGTGTACCGTTGGAACCCTGTTGAAAAACAGTACCAATTGGTTACAACTGGAGCTATTGAAGCCTATGAGTCTTTCTTTGTGCGAATCGTCACTTCTGGAGCAACCGCAAACCTAAGTTTCGATTATGATGATGCAGATATAGCAGATCCTTCAAAAAAGGTGGCCAATAATTCATTTGAATTGATACTGACTCACTCAAAAAGTGGATTCAAGTCCCGTTCGTATCTACGTTTTGATGAGAAAGCATCTGATGGTATTGATCCGTTCGATGGTTATTACCTGGGCTCCTATGCAAGGAATTATTCCAACCTGTATACTCAAGTTAACGACCAAAGACTTACAATTAATAATATTCCATCAAATCTTGATCAAGAAGTTGAGTTCCCAATGTACATAGATGGAACACTGTCAGGTGAATATGATTTAGTATGGAACAGCGAAAGTCTTCCAAAAGACTTTAGATTCATTCTTACTGAAGTAGCCACGGGTACAGAAATAGACTTAGCAACACAGAGCTCTTATTCCTTTAGTGATGGACTTATGGCTAAAAAAGTTATTACTAAGGAGGCGACAAGTAAGTCTGTTGATTCGGATTTGGAAGAGGAGGAAAACATCGATGGAAAAACCGTTTCATCAGAATTAGATGAAGATGTAAGTGTGCAGTTACTAGATTCGCAATCCGAAAAATCTGCAACGGATCCAAAAGTTGAAGCTAAGGCTAAGGCAAGTAGCTCTGATGCACTTTTTGTCTTGAAGATTACTCCACTGCTTGCGTCAGGAAACGAAAACGAAGATGGGTTGGGTATACCAACAACAGTAGAACTTGAACAAAACTATCCAAATCCGTTCAATCCAACGTCAGTAATCCGGTTTGGAGTTCCAAACACAGCTGAAGTTCAACTGGAAGTATTCGACGTACTTGGCCGAAAAGTAATGACGCTTATAAACAACGAAACCAAGCAGGCAGGTCGATACAATGTTCAATTCGAAGCAAGGAATTTAGCTACGGGAATGTACATTTATCGCCTTGTAATTGGAGATAAAGTATTAACTAAGAAAATGCTTCTTATTAAGTAAATGAGAATGATAAATAGACTTATTTAACATTACACACCATGAACATCAAAGCCAAGAAATGCGACTTTTGCCAATCTACCGAGGGGGTATCCCGCCCCATCGGTGGCTTTGTGGTAGAATTAAGACAGGTTGAGATAGATGGAAAAAACAAAATGGCTTGTCAAAGCTGTTACCGCTTTCACTTAGAAACAAGTAGAATTATGGAATCTAAAAGAGTAAACCAAACCACTTTCAAGAACTTCATGCAAAAAATAAAGGCCATAAGCGTTAGAGTTTTTTACGGGCTATTGTTTACATGCTATTTTGCAAGCTACGCATTTGCGCAAGGACCTCCAGGATTACCTGGATTTCCCGATGCACCCGACGCTGCTCCTATTGATGGTGGACTAGGACTGCTAGCCGTTGCAGGTGGAGCGTACGCTTGGAAGAAACTAAAATCAAAGAAAGGTTAATGCTAGCATAGTATAATCCTAATCAATACTCGTTCGCTGTTGTAGCTCTCCATGCCTTCCTGAACAATAATGAGTTTAGGGGGGTAGAAGCTTAGTAATTAATATGAACTATCTTTTATTGATGATTTGCTACATGGAATAATATTTAAGGCCTAAAATCGCAACACGAATTCTTATTATAGAACAAACGTCTCGCTTGCCTCTTCCCAATTCTAGGACAGGTCAAAAACCATTCATCCTAAATAAATCCTCAGTTGGGTAATTGGTTTATAAAACCATAACTTTATAGATGTTGCTTTCGCACGATGTGAAAGCGTTAATTTTTCTATTCATCAAACATAATTTTATGAAGAAACTTGTTCTTGGGTTCATGCTAGTAAGTATGGCCTATGGTTGTTCTCCAAAAATGGGAGATAGCCTAAAGAGTCCACTAGCAACAGAAACTCCCATAGCTACAGCTATAAACTTAGCTAACGTAATAAACGATAAAGTGTGGGTTGAGATCGATCCCGGTTTATTCACTCAAAGTATGGTAACCTATCGATTACCAAAAGTAGTACAAGGAACCTATGCTGTAAGCGACTTCGGTAGCTTTGTTGATAGCTTAAAAGCTTTCGATTATTCTGGTAAAGTGATGCCATCTACTAAAATCGATGAAAATTCTTGGACCATTAACAATGCCCAAAAACTCGATAAAATTGTGTATTACGTAAATGACACTTTCGATATCGAACGAACAGATAAGCCTACTCCGTTTTCGCCATCAGGTACCAATATTGC
>TARA_R110002050_G_scaffold24064_2_pt1 | contig 45800 bp, 36 predicted proteins | sample TARA_R110002050 | Tara Oceans TARA_R110002050 (sample SAMEA4396988) | marine metagenome | biome: Polar Biome; feature: [DCM] deep chlorophyll maximum layer (ENVO:01000326); material: water (ENVO:00002006), including particulate matter (ENVO:01000060) such as... | depth 25 m
GAATGAGCGTCTTTCCTTAATTGGTTTCTCTTTAATTTCTTCTGTAAATGCTTGCTCCTCATTTACAGCTTGCTCTTCTTCCTGTTGTTCTATCTTTTTTCTTTCTTGGCGCTTTAAACCATCTAAAACCAATCCAACTGCAGTTGCATATAAAGGACTGGTAACATCTTCATCACTATCTCCTGCTAAATGCTCGTTTGGATACCCTATTCTGGTATCCATTCCTGTTATATATTCTACTAATTGTTTTAAATGTTTTAATTGACTTCCTCCACCTGTTAAAACGATTCCTGCAATTAGTTTTTTCTTTTGCTCTTCGTGCCCGTAGTTTTTAATTTCAACATATACCTGTTCTACAATTTCAACAACACGCGCATGTATAATTTTAGAGAGGTTTTTAAGCGTTATCTCTTTAGGTTCTCTACCTCGTAATCCTGGAATAGAAACAATCTCGTTGTCTTTATTTTCTCCTGGCCATGCTGAACCAAATTTTATTTTAAGTAATTCGGCTTGCTTTTCTATAATAGAGCAGCCTTCTTTTATATCTTCAGTAATCACGTTTCCTCCAAAAGGAATTACCGCCGTATGCCTAATAATACCATCTCTAAAAATAGCTAAATCTGTTGTCCCTCCTCCTATATCAATCAATGCGACACCTGCTTCTTTTTCCTCTTGACTTAATACGGCATTTGCAGAAGCTAATGGCTCTAGCGTTATTCCTTCAAGATTTAAACCTGCACTTTGAATACAACGTCCAACATTTCGAATGGATGATACTTGCCCCACTACTACATGAAAATTAGCTTCTAAACGGCCTCCATACATACCAATAGGCTCTTTTATTTCGGCTTGCCCATCTACTTTGTATTCTTGTGGTAGTACATGAATAATTTCTTCACCAGGAAGCATGACCAATTTATGTACTTGATTAATTAACCTATCAATATCATCTTCATTTATAACGGTTTCAGAATCTGATCTGGTTATATAATCGCTATGTTGTAAACTACGAATATGCTGTCCTGCAATACCAACGGTAACGGCTTCTATTTTTGTTGCTGCTGCTGCTTCGGCTTCCTGTACAGCTTGCTGTATAGATTGAATAGTTTGTGTAATATTATTTACCACACCACGATGCACACCTAAACTTTTAGACTTACCAATGCCTATAATTTCTAGTTTGCCGTATTCATTTTTACGACCAATCATAGCCACAATCTTTGTGGTTCCTATGTCTAATCCTACTGCTATATTATGCTCCATGGTTTATGTTTTGGTACATATTACTTGGTTGTCAAATTGTAAATTGACTTTACTATAATTGTTAAGCGCATTCTCTTTTTGTTTTTTTTGATAAAACGCTTTTAAATTATTAATTTTCTTATCTAAAAAATTTACATCTCCTAATTGCACTAAAAATTGACATTGTCTTAATTTTAAAGAAATCTTATTATTGACACTTTGGTGAATCTCAATAACATTCATTTTTAAAAAGTCATCATCACTAATTTTACTTGCAACCGTATAGACGTTTTTTAAATTATTTTTTTCAACATAACCAGTAACTAGTGGTACTCTAGCAGAATAATTGCTTGATAAAGGCATATAAAAACCTTCGTCATCAATATAATATGACGCATTTGTACTAACTCTTGCAACAGGTGTTCTTTGCTCTATTTTGGCATTAAGTATACCATTAACAGCAACATACACTTCTGCAGTTTTTATCATTGGATTAGATTTGAGGGCATTTTCTAACTTATTCAAATCTAAAGCTTCTTTGGGCACGTTTTTAACTGCTCCGTAATTTTGTATTAACAATTTACTAACAGTTTCATTTGTTATAAAAAGATTGTCTTCTCCAATAAATTTCACATTGGGGCGTGTTACTTTTCTATTCATATTTCTGCCTGAAGCAAAAGCGAATAAAAAGACCACCAAGCCTAACAAAACAATCATCTTTATGTAACCCCAATTAACTCGCAATAGTAAATTCTTTTTTAATATGTTTTACTTGTTCTCCTATATCACCAGCACCAATCGTTAAAATAATTTGAGCATCACTTTTATGTATTTGCTTTAACAACTCATTTTTACTAAGCAACTGTTTATTTTTATTATCAATTTTACTTAACAACCATTCTGATGTAACACCTTCTATTGGTAATTCTCTTGCTGGATATATATCAAGCAATATCAACTCATCGAACTGAGATAAACTTTTAGCAAAATCGTCTATAAAATCGCGTGTTCTACTATATAAATGAGGCTGAAAAATAGCCAACACTTTTTTATTTGGATACATTTCCCTTACCGCTTGATGCACTGCATTAATCTCTTCAGGGTGATGCGCATAATCATCTATAAAAACAAGATTATCCGTTTTTATATGATAGGTAAATCGTCGTTTTACACCTTTATATGATGCTAATGCTTTGGCGAGCTGTTGGTGAGGACAACCATATTCTACAGCCATCGCCAAGGCTATTAATGCATTCGACAAATTATGTCTACCTGGTAGGTTAAATTGTAAATTTTCTAGTACCGTTTTTGGTGTTTTAACATCAAAAACATAAGCACCCTTTTCTATTTTTATATTTTGAACCGTATAATCTGAATCATCTTCAATACCATAAGTTATTCCTTTTAATGGCAATCCGTTTTTTATAAATAATTTCCCATTTGGTTTTATCCTCTCAGAAAAGTCCTTAAAAGACTCCTTTAAAGCATCTGCCCCACCATAAATATCCAAATGATCGGCATCCATAGACGTAATACACGCCATATTTGGCGATAACTTTAAAAAAGAACGATCAAATTCATCAGCTTCAACTACAGAAACCTCAGTACCGTTTAATATTAAGTTAGAATTATAGTTTTCACTAATTCCTCCTAAAAACGCCGTTAATGGTATGTTACACTCATTCATTAAATGACCAAGAATACTAGTTGTAGTGGTTTTTCCATGAGTTCCTGCCACCGCCAAACAGAATGTATGTTCGGTTATTAATCCTAACACTTCAGAACGTTTTAAAACCTTAAAACCATTATTCATAAAATAATTCAGCTCTACATGATTTTTAGGGACAGCTGGCGTATAAACCACCAAAGTACTTTCAGTATTTAAAAAATTAGAACTTATATTTTCAATAGCATCTTCAAAATGAATATCAATACCCAAAAACACCAAACTATCTGTAATTTCTGTTTGCGTTTTATCGTATCCTGCAACTTCTTTATTATTTGCATTAAAATATCGCGCCAAGGCACTCATGCCTATACCACCAACACCTACAAAATACACATTATCCCATCCCAAACCCTGTCCTAAGGGAAGGGCTTTTTTAGCGGACGATATGGTCATTTTTTTCTTATTCATTTTTTTAGTTTCTTCCCTTTGGGAAGACGGAAGATGGGATTAAAAGTTTTTCAACCTCATCTACTATTTGTTTTGTAGCATTTACTAATGCTAACTTTTTTATATTCGCTCCTAATTCTTTTTGTTTTTCTGGAGAAGCTACTAATTGTGAAAATTTATTTTCAAAATCGGCATTTAAATCTTCTTCCTTAATTAACATGGCTGCATTTCTATTCACAATTGCCATAGCATTTTTAGTTTGATGATCTTCAGCAACATTAGGTGACGGCACAAAAACAACCGGCTTACCCACAATACAAAGTTCTGAAACCGAACTTGCTCCCGCTCTAGATATTACAATATCTGCAGCCGCATAAGCAAAATCCATATTATTCAAAAACTCATAAACCTGCACATTCTTTGTGTTGTTATATATCTTATATTGCTGATAATATAATTTACCACACTGCCATATTATTTGGATGTTTTGCATATCTAAAAAATCCAATTCTTTTTCAATCAACTCGTTTACACGTCTTGCACCTAAACTCCCGCCTAAAACTAAAAGGGTATATTTCCCATGTTTTAAATTAAAGAAATCCTTAGCTTCAACTGTTTTTTCTTCTATATCCAATAAGCCCTGTCGCACAGGGTTTCCTGTTTTTATAATTTTATCCTTCGGAAAAAATCGCTCTAAACCATCATAGGCTACACATATTTTTCTAGCCTTTTTAGCTAATAATTTATTTGTAATTCCTGGATATGAATTTTGCTCTTGAATTAAACTCGGAATCTTTTTAGAAGCAGCCACATATAACAATGGACCACTTGCAAAACCACCAGTACCAATAACAACATCTGGTTGAAAAGATTTAACTATTTTTCTAGCATTCCATAAACTACTTATTAACTTAAAAGGAAACAATAAATTTTTAGTAGTAAACTTACGCTGAATTCCTGTAATCCATAATCCTTTTATTTCATATCCTGCTTGTGGCACTTTTTCCATCTCCATTCTATCCTTTGCCCCAACAAATAAAAATTGTGCATCAGGAAAACGAGATTTTAATTCATTTGCAATAGCAATTGCAGGATAAATATGTCCCCCTGTACCACCTCCAGATAATATGATTTTATAATTACTCATTATATTGCTTCAGATAAAATTTCTAATGGATTATCTTCATTTATTTCTTGTTCTTTAATCTCTTCCCTTTTCGCACTGACACTTAATATGATTCCTATGGCTAAACAGGTCATCCAAATAGAAGTCCCACCACTACTAATCAATGGCAATGTCTGACCTGTTACAGGAAACAACTCTACCGCAACCGCCATATTTATTAAAGCCTGAAACACTATCGGCAAACCAACACCCAACACTAATAATTTTCCAAAAATAGTGTCTGATTTTTGTGACACAATAACAATTCGAAACAATAACCACATGTACAAAATCATAATAGCTAAACCACCTAACAAACCATATTCTTCAATAATAATAGCAAAAATAAAATCGGATGACGACTGTGGTAACGCATGCTTCTGAACGCTTTTCCCAGGCCCTACACCCCATATTTGTCCTGATGCTATCGCCACTTTAGCTTTTTCTATCTGATAATCGGCTTGTGTATCTTCATTATTTGAAAAGTTTTTAATTCTGTTTTCCCAAGTTGTAACTTTAACATGAAGCGGCCCTGTAGTTAACTTTGCGACCATGACAAAAAACACTAAAGCAACTAACCCTGTTCCTAAAATAACCCCCAAATATCGCACCGGATACCCACCAAGAAAAACCAAGATCATCACCATTAAAAACATAATAGCTGCTGTTGAAAAATTTGAAGGCAAAATCAACCCAAGCACCATAAAAACAGGTAACCAAAGCGGTAAAACTGAAGCCTTAAACGTAACAACTTGATCTTTTATTTTAGACATATAACGCGCTACATAAACCATTAAAACAACAAATGCCAAAGTGGATGTTTGAAAAGACATACCCACAATTGGAATTTTAATCCATCTACTTGCACTTGCTCCACCCATTACAGTTCCTTGAAACATAGTAACAACCAACAACACTAAAACTACAGGTATCATAACTAAAGACAAGCCTTTAAAATACCTGTAAGGAATTTTATGGACTCCATACATAATTCCAAAACCTAAAAACAAATGCATAAAATGCTTCACAAACGCAATAAAAGTGTTCCCATCATATTTACTATATGCCAAATCACTTGCCGCACTATATACTGGCAAAAAAGACAGTATTGCCAACAACGCCACAATAGCCCAAATTAACCGATCTCCTTTTATGTTTTTAAATAGTGTTTGCATCCCGTCTATCGCTTTACGACATTTTCCCTAAGAAAAAAATTTATTTTAGTTAATTATTATAGATTCCTACCTGCGCAGAAATGATAAAATATTACAAGTTTCTTACTGCATTTTTAAATTGACGCCCTCTGTCTTCATAATTTTCAAATAAATCAAAACTTGCACATGCTGGCGACAATAATACATTATCACCACTTTCAGCTACTTTATAAGCAATTTTTACCGCCTCACTCATAAACTGAGTTTCGATAATAATATCAACCATATTACCAAAAGTGCTCATCAATTTTTCATTATCAACACCCAAACAAATAATCGCTTTCACCTTTTCGTTTACAAATTGGAACAACTCTTCATAATTATTCCCTTTATCAACACCTCCAACAATCCAAACAGTAGGCGCATCCATACTCTCTAAAGCATAATAGGTTGCATTCACATTGGTTGCCTTAGAATCGTTTATATACTGTACTTTATTAATTTTAAGCACTTGCTCTAACCGATGCTCAACACCTTGAAAATTCTCTAAACTTTCTCTAATAGTTTGTTTTCTAATTTTTAACAAATGCGCTACAGTTGTAGCTGCCATAGCATTTTTAATATTGTGTTTTCCTTCTAAAGTTAAGTTTCTTGTTGGCATGATTATTTGGTTGTTGTTAATTGTTATTTTAATATTCTCGTTATCTAAATACGCGCCGTTTTCAATAATTTTCACTAATGAAAAAGGCAATAATGTAGATTGAACTGGGTTGTTTTTTAAATGATTTACTATAACGTCATCATCAGCATCATAAATCAAATAATCATCTGACGTTTGATTCTTGGTGATTCTAAATTTTGATGTGATATAATTTTCAAATTGATAATCATATCGATCTAAATGATCGGGTGTAATATTTGTAATAACAGCAATTTTTGGTTTAAAATCGACAATATCATCTAATTGAAAACTACTTATTTCTAACACGTAATTTTCAAAATCTCCCTCTAAAACCTGTTTCGCAAAACTGTCACCAATATTACCCGCCAACCCCACATTTAGCTCTTGTTTTAAAATGTGATGCGTTAACGTAGCCGTGGTAGTTTTACCGTTACTTCCTGTAATTCCAACAATAGTTGCATCTGTAAATTTTGCTGCAAACTCTATCTCTGAAACCACCTGTATTTCTTTTTCATGAATTTGTTTTACCAAAGCCACTTTGTCTGGAATACCAGGACTTTTCATTACGGTGTCTGCATTCAGAATTTTTGCTTCTGTATGCTTTTCATCTTCCCATTCAATCTCATTATGTATAAGAACTTGTTTGTACTCTTCTTTTATTCTCCCCTTATCGGAAACAAAAACTTGATATCCTTTTTCCTTTCCTAAAAGCGCTGTTCCTACACCACTTTCTCCGCCTCCTAATATGACCAATCTTTGTTTTGTCATTCCGTTTAAACTCATAAGATTCCTGCCTTCGCAGGAATGACAATTATTATCTAATTTTCAATGTTACAATTGAAAGAATTGCTAGCAAGATGCCTACAATCCAAAACCGCGTAACTATTTTACTTTCGTGATATCCTAATTTTTGATAATGGTGATGTAATGGCGACATTTTAAAAATGCGTCGTCCTTCACCAAACTTTTTCTTGGTATACTTAAACCAACTTACCTGCATAACTACTGATACATTTTCGGCTAAAAAGACTCCACACAACACAGGTATCAACCATTCTTTACGAACCGCTATAGCTATTACCGCTATAACTCCGCCTATTGTCAAACTCCCCGTATCTCCCATAAACACTTGTGCTGGATATGTATTGTACCATAAAAACCCAATAAGCGCACCAACAAAAGCAGCTATGTAAATTGTGATTTCACCTATACTTGGGATGAACATAATATTGAGGTAATCTGAAAAATCAATACGTCCAGATACAAAAGCAAAAATCCCCAAGGTCAGGACAATTATGGCTGACGTTCCTGCTGCAAGTCCATCAATTCCATCGGTAAGATTAGCACCATTTGACACTGCTGTAATAATAAAAATAGAAGCCAAAACAAAAATTATCCATGCATACTTAGCCCACTCTGGATTAATCCAAGTTATTAAATCTGCATAATCAAATTCATTATTTTTAACAAAAGGGATCGTTGTTTTGGTTGATTTCACTTCATCTTGAAATAATTTTGAAGGTGAAATATTCGGGTTTTCAGCTAAAAGAACTTGACGCTCATTAAGAGGCAACTTTTCTTTCATTGTAACATCTTGATGAAAAAACAAGGTTGCTCCAACAATAATACCTAAACCTATTTGCCCTAAAACTTTAAATCGCCCTTTTAAACCATCTTTATCATTTTTAAACTTTTTCAAATAATCATCAATAAAACCAATAGTCCCCATCCAAAGGGTCGTCACTATTAGAAGAATAATGTATATATTTTCTAACCTAGCTAATAGAAGTACAGGAATTAATGTTGCCAAAATAATGATTAAACCACCCATGGTTGGTGTGCCTGCTTTTTCTTTTTGCCCCTCTAAACCTAAATCCCTAATGGTTTCACCCATTTGTTTTTTCTGAAGAAAACGAATAACACGCTTACCGTAAATTGTAGATATAAGCAATGATAAAATCATAGCAAAAGCAGCTCTAAAGGTTATAAAACCAAAAAGTGATGCTCCTGGAAATTGGAATTGCTTTTCTAAATATTCAAATAAGTAGTATAACATCTTTTTCTTTATTGAGATTCTTCGACTGCGTTCAGAATGACATTTATTTTTGTAATTGTTTTAAAAACTCCTTCACTATTTTATAATCATCAAAATCAAAACGCTCACCATTAACTTCCTGATAAGTTTCATGCCCTTTGCCTGCAATCAAAATAATATCATTAGGTTGCGCCATTTGGCAAGCTGTTTTTATAGCTTGTTTTCTATCTATTATAGTTAATGTTTTTTTGAAATTTTGAGGCTCTACCCCTTGTTCCATATCATTTAAAATAGCTTCTGGTTTTTCGCTTCTTGGGTTATCACTTGTAAAAATGACTTTAGAACTTAAAGCCGAAGCTATATGCGCCATTTTTGGGCGTTTTGTTTTGTCTCTATCACCGCCACAACCAACAACCGTAATAAGTTCTTCGTTTTTAGTACGAATACTATTAACCGTTTCTAATACATTTTTTAAAGCATCAGGTGTATGTGCATAATCAACAATAGCTGTTATTTTTTCATTTGAAACGATGTATTGAAAACGCCCACTAACACTTTCTAAATCACTTATCAACCGAAGTACTTCTACTTTTTCAAGTCCTAATAATTCCGCAGCTGCGTAAATAGCTAATACATTATAAGCGTTAAAATTACCCACCAAGCGTGTCCAAACTTCACTGTCATTAACCTTTAACAACAAGCCTCCAAATTGATTTTCTAATATTTGAGCTTTATAATCGGCATAACTTTTTAAAGCATAGGTATATTTTTTTGCTTTCGTGTTTTGAAGCATGACCAAGCCATTTTTATCATCAATATTTACTAACGCAAATGCTTTAGAAGGCAAGGAGTCAAAAAACAACTTCTTAACATCTCTATATTCAGCAAATGTTTTATGATAATCTAAATGATCGTGAGATAGGTTTGTAAATATGCCACCTTCAAAACGCAAGCCTTCTGTTCTATTTTGATGAATACCGTGCGAACTCACTTCCATGAAACAAAACTCGACACCTTCATCATTCATTTCCTTTAAATACTTATTTATAGTTAATGAATCTGGCGTTGTATGTGTTGCTTTATACGTTTTATTATCAACCATTATTTTAACCGTAGATAATAACCCTACTTTAAAACCTGCTTTTTTAAATAGCTGAAACAGCAAACTTGCTACGGTTGTTTTTCCGTTAGTTCCTGTCACACCAACAAGCTTTAAGTTTCCTGATGGCACGCCATAAAAATTTGAAGCCATAACAGCTAGTGCTTTGCTAGAATTATCTACTTCTACATAAGTAACACCGTCAACTAACTTTTCTGGCATAACCTCACAAACAATTGCAATAGCACCATTTTTAATGGCCACATCCATATATTTATGACCATCTACAACGCTACCGTTAATAGCCACAAAAACATCATCTTTTTTCACACCTCTAGAATCAAAATATATAGCATTAACAGCAATACTAGTATGACCTACTACTGCATTTAAGGTTACTTTATATAATATGTCTTTTAACTCTTTCATGAAGCTTTTAAAACAACTGTTTGATTATTTTTTAATTTCTCACTTTTACTAACCGACTGCTCTTTTATAACCCCATTTCCATTAAGCTTTACCTTAACTTTCACTTCCATATTTTCTAGAAGCGCCAAAGCATCCATTGCTGGCATACCCACCACATTTGGCATAATAGTTTTGTAGGTTTTAGATGTTTCGTAAAACTGATCATATCCATTTTCGATGAGCCCCATCTTAGCATCTAGAGATTCAACTTCGTCAACCAAAGGCGTATCAGTAAATATTTTTTGAGCAATTCTTTTAAATACAGGCCCTGTTACATCTGCACCATAATACCCTTTTTTTGTACTTGGTTTATGGATAACTACAATACAAGAATACTTAGGGTTTTCTGCTGGAAAATAGCCCGCAAAAGACGATATATATCTTTTGTTCTCTTTCCAATCAGCCATCCAATATTCAGTTTGAGCTGTTCCTGTTTTTCCTGCCATAGAAAAATCTGGTGAATACAGTTTCTGCCCTGTACCACGAACTACTATATTCTTTAAAATCTCTCTGATTTCATTAAGTGTTTTTTCAGAACAAATTTTCTTAATAGTCACCTCTTTATTAAAAACCTCTATTTCTTTATCAAACTCTTTAACAGCCTTGATAAATCTTGGTTTTACCATTTCACCATCATTCGCAATGGCATTATAAAATGCCAATGTTTGCAGCGGCGTTAAACTTAAATTATAACCATAAGCCATTGATGGTAATGCATTTTTACTCCATTTTTTATCACCTGGTTCCGGAATATCTGGCAAGCCTTCTCCTTTTATAGCAACTCCAAGTGGTTTATCAAGATTCCAACTTTTAATTCGTTTTAAAAACTGATTCGGCTTATCTGAATAATTATCATCAATTAAAGTAGCTAATCCAATATTAGAAGACACCTCTAGTGCTCTAGCAGCAGATATCTTACCATAACCCCCATGATGTGAGTCGTAAATATTTCTACCATAAAATCGTTTAACACCTGTTTTTGTATCAACAATAGTAGCTGTATCTATAACCTTATCTTCTAATGCAGCCATTAAAGCCATGACTTTAAATGTTGACCCAGGTTCATGCGATTCCCAAACAGCATAATTTCGTTTTTCGTAATAACTACCATCCTTGGTTATTGCCAAATTAGAAATAGCTTTTATCTCACCTGTTTTTACGTCCATCACTACGACACAACCATGCTCCGCTTCGTAATATTCTAACTGACCAAGTAACGAATGATGTGCTATATCTTGAATATTAACATCAATAGTTGTATACACATCATAGCCGTCTTTTGGCTCCACTTGATTATAATCTGTTAGTGGCTTCCATTTATTCTTTCCTATTTTTTGCTTTAATCGCTTACCATTAGTACCTCTTAAATACTTCTCACCAAATGCACCATCAATACCTGCTCTTGTTACATTACCATCCTCATCAAATCGTTCATACCCAATAGACCGCTGAGCAATTTCCCCCATTGGAAACTCGCGTTTCGTTTTCTGATTCACAATAAGCCCTCCAGGAATTGCTCCCAATTTTAAAAGCGGAAAATTCCTGAATCGCATATAACCTGTATAATTAATGTCTTTTGCTAATAACAAAAATTGATTTTTATTGATGCGTGCTTTTCTAATAGCCTTTTCATAATAACTAGAAGATTTACCTGAATATCTAGATAACGAATCGCATAAAGGCTTTATAAATTCTTCAAACTTATTTGTTGGCGACACCACCGCATCTATAGCAATGCTATATTTAGGTATAGAGGTCGCTAACAAACTTCCATCGTCTGCATACACATTACCTCTATTAGCCGGAATTGTTACATTCTTCACATCTCGCTTTTCAACCAAAGCCCGATACTTATCTCCTTGTAAAAACTGAATACTAAGCAATTTAAACAGCACAGCAATACCGAAGATGAACATACATCCTGCTATAAAATACAATCGGTTTAATATGCCTTTTTCGCTTACTGCCAAGGTTCTACTTTAATTTTGAGATTTAACTTTTATTTTTTTTGCTGGAATTAACGAGGGAGACAATCCTTTCGCCTTCATTTTAGCTATAACTGACGATTCCATTTTAAGCCTCATCAGTTTCGAGCGACCATCTACAAATGCCGATCGCATTTCTTTAACTTCATCTGTAAGCCTTACAATTTCATATACTTTTTTATCTGCACTATGCGAACTAGCAATCATTACAATAGCTAACCCAGAAAGAAACAGAATGAAACGCCAACTCTTAAATGAATCATCACTGATTAAAAAAGTACCCTTTAATATGTTGTAGATATTTTTTTTCATTCCCATCTGTCGTTCTCCGGTATCTTCCCAAAGGGAAGAATTTTATTATTTACAATTTTTCTGCTATTCTTAGTTTTGCACTTCTAGCCCTACTATTTATTTTTATTTCTTCTTTACTAGGCACTATTAAACCGTTTACTTTTTTAAGTGGCACTTCAAAATTCCCATACATATCACGTTCCGGCTCCCCTTCAAACAAACCATTTCTTATAAAACGTTTTACCAACCTATCTTCTAAAGAATGATAAGAGATAAAACTCAATCGCCCTCCTTTATTTAAAATCTCGGGAGTTTGCATTAAAAACTCTTTTAAAGCTTCAATCTCTTGATTTACCTCAATTCTAATAGCTTGATATATTTGAGCCAACACTTTGTTTTCATGTCGTGGTGGCAAAAACTTTTTCAATACAGCTTTTAACTGCTCACTCGTAATTATAGGATCTGTTTTTCTATGTTCCACAATCAATTTAGACATTGCTGGCGCCGCTCTTAATTCACCATATTGCAAAAACACATTTCTTAACTGCTCTTCTTCATAATCATTAACTACATGATATGCAGACAACTTGTTATTCTGATTCATTCGCATATCCAAATCCGCCTCAAAACGCGTAGAAAACCCCCGTTCGGCAACATCAAATTGATGCGAAGACACGCCAAAATCAGCTAAAACACCATCAACTTGTTTGACTCCATGAAATCTTAAAAAACGTTTTACATATCTAAAATTTTCATTTATCAATGTAAACCGACCATCGTCTATTGCGTTTTCAAGAGCATCTAAATCCTGATCAAAGGCAAACAACTTGCCATTTCTACCAAGCCTTTTTAATATTTCTTTACTGTGTCCGCCACCACCAAAAGTGACATCTACATAAACACCATCTTCTTTTATATTTAAACCGTCAACAGTATCCGTTAACAATACTGGGTTATGATATTCCATAGTCATCATCGTCTTGCCCCATTACTTCTTCAGCTAAATCAGCAAAATCTAAAGAAGCATCATCTATAGCTTGCTCATACAAATCTTTGTCCCAAATTTCAATAATGTTTATAGCAGAGGCTACTACTATATTTTTTGAAATATTTGCAAAAACCGTTAAGTCTTTAGGCACCAATAAGCGTCCATTAACATCAACCTCAACCATTTTTGCTCCTGCATTAAAACGACGAATAAAATCGTTGTTCTTCTTTTTAAACTTATTTAACTTATTCATTTTCTGCATCAACACCTGCCATTCACTCATTGGATACAACTCTAAACATTTTTGAAATACCGAACGACGCAACACAAAACCGTCTTGCAACACAGAAGCTAACTGCTTTTTTATCGCAGCAGGCATCATTAGTCTGCCTTTAGCGTCTACTTTACATTCATATGTCCCTGTTAATAAGCTCAAAGCGATTGAATAAAGTTTTAGTCTTTAAGTTTCAAATATATTGAAAATTTTACCACATTTTACCACATTTTACCACTTTGTTAATAAATTTTCGATGAAACGCTTTCTAAAAAAGATTTCTGAGAAAATAATCGCCACTAACACTCACTTTCAACCTATTACAGAAAAAGATTAAAAAACAGATGTATTGTTAACATCTTGATTAAAAACTATTATTTTTGCAGAACAATTTAAATCATTGAAATATGAATGATTTACCTATATTTGTTTTTAACGCAATGACTAATTAATGGCGCATCGTTTAAAAAAAGAAAAAGACTTCAGATATATCGAAACTGGTGAAGGCACTCCTGTTATTGTATTACATGGTTTAATGGGTGGGTTAAGCAACTTTAATGGCGTTTCTGAATTTTTTAGCAAAAAAGGATATAAAGTTATTATACCAGAGCTCCCTATATACTCGATGTCCCTACTTAAAACCAATGTAAAAAGTTTTGCAAAATATTTACATGATTTTATTGAATACAAAGGCTTTGATGAAGTTATTTTATTAGGCAACTCACTTGGTGGACACATAGGTTTATATCATACAAAACTATATCCTAAGAAAGTTAAAGCCCTTATAATTACCGGAAGTTCTGGACTTTACGAAAGCGCTATGGGTGGTGGATACACCAAACGCAGCGACTATGAGGTTATAAAAAAGAAAGCACAAGACGTTTTTTACGACCCAGAGGTTGCTACAAAAGAAATTGTAGATGAAGTTTATGAAACTGTAAACGACAGAAACAAACTTATAAAAACCTTAGCTATTGCAAAAAGCGCCATAAGACACAATATGTCTAAAGATTTACCAAATATGCACACACCAACCTGTATTATTTGGGGTAAAAATGACAATGTAACGCCTCCTGAGGTTGCAGAAGAGTTTAATGAACTTTTACCAGATTCAGATCTCTATTGGGTTGACAAATGTGGGCACGCTGCAATGATGGAACACCCAGACGAGTTTAACAAAATACTTGATACTTGGTTTCAGAAAAGAAATCTTTAAATTAAGTTCAATTAATAAGATTCCCGATTTCTCGGAAATAACAAAATATGAAAATTAAGTCGGCTGAATTTGTTATGAGTAACTCTGATGTTGCTAAATGCCCAAAAAGCATGTTACCAGAATATGCGTTTATTGGCAGAAGTAACGTTGGTAAATCGTCATTAATAAATATGCTAACTAGCCGAAAAAGCTTAGCAAAAACATCGGGAAGACCAGGAAAAACACAGCTTATAAATCATTTTTTAATTAATAAAAATTGGCACCTAGTAGATTTACCTGGTTATGGTTATGCACGTGTTTCTAAAAGCTCAAAAAAAGTATTTCAAAAATTTATTACACAATATTTTAGCTTACGCGAGCAATTAGTAACCGCTTTTGTTTTAGTAGATATTAGACACACACCACAGCCTGTAGATTTAGATTTTATGCAATGGCTTGGAGAAAACGGCGTACCCTTTTCTATTGTATTTACTAAGGCTGATAAATTAAGACCAAAGGCTATTAAGGATCATGTTGAGGCCTACAAAAATGTACTTTTAGAAACTTGGGAAGACATGCCTAATTATTTTATTACCTCATCATCTAAAGATATTGGTAAAGATGAGGTTTTAAACTATATCGATTCCTTGAATGAGAATATGAGTTTGGATTAAACTTCCTTATTTCACATCTACTTTATACCATTCTTTTCTTCAAAAAAAAAATCAGAATGGCTATACAAAACATTCTAGAGACATAGAAAACCATAAAGTACTGAGCTTTCTACTTGAAGGAAAAAATTGACTTTGTAAAAAATTTCGATTATCTTCGTTTAACGTATGATACAAACATTAAAACGATTTCACATCAACGTAGCTGTGCATAATACAGGAACAAAATATGAAGTTTAAAAAACACCTTATTTTATTATTAATATTTAGTATTCTAATCTCTTGTAAGTCATCAGATAAAAAAAACATTCATCAAAATATAGAAAAACAGACAAACGAAATCTTCAATAGTTTAGTTGAAATTAGAAGAGATTTCCACGAACATCCCGAATTGGCTGGAAGTGAAAAAAGAACTTCTAAAATCATTGCTGAATATTTATCGAATTTAGGATTAGAAGTTAAAACAGGTGTCGCAGGTTATGGTGTCGTTGGAATCTTAAAAGGCGGAAAAGAAGGAAAAAACATAGCTTGGCGAGCAGATATGGATGCTCTACCAAATGATTTTCCTGACGAAGTATCATATAAATCGAAAAACAAAGAAATACAACACGGTTGCGGTCACGATGTTCATATGGCAATTGGACTTGGTATAGCCGAAGTATTATCTAAAAACAAAGAATCGATTAAAGGCACAATATATTTCATATTTCAACCAGAAGAGGAAACTTTTGTTGGCGCTAAAAACATGGTTAACAGTAGTCTATTTTCAGAAATGAATATTGATGAAATATATGCATTACACGTAACTGCGTTGCCAGTAGGTCAGATAATGGTCAAACCAAACGAACTATATGCTTACCAAAAACGAATACAGATTAAATTCAATGATAATTTTTCAAAAGAAGATGCAAGAATTCTATACAATCAAGTAAGAAGTGAAATTTTACGAAAAAAAGATGGAGGAAATCCTTGGGAAATTCCAAAGGCATTTGATTCTATATTTGGATTAAGTAATCCAAATACTATTTTCAAAGATTATCTTTTTATGGAGGAAAATTTCATAATCGGAGAAGACAACAATCAACTTGACATAAAAGCGTATCTCTATGAAACCAATAAGTCAAATTTGCCTAATATTTTACCAAAAATTGAACAGATAATTAATGAATCAGAATACAAAGACAAATTCATCTCGACATCATTTATTCAAGAAAACCCAACCGTACTAAATGACAAACAATTAACAGAAAATGCAATTAATACTCTGATAGATATTTTTGGCAATAAATCTGTTGTGATGAATTATGGACAAATTCCATATTTCAACGATGACTTCTTTTTCTTTCAACAAAAAACACCTGGGGTGTATTTTTTGCTGGGTGGTTCAAATTTTGAAAAAGGAATTAATGCTATGAATCACGCACCTAATTTTGGAGTTGATGAAGAATGTATAAGAATTGGAGTGAAATCTTTTTCATCATTAATTTTGGAAAGAACCGATAGTGACTAAAGCACTATGCACAACAAATAACTGAGTTAAAAAACAGCACAAGTCGTTGCTAACACGATAGTTTAGGTATTTTTGGACAGTCGTAAAATTTAAAAATTTGGCTTGTGTACCATCCGAAAACTATCGCCTTCTCCCAGCGCTACTTATACGGAGCTGCTAAACGAACACCTCTTAATTCTTCACATCCAAAGCATCACGCAAAGCATTGCCAATAAGCATAAACGCCATAACTAAACTCATAATACAAAGTCCTGGTATAATAGCTAGATATGGCTTACCTAAAATAATGTAATTATAATGATCTTTAATCATAGCACCCCAACTCGCCATAGGAGGTTGCGCACCAATACCTAAAAAACTAAGTCCGCTTTCAATTAAAATAGCTCCAGCAAAATTAGCTGCCGATATTACAATAACGGGAGCCATTATATTTGGTAAAATATGTTTGGTAATAATTCTATAATCGTTAAAACCTAAAGCTCTTGCCGCCGTTACATATTGCATTTCTTTAGCACTAATTATTTGTCCGCGAACGACTCTAGCCACCTCAACCCACATGGTAAGCCCAACAGCAATAAACACTTGCCAAAAACCTTTACCTAAAGCCAACGTTATTGCAATAACCAGTAACAAGGTTGGAATAGACCAAGTAACATTAATAACCCACATAATAACAGCGTCTACTTTACCGCCAAAATAACCCGAGATACTCCCCATAAAAACACCTATAATTAATGAAATAAATACCGCCACAAAGCCAATAAAAAAAGAGATTCTAGCACCTACTAAAACACGACTTAATAAATCGCGCCCATATTTATCTGTACCAAAAAGAAAGCTTTTTTCTTTTATATACTTAACTACATTTTTATCAGGAAAACTATTTAGACTTACTGTTTTCTCAACGCCTTTTAAGCCATCTGCAGCGTACTCTGTATACATTAATGTGTTTTTGTTAATCGTATACGCTGAAATAGGAATTTCGGTATCCGTGTTTTTCTTTCCGAAGAACACTTTATCGAAAGTACTTTGTTCTATTTGCAATTGTGATGGCAACGTAAGCATTTTAACTGTAAATCCTGGCCTTTGCGAATGAATTGCCAAATGCATTTGGTTGGCATATTGCGAATTATCTGGTGCAAATACATAAGCAAATACAGAAACCAAACCCACAAACACAATAAAATAAAAACTAAAAACGCCCCAAAAGTTCTTTTTAAACTTTTGGAGCGCTAATTGTTTTAGCGAGTTTGATTTATGACTCATCTATAATCTTAATTTTTTACAGCAGACGCCACATTTTTAATAGGATACGATGTTTTTAAATCTTCTAACACATTTAAAGCCTCCTCTACATATACATCTTGACTTAAACTCTCGTGCCAACGTTCTCGCTTTTCTTTTAAATCTGTAGTATCCTGTTCAAAAAGAGATTTCTCATAAGACGTAGAATCAAACGTTAAATTCGTTTTATAATCTGAAATGGCATCAAATTGTTTTGCTTCATTATCATTTTGTTCTAACTGTGCTTTATATTTTTTATAATTTAAAGAAAAAAGTGTTTCGTCTATTTTACTTTTCACCCATTTAGCATTTTTCTCAATAAGCTTCAATTGTTGATTAGTACTCATGCGTTCTTTGCTTTTGGTAATAGTTGTATTATAATCAAAATAGTTTTCCCAAGGTGTAAAATCGGCAGCATCAATTTCATCCCATGGCAGTGGGTTATCCTTATCTTTTTCACCTACATTAATAAAACTAAATCTACCTGGCACCTCCACATCACTTTTAACACCTTCCAATTGCACAGACCCTCCATTAATTCTATAATATTTTTGAGTTGTTACCGCTAAAGCTCCTAGATCTCCACTCGTATTATTTCTTAGCATATTATTAAGGTTTACAACATTTTGAACCGTTCCTTTTCCGTAGGTTTGTTTGCTACCAATAATAACGGCTCTTTTATAATCTTGCATTGCTGCCGACATAATTTCAGAAGCTGAAGCCGATATTTCATTAACTAAAATAACTAATGGTCCATCCCAAGTAATCGATTTATCTCTATCACTCAGAACATCTTTTGCCTCACCAGTAGAACGTACTTGTACTACAGGCCCCTCTTTTATAAACAAACCAGCCATTTCTACAACAGCAGGCAAAGAACCACCACCATTATTACGTAAATCGAGTACCAAGCCTTCCATTCCGTCAGCCTTTAAACGCTCTATTTCCTTCTTAACATCTTTGGCTGCATTAACATTTTTATAGTCTTCAAAATCTACATAAAACGCAGGTAAATTAATAACCCCAAACTTTTTATCTTCCTTAGTAACTAACGATGCTTTTGCATACGTTTCAACCAACTCAACAACATCCCTTGTAATGGTTATATCTTTTATAGAACCGTCAACTTTCTTAATGGTTAAAGTCACTTTAGTTCCTTTTGGTCCTTTTATGTATTTGATGGCATCACTAATTCGCATCCCAACAAGATCTACAGGAAATTCTTCATTTTCTTGTTTTGCCTTTAAAATAATATCTTCAACCTCAAGTTTATTACTTCTCCATGCTGGCCCTCCAGATATTAATTCTACAATTTTAATGTAATCCATTCTTTTTTGAAGTCTCGCACCAATACCTTCAAGTTTTCCAGACATACGCTGATCAAAATCCTCCTTATTTCTAGGTGCCAAATAATAGGTATGCGGATCGAACTCTTCAACAATAGTATTTACATATTCCGCAAAATAATCTTCACGTTCTTTATCATCTATATAATCATTAAATAATATATCTAGCGATTTTAAAGTTGATTCCCGAGCTTCCTTTTCTATTTCAGCTTCTGTTTTCATTATATATGATGCATCTTTTTCTTTAAGTTGCTTTTCTTCTGTATAAAGATCATCATAATTAGAAAGTGTAGAGAACTTAAGTAGTTTTCTCCAACGGTCTTTCATTTCCTTTTTGTTTTTTACGTAGGCATTTTTATCATAATCGGTTTCATAGTCTTCATCAACATTATAATCAAAAGGTCTAGATAACACTTCTCTATAAATCCCTTTAGCCTCATCAATACGCTTAAGTAACCTTTCATTAGTCACATTAAAAAATGTGATGTCTGTAGCTTTTAATTGGTCATCAATGTTTAATTTGAATTTCTCAAAATCCTTATAATCAGATTCATAAAAATAACGTTTAACTGGATCGATAATTTTCACATAATCATCAAATAATTCAGCTGAAAAATCATCATTTATAACTACTGGATCAAAATGCCCTTGCTCTAAAACAAACGTTATAACTTGAATTAATAACTTATCCTTATCTGGATTGCTAAACGTTTTAGACGTGAAACTACACGATGCAAACGCTAACAATAACACGAGTGATAATATTTTATAATTTCTCTTCATAATTCTTTTCATAAGTTAAATTTTCATGGCCCACAAAAACAAAGCCCAACATTATTTTTACTAAAATAAAGAAAAAACCATGCCAATAAAGCCAATTGCTACTAATTTTTTGTTAAACTGAAGAAATAAACAGTTTCCTGAGGAAATTACGTATTTTAGCGACGCTTATTAAAATTACAAATGACAAAAAGACCCCTTATTTTAGTTACTAATGACGATGGCATTAACGCCCCTGGTATTAGAACACTTATAGCCATTATGAAGTCTATAGGAGATGTTATTGTAGTTGCACCTAATAGTCCACAAAGCGGCATGGGACATGCTATTACTCTAGACTCTACACTACATGCCGAAGAAATACATATAAATGACACTACTTCAAAGAAAGAGTTTAGTTGTTCTGGTACGCCTGCCGATTGTGTTAAATTAGCTATTAGAGAATTGTCTCCTAGAAAACCAGACCTTTGTGTTTCAGGTATAAACCATGGTTCAAATTCATCAATAAATGTTATTTATTCTGGCACTATGAGTGCTGCTATTGAAGCTGGTATTGAAGGAATTCCTGCCATAGGTTTTTCGTTACTTGATTACAATTGGAATGCTAATTTTGAAGCCTCAAAAGCATACGTTAAAACCATTACAGAAAATGTTTTAAAAGAAGGCTTACCTGACGGTGTCGTTTTAAATGTGAATATTCCAAATATTTCAGAAAAAGATATAAAAGGCATTAAAATTTGCCGACAAGCAAAAGCTAATTGGGTAGAAGAATTTGATAAACGCAAAACGCCACAAGGAAAAGATTATTATTGGCTTACTGGAAAATTTGTTAATTTAGATGGTGGTGAAGACACTGATGAATGGGCTTTAGATAATGGTTATGTTTCAGTAGTTCCTGTTCAATTTGATTTAACAGCACATTACTTTATTAAAAACTTAAACAGTTGGGATTTAAAATAATTACTGAGAAAAAAATTAGCATACATGAAAAAAGAAATTTTTATAGGATTATTTGTTGGACTTATAGCAAATGCTATTGGTCTTTATATAGCGGCTACTTTATTAGGGCAAGGCGATGATTTTACAACTGTAATTAAAGCTGCTGCTAGTGAAGGCTTTTTAGGAAAACTAATTAGCTTAGGTGCTGTTTTAAATTTAGTTACCTTTTTTATTTTTATAAAGAAAAAACAAGATTACAGAGCTCGTGGCGTATTATTAATAACTGTTTTTATAGCTCTTTTTACTTTTATATTTAAACTCTTTTGATGAAACCGACTTGATTGAAAAATAAATAATATTATCTCATGAAACATTCATAACAAAATTTTCGATACCCAAGGAAAGGATTAAATGAATGTTATATGTAACCGATAAAAAACAATTATTATAAACACATGAAATACTACATTCTTGCTGGAGAAGCTTCAGGCGATTTACATGGTTCAAACCTAATGAAAGCGTTACTAAATGAAGATGTAAATGCCGATATTAGATTTTGGGGAGGCGATCTTATGCAGGCTGTTGGGGGCACCTTAGTAAAACATTACAAGGAGCGTGCTTTCATGGGCTTTATTGAAGTTATTATGAACCTCAGTAAAATATTTAAACTCATTTCCTTTTGCAAAGAAGATATTAAAAATTTTAATCCTGATGTTGTTATTTTTATTGATAACTCAGGCTTTAATTTACGTATTGCCAAATGGGCAAAACAAGAAAACTATAAAACTCATTATTATATTTCACCACAAGTATGGGCGTCTAGAGCTAGTAGAGTAAAAGCTATTAAGCATGATATTGATGCCATGTATGTTATTCTTCCTTTTGTTAAAGGCTTTTACAAAAAATATGATTATAAAGTTGAGTTTGTTGGACACCCTCTAATTGATGCCATATCTAACCGAAAGCAAGTTGACGAATTTGAATTTAGAAAAACACATAAACTAAGCGACGAACCTATTATAGCATTACTTCCTGGCAGTAGAAAACAAGAAATAAAAAAAATGCTATCGGTGATGCTTAGTTTGGTAAATGATTTTCCGAATTATCAATTTGTAATTGCAGGCGCTCCTAGTCAAGAGTTTAGTTTCTACCAGTCTTTCATTAAATCTACTCAAGTACATTTTATTTCAAATAAAACTTACGATTTATTAAGTATTTCTACTGCAGCTTTAGTAACCTCTGGTACAGCAACTTTAGAGACTGCTTTATTTAAAGTACCTCAAGTGGTTTGCTATAAAGGAAGTGCTATTTCATACTTTATTGCAAAACAAATCATTACCCTGAAATTTATTTCGTTAGTAAATTTAATTATGGATAAAGAAGTCGTTACCGAACTTATTCAAAATGATTTCAATAAAAAAAGGTTAAAAAAAGAATTAACACGTATTCTTGATGATTATGAACGTGCTAAATTATTTTTAGATTACTACGATTTAGAAAAAGCTTTAGGAGGAAAAGGTGCTAGTAAAAAAACAGCTCAATTAATTTACAACTCAATTAAAGCCTAAACTATTTTGATGAAACAAATTGTTTTAATACTTATTTTAATAGCGAGCTTTAGCAGTTGTAAATCTTCAAAACAAGCTAAAAACAAAAAAACGAACGCTGCAAAAATAATTATAAAAAAGTCTGATATTGTAAATAAAGAAAGTGAAACTAAAAATGTTCATTCAGAAATCAATAATATTCCAACAGTATCAGAAAACATAATAAACTACGCAAAACAATTTGAAGGTGTACGCTACAAATGGGGCGGCACTTCAAAATCGGGAATGGATTGCTCTGGTTTAATTTTTGAGTCTTTTAGAGCTTATGATGTTTTATTACCAAGAATATCAAGAGATATGGCAAAACGTGGTAAAGAAATCTCATTAAAAAATGTTATTAAAGGCGATTTATTATTCTTTAAAACAGGAAACAGAAGAAACTCTATTAATCATGTGGGTTTAATTATCGCAATAAAAAACAACAATATTGAATTCATACACGCCACTAGCAGTAAAGGAGTAACAACTTCTTGGTTAAATGAAACTTACTGGCTCAAATCCTTTTTTGAAGCGCGCAGAATTTTATAAGATATTTCTTATATTACACAAGTATGAAACTACTCAACTTTACCATAATTAAATTAACTTTTTGCCTAATCTCAGGTATTATAATTGGGTATTTAACTAATCTGCCTTTAAACACGATATTATACACAACTTATGTTTTTCTGGGCATCTTATTCATATTCTTTTTAACAGCAAAAAATCAATTCATAAAAACAATTTGGTTTGGTTTTTCTACTTTTATTTTAATGATTCTTATTGGTATTTTAACGGCTCATTTTCACAATCAAAAAAACGTTTCAAATCATTACACACATCATATTTTTAAAGAGACAGACTCTTTAAACACCATCACATTTAGAATTAGAGACGTTTTAAAACCTGGTAATTATTACGACAAATATGTCATAGATATTTTAAACATAGAAGACAACAAGGTTACAGGGAAATCACTTTTAAATATTCAAAAAGACTCGACACAATTACCCCTAAAAGTTGATGCTGTTTTTATTTGCAAAACAAATTTCAAAGATTTAATTCATCCACTAAACCCCAATCAATTTGATTACAAAAGCTATTTAGAGAAAAAACACATTTACCATCAATTATTCATTTCCAACGAATCACTTTTAAAGGTTAGCACGCACACACATACTTTATATGGTATTGCAAATAACACGAGAGATTATATTAACTCTAAGCTAAAACCCTATCATTTTAAACCTGATGAACTTGCTATAATTAATGCACTTTTACTTGGACAACGACAAGATATTAGCGAGGAAGTTTACAGTAGTTATACCAACGCAGGTGCCATCCATATTTTAGCGGTTTCTGGTTTACATGTTGGTATTATTTTACTTATTCTAAGTTTTATATTCAAGCCTCTAGAAAACTTTAAACACGGAAAATTCATAAAAACTATTTTACTAGTTACTCTTTTATGGAGTTTTGCATTAATAGCTGGTTTATCGGCTTCAGTGACACGTGCAGTAACCATGTTTAGTATTGTTGCTATTGCCATGAACCTTAAAAGACCGACCAATACATACAATACTTTAGCAATATCAATGTTCGTTATTTTGCTTTTTAAACCTATGTTTTTATTTGATGTTGGTTTTCAACTAAGTTATTTAGCTGTTTTTGCCATTGTTGCCATCGATCCTTTATTATATAATTTATGGAAACCTAAGAATAAAATAATTGATATGTATTGGCATACGTTTACTATAACCGTTTCTGCTCAATTTGGAATTATTCCTGTAAGCCTATATTACTTTCATCAATTCCCTAGCTTGTTTTTTATATCAAACCTAGTTATTATTCCTTTTTTAGGAATTATTTTAGGGTTTGGAATCCTTGTTATTTTATTGGCAACATTAAACTTACTGCCCCAATTTATAGCAAATATTTATGGAAGTATTATTGGATACATGAATGGTTTTGTAGGTTGGGTTTCTAAACAAGAGTCCTTTTTATTTAAAGACATTCCTTATAGTATATTGTATGTTTTAGCATCTTATTTATTAATAATTACTTTTATAAAACTTCTAAAAAAGTGGCGCTTTTACAATTTGAAATTGTTTTTAATAACCATTGTTTTTTTTCAATGCGCTATTATTTACACCAATTACAATAAACCTAAAAATGAATTTATTGTATTTCATAAAAGCAGATATAGTTTAGTAGGAAACACCACAAAAAACAAAATAACTATCTCACATGACTTTGATAGTTTAACGCAACTAAAAAACAAAATTATTAAAGATTACACTATTGGAAATCATATTAAAACTATTGAAAAAGACAGCTTTCAACCCATTTATGTATTAAACAAAACAAAGCTTTTAGTTATTGATAGCTTAGGAACTTATAATGTAAAATCGTTTACACCCGATTATGTCTTATTAAGACAATCGCCAAAAATTAATTTAAACAGACTTATTGATTCTATAAAGCCAAAATACATTATTGCAGATGGCAGTAATTACAAATCTTATGTTGAGCACTGGGACATAATTTGCAAAAAAAGAAAGCTCCCTTTTCACCAAACTAGTAAAAAGGGAGCTTTTATAATTAAATATTAATTAAGACTTAACTCTTTTCAAGAATACCATTTACAACTTCCAACCACTTTTCTGCTCCTCCACGAACATATCCAGTACTACCAAGTCTGCTTAAACTTTTTTTTCCTTCTGTTGTTTTTTCAGGTTTAGCAAAATGTATTGATGGATAGCCTCTCACTTGAAACATTTTTTGCATTTGATAATTCTGAATTTGAAGTTTCTTATCCAATGCCTTTCTTCTAGGAAAATCTAATTCCACTAAAACTACATTATCTTTTGCCCATTTTTCAAAATCAGAAGTTTTTAAAACTTCATTTTGCAATTTAATACACCAACCACACCAATCTGACCCTGTAAAAAATAACAAAAGTGTTTTATTCTCCTTTGTTGCTATCGCATAAGCTTCATCCATATCTGTATGCCACGTTAATTTTTCTTGAGCAAAACCATTTAAAGTTACTGAAACTGTTAATAGTAATAATATTATTGTTCTTTTCATATAATTCAATTTGTTGCAAAAGCTGTTCCGAACTTACAAAAAAAGCTCCTAACTAGGAGCTTTTTGAATATTTTTTAACTTTTTTTTCGATTAACGCACACCGTGCATTAGTTTTTTAAGAATAGGATTCAATATCATCGAAACAACTCCAATACCTATAGGAACTAAAGTAAATATTAAGAAAAATACACTTAATGAATATTGTTCGCTTATTTTATCAATCATCCCTCCCATTGATCCTGCTGCTTTATTACCTATAGCAATAGCTAAATACCAAATACCAAACATAAACCCAATCATTCGACCAGGAACAAGTTTACTTAAATATGACAGACCTACTGGTGAAATACACAACTCACCCATAGTATGTAATAAGTATGCTAAAATCAAAAACACCATACTTACAGAAGCTGTTTTAGCTCCTTGTGGAATAGCCATAGTTCCAAACACTAAAATACCAAAACCTAGCCCTAAAAGAATAAGCCCAATCCCATATTTCATAGCAACACTTGGATTGTATTTACTCTCCCACCATTTTGAAAATAATGGAGCTAATGTTATTATAAAGAATGAATTTAAAATCCCAAACCAAGAAGCACCTACCTCTGTAGTCTCTTTACTAAACTCATTATTAATCTTATAGTAAACTACATACCATAAAAAAACAAAAGTTATTCCTAAAACAATATTAGAATAAGGAATCTTTGAAAACGTCTTTTTAAACAACAAATACAATACCCAAGTAATAATAACTAGAGGTACTATAGTAAGAATAGAATCAATAATTTTAAAAACCATTGCTGAATCTCCAATTAAAACCCTATCGGTATAATCTCTTGCAAAAAGTGTCATTGACCCTAAACCTTGTTCAAAAGCACCAGAAAAAATCACAGTGAATATTCCAAAAATGGAAACTGCAATTATCTTATCTCTTACAACAGGATTATATCTTGACATTCTAGAAATAATTAAAAACAAAAACAATCCTAATGCCAATAAAACAGTAGCATTTGAACCGTCTAAACTCCCAATACTAAAAGGTAACAAATTGATATTTCCTATTTTCGATAAGGGATCGTTAAACAAATACAAAAGACCTCCTAATGATGACAAAGCAATTAATATTTTATCTAATAACGTAAACGGATTTAATTTCTCTTTAACTGAACTTATTTCATGCGCTTTAGGACTTTCTTCATTAATATTTTGAGGCAATTCAACCTCATATACTTTTGACGGCTTCTCGCCTATTTGACCAAATAAATCTTTTGCTAACCAAAATTGAATTAAACCACCTAGCATAAAAATCCCTGCTAAACCAAAACCATAACTCCAACCTATATTTTCAGCTAAATATCCGCAAAGCATCATTCCAAAAAATGCACCTGCATTAACTCCCATATAATAAATAGTATAAGCCCCGTCTTTTTTAGACTCTTTCCCTTTATACATTTCAGAAATCATAGAAGTCATATTTGGCTTAAAAAACCCTGTTCCTATAACCAATAATGCTAAACCTAAATACAATGACCATGTCGTCTCAAAAACCATAGCAGCATGACCAAGCATCATAATAAAACAACCAATAATTACAGCCCATTTATATCCTGTTATTTTATCAGCTATATAACCTCCAACTATTGGAGTTAAATATAACAATGACGAATAAGTACCTATTAAAGCCAAAGCGTTTTCTCTAGACCATTCCCAACCTGGATTATCACTCAAAAAAGGTGCTGTTAAAAATAAAACCAAAAGAATTTTCATTCCGTAAAATGAAAAGCGCTCCCACATTTCAGTAAAAAACACAACAAACAAACCTGCTGGATGCCCTATTACCTTGTCTTTAAATAGATTTTCAATATCTGTATTCATAAAATGATTTTTGGTTATTATAAAAAAAACCTCATAAGTTTTAAAACTTATGAGGTTGGTTATATATATTTAGTTATCTGCTAATTCGAAGCCTTCTGCTTCATCATGTATTACATGCTCATCATCCTCAGCACCATGTGTTAATTTTTCTAGTTTTTTGCGGAACACCATAACTAGTAAACCAAATGCGATGCAAAAAACTGCTATTCCTGTAAATACTGTAAACTCTCCTAATCCTTCGGCAGATTCTCCTAATAATCCAGCTAGTTTATTTCCAAATCCTGTCATAGCAAAATAAACCCCCATCATTAATGATGCATATTTAACAGGAGCAAGTTTTGTTATATATGAGAGTGCTACTGGAGAAATACACAACTCCCCAACAGTATGGAATAAATATGCTAAAACCAACCAATACATAGCTGAAGATCCATCTCTTTCATATTGACCTGCAGCTGCAGTCATAAAAAAGAAACCTGTTCCCATTATAATTAAGCCAATTATCATTTTAAATAACGATGTAGACAACTTTCCTTTTAATTTTTTTGCTGCCCAATACGCTGCGATACTTGTTCCTAAAAAGATAATAAACATCGCATTTAAAGCTTGAAACCAAGATGCAGGAACTTCCCAGTTCATTAACATCCTATTCGTTTTTTCAGAAGCATAAATATTCATTAAACCACCCGCTTGTTCAAAAGCCCCCCAAAATACTATCACCAACAAAAACGAAACAAATAATACGACAACTCTATCTTTTTCTGTTTTAGTCAAAGGTTTTTTCATAGCTTCCTTTTCTTCTTTATTTTCTGAAGCTCCTAAATAATTTCCAACATACTTTAAATGTTTTTGACCAGCAACATATTGAATCAAACCTAAGGCCATACCAATTCCTGCTAAACCAAATCCATAATGCCAGCCATATACCTCTCCTACATATCCTACAATTAAACTCGATAAAAATGCTCCTACATTAATACCTATATAAAATATAGTAAACCCTTTATCTCTTCTAATATCTCCTTGCTTATAAAGTCCTCCAACCATTGTTGATATATTAGGTTTAAGCATTCCTACTCCTGCTATAATCAATCCTAAACCTGTATAAAAGGCCCACATTTCCTCTACAGCTAAAATACTATGACCTGCAACCAAAAGAATACCTCCATATAAAACAGCTTTTTTCTGTCCTAAAAATTTATCTGCAATCCAACCTCCAGGAATTGACATAACATACACTAACATAGTATATGTACCATAAAGAGATAACGCATCTCCGTTTGCCCAACCTAAACCTGCATTTTCACCTTTAGCATTAGCCACTAAGTACAAAACTAATATAGCACGCATTCCATAATACGAAAAACGCTCCCACATTTCTGTAAAAAACAGTACATATAACCCAACTGGGTGTCCAAATAATTCCTTTTGTTTTATTGCAGTAGCTGCCATATATATTCTGTATTGGTTAGTTCTCTTTTAATTTTCAATTCTTTTTGTTTCCTCTCAACTTACTGACCTCTTTTATCTCCAAGTTTTTCGTGAATGAAGTTAGTCATTTTTTTATAGAGATGTAATCTCGTGTTCCCTCCATAAATACCATGGTTTTTATCTGGGTATATCGCCCAATCAAATTGCTTATCGGCTTGAATTAATGCTTCTGCTAAACGCATGGTATTTTGTAAATGTACATTATCATCAGCAGAACCATGAATTAAAAGAAAATCGCCTTTTAATTTATCGACATGACTTATTGGTGAATTCTCATCATATCCACTCGCATTTTCTTGAGGAACTCCCATATAGCGTTCGGTGTAAATAGAATCATAAAAACGCCAGCTACTAACAGGTGCTACTGCAATTGCTATTTTAAACACATCGTTTCCTTTAAACAAACAATTACTACTCATAAAACCGCCATAACTCCAGCCCCAAATACCAATTCTAGAAGTATCAATATAAGGTAATTGCCCTAATTGTTTTGCTACTTCAATTTGATCTTCAACCTCATATTTCCCTAATTCGTTCTGAGTTACTTTTTTAAACTTAGCACCTTTAAACCCTGTTCCTCTACCATCAACACAGGCTATAACATAGCCTTGTTGTGCTAAATACTGAAACCAATAATCGTTTGCACTATTCCATATGTTAGCTACCTGTTGAGATCCTGGTCCTGAATATTGATACATAAATAGCGGATATTGCTTTGAATCATCAAAATTCGCTGGCTTAATCATCCACATATTTAAGTCGTTACCATTTACATGAATAGCACTAAACTCTTTTTTAGAGATTTTATAATCTAAAAGTTTTTGAGCCAAAACCTCATTATCTTTAATACTTTTAATAAGATTACCAGATTTAGCACTGTTTAAAGTGTACGCTGTTGGCGTAGCTGCGTTTGAAAAGGTATTTATAAAATATGAAAAATCGGTACTAAATGATGCATCGTTAGTCCCTTCACCTTTTGTAAGCCTTGTTTTATTACGACCATTTAATTTAATAGCATATACGTCTCTATTAATAGAACCGTTTTCTACAGACTGATAAAATATTCTGTTCGTTTTTTCATCATACCCATAATAACTAGTTACCTCCCAATTTCCTTTAGTTACTTGATTTATAAGTTTCCCTTTTTTATCATAGTGGTAAATATGATTGTACCCATCTTTTTCACTGGTCCAAATAAAACTATTATCCTTTAAAAAAGTTAAATCATCAGTTACATCAATATAAGCCTTATCTGTTTCTGTTAATCCTAAATTAGAACTATTTGTTTTAGCATTTACAAACCATAAGTCTAATACATTTTGCTTTCTATTTAGATACTGCGCACTTAAAATATCAGAATTATTTGTCCATTTAATTCTCGGAATATAAAAATAGTTATAAGCCTTTTCAACCTTAACTTCTTGAATGCTTTTCGTTTCTATATTATATATATGAAGTGATACTATAGAATTCGGCTCGCCAGCTTTTGGATATTTAAAAACTTGTTGGGTTTGGTAAAGACCTTCACCATATACATCCATAGAGAATTCTGGCACATTTGTTTCGTCAAAACGAATAAAAGCTATTTTATTACTATCGGTATTCCATTCAAAAGCACGCACAAAAGCAAACTCTTCCTCGTAAACCCAATCGGTAATACCATTTATTATTTCATTCTTTTTACCATCAAAAGTTACCTGAGTAGTTTCACCAGAAATTAAATCTTTTATATATAAATTATTTGCTTTCACGAAAGCTACTTTTGTTGCATCTGGAGAAAAGGTAGGTTCTTGAATTTTTTCTTCTGAAATAGATGTGATAGATTTACCCTTTAAATCAAGCACATAATAATTTCCAAGAGTCGAATACCTATAAATGGATTCCTCATTGGTTGCTAAAACCACTTTACTTTCATCTTTACTAAACGTATAATCTGTAAAATAACTTAGCTCGTTTATATTTTTAGAATCTACTAACGTTTCAACTTTTTCAAGCGTTTTGTAATTATAAATATCAATAGATGTAGAACGTGTACTTCTATTAAAATTTAAAACCGAATATTGTTTTCCATTAGCCATGGAATGTAAAACATCCATACTTTCGGTTCTAAAAGCTCCAGACCAAATGTCTTCAAGGGATATTTCTTTAGTTTGTGCAGATAAAATTGTAACGAAAAAAGTACAAATGTAAAAGGAGAATTTTAGGTATTTCATTAAAAATGATGTTTATTCCGTAAAATGATGTCAAGTTTACTAAAATTTACGCAAAAAACCTTTTAAATTAACACTTAAATATTTTCAAATTTAAAACAACCTTTTCAATTTTCATACTAAGAGTGGTATCTTTGCATTGTAAATTAACATTTTATGAGTAAATCTATTGCTGGTTTTTCTAAACTATCTAAATCTAAAAAAATTGATTGGATTATTGAAACTTACTTTTCTAATGCCGAAAAAGCTAAAGGCATCTTAAAACAATATTGGAATACCAACGAAAAACTACAACAGTTACACGACGAATTTATAGAAAACACCATTACCAATTACTATTTACCACTTGGTGTCGCTCCTAATTTTTTAATAAACGATACATTATACACCATCCCCATGGCTATTGAAGAAAGCTCGGTAGTTGCCGCTGCAAGTAAAGCCGCTAAATTTTGGATGGATAGAGGTGGTTTTAAAACAGACGTTCTTTCTACAACAAAAATTGGTCAGGTACATTTTATGTATTATGGCCATGATGAAACATTGAAAAACTTCTTTAATCACATAAAATCAAAACTAATAGAAGATACGTCACCTATTACCAAAAACATGGAAAAGCGTGGTGGCGGCATTTTAGATATTGAATTACGAAACAAAACACAAGATATAAAAGGCTATTATCAATTACATGCCTCCTTTGAAACATTGGATGCTATGGGTGCCAATTTTATTAATTCTTGTTTAGAACAATTTGCTAAAACGTTTAAAAATGAAGCTTTAGTTTTTGATACTTTTTCTGCTGAAGAAAAAAACATTCAAATAGTTATGAGTATACTTTCTAACTATGTTCCAGACTGTTTAGTTCGTGCCGAAGTAAGTTGTAAAGTTGAAGATTTAAATGAAAACAACACTATTTCTTCTGAAGAGTTTGCTAATAAATTTGTGCAAGCTGTAAACATTGCTGAAGTAGAACCTTATAGAGCGGTAACCCACAATAAAGGTATTATGAACGGCATTGATGCTGTTGTTCTAGCCACAGGTAATGATTTTAGAGCTGTAGAAGCTGGCGTACATGCATTTGCGTCTAGAAACGGTAAATACAGTAGCTTATCGCATGCTAAAGTTGAAAATGGCATATTTACCTTTTGGATGGAAATCCCTTTAGCTTTAGGAACCGTTGGAGGACTTACAGGCTTGCATCCTCTAGTGAAATTATCGTTAGAATTATTGGGACATCCAAATTCTAAAGAGTTAATGCAAATTGTTGCGGTTGCAGGTTTAGCACAAAATTTTGCAGCGTTACGATCGCTAACAACGACTGGGATTCAAGAAGGACACATGAAAATGCATTTAATGAATATTCTAAATCAGTTTGAAGCGACTGCTATTGAAAAAGAAACGCTAACCGAATATTTTAAGACTAATACAGTTACACATAGCGCAGTGGTTGAAGCTATTAAAGATTTAAGATTTAAGAATAACAATTAACGAATGCAGAAGTACTATAGCAACGGAAAACTTTTACTAACTGGAGAGTATGTGGTTCTAGATGGCGCTTTATCGCTTGCTGTTCCTACAAAACAGGGACAATCATTAACTATTGAATCTATTGAAGAACCAAAGATTATTTGGACAAGTTTAGACGAACTTGGAAATACTTGGTTTGAAAATACTTTTTTTATGGAGCAGATTACTTCTGATTTTTCAAACCCTAGCAATGCTATTTCTGAAAGAGTTATTCAAATTTTGAATGCTGTTAAAACACTAAATCCTGATTTTTTGAATACGAATAACGGATTTAAAATAACTACATCGCTTACGTTTCCAAAAAACTGGGGATTAGGCACTTCTTCTACTTTAATAAATAATGTTGCACAATGGGCAAACGTAGATGCTTTTGAATTGCTTAAACTAACGTTTGGTGGTAGCGGTTATGATATTGCTTGCACACAAAACAACCAACCTATTACGTATCAATTACAAAAAAATACGATAGTTGTAAATCCAGTTGATTTTAATCCGATATTTAAAGAACACTTATATTTTGTTTACTTAAATAAAAAACAAAATAGTCGCGATGGCATTGCTAGTTACAACACTAATAAAAGCAATTTGGAATCTGTTATTCCTGAAATAAACGATATTACTACAAACATAATTAGTTGTAAAACTTTAGAAACTTTTGATGCTTTAATTCAGCAACATGAAAGCTTAATTTCAAAGATTACAAAACAAGATACTGTAAAAGATTTATTGTTTAATGATTTTAATGGTTCCGTAAAAAGCCTTGGAGCTTGGGGTGGCGATTTTGTTTTAGTTACTGCCAAAGAGAATCCTGAGAATTACTTTAAGACTAAAGGTTTCAATACCGTTATTTCTTATGATGATATGATTCTAAAATTATAAATATTTTGTACAAACTAAAAAAAGGGACTTCGATGTTTTATCGAAGTCCCTTTTTTGCGTTAGGGATTGATACGGCATCCTTTTGTTTTTCTTTAATTATTCCCAAACTTTTAAAATTTACGTTTACAATATTAATGAATCCCTGCCTAAGCAGGAATGACAAAAAACAAAAGATATAGTGGAAAGCCCGACCTTTATCCTGAACTAAATTCAGGATAAAGGTAACGCCCTAATTATATTTTTAACTATACAAAGCTTTATATGTTGCGCATGCTCTATAATCTGACGATTCTGGATCCATACCAAAAGATGCCCAGGCACTTGGACGGAATATTTTATCTTCGGATACATTATGCATATTCACAGGGATTCTTAACATGGAAGCCAACGTAATTAAATCGGCTCCAATATGCCCGTAGGTGAACGCGCCGTGGTTGGCTCCCCAATTTGCCATAACACTATAGACATCTTTAAACGCTCCTTTACCTGTTAAGTTTGGCACAAACCAAGTGGTTGGCCATGTAGGATTGGTGCGTTCGTTTATTGTATTATGTACATCTTCTGGAAGTTCTATGGTTTTTCCTTCGGCGATTTGCAATACAGGCCCAATGCCTTTTACAATATTAATTCGGCACATAGTTACTGGCATGCCGCCTTTTGTTTTAAAGGTAGATGAAAAACCTCCGCCTCTAAAATATTCTAACATTCCTGGTCCCCAAGTGGTGTTTTCTAAACATTTTTCCGCTTCGTTTTCTGTAATATCCCACCAAGGTTTCATTGCTGGTTTTCCATCGATTTCTTGTTCTCCTGTACCGTCTAAAGCTGAAGCTCCTGAATTTATAAGGTGAATAAATCCGTTTGAAGCATCGCCTGTTAAGGTATGCCCAGTAACACGCTTTACTGCATCTGGACTCCAATAAGTACGAACATCGCTAAATATTTGTGCTGCTCCAGTTATTAAATGTCCGAATAACATAGAGATACCATTTAAACTATCGTTTTCGGTAGCAAACATAAAAGGTTGCCTGATGCCATTCCAATCGAAAGAGGATGTTAATATAGCTTCCATAAAGTCGCCATTTGGAAAGTGATCTGTCCATTGACGTTGCCCTTGGAAACCTCCAGAAATAGCATTTCTTCCTAAGGCTTCTTCAGCAAAACCTATTTCTTTTAACTTAGGGTTTCCAATCATTAAATCGCGACAAATTAATGCCATTTTAACAACGAACTCCCAGTCTTTATCTAGTTCTGCTCTAGATTTCTGTCTATCTTCAGGATTATAATCTTTACCTTCTTTACAGTTTTCTTTAGACCAAGCCAGTGCTTTTGCGTATTCTTCTTTATCGTAAATTTCTTGTTCTATGCGTCTAATAAACTCAGACATATCGATGTTTTCACAACGCATACCTAAATAACTTTCGAAGAAATTAGGATCTAGAATGGATCCTGCAATTCCCATAGAAACAGAACCCATAGATAAATATGATTTCCCTTTCATAGTTGCAACTGCTAATCCTGCTTTTCCGAAAAGCAATAATTTTTCTTGTACATCTTCAGGAATACTGGTATCGTCACTATCTTGAACATCTCTTCCATAAATACCAAAAGCAGGAATTCCTTTTTGGTTATGACCTGCTAATGCAGCTGCTAAATAAACAGCACCAGGACGCTCGGTTCCATTAAAACCCCAAATAGCTTTCGGTATTGAAGGATCCATATCTATAGTTTCGCTACCGTAACACCAACAAGGTGTAACCGTTAAACTAACGCCAACACCTTCTCTTGAAAATTTATCGGCAGATGCTGCTGCTTCTGCAACGCCACCAATACAAGTATCTGAAATCACACATTCTACTTTACTACCATCTGCGTGTCTTAAATTTTTAGACAAAAATTCAGCGGCAATTTTTGCCATATTCATGGTTGATGATTCAAGAGATTCTCTAACACCATCTAATCTACCATCAATTACTGGCCTGATGCCTATTTTTGGTAAGTGTCCAATTAAATTTTTATAATTCATCTTTAATATATTTTATTCAATCTTTAAAATTAAGAAGACTGATTTTTAGGTTTCATAATCATAGTCACTAAAAAGCCAACAAGGAAAATAGCGATTGTTCCGAATACAATAGTTAAATAGGTATGAAATGATGCGCCAACTGAATCTTTACCAAAAATGGTTTCAGAAAATGTTAACCAAAGAATCACTAGTATACCAACAATCATTCCTATAATAGCACCTTTTGCATTCCTTGTTTTTGAAAAAATTCCTAAAAGAAATAATCCTAACATACCTCCGCTAAAAATTGAGGACAATTTCCACCAAGCATCTAATGCACTCTTAACATTAATCATGGCAATAGCAATGGCAATACCTAGAATACTTATTATTATTGAAGATATATAAAGGACTTGCATACTCCTTTTTTCGGATGCATTCTGTTTAAAATATTTATTATAATAATCGGTTAAAAACACAGTTGCCGAACTATTAAAACTTGTAGAAATGGTACTCATTCCAGCTGCAAAAATAGAAGCTATCATTAACCCTGTTAAACCTGACGGAAGTGCGTTTACAATAAAATGGGGAAATACTCTATCAGCTTTACTAATATCTTGAAGTGCCAAAGGCAATACTTCTGCCGAATTATAATACCCGTAAAGTGATGTTCCTATAAAAAGGAAAAGTGCAGATATAGGTAAATATATAAGTCCTCCAATTAAGGCAGATTTTTGTGCTGCTTTATCCGATTTTAAAACCATGTAACGCTGAACATAATTTTGATCGATTCCGAAATTTTGAAGATTGATAAAAACGCCATAAACTAAAACGACCCAAAATGTGGGTTTCGATAAATCTAAATTAAAACTACCTAAGCTAAACTTATCATTCTCTGCAGCAATAGTGAATATTTGAGAAGGTCCTTCTGGCATACTAAAAAGCATAAATCCAATACAAACAAAAGCCCCTACAATTAAAATAATGCCTTGAATAGCGTCTGTCCAAAGTACCGCAGTAATACCTCCAAGCATAGAATACACAGCAACTATTAATCCTGTAAACACAATTATAGTAGCAATATCCCAACCAGCTATGGCATTAAGTGTTAATGCTAGTAAATATAAAATAGTACCGATTCGCATTAATTGAGTAAGCAAGTAACAAATAGACACATAAATTCTAGCCCACGGACCAAAACGCTGTTCCATAAAAGTATATGCTGACGGACTGTTTATTTTTCGATATAAAGGGACAAAGTATTTAACTGCAATTAATGTTGCTATGGGAAGCGACAAACTAAAAACCAAGGCACTCCAATTAGATTGAAAAGCATTTCCAGGTAATGCTAAATAACTTATACTACTAACAAACGTAGCGAAAATTGACATGGTAACGACCCAAGTTGGAATATCTTTATTTCCTAAAGTATAAGATGAAGATGTTCTGTTTTTTTTAAAGAAAGAGCCTCCGAAAACGGCTATTCCTCCTATGTAAACAAAAAAAACTATAATATCAATAGTATTCATTAATGCTAATTTTAGTTAGTTGTGTTGGTAATATTTACATAAGTGTCTTTAACTTGGTTGGGGCTAAATTGTACATTTAATTACAACACTTTTGCTATTTCTATTTCAATACGTTTAATGTTTTTAATAACTTCAGCCATTTCCTTTTCTTCAAAAGTATTAAATGGTGGTGCAATATTAGCTTCAATAATTCCTAATGCAGCAAGAGCACCTTTCATTCCTTTAAGGTAACTAGAACCATACGATCCTAATGTATAAACTTTAGTTGCAATTTCCATTACTAAACTTTGTAATGTTTCTATACGAGCAAAATCTTTAGCTAGTGTTGCTTTATAAAGTTCTACATAAAGCTTTGGGAAAAGATTAGAACCTCCGTTTACTCCGCCATTACCTCCCATCAAAACGGTTTCACATGTAATTTCTTCTGGACCAACAAAAAGCGCAAAATCTTCTTTAGCTTTCAACAAATAACAAAGTGATTGAAAGTACACCGTATTAGCCGAACTATCTTTTAAACCAATGATATTTTTATGCTCCGCTAAACGAATCACGGTTTCTCTATCAATATTAACTTTAGTATGTGAAGGCATATTATATAAGAAAAGAGGTAGCGTAAGCTGATCTGCAAGACTCCAATAATATTTAAACAACTCTTCTTGACCTAAACCATAATAAAACGGAGGAGCCGCTACCACTGCCGATACACCTGCTTTATGAGCTATTGATGCTAAGTTAAGACTTTCTTCTATTGAAGTATCTGAAATCCCAACAAAAACAGGAACTCTGCCATTAACAATTTTACAACTCTCAATAATAAGCTTCTCGCGTGTTTTATAACTTAGACTCGTTGCTTCACCTGTGGTTCCAAGAATAAAAATTCCATGAACACCTCCTGATATAATATGTTCTATTAGCTTATTAACGCCCTTAACATCCAAAGTGAGATTATCGGATAATAAAGGTGTTACCATTGGTGATATAATCCCGTTTATCATTTGCTTTTATATTGTAAATTATATTTAAAATAACCTCATCTTTTTATTTTCAGTTTAATAAAATAAAAATATGATTTAACTGCTCTTTCAAATATATTATATAAAGCTTTAGGATTGTTACGGAATAGATCTTCGGTTTTTTGTTTAAAAAAAAGATAACAAAAAAGCCAAACTTAAAAGTTTGGCTTTTTTGTTACTCAGAGAAACTTTTACAATTTCTAAGATATATTACTGTATTTGTGTTTTAGCTCTATTATCTTCAATATCTGAAGCTTCTTTTAAAGCATTGTACAACTTAGAAGTTACTACATTAATTTTTTGTTGTTCGACTCTATTAGCTGCAGCTTGATAGTTCTCTAACTCGACAGCTGGTGTTACTTTAGTTACTTGAACCATGTAAACACCATTAGCTCCATCAATTAATTTTGATGTTTCGCCTTCATTTAATCCAAAGGCAGCTCCAACAACTAAAGGCTCTCTTCCTGCTCCCGAAATAGTTGGGTTCTTCATATTAATTGCAGATGCAGACCTTACTGTTGTGCTTTCTGCCGCTGCTAAATCTTCTAATGTAGTAGCCGAAACTCTTTCTCTAATAATTTTTGCTTTCTTCTCTTTTCTTACAGATGGTAATACGCTAGCTGTTGCATCTTCAACAGACATTAAGCCTTCTTTATGCTTAGCTACTAGTTGTGCAATAACATAACCATTAGGTATATTAAAACGTTTTATATCTCCAATTTCAGCATCTTCTTCAAAAGCCCAACGTACTATTGGTCTTTGACTTCCAACACCTGGTATATTTTCATCTAAAACTTTTATACCATTTACAGGTTTTACTGTAAACTTACTTTCTTTAGCTACTGTTTCAAAATCCTTATCTGCTATAGTTATTTCGAAATTTGAAGCATCTCTAAAAACTTTATCAATTGTAGCCTCTGAAGGCTCAATTTTTCTAGCTATCGTACCAACTTGTACTGCTTTTGTTTTATTTTTTTGACCTTCAATTTCCATGATATGGAAACCAAAAACAGTTTTAACAACTCCTAAATCTCCTACTTTACCTTCAAATTCAAAGTCGTTAAACTCAGGAACCATAGTGTTATAGGCATGCCAATCGTAACGTCCTTCTTTTTCAACACTTCCTTGATCTGAAGAAAACGCTTTTACAAAATCAGGGAACTTAGAACGGTTTGATTTAAGAATTTTTAAAAGGCTATCTGCTGTCACTTTAGCTTGCGCCTCAGTTTGAGTTACATCTTGACCAGCACTTTGAGAACCAATAAATGGCAACAATATGTGTCTTACTTTTGCCGAGTCTGGTATTTGCTTAACAGCAATAACTTTTGATATTTTAAAATATCCGTTATCCTTATATGGTCCAAAAACTTCACCTGCATTTAAATTATAGATACTATCTGCTACAGCTGTTGGTAAACTAGATTTAAACACAAAACGTTTATCAAATTTAATATCTGAATTAGAATTGATAAATCCTTCGTTATCTGCTGTATTCAAAAACCCTACAACATTTTCATTCGCTTTTGAAACTTGATTGTACTCAACCTTGTCTTTTAATAAACCTTCTAACTGAGTCTTTATAGCATTCTCATCTTCAACACTTGGTACTTCTTTAAACTCAACAAACTTAATATCTCTTGAAGCATCAACCTCATATTGTTTTTTGTTTTTATTAATGTAGTTTTCTATATCAGATTTTGAAACCTTTACAAGACTATCTGCAATTGAAGAATAAGCTACCTGTACAAATTTAATATCAACTTTATTTCCTTCTAGCTTATGTTCTAATTCGCCTTCGGCTAATGTTCCTGTTAAACCTGCTTTAACCATGTTAAAGTAGTTTTGTTGTAAACCATTAGCTGCTATAGATTTTTCGTAATTAACCCAACCTTCAAAACCAGCAGGCGACGTTTCTTTTAGATTTGCTATATATTCGTTTAATTTATTTTCATCAAAAAAACCAGCTTCATTTAAAAATTGAGGATTTGTTGCTAAAGCCGTTTTTAACAAGTCTCGCATTTGGTCTTTCTCTACAGTAATACCTAATTCTTCAAATTGAGTATCCATAACTGCCTGTCTAACCTCTTGCTCCCAAACTCTATTCATAACCTGAGTACTAGTTGCACTAGGTCCTGCTTGTCTTTGTGCAGCTTCTACTTTTTGCAAAAAGTCTTCACGTGTAATATCTTTACCGTTTATAGTAGCAACTATATTTTGTGATTTTGCTGTAAGCGCATCACCATTTTTAAATAAATCTGCTAATACAAAAGAAAATAACGCTAAGGCTATAATTATGATTAAAAATAGTGAACGTTGTCTTATTTTATTTAAAACTGCCATCTGTTTGTTGAATTTTAAAAAACCCTTTTTTGGGATTTAACTTGTTAAATTGATTAATCAATTAATTAAAATTGATGAAAATATCGTGCGCGAAAATACCATTTTCTATTTAATAATAAAAGCAGAAAGATGCATTAATTATTTTAATCCTGATAGATTTAATCTTCATCTAAAAGTTTAAGTTGCACCATATCTATTTTTGTGTTTGACACTTCTAATATTTCAAACTGAAAATTGTCTATTTTCACAATCTCATTTTGCTCGGGAATTTCTTCTGTATGGTTAACGATTAACCCTCCCAAAGTTTCATAATTTTCACTTTCTGGGAGATTTAACTTGTATGTTTCATTAATATAATCAACTTCTATACGTGCTGAAAGTTTATATGTTGACTCGTCTATTTTCTCTTCAATTAAATCTATGGTATCATGCTCATCTTCAATCTCCCCAAACAGCTCTTCAACAATATCTTCTACAGTCATTATACCCGATGTACCTCCATATTCATCTAAAACTACAGCAATACTTTTTCTTTTTTTTGTAAGCACATTAAGCACATCTTTAACAAGTACAGTTTCTGGCACAAACTCGACTGGCATCATCATAGACTTGATGTTTTTTGTTTTTTTAAACAACTCAAAAGAGTGTACATAACCTAAAATATCGTCAATAGTATCTTTATATATTAATATTTTGGTGCGACCTGTTTCTGTAAAAAGCGCATTCAAAGATTTTATAGAATCGGTTATTTCTACAGCTATAATTTCGGTACGGGGCACCATAACTTCTCGTGCTTTTACTTCAGAAAACTCTAGAGCATTTTGAAAAATCTGTATTTCGCTATCAACTTCATCATGTGCTTCAACAGATTCCATTTGTTCGCTTATGTAATTAACTAACTCTAACTTAGTAAATGCAAGTTGAATTTGATCGCCTTCCGTTTTAAAAAAGGTTTTTAAAATAATGTCTGATATCCAAATAACAAAATCTGAAACAAACGTAAATAAGACATAAAAAACATATGCAGGAATAGCCAAAGCCTTAATTAATGAATTGGCATAAATTTGAAAAAAGACTTTAGGTAAAAACTCTGCTGTAATTAATATAACAATTGTAGATATAATAGTTTGTGTTAACAAACTAAAATCTGTTAACATAACATCTATAAAAGCATATGGTGTTGGTAACAAAGACTGAAACCATTCTACCAATAAATCGCCCATAAAAAACCCATAAATTACAAGTGCTATATTGTTACCAATAAGCATAGTTGTAATAAATTTAGAAGGTTTTGCTGTTAACTTGCCTAATATTTTAGCAAGTATTCCTTCTTGTTTTTTTTCAATTTCAATATGAATTTTATTTGAAGATATATATGCAATCTCCATTCCCGAAAAAAAAGCCGAAAGAATTAAGGATACAATTATAATAAGTACATAAATACTCATTTAGTTTGAATTGTCTTTGTTTTCATATTTTCTTCTAAACTTTTGTCTAAAAAAATACATAAACACTGCTAAAGCTGCTAATCCAAAAGCTACATAAGCTCTATTGGTACCATCACCCCATTTTGAAATGCCATCATATATAAATAATCCGGCAAAAACTAAATACGCATATTGAAAAATCTTAGAATATTTCATTTATTTTTTTTAATTTAAACAAATACAAAGATAGGCAAAGAATCTTTTTAATCCTCTATTGCTATTTCTGAATCATTAAATTCTATAAGTTCTAATTTTTTTAAATTTTTATCCGTATCAAAAACATTGCCCTTAATTATAGATCCATCACCAGCCTTTAATACAATAGGTGTGTTAGTAAACAGCCATTCCTTTTTTAAATCGTAATATAGTTGCTCTGCAAATAAGGTGTCTTTTTCAGGAGTAATAATTTTTACATTATTCTGCAAATCTATTAAGTCTGTTTTCTCATAAACAATAGCATAATCCGAAAGCACTGTGCTTTTTTTATTATCCTCATCAAAAATATATAATGTAACACCCTCTACAAATTCACGATAAGGAAAATCTCTATTAGTATAATCAAGCATTTTAGCACTTAATAAATTTGCTGTTACTTTACCAGAGTCTGTATACTTCATATTAATATTTTCAGCAATACCTACAGGTTCATTTTCTGAAACTCCTATTTTCCGAACCTCTTTTAAACTGTTATTACATGAAAAAAACATAGTCACAGTAATGACTGTGACTATGTTTTTAATATTATATATTTGTTTTAAGCTCATTTTTAAAAATTACGGCACTGTAACCGAAGAACCTATCCAACAACCTATTTTTATAGTTTTACCTGAATTAGCCTCTTTAAAAATATCTGATTTTTGTGGTGCTTTAGCCATATAATTTGCTACAGATTTTGAAGACGCACTTCTTAAAGTAGGATCTACATGCGCTGCTCTTCTAGCTTCGTCTGCTGCTAACCAATAAACGGCTCTTTTATTAAAAGTTGTATCTCCACAACTATTAGCACTTGCTGCATACATACTAGCTATAGCCATATGAGGTCTTCCATTTGAAGGGTTTAACTTAAGAGCTTTTCTAAAATACCCTCTAGCTTGCCCATATCTTCCTTTATTTTTAAGAATTAAACCTATTCTATAAGCTAATTTAGATTTCTTAAAAGCATCTGTTTCTAAATCGAATGATTGATTAAAATAACTAATAGCCTCTGTTTCTTTATTATTTTTTAATAATAACCCAGCAACAAAATACTTAGTGTCTGCAGAAGGTGCTTCTTCATCATAAGCTTTTACTAGTTTAATATATAAAGGATCATCAGTACATTCTTTATTAAACATTCTACTTACAGCACGTTTTAACCAAACTGCATCATGTTTGTTATCTTCAAAATCTTTTTGGTACAAAGGAATTAAGTTTTCACAATTGGCTCTTTCTCCTAGTTTACTATCAATACTTCCAGATATTTGATCATAAGCTTTTAAATAACTTTCATAAAATCTTTTATACTGAGTTTCCTTTTTGGTATAAGTCGCACCTGTAGAATCTTTCTCTATAAGCTCGTTTAATTTCTCAGAATAGTTTTTTACCTCCTCTTCTACTTTCTCTACAACATCATCATATTTATTAAATAAATCTTTTGCAGGTTTTTTACCTGTATCATACAAATCTACCATTAAAGAAAAGTAAGTATATAAACTCTTAGGGTTTGTAAATGTTGCTTTATCTAACTTATAAGCTACGTCAAAACATTCATATAATTCTTCTTTTGTTTTCCCTAAAGCTTCTTTATTATCATACATTAATTGACATGCTTGTGCTGCATACTCGCCTTTAGGAGTTTTGCTAGCAAAATGTTCTGCTCTTTGTTCCCAAAGTTTTAAGAGGTCATTTACATAAGCTACCTTATCTGCACCTGTAGATTTTTTTATTTTATCTTCTAAAATCTTTTCTCCATCAACATATATGGCATTATTAAACTTCGGACACTTATTTCTTACTGCCATCCATGGTTCGTAAGCAGCATCGTAATTTTTAGCCTTTACATATTCATGGAATATAGAAAGTTTAGTCATACACTCTTCATCTTGCTGAGTAAAACCAAAGTTTATTCCTAAAAATAATAATATTAATAATGTAATTTTCGTCTTCATGATAATAATTTTAAGCTGTTAGTCAAATTTTCTTTTTTGAAACCATCTATCGTTCAAAGATAAACTTAATTGGAAATTTATAAAATTCTCTTGTATTAAATTACTGCTAGTTGTTCCTCGTTTTCCAATCTCAAAACCTAAGTTTGCATTTGATATTCCGTTCCCTACTGGTAGACCTACTCCAAAAGATATGCCAAACTCCTTTATCGACTCATCATTTATATTTAAGCCTGTCTTTTCAAAGCGTATTCCTGCTCTGTAAACCGTTCTTTTTAAATAACTTGAAAAGGAATTGTATTGCGGTATATAAAACCCTCCTAACGAAAAAACAGAAGCATCTTCATACTCTGTAGCAGTACTACTATACAAAACATTAGAAAAATTACTTGTTTTTTGAGAAGTGTATTCTGCTCCTGCAAACCATTTTCTTGGTTTACCTATTCCTGCTCCTATTGAAAACTTAGAAGGCAATATTAAATCTGTTTCAAGTAAACCTAAAGCTTCTAAATCAACGTCAATACGACCAACTTCAAATTCTTGCCCTGCATTTGAACTTGATGTTACTGTAGAAAATGACCGTTCATTTTTTGAGACTAGAATACTTTCAGGTGTAAAAGTAAAAGCAGAAACAAACTCCAGATTTTCAGTAAACATAGTTTTATAAGACAATCCTAAATTTAAACTCAATCCGCTCAAATCTGATCTGTTATTTTCACGAGACTGATATTGAGTAAGACTCCCATCATTATCATACAAAAACTCTATAGTACTATTTTGAATATTCCCAAAATTATAATGTGCATCAACTCCAATTGCTAATCTGTCTGTAATTTGATATCCTAAACCAAGAAATGCTTTATTAAGCCCCCCTTCACCTGTAAATCTATTTGAAATATTATCAAACTCATCTAAAGACTCCAGTTTATAACCAACCGAAGTAAAAGGCATTAAACCAAAACCAAAGCCAAATTTACCCATAGGAACAGATAAAGCTAAATAATCAAAAGTTGTTGATGACGCTTTAGCAGTTCCTGAATCACTTTTTAAATCTAAACTAGAATATGTACCTCCTACAGTAAACTTAACAGGTCTGCTTTCATTTCCAAAAGTTTCAAGGTTTTTTCCGACATAAGATGCTGGATTTCGTAAATTCATATGAATACTATCCATATAAATACTCAAACCACCCATACTTCTATTCTCTACAGTTCCTTTAAACTTAAGGCTCCCAATACCATAAAACGAGTAAGGTGATGCTGTACCCTCTTGAGAGTAACTTTGAATGGCGAAAACAGCAATAAAAACTATTACAAGTTTTTTTATCATAAGTTTAAATTAAATTGTAAAATAAAGTTCAGTCCCTCTAAAAGAAAATTAGAGTTCGCAAATATGCTACTTTTTAA
>TARA_R110002050_G_scaffold42237_1_pt1 | contig 45655 bp, 31 predicted proteins | sample TARA_R110002050 | Tara Oceans TARA_R110002050 (sample SAMEA4396988) | marine metagenome | biome: Polar Biome; feature: [DCM] deep chlorophyll maximum layer (ENVO:01000326); material: water (ENVO:00002006), including particulate matter (ENVO:01000060) such as... | depth 25 m
AAATATAATAAAAAAGAAATATGATAATTATCATATTCATAAAATATGATAATTGTTAGGTTTTGTATAATTTAGCAACAATTTATCTTTCATTATGGGCAAGTGTGAACAATGTATTATAAAACAGTTTAATTCTTTAAAAACCTTAAGTGAAGAAGAATTAATAAGGATTTCATCTTGTAAAACATCTCGAATTATTAAAAAAGGAGACATTATATTTGAAGAAGGTGATACACTTAAAGGAATTTATTGTATTCGAGAAGGGATTTGTAAACTTACCAAGCTAAGTTCAAACGGAAAAGATCAAATTATAAAATTGGTTGTAAAGGGCGAATTAATTGGTCAGCGCTCTTTAGTTAGTGATGAAAGTGTCAATCTTAGCGCCATCGCTTTAAATGATATGGAAGTATGTTTTATTCCAAAAACCGAAATCTTGGCTGATCTTCAAAAAAACACAGCTTTTACATTTGATGTATTAAAAGAAATGGCAATGGATTTAAAAGAAGCCGATGATATTATTGTAAATATGGCTCAAAAATCGGTGCGACAACGTCTCGCTGAAACGTTGATTTATATTAATGATAATTTTGGAACAAAACCAGACGGGACTTTGAGTGTTTTGTTGTCAAGAGAAGATTTTGCAAATATTATAGGAACAGCAACAGAATCTACCATAAGAGTCCTATCGCAGTTTAAAAAAGAAGATTTGATTACTACCATTGGAAAACAAATAAAAATAATTGACTTAGAAGGCTTAAGTCGTGTAGAATAACTTGTTATTTGGTTTCCTTTTGATGCTATAAATAAATCTAATAACTACAAGAGCGTTTTTTGTATAAAATTGTATTAATTTTATACGGCTATGACAAAAAACAGTTTCAAAAAAAAGGGCTTTGTTTTTAAAACCTATCAAGCTCCTAATCTTTCTCCATTCGATAAACTTTTTGATATTTTCAAGGAATTAATTACCCATACATCAGGTGATTTTGACGAGGCTATTGATTGGTTAAGAGAATTAGATAAAGAATACAAGTTAACGACACCCGGGTATACCATAGATGATTTTATTGAAGATCTTAAAAAGAAAGGGTATATACGCGAGGAGATTGAACCCGATGGTAGCAAAGGTGGCATGGCCATTACAGCAAAAACCGAAAAAGCTATTCGCCAACAAGCTCTCGATCAAATTTTTGGGAATATAAAACGTAGCGGACAAGGTAATCATAAAAGTAAAAGCCCAGGAATAGGTGACGAGCATACGGGAGATTTTAGAAATTACCAGTTTGGTGATGCTTTAGATAAAGTGTCGATGACTGAAAGTTTGAAGAATGCCCAGGTTAATCACGGTATTGGAGATTTTAGTATTTCAGAAGATGATTTAGTAGTTGAAGAAACACTTCATAAATCACAAATGAGTACCGTATTGATGATTGATATTAGCCATAGTATGATTCTGTATGGAGAAGACAGAATTACACCAGCCAAAAAAGTAGCCATGGCTCTAGCCGAACTTATTACAACCCGCTATCCAAAAGATACCTTAGATATTATTGTTTTTGGAAATGACTCATGGCAGATAGAAATAAAAGATTTGCCTTATTTAAAAGTAGGGCCATATCATACAAATACCGTGGCGGGATTGCAATTAGCTATGGATTTACTTCGTAGAAAGCGTAATACTAACAAACAAATATTTATGATTACCGATGGTAAACCAAGCTGTTTGCGTTTACCTGACGGACAATATTATAAAAACAGTAATGGGTTGGACAAGCATATTGTTAATAAATGCTACGCTATGGCTCAGCAAGCAAGGCGATTACATATTCCCATTACCACGTTTATGATTGCTCAAGACCCGTATTTAATGCAATTTGTTAGAGAATTTACCTATGCTAATCAAGGAAAAGCATTTTACACAGGCTTAAAAGGGTTGGGCGAAATGATTTTTGAAGATTACGAAACCAATAGAAAAAAACGAATTAGAGGATAATAAATGAGAAACAAGAACAAAGAGATTAGAATAGAGTCAAAGACAAGTTGACGAGGTCTATTTTCTTTTTTCTGTAATCTCTTTTGTAAAAGAAAATTATGAAAATAGAAACGATAAAAACTTTAGGCGAATTAAAAAAAGTAGGATATAAAAGTAAATCCATAAAAGATGAATTAAGAGATAATTTAATTCAAAAGATAAAGAACAACGAAACTACTTTTGAAGGTGTACACGGTTATGAAAATACTGTTATTCCAGAGCTAGAACGCGCCATCTTATCGCGTCATAATATTAACTTGTTAGGATTGCGGGGTCAAGCAAAAACACGTTTAGCACGGTTGATGTTGAACTTGTTAGATGATTATATTCCGTATGTTGAAGGTTCTGAAGTTAATGATGATCCGTTACAACCTATTTCACGTTTTGCAATTGAAGTAATTAAAGAAAAGGGAGATAACACTCCTATTGCTTGGTTGCACCGAAGTGAACGTTTTGCCGAAAAATTAGCCACACCCGATGTAACAGTCGCTGATATTATTGGAGATGTCGATCCCATAAAAGCAGCCAATTTAAAATTGAGTTATGCAGATGATCGTGTGATTCACTATGGTATGATTCCAAGAGCAAACCGTTGTATTTTTGTAATTAACGAATTACCAGATTTACAGGCAAGAATTCAAGTGGCTTTATTTAATATTTTACAAGAAGGCGATATTCAAATACGTGGTTTCAAAGTAAGGTTACCTTTAGATATTCAGTTTTTATTTACAGCTAATCCAGAAGATTACACTAACAGAGGAAGTATCGTTACACCTCTAAAAGATAGAATTGGTTCACAAATTTTAACACACTATCCTGTTGATATTGAAACAGCTCGATTAATTACAGAACAAGAAGCAAGAGTTGTTGAAAGCCAAAAGGAGATGATAAATGTTCCAGATTTGGCTAGAGATTTACTAGAACAGATTGTTTTTGAAGCTCGTGAAAGTGATTTTATTGATGCAAAAAGTGGTGTAAGCGCGCGTTTGAGTATTACAGCCCTAGAAAATTTGTTAAGCACTGCTGAACGTAGAGCTTTAAAAGCTGGAGACGATAAAACGATGGTTCGGTTGAGTGATTTTGTTGGTGTCATTCCATCTATTATAGGTAAGGTCGAATTGGTTTATGAAGGAGAACAAGAAGGTGCAGCTGTTGTGGCTTACAACTTAATAGGCGAAGCAGTAAAAAGTTTATTCACTGAATTTTTTCCAAAGATTGAAAAGTTAAAAGCTCAAGACGAAGAATCGCCTTATGATGACGTAATATCTTGGTTTTTTAATCAAAAAGAAGGGTTTGAGTTATTAGACGATTTAAGAGAAAAAGAATATAAAGGTTTACTAGATGCTATTACGCCTTTGAATGATTTATTAGGTGAATACCAGCCTAAATTAGCAAAAGAAGATAGTTATTTCGTAAAAGAATTTGTGCTTTGGGCATTAGTCGAGTTTAAGCAACTAAGTAAGTTTCGTTTTTCAGAAGGAACGCAATTTAAAGATCCTTACGGAAGTTTTATAAGTGGTATTTAGTCCTTTTTTTTGAATTTGCATATTCACGATATAAGGTGGTTTAATTTAAAAATATTTATTTTAAACCACCTATTTTTTCTATTCCTATAAAAAGGAATTTTCGTGTTCATACATCTCTATTTTTGATTCTTTTTCCGCCTTTTTTTATGTATATTAACCAAAAAGCATGTTTTTTTCATGTTTTTTTATTCAAAATAAACAAAAAAAATAAAATTAAACTTTCAAGATGGCAAAAGAAAATCTTACAAAAAAGAGCTCTATCAAACTCTTATCTTTTGATATTGATAATACCCTAATTGATTTTAATACCTTAAAAAGTAACTTTGGTAAAGTCTGGAATAAGTATAAGCCTCAAACAGATGTTTTATTAACGTATAATACTGGTAGATTAATTGACGATGTTCTTAACTTAATAAAACGAGGGGTGTTAACAGAACCCGATTATATAATAGCTGGAGTTGGTACGCTTATTTATGACTATAATAAAAAATGTGTTGTAAAAGAGTTTAATGAGGTGCTAGACGAAGGTTGGGATATAGCCACCGTTGAAGAAATTATTCAAAGTTTAGATCATCCTATTAGCGAACAACCAGCACGGTTTCAACATTCATATAAAAGAAGTTACTATTTTCATGATGCTAGTGAAGAGCTCATAAATAATGTTGAGCAGGTGTTTGCTGAATCAAAAATGTATATCAATGTGGTGTATTCTGGAGATAAGTTTTTAGACATTCTTCCAAAATGGGCCAATAAAGGAAATGCCTTAATATGGTTGTTAAAAAAGCTCGATTTAAAATCGTACAATGTTTTAGTTGCTGGCGATAGTGGTAATGATTCTGCTATGTTTAATGTTAAAGGTGTTAAAGGTATTGTAGTTGCCAACGCACATGAAGAACTTTACAAGTTTACTAAGCATAGAGAGGTTTATCATTCAGAACTTGAAAATGGAGATGGTATTATTGAAGGACTCATTTTTTTTGAAATATTACCTGAAGATGCTAAAATAACCAAAGAAGATAGTCACACAGACGATTATATTATTCAGCAAGAATTAAATATAATAGCCGAAGAAGATGATGATGAAAAATTAAAACTAATTCGTGAAGGTTATGATAAAGCCATTATAGCACTTAAAAAAAATATTACACCATTAGGTTTTTCAGCGTGTTCAATAAAAGATAACGTAACTAATGGTACTGACGAAAACTATCATAGTGTTTGGGCTAGAGATGGCGCCATAACATTAATAGGATCTTTATCTCTAATCCACGATGAAGAAATTCATCAATGCCAACGGCAAACATTAATTACATTATTTGAACATATTTCTCGTAACGGACAAATTCCCTCTAACGTAAGAATAAAAGATAATACAGCAGACTATTCGGGTGTTGGTGGTATTTGTTCCATTGATAGTGGTATTTGGGTAGTAATAGCTTTTTATGAATATGTTAAAGTAACTAATGATATTGATTTTCTTCGACAATATATTTCGTCAATAAAAGAAACTATGCGTTGGTTAGGTGCTCATGACAGTAATAATGATGCTTTATTAGAAATTCCTGAAGCTGGTGACTGGACCGATTTATTTGGTGGAAGTTATAATATACTTTATGATGAGATTTTATGGTACAGAGCTAATGTTTGTTTTGGCAGAATGTTAGAGCTTTTAGGAGATTATGAAGAAGCAGGAGAAAATATTAGATGGTCTCAAGTTATTAAAAAGGAAATTTTGCAAAATTTTTGGCCATCAACACAACAAAAACTATTTCAATCAGTATCCTTTGCAGAACGTCAATTTACACTGGGAGATACATCTTATTTAATTCAGCAAACAACACCTTTTGATTTTAGTTGGCGCTGCGATGTTTTTGGAAATGTGTTGGCATTTTTGCATGGTACCATCGATGCTGAAAAAGCGCACCAAACATTCAAATTCATGTTGGGTGTTGGTGTTAATGATCCATATCCAGTCACAAATGTGTATCCTGTTGTAACTCCAGGAGACCCCGATTGGAAACCTTATTACACGGTAAACTTATTGAATTTACCTAATCATTATCATAACGGAGGTATATGGCCTTTTGTAGGTGGTTTTTGGGTGAAATTTGTAAACAAGTTAGGACTAAAAGATGTGGCTATTTCAGAATTATATAAACTAGCATTAATAAATAAAGAAGGTTTAACAGAAGAATGGGAATTTACAGAATGGGCACATGGAACCACAGGTAAAGCTATGGGGAAAGCTTATCAAGCATGGTCAGCAGCACAGTACATTTCTGCTTGTCATGATTTAAAAATAATTAATAACTAAAATATAAATATTATGAAATCGATTTTAATGATCTCTTTACATGGATATGTTGGAGCCAATGCCGAACTAGGAAAACCAGATACGGGAGGACAAGTAGTTTATGTTTTAGAACTTGCAGAGCGTTTTAGCAGATTAGGAAAACGAGTAGATTTAGTTACTAGACAGTTTGAAGATCAGCCAGAATATGATCATGTAGATGAAAATTATAGTGTGTGGCGGATTCCTTTTGGTGGTAAAAAGTTTATCAGAAAAGAGGATATGCACGATCATTTAAAAAAGTTTGTTACTAATTGCCTTGCAGCTATAGCCAAGGAGCGAAAAAAATACGATATTGTTTATACTCACTATTGGGACGCTGGTTGGGCCGGACAAAAAATAGCTGAAGAATTGGGTATTTCACATGTACATACACCACATTCACTAGGATGGTGGAAAAGACATTCTATGGGAAGTGATATGGATGAAAAAGAAATGGAAAAAACGTATCGTTTTAAAGAGCGTATCCGTAAAGAATATTTCGTTTACCAAATGTGCAACTATGTGATTGCAACAACATTACCACAAGTAGATTTACTTACTAAGCAATATGATGTATTACCTCGTAATTGTGGTATGATTCCACCAGGAATTGATGAAAATCGTTTTTACCCAGTTCCATCTAAAGAAAATGATAAGATACGCTCAAAATATGACATTCATCCTACAGATATACTTGCTCTAGGACGCATGGCACATAATAAAGGATACGATCTTTTGTTGAAGGCATTGCCTACTGTATTTGAGCTTTGCCCAGAAGCACGTTTGGTGGCGGCTATTGGAGGAGATAAATCAGATCAAGATAATGAAGGTGTAAAAAAACTAAAAACTTTGGCAGGCGAGTTAGGCGTGTCAGATAAAATAAAATGGAAAAACTATGTCGCGGATGAAGATTTAGCGAATGTTTATCGAGCCGCTAATATTTTTACGATGCCATCACGGTATGAGCCTTTTGGTATGGTTGCCATTGAAGCCATGGCTTGCGGAACACCTAGTATTGTAACGGTCCACGGTGGTTTATATGATTTAATTGATTTTGGAAATCAAGCCTTATTTGCAGATCCTCATCGTCCGACAGAGTTTGGAGCTATGATGGCCATGCCATTATTATATCCAAGATTGCGTAACGAATTATCGGTTGAAGGAGCTCGATTTGCGCGTCGTAATTTTGGTTGGACAGGTATAGCCAAGCGCATGCTTCAAGTATTTAAGAATTCAATAAATCAGCAAACGATGGAATCTAATATTTACACAAATTAGGAGATATCTATTTTTTAGGTTTACCAGCTACTTCTAGATTTTATGTTATTTGTGCATAATTGAATAATTTCTGCAATTCGCTTTTGTCTTGTAGTTTCGCGTTTAGCTTGGTTTAACCAATATAAATAGCTTTTTCTGTATGAAGGAGCAAAACTTTGGTAATTGTTATAGGCCTTTTGATTTTTATCAAATTCAATTTGTAAATCTTTTGGAATAATGCCATTTTCTACGTCATCTAGTGCTGCCCAACTTCCGTTTTGTTTGGCTATTTCAATTTTATCTAAACCAGACCTATGCATTAAATCTAAATAGATTAATTCTTTAATATATTTTTTATTTAAAGCACTCCAAACGCTTTTTTCATTTCGAGGTGTGAAGTATTGTCTACGTTTTCCATTTCCTAAACTTTTTACGGTAGAATCTATCCATCCATAGCACAAAGCCACTTTAACAGCGTCCTCCCAACGCATACTGTCATTTTCATGTTCTACTTTATAAAATATTAAATAGATGCCTTTTGATGAAGAATGATTATCATGTAACCACTTGCGCCATTCATCATCAGTTTTGAAATATAACTCGGGGGTTTCCAATAGTTTTAAAGTTGGTTTAGTTTGGTCATATGAAATTGTAAAAATAAAAATACAATATTTTATTGTACTGAAAACGTACTAATTTGATGTAATGGAATTCCTGAATCTGAGAGGCCTTCAACCTCGATAATATAATCACTTTTCATGTCACAAGTAAAAAATGAAATTTCTTTAGTTTGTTGTTTTTCAGATATTCTTATTTTAGGTTCCCAATAAAGTGTTGTTCTAACGTCGGCATGAATAGCCGCTTCAAAACCATTGACAGGATGTGGGGAATAAAATTCCTTAGCAGTATAAAATCCTTCAGCAGCAAAGTTAATAATACCTGGTTTTCTCTTTACATTTCTTGAAAACCTGCTATTTCCAATTCTTGAATAAATAACAATAACTCCATTACCAGCGTTTGAATACATGGCTGCATCTGCGCCTTTATAAACATCTATAAAAGATACTTCGTTGGCATATAAAGTTTTTAAAAAGTCAATATCAATTGGAAAATCATCTAAAAGTATTCTAGGTTCTCCACCACCTCTAATAGAAACAGTATTCCCAAAAACAGTAACTCCAGTGAAACGCCTCAATAAATCAAAAACACTTTGTGCACTTAAAGTAATATCCGATTCAACATCCAATCTATTACTGGGATACCCAAAGCGTACTCTATCATCCATTTCCTTTTTTCTTTCACTTTCTTGAGTTTTTTTTCTTGCAATAATGGTGATTTCTTCTAGTTTTTGTCTTTGCTGGTCAAATTCTAAATTAATATCACTAATATATTTTGACATTTTTAAAAAATTTGCAATTTGTTTTTCGGTAGTTATATTACTTTTTAAAATAGTACTTCTACTGACTTTAGGACTTGGTTTATCTTGATCCATTAAAATCAATACATTTCTATCTTGTTCATCTTTCGATTTAAAATTTGTTAATCTCGATTGAACTAAGGTTTGTATAGAATCATAAAATATATAAGGACCAAAACTAAATTTTCCTTGAGAATTTGATTTTTGAACAGGTTCTTCAATAATTTGATCTCCAAAAAATGTTAATTTAGAGTATGCAGGTGTAGCTGTGTAAGGCGATTTTAGAAATTTGGTGGTTCCAGAAAGTGTGATGCCTTTTTCAACTTGATATTTGTCTAAATGTTTTTTATCATACAATAAACCTTGCCAAGTAAAACGGCTCCAGCCATTTGTCATCATAACCAAATCTAAAAGATATCGACTTTTAAAATCGGCATCTTTATTAAAAAAGTAGCCAGGATCTTTAACTTCTCCTCTTAAATCTGAATTGAGCAACAACCATGTTTTAATGTTTTTAGAACGATTGTTGTAAGGAAATGTATTCATGTCCCTTATACTCATTGACAAATGACTTGGAAGATTGTTGCCGTCACTATCTTTCACATCTAAGTTTAATGAGAATTTTTCTCTGGTGCCTAAAACTTCTTTATCTTTTTTAATCGTAATAGTTGCTTTGTTTTTGGGATTATCTTTAAAAACTAAACGTTCACAAACCGGATTACCTTCTGGGTTAAATAATGTTAAATGAGTTACTCCATCTCGTAATTCATCAGCTTTTAATATAAGAGAATAATTATTTTTGTTTTCTGTTTCTAATTTATTAAATAGCATATCCCCACGCTGGTGCGCCACAAGATAGGTGCCTGCAAGCCCTTTTGCCGTTGTTGATTTAATATCTACTAATAATTGCTCTCCCTTATTGATTACATTTAAGGTATATCCCAATGGCAAAGCTTCAGGTAATGGGTATCTATATTCAGAACCATTAATCTCTATGTTTGCATAATATGTTTTATTTGGTTCAGGAGTTAAAATAAAAAGTCCCAGACCAAAATCTATCGTAGAAAATTGAGACACAACAGTATTGTTGCTATCTGTAATGTTACCAGAAAGGTTTATTTTATTATAAATATCATTTTTAATTTTAATGGCAACTTTACTTGTGACATTTTCTACTAAATAGCCACCTTCTGGATAAAAGTTTAAATCTGGTTTCTCTGAAATAGTAGCTTCTTGTGATGAGTCTGCATTTTCTAAACTAATTGACTTCTCTTTTTCATCTAAACCCCAAATGGTTATTTCCTTTTGAAAAAAGTAATCCGAATCACAATTTCTCATATAATTGGTGTAGGCCCTTAACAAGTAATTACCTTCTTTCCAATCTTTTCCAATTTTAAAATCGCCAGCTGCGCTGATATCAGTCGTATATAATTTTTTCTTGTCAAGAATACTGTCTTTATCATTAATGAGTTCTACATAAAGCACAGAGCTTTTAGAGCTTTTAGCATGAGTTATTCCGTTTACTAAATAGGCTGTAAACCAAATGCTTTCACCAACTGAATAATAGGGTTTATCAGTTTGGACATAAACTTTTTCAGGCCATTCTTGAGAACTGTAATTTTGAAGTTTTTCTTGAACTAAGTCAGTGAAATTATTCCTGTTAAAAACAGCAAAAGAGGTTAAAATAATGCACAATGCACTAAAGAAAAGTGTTTTTTTCATTGGGATATGCTTAGTTGGTTGGTATTGTACATCTAGTTTATTTTACTTTTAAAAAGTTAAATAGATAACATAAATTAATGAAAAACTAATAATGTTTATATAATTTAAACTACTAGCAAAAAGAATAAAACCATCTTTATGATGACCAATCAATGATGAAACATAATTGTTATATAATCCGTTTTTGTATTCGATATTAGTTTTGAAATATATTTTAGAGGGTTCTTATGTTATTTATATTTTACCTGAATCAACATAAAAATCTCTATCAACTTTTAATACGGTCTTGTTGGAATCTAAAGGCATTGTTTTCCATTCAGATTTTGGGAATAACCACTGCTCTTTATCATTAATAGTTACTTGTACAGGCATATCAAAGTTGTCTACAATATGAGTCCAACGATATTTTAGTTGTTTGTTTTCAATTTTATATTCTAGTTTGGGAACTTTTGTGCTTCTTAAATATTCATTAAAAAAAGCGGTTAAGTCAATACCACTTTGCTCACTTAAATAGTTTTCTATTTGCTCGGTGGTAACGGTTTGATGATAAAACGTTTTGTTTAAACCGCGTAATATTTGTCTCCATTTTTCATCGTCTTCAATAAGTTGTCTTAAGGTGTGTAACATATTCGCTCCTTTGTAATACATGTCACCTGACCCTTCATTATTAACATTGTATTGTCCTATAATTGGTCGATCATTTTTAATATTTTTTCTTGTGCCTATAACATAATCAGCCGAGGCTTCCTTACCATAATAATAGTCTAAAAATAAGTTTTCAGAATAAGCAGTAAAACTTTCATGTATCCACATATCGGCAATATCTTTATACGTTATATTGTTGGCAAACCATTCGTGACCAGATTCATGAACAATGATAAAATCAGATTTTAAGCCCCAACCTGTTCCTGATAAATCACGTCCTAAATAGCCTTTCATATATTTATTTCCATACGTAACAGAGCTTTGGTGTTCCATGCCCAAATAAGGCACTTCGACTAACTTATAACCATCTTTATAAAACGGATAAGGCCCAAACCAATATTCAAAAGCTTTCATCATTTTTGGAGCGTCTTTAAAATGTTCTTTAGCTTTTTCCAGATTATCTTTTAATACGTAATAATCCATATCTAAGTTGCCATTTTCTCCATCATAAACTTCTGAGAAATGAGCATAATCGGCAATATTAACGTTCACACCATAATTATTTATAGGATTATCTACAAACCAACTGAAAGTTTTTGTATCGCCATATTGTTCAACACTTCGTAATCTTCCATTAGAGACATCTATTAAACCCTTAGGTGTGTTTACACTAATTAACATGCTATCTACTTCATCGTACATATGGTCTTTACAAGGCCACCATACACTGGCTCCTAAACCTTGACAAGATGTGGCTACAAAATCTTTTCCGTTATCATCTTTTTTCCATGAGAAACCGCCATCCCACGGAGCTCTCACAGCTTCTTTTGGGTTACCTTCATAAAAGACTTTAATAGTTTGAATGCTTCCTATATTTTGAACACTTTTAAGTTTTATAAAATGTGCATTCCCATCATTTCTAACCTGTAATTCTTCTCCATTTTGAATAATTTTGGTGATTTTTAAAGGTGGCTGTAAATCAATTTGTAAATCTTTTTGAGAATCAATTACTTTATATTGAATGGTGTTGCTTCCCGTAATAAATTTTTTATCTGGGTCAACTTTAATATTTAAATGATAATAAGTTAAATCCCACCAGGCGCGTTCAGGAGTAATACTTCCTCGCAATGTATCTTGATGGGTAAAATTATTTTTTTCAGTTAATAAACCTTGAGCATGAAGAGTTGTGTTTCTGATTAATACACAGCTAACGACTACTATAATTTTTTTAAGCATATAATAAATTTTAGTTTCTTATAATTTTATTGGGGAATACAACAGGACTTTCAAATCCATTTTTTCCAACCGAAGCTATACCAAAGAAATAATTATCAATAACAATACCAGTGAGTTTGAATTCTGAAACATCCCCAACATAACGACTTTTATCCCAAGTTGGTGATGTTGTGTCTCTCCAATATATTTTATAGCCAACAGCACCATCAACTTTATCCCATTTAAGTTTTACCGAGGGTTCTACAATTCCACCAATAGCAACATTTTCAGGAGCTGGAGGCGCCCAAGCGATACTTGCTAGGTTAATGGCATTAACGGCCGTTAGTTTTTTTGCATAATCAAAGTTTACATAATCTATAACATCACCATATTTTATACCATTTTCCTCGCGAATATTCTGATGTTGACGATTATAGTTTTCATGAGCTTCCGTAATTCTTATCCCTGCAAAGCCTAAATCGTTAAATGGGCGATGATGACCTCCACGACCAAAACGATCCAATCTATATATCATCATAGGATTCATTTCAGGCATATAGGCTTTAGTAGTTTTATAAACATAACGTGCTAATTGACGTGATATTCCATCAACTTCACCGCCATAAAAACGACGCATTTGGCGTTCACGTTCTGTTTCGGTTGGAGGAACAGGTTCGGAAAAAATTCTAAAAGTTCTGTTATCAATAACACCATCAACACCTGCAATGTTTCCAATCATATCATTATTAAAAATGCCAATGATATCCCAATTATGTTCTTTAGCATATTTAGCTAGACCAGCACCTCCAAAAAGACCTTGTTCTTCGCCAGAAAGCCCTGTGTATATGATGCTGTTTTCAAAGGAATATTTGCTTAAAACTCGGGCAGCTTCTATTGTTCCAGCCATTCCCGAAGCGTTATCATTGGCTCCAGGAGCATCTGTTGTAAAATCCATAGTGTCACTGGCACGAGAATCAATATCACCACTCATGATTATATATCTGTTTGGATATTTTGTGCCTTTTTGAATAGCCACCACATTAACTACCCAGGCGTCATGAGGAACACGAGAATTACCTTCTTTAGTAACAAAATCTTTTTGATAAAAAACATCTAAACAATTGTCGCAGTCTTTGGAAATTGATTCAAATTCTGACTTTACCCAACGTCTTGCAGCACCTATACCATGGGTGTTTGAAATGGTATCACTAAACGTATTTCTAGTTCCAAAATCAACTAAGGTTTGTACGCTATTTTCAATTCTTTGTGGGGATATACTATCTATAATCTTATATAGTTCTAAATGTGTTTGTGAGACTGTAATTTGAAAGAAAAAGAATAAAAAAACAGACAATGATTTTTGCATATTATTTTTTTACTAAAATAATAAAAAAACGCCTCGAATATAAATTTGAAGCGTTTTTACATTTGAATTAGTCACTAATTGTTAAAAACAATATTTGTTTTCTGTTTTTACTTTTTCTGCAATTTCTTTACGTAAATCTACAATATCTGGATAGTTTACATATTTAACAAAGCGTTTAAGTCCCATAAGTAGCATACGTTGTTCATCTCCTTCAGCAAATGAGATGATACTTTCTTTTCCATTTTTTTCAACAATTGAAACAGCATTATACAAATATAATTTTGCCATAGCTATTTGTACTTTCTGTGCTTCCTCACCAAAACGTTTTACATTTTTTTCAGTTCTTAAAATAGCAGATTCAGCCATATAAATTTCAATAAGAATATCTGAAGCGGCTAACAATAGTTGTTGATGGTCTTCTAAATCTGGTCCAAATTTTTGAACGGCGGCACCAGCTACCATTAAAAATACTTTTTTAAGTTTAGCTATCATGTCCTTTTCTTCGGAAAATAACTCCGAATAATCTGGAGTTTCAAATGAAGGAATACCCATAAGTTCTTCTTGAACTTTCGTTGCAGGACCTAATAAATCTACATGGCCTTTCATAGCTTTTTTTACTAGCATACCAACGCATAACATACGGTTAATTTCGTTAGTTCCTTCATAAATTCTAGCAATACGAGCATCTCTCCAAGCGGCTTCCATAGGAGTGTCTTCAGAGAATCCCATGCCTCCAAAAATCTGGATGCCTTCGTCTGCACAGTTTTGAACATCTTCTGAAACAGCTACTTTTAGGATAGAACATTCAATGGCATATTCCTCAACACCTTTAAGTTCGGCTTCCTGATGTGTGTTTCCTGCAGCTATTCTAAGCGCTATTCTATCTTCAATATTTTTTGCCGCTCTGTAACAAGCAGATTCACCAGCATAGGCACTTGTTGCCATTTGAGCCAATTTAACTTTTATAGCGCCAAAGTCAGCAATCGCAGTTTTAAATTGTTTTCTCTCTGTAGCATATTGAACGGCTGTAGTCGTGATGCGTCTTTGAGAATCCAAACAAGCAGCAGCTAATTTAATACGACCAACATTAAGAGCATTCATAGCAATTTTAAATCCGTTCCCTCTTTCTGATAACATATTTTCTACAGGAACAACAGTATCTGTAAAGAACACTTGACGGGTCGATGAGGAACGAATACCTAATTTGTGTTCTTCTTCACCTAAGGTGATACCATTTGGGTTTTCTTTATCAAATTCTACAATAAAACCAGTAATATTTTTATCATTCTCAATACGGGCAAATACAATCATTAATCGACAAAAACCAGCGTTAGAAATCCACATTTTTTGTCCGTTAATTTTATAAGATTTTCCATCTTCAGATAGGGTAGCGGTTGTTTTTCCAGAATTAGCATCACTTCCTGCACCAGGTTCCGTTAAACAATAAGATCCAAACCACTCACCAGTTGCCAGTTTTGGAATGTATTTTTGTTTTTGTTCTTCAGTACCATATAATATTATTGGTAAGGTCCCAATTCCGGTGTGAGCACCAAAAGCAGTACTAAAAGATCCTGTTCCGCTGGAGATATAGTCACAAGTTAATAATGTTGAAACAAAGCCCATTCCTAAACCACCATATGCTTCAGGAACAGCAACGCTTAAAAAGCCCATATCGCCAGCCTTACGCATGACATCTTCTGTTAGAGCATAATCTTTTGCTTCAAAACGTGCTTTATTTGGAATAATTTCTCGGTCGTTAAATTCCATTACCGATTCCTTCATCATTTTTTGTTCTTCCGAAAAATCTTCAGGAGTAAAAATGTCTTCACAGTTGGTTTCTTTCACAAGAAATTGACCACCTCTTAATAATTCTTTATTAGTTGTTTCCATTTTAATAGTAATATTTTTAATTCAAAAATTCAAAAATTCCACAAGCACCTTGTCCTGTTCCAACACACATAGTGACAGCACCATATTTGTTTTTCATGTTTTGTTTACGCATTTCATCAAATAATTGTACAGATAATTTTGCTCCAGTACACCCAAGTGGATGCCCTAAGGCAATAGCACCACCATTTACATTCACGATATCAGCATTCAATCCTAATTCTCTAATTACAGCAAGTGATTGAGAGGCAAAGGCTTCATTTAATTCTATGAGTGATAAATCAGATTGTTTTAATCCGGCTAGTTTTAATGCTTTCGGAATGGCTTTTACTGGGCCAATTCCCATAATTCTTGGTTCTACTCCAGCTGCTGCATAATTTACTAATCTTGCAATGGGTTCCAGATTTAATTCTTTAACCATGTCTTCACTCATAACCATTACAAAGGCAGCGCCATCACTCATTTGTGATGAGTTTCCAGCAGTTACACTTCCGTTAGCAGCGAAAACAGGACGCAATTTTGCTAAGGCTTCAATGCTTGTTGCGGCACGCGGTCCTTCGTCTTTAGTAACGGTATATTTTTTAGTCGCTTTTTTACCATGTTCATCAATGTATGTTTGTTCTACATCAATCGGAACAATTTGATCTTGAAAACGATTTTCAGCTTGTGCTTTTAAGGCTTTCATATGTGAATTAAAAGCAAATTCATCTTGATCTTCTCTAGATACTTTAAATTGGTTGGCAACAGCTTCGGCCGTATTTCCCATACCCCAATAATAGTCTTCATGACCAGATTTTACAGTGTTGTAATTTAACTCTGGTTTAAAACCTGTCATAGGAACAGAACTCATACTTTCTACACCACCTGCAATAATGCAATCGGCCATACCAGCTTGAATTTTAGCTGTTGCAATAGCAATGGTTTCAACGCCTGAAGAACAAAAACGGTTAACCGTAACGCCAGGAACATCAACACTGTTTAATCCTATTAAAGAAATAAATCGTGCCATATTAAGCCCTTGAGCACCTTCTGGCATGGCGTTGCCAACGATAACGTCATCAATACGCGTGACATCCAAATTTGGTAATTCTTTCATCATGTATTGGATGGTTTCAGCACCCAATTCATCAGCGCGTTTAAATCTAAAAAGTCCTTTCGGAGCTTTGCCAACGGCTGTTCTATATGCTTTTACTATATATGCTTGTTTCATAAATTTTATGCTTTTGGTTATTAGCTTTTTGCTTCTAGCTTCTCTGATTGTTTATTAAAATGAACTATTAGCTAAAGGCTAAAGGCAAATAGCTTAGTAATTTTAATTACGTAAAGGTTTTCCTGTCTTTAACATATGTTGAATACGTTCTAAAGTTTTACGCTCTGTACATAAACTTAAAAAAGCTTCACGCTCTAGATCTAATAAGTATTGCTCATTAACTAAAGTTGGTTCCGATAAATCGCCACCAGCCATAACATAGGCCAACTTATTTGCTATTTTTTGGTCATGTTCGCTGATGTATTTACTAGCTTCCATAGAGTCTGTTCCTACTAAAAACATACCTAAGGCTTGTTTACCAAGTACTTTTACATCGGTACGTTTTACAGGTTGTGTATAGCCTTGTTCGGCCATTAATTTTGCATAGGCCTTTGCTGTGGCTATTTGCCTGTCTTTATTAACCACAACGACATCTTTTCCTTTTTGAAGAATACCATAATCAAAGGCTTCATAGGCAGATGTTGCTACTTTAGCCATACCAATAGTCAAGAAGTATTCCTGAAGCACATTTAATTCAACGTCATTTTTCTTAAAAGTATCAGACGCTCTCAACGCCATTTCTTTAGAACCACCACCACCAGGAATCACACCAACTCCAAATTCAACTAAACCAATATAGGTTTCGGCAGCTGCCACTACTTTATCTGCATGCATCGATAATTCGCAACCACCACCAAGAGCCATTCCGTGAGGCGCTGATATGGTTGGAATTGATGAATAACGCATACGCATCATGGTATCTTGAAAGTATTTAATAGCCATGTTGAGTTCGTCATATTCTTGTTCGGCTGCCATCATGAAAATCATACCAATATTTGCACCTACTGAAAAGTTAGCAGCTTGATTACCAATAACTAAACCTGCGAAGTCTTTTTCGGCTAAGTCAATCGCTTTATTAAGTCCTGCAAGAACATCACCCCCAATGGTATTCATTTTCGATTGGAATTCACAGTTTAAAATACCATCACCTAAATCTTCAATAACAACACCCGAATTTTTAAAGACTTCATTCGATTTTCTAATGTTATCTAAAATGATAAACGCATCTTGTCCCGGAACTTTTTCTTGTGATTTCTTCGGAATATCATAAAAATAAGTAGCACCTTCTTTAACAGTGTAAAATGAGGTGTTTCCTGATGCAATCATGTCATTTACCCAAGCAGCTGGTTGTTTACCTTCAGCTTTCATGAGTTCAATCCCTTTTTCAACGCCAATAGCATCCCAAATTTGGAAAGGTCCGTGTTCCCAGCCAAATCCGGCTTTCATAGCATCATCTATTTTATATAACTCATCGGATATTTCTGGAATTCTGTTCGAAACATATTCGAACATAGCCGTAAAATTCTTTCTGTAGAAATCACCAGCTTTATCTTTTCCATCAACTAAAATTTTAAAACGGTCTATAACTTTATCAACTGTTTTAGTAAGTTCTAGCGTCGCAAACTTTGTCGATTTTTTATCTCTATATTCTAAGGTGTTTAAATCTAAAGCTTTAATGTCTTTACCTTCTTTTTTGTAAAAACCTTGTCCTGTTTTACTTCCTAACCATTTGTTTTCCATCATGGTATTGATGAAGTTGGGTAACTTGAATAATTCGTGAGCTTCGTCATCGGGGCAATTATCGTAAATGCCATTTGCCACATGTACTAAGGTATCGAGACCAACAACATCTACGGTTCTGAAGGTTGCGGATTTTGGACGACCAATAACCGGTCCTGTTAATTTATCAACTTCTTCAACCGTTAAACCTAATTCTTTAACTTGATGAAATAAACTTTGAATTCCGAAGATACCAATTCTATTCCCTATAAAAGCGGGCGTGTCTTTAGCAATCACCGATGTTTTTCCTAGGAATTGTTCGCCATATCCGTTTAGAAATTCTAATACTGAAGCATCTGTTTTTGGACCAGGAATTATTTCAAACAGTTTTAAATAACGCGCTGGATTGAAAAAATGCGTTCCGCAGAAATGCTTTTGAAAATCTTCGCTTCGGCTTTCACTCATAAAATGAATGGGAATTCCTGAGGTATTCGATGTTATTAAAGTGCCAGGTGTTCTGTATTTTTCCAGCTTTTCAAACACTTGTTTTTTAATGTCAAGACGTTCCACAACCACTTCCATAATCCAATCGACATCTTTCACCTTGGCGATATCATCTTCTAAATTACCAGTCGTAATTCTACTTTTAAAACTTTGATGATAAATAGGAGAGGGTTTCGATTTTAAGGATGCCGTTAACGAATCATTTACAATTCGGTTTCTAACAACCTTGTCATCCAAGGTTAATTTTTTAGCTTTTTCAGCGTCATTGAGTTCTCTGGGAACAATGTCTAGTAGTAACACATCTACACCAATATTGGCAAAATGACATGCAATACCACTTCCCATAATTCCAGAACCAATAACCGCAATTTTTTTAATTCTACGTTTACTCATGGTTAATAACTAGCTTATTTTGTTTGTTTGTAAATTTTTTTGTTCGTAATCATTTCATTAATTAGTTCTGCAACTTCATAGAAATGATTCAGTTTTTCTTCAGAAACATTGTTTCTAATAGCTTCATTAAAACCAAGAACTTTTTCTTTTGAATAAGCTCTTTTTTCGCGACCAAAATCTGTTAGATAAATGAGAACACTTCTACCATCATTTGGGTTTGCTCGCCGTTCAATTAAGCCTCTCTTCTCCATTGTTTTCAATATTCTTGATAGACTGGTAGCTTCCATTCCCATTTTAGGACCTAATGCTGTTGATGGTGTTCCTTTTTCTTGATCAATGCTTAACAAAGTAAGCCCAGTAGCCATGGTGCTGTCAAATTTTAAGGCCTCTTCGTTGTACATTTTAGAGACTGCTAACCATGTGGTTCTCAGTACGTAATCAATTGTTTTGTCTTTCATGGTTGGCAATTTCAAAATCAAATATACAAAAATTTATTATGCGTGCATAATAAATTTATTTTTTAGCACTTTTTAACACAAAAAGAAAACGTCTCATTAAGAGACGCTTTTATTTGGTATGTGAATATATAGGTTTAAGACCGATATATTTTTTCTATTAAGTCTTTATATTTTTCCTTAATAACTTTTCGTTTCATTTTCATAGTAGGTGTTAAATGACCAGAATCTATCGACCAAAAATCTGCTGTTAATTCAAACTTTTTTACCTGTTCCCAATTACCAAACTTCTTATTCGTTTTATCTATTTCTTTTTGAATACGATCTTTAATAATTTGAGAAGATATCATTGATTCATTATCAAGTTTTATATTCTTTCGTTTTCTTTCAATCCAATGTTTTAAAAACTCAAAATCAGGTTGTATTAATGCTGCTGGCATTTTTTCGCCTTCACCAATTACCATGACTTGTTCGATAAAATGCGATTGTTTTAATTCATTTTCAATAAGAGCAGGCGCTACATATTTACCGCCAGAAGTCTTAAACATTTCTTTTTTTCTATCTGTAATTTTTAAAAATCCGTCAGGGCTTATTTCACCAATATCTCCTGTATGGAAGTAGTCCCCTGTCATAACTTCTGCAGTTTTTTCTGGGTCTTTGTAATAGCCAAGCATCACATTAGGGCCTTTTACTAAAATTTCTCCGTCTTCAGCTATTTTAACTTCAACATTATCAATTATTTTACCAACAGTTCCTATTCTAAATCCGCGATGTCTCATATCATTAACAGCTATTACAGGAGATGTTTCTGTTAATCCATAACCTTCCATAATTGGCATTTTGGCGGCAGCAAACGTACGCGTTAATCTAGGTTGTAAGGCAGCGCTTCCAGACACCATTAAATCTAAATTACCGCCAAGACCTTCTTTCCATTTACTGAAAATTAATTTTCTAGCCAGTTTTAATTGAAGTCCATACCATATGCCATTTTTTCCATAAGGTTCATATTTTAAACCTAAATCTATCGCCCAGAAAAATAAAGCTCTTTTTATACCACTTAAGTCTGCACCTTTCTCAACAATTTTATCGTAAACTTTTTCATAAAGTCTGGGTACAGCCGTCATTACATTAGGCTTCACTTCTTTTAAATTATCACTCATTTTGTCAATAGATTCAGCAAAATATATTTCAACACCACAATATTGATACAGGTACAAAATCATACGCTCAAAAACATGACAAATAGGTAGAAAGCTTAATGCTTTTGATTTACCGTATTCAAAAGGCACACGTTTTTCGCTATCTAATACATTCGATATTAAATTATTATGAGATAACATAACCCCTTTTGGTTTTCCGGTGGTTCCAGAGGTATAAATTATGGTAGCTAAATCATGAGGTTTAACAGTTTTTTTTCGGGCATCAACTTCAGGTTGATTACTCGTATCCTTACCTAATTCTAAAACATCTTTCCAATTTTTTTCTCCAGGAATATCATCAAATGTGTAAATATCTTTAAGTTTTGTTTTAGACTTTATAGAATTTATTTTTTTTAATACTTCTGCATCAGAAACAAAACAATAAATAGATTCAGAATGATTTAAAATATATTCGTAATCTTCTTTAGAAATAGTTGGATAAATAGGAGCGTTTTGTGCACCAATTTGTAAAACACCAATATCTAAGACGCTCCATTCTGTTCTGTTCGTGCTTGAAATAACAGCAATTTTATCATTTGGTTTAACGCCTAATCGAAGTAAACCTCTGCTTATTGCATTAGCTTCATTAATATAGTCTTGAGATGAAGTTGATATCCATTCGCCATTATATTTAGTAGTTAATGACTTATCTAAATTGAATTTTTCAAGTTGATATTGAGGAATATCAAAAATTCTGGTAATCTCACTCATGATGTTTATAGTAGTTTAGTGTCTCGCAAAATAGCAAATAAAATAGGATTTCCAAGTGCAAGGTATAAAAAAGCTTTATATGTAAATACTAAGGTTTTGTTATAAATCACTTAAGTTTATTATGATATCGGTGAATAAAAAGTTTTTTTTTATGATTAATGTCATTAAATAGATGATTTGTACTTTCTAATTTTGTTGCCATCAAAATATAAAAATTAAAATAAGAATTATATGGAAACCTTAGAATCGGTGAAAACTAGAGTTTACAAGTTCGGTAATAAATCTGCCGATGGTAATAGTAAAATGAAAAATCTCTTAGGAGGTAAAGGGGCAAATTTAGCAGAAATGAGTTTAATTGGAATACCGGTTCCACCTGGTTTTACCATTACTACAGAAGTTTGTACAGAATACAATCAACTTGGTCAAGAAGCTGTTGTTTCAATGATTAAGAAAGAAGTAGAAGATTCTATTTTAAATATTGAAACCATTATGGGATCTCAATTTGGAAACAAAGAAAACCCATTATTAGTTTCGGTGCGTTCTGGAGCTCGAGTATCGATGCCAGGAATGATGGATACTGTATTAAACTTAGGTTTGAATGATGAAGTTGTTGCTGGATTAGCTGAAAAATCTGGAAACGAACGTTTTGCATGGGATTCATATAGACGTTTTATTCAAATGTATGGTGATGTTGTTTTAGGTATGAAACCAGAATCAAAAGAAGATATCGATCCTTTTGAAGAAATTATGGAAGCCTTAAAGCATAAGCGCGAAATTGAATTAGATACAGAGTTTAGCATTCAGGATTTAAAAGATCTTGTTTACGATTTTAAAGAAGCTGTAAAAAAACGTACAGGTCATGATTTTCCAACTAACCCATGGGATCAATTATGGGGTGCTGTTATAGCCGTTTTTAACAGTTGGAATGGAGACAGAGCTATTTATTATAGAAAAATGAATGGCTATCCAGAAGATTGGGGAACTGCTGTAAATGTTCAAGCTATGGTTTATGGTAACATGGGAGATAATTCTGGTACAGGTGTTTGTTTTACTCGTGATGCTGGTACAGGAGAAAACGTTTTTAATGGAGAATATTTAATAAATGCGCAAGGTGAAGATGTGGTAGCTGGAGTAAGAACACCACAACAAATTACCAAATTAGGATCTGAGAGATGGGCCGCATTAGCGAAAGTAGAAGAAGAAGATCGTGCTAAAAATTATCCTTCTTTAGAAGAATTGATGCCTACTATTTACAACGAACTAAATGAGTATCAAGAAAAACTAGAATTACATTACCGAGATATGCAAGATATGGAGTTTACCATGCAAGATGGAAAACTTTGGATTCTTCAAACCCGTAACGGTAAACGTACAGGATCTGCTATGGTGAAAATTGCCATGGAAATGCTTAAAGAAGGCTTAATCGATGAAAAAGAAGCTTTATTGAGAATTGAGCCTAATAAGTTAGACGAATTGCTACACCCTGTTTTTGATAAAAAAGCTTTGAAAAAAGCACATGTTATTGCACAAGGATTACCAGCGTCTCCGGGTGCCGCTACAGGTAAAATAGTATTCTTCGCAGACGAAGCTAATAAATACAAGCACAGTATTTTAGTAAGAATTGAAACGTCTCCAGAAGATTTAGAGGGAATGAATATTGCAAAAGGAATCTTAACTGCACGTGGAGGTATGACATCGCATGCAGCCGTAGTTGCTCGAGGTATGGGTAAATGTTGTGTTTCTGGAGCAGGAGCTTTAAAAATTGATTATAAAAGAAGAACATTAACGGTTGATGGTCACGAATATCATGAAGGAGACTGGATTTCGTTAAACGGTTCTACAGGAAATATTATTGAAGGAAAAGTAGCGACTAGTGAGCCAGAATTAAGTGGCGAATTTGCCGAAATAATGGAGTTATCTGATAAATATGCAACGATGCAAGTTAGAACGAATGCAGATACTCCTAAAGATGCACTTGTAGCTGTTAAATTTGGAGCGCAAGGTATTGGATTAACTAGAACAGAACATATGTTCTTTGAAGTTGATCGTATTAAAGCCATGCGTGAAATGATTTTAGCCGATACTATTAAAGGTAGAAAAGAAGCCTTAAAAGAATTGTTGCCAATGCAACGATCCGATTTTGAAGGTATTTTTGAAGCTATGGCTGGTCTTCCAGTAACGGTACGATTATTAGATCCACCTTTACATGAGTTTGTGCCTCATCAGTTAGAAACGCAAAGAAAATTAGCTGAAGATATGCATGTTTCATTAGAATATGTTAAATCTAAGGTGGCTGAATTAGAGGAGTTTAACCCAATGTTAGGGCATAGAGGATGTCGATTAGGAATTACCTATCCAGAAATCACCGAAATGCAAGCAAGAGCTATTATTGAAGCTGCTTTAAATCTAAAAGAAAGAGGTATTGAAGCCAAACCAGAAATTATGATACCACTAATTGGCACTGTTGCTGAGTTTGAAAGTCAAGAAGCTGTTATTAGAGCAACTGCTAGTAAAGTATTTGAAGAAAGAAATGATACCATTGATTATTTGGTTGGAACCATGATTGAAATTCCTAGAGCAGCACTAACAGCAGATTTAATTGCTAATAAAGCCGAGTTCTTCTCTTTCGGAACGAACGATTTAACTCAAATGACCTTTGGTTATTCAAGAGACGATGCCGGTAAGTTCTTACCAATATATATAGAAAAAGGAATTTTAAAAGTAGATCCATTCGAAGTGCTTGATCAAGAAGGTGTAGGTCAATTAGTGAAAATGGGAACTGAAAAAGGTAGAAGCTCAAAACCAAATTTAAAAGTTGGTATTTGTGGTGAACACGGTGGAGAACCTAGTTCTGTAGAATTCTGCTATAATTCAGGAATGAACTACGTAAGTTGTTCACCTTTTAGAGTGCCAATTGCTCGTATTGCGTCAGCGCAAGCAGCAATTAAAAAATCCATGTAATTATTTGTTTTAAGTTTGAAAGGACCGGAGTAAGATGTATATCTTGCTTCGGTTTTTTTTGCTTAAATAGTAAATAGATTAAGCACGACAATCTATTTCTACTTAATATTTAATAATCGAATTTAGCTCCAAAACTCAAATTTTGTGTTTTTCTTTTATTGATTTTATTCACTTTTCTTCATTTTAGAATAAAACATATAGCATATTATCTTATAAGATATGGTATTTTACCTCTTCATTAAATAGTCAAAAAATAATAAATTTTTTTATTAATGGGAGCCCTATATTTCAAACGTTTTCGTTGATTTTCGTAGTGTTAATAGGGGTTTTCATGATAATTATCAGTTTTAATAGGAATTGATATAATTAATTTTGAGCATTGATAATAAGATAGATTTTACAAAAAGATTAATACAATATAACATGGAAGTAAAGCAATTTAAAAGCGGAGTTTGGACAAAACAAGTCAACGTTCGAGATTTTGTAATTAACAATGTTACACCTTACCACGGAACTCATGATTTTTTAGTTGGACCAAGTCAAAGAACTCAAAAATTATGGGACATCTGTAAACAGGCAACCAAAGAAGAAAGACAAAATAATGGTGTGCGTTCTGTAGATACCGAAACAATTTCTACCATTAGTGCGTTTGATGCTGGTTACATCGATAAGGAAAATGAGGTAATTGTTGGTCTTCAAACAGATGTGTTGTTAAAAAGAACTATGAAACCTTTTGGAGGCTTTAAAGTGGTTCAAAAAGCATTGTCTGAACAAGGTGTAGAGCCAAATGTAAATTTAACCAACTTGTTTTCTAAATATGTAAAAACGCATAACGATGGCGTTTTTGATGCGTATACTGCAGAAATTAAAAAGTTTCGTTCTTTAGGATTCTTAACAGGATTACCAGATAATTATGCAAGAGGAAGAATTATTGGTGATTATCGTCGTATTGCTCTATATGGAATCGATTTCTTAATACAATCTAAAAAAGCCGATCAAGCTAATATTACTGGCCCTATGAGTGATGCTGTTATTCGTTTACGCGAAGAAGTGGCAGAGCAAATTAAGGCTTTAAAAGAAATGATTGACTTAGGTAAAACATACGGATTAGATTTAAGTCGTCCAGCCGAAAATGCTCAAGAAGCTGTGCAATGGACGTATATGGCTTATCTTGCCGCTGTAAAATCTCAAGATGGTGCTGCTATGTCTTTAGGTAATGTATCTACGTTCTTAGATATTTATATTGAAAACGATTTACAAGAAGGCTTAATTACAGAAGTAGAAGCTCAAGAATATATCGATCAATTTGTAATGAAATTGCGTATGGTTCGCCATTTACGAATGAGTGCATACGACGAAATTTTTGCAGGAGATCCAACGTGGGTAACAGAAGCGATTGGTGGTATGTTTTCAGATGGAAGAAGTAAAGTAACAAAAACATCATTCCGTTTCTTAAATACACTTTACAATTTAGGGGCATCACCAGAACCAAATATTACCATTCTTTGGTCTGATGCTTTACCACAAAACTTTAAAGATTATTGTGCTAAAGTAGCCATCGATACGTCTTCAATTCAGTTTGAAAATGATAATCTAATGCGCACAAATCGCGGATCTGATGATTACGGAATTGCTTGTTGTGTGTCTTACCAAGAGCTAGGAAAATCAATTCAATTCTTTGGAGCTCGTACCAATCTGGCAAAAACATTATTATTAGCTTTAAACGCTGGTCGATGTGAATTTACAGGAACCGGAGTTGTTTCAGGAATTCCAGAATATACCGATGAGTATTTAGATTTCGATAAAGTAATGGCTAACTTTAAAATAGCGATGAAAGAAGTTGCTCGTGTGTATAACGATTCAATGAATATTATTCACTACATGCATGATAAATATTATTACGAAAAAGCCCAAATGGCTTTAATAGATACCAATCCAAGCATAAATATTGCTTACGGTATTGCAGGTTTGTCGATTGTAGCAGATTCTTTATCAGCTATTAAATATGCTAAAGTAAAACCAATACGAAATGAGGAAGGGTTGACAGTTGATTTTAAAATTGAAGGAGAGTTTCCTTGCTATGGTAATGACGACGACCGCGTTGATACACTTGCCGCTCAAGCCGTTGCCGATTTCAATAATGAATTAAAGCAACTACCTGTTTATAAAAATGCAGAACCAACCATGTCAGTTTTAACAATTACATCAAATGTGTCTTATGGTAAGAAAACAGGAGCAACACCAGATGGTAGAGCTTATGGAGTGCCATTTGCACCAGGAGCAAACCCAATGCACGGACGTGATAAAAATGGTGCCATTGCATCTTTAAATTCAGTGTCTAAAATTAAGTATCAAGATTCTTTAGATGGAATTTCAAATACATTTTCAATTGTTCCTAAATCTTTAGGTGCTTCAGAAGAAGATAGAATCGAGAATCTTGCAACAACGTTAGACGGTTATTTCTCAAGAAATGCGCAACATTTAAATGTGAATGTGCTTAACAAAGAAACCTTGTTAGATGCTATGGAACACCCAGAAGAATATCCACAATTAACCATTCGTGTGTCTGGTTATGCGGTTAACTTTGTACGTTTAACAAAAGAACAACAAATGGAAGTTATTACAAGATCGTTTCACGAGTCTATGTAATTAGATTTTATATACATTGAGGGTGTTAGAAAGTTATATAGTTTAATTTTTTAGCACCTTTAACTTTAAAAAAAAATATAGCTATTAAAACCGAAGAACACATATTAAGAGTACATTCAATTGAATCCTTTGGAACACATGACGGACCAGGAATTAGGATGGTCGTTTTTTTACAAGGGTGTAAATTAAAATGCTTGTATTGTCATAATCCAGATACCATAGAAACCTCCGGAGGTACTGAATATAACATTGAAGAGCTCGTGCAAATGGCACTAAAAATGAAACCGTATTTTGGACGACGAGGAGGTGTAACTGTTTCTGGAGGCGAGCCTTTGTTACAGTCTAAAGAATTAGTTCCGTTTTTTAAACGTTTAAAAGAGGAAGGTATTCACACGAATGTGGATACTAACGGGCGAATTTTAAATCATTTTACGGTTGAATTGCTTGACGATTATGCCGATTTGGTAATGCTAGATATTAAGCACATGACCGAAGATGGTTATGAGGCTCTAACAGGAATGCGCAACAAAGAAACCACGTTTACATTTGCAAAACACCGAGAAGCTTCAGGAAAAGCCATGTGGCTTCGTTATGTTTTAATTCCTGAAATCACTAACAAACCAGAATTATTGCATGCTATGGGCGACTATTTTAAAGATTATAAAACCATTGAAAAAATTGAAATTCAGCCATACCATAAATTAGGAATTCATAAATGGGAAGCTTTAGGTTGGGAATATCAGTTAAAAGATGCTCGTGAAAACACACCCGAAGAAATTAAGGCAGCTGCCGAAATTTTAAAAAACTATTTTAAAGAAGTTAAAATTAATTAGAAAGATGTTGTAAACGCAACACAAACGCATACGCATGAATACGCCTAACGAAGTAATAAAGATAGTAAACAAACTATCTCAAAATAAAAGTGAATACAAAGTAAGTAAAACATTAATTCTAGCTGTTTTGGCAGGTGCCTATATTGCTTTTGGAGGCTTATTGGCACATATTGTTGGCGGTGGTTCACCCGGCATTGCGGCTAGTAACCCGGGTATTGTTAAGTTTCTATATGGCGCAACGTTCCCTATTGGTTTAATTTTGGTTGCTGTAGTAGGTGCAGAGCTTTTTACAGGTAACAATGCATATTTTATTCCTAGTATAATAAACAAAAAATTAGGCGTTAGTAAAATGCTTAAAAACTGGGGATTAGTCTACGTCGGAAATTTTATAGGCGCTGTTTTTGTAGCGTATGTCATTACACATTTAACACATATTGTAAGTGCATCTCCTTTTAAAGACGCTGTTATTGGTGTTGCTGAAGGTAAAACGAGTCATACGTTTCTAGTAACATTTATAAAAGGTATAGGAGCCAATTGGTTGGTTTGTCTTGCCGTTTGGCAGGGCATGGCAGCCAAGAACACAACAGGTAAAATATTTGCCATCTGGTGGCCTGTAATGGCTTTTGTTACCATGGGGTTTGAACATAGTATTGCCAATATGTTTTTCGTTCCATTAGCAATTTTTGAAGGTGCCGATATTACATGGGCAACCTTTATAATAAACAACCTTATTCCTGCTACATTAGGTAATATTGTAGGAGGAGCTCTTTTTGTAGGTTTACCTTACGGGTACTTATTTGGTCACGATAAGTAAAGTTAATGGTACTTTAATTCATATTTAAACCAATTACATATGTGATATGGCATATTAACGTTTTCTAAACACTCCTGAAAATAATAAACCACCTATAATTCCCATGAGTGTAAAGGCAACTTGTTCGTAAAGATTATCAGCAATGATAATAGATGAATTTAAAAAAGAGTTGCTAAGTCCCATAAACGATTTACTACCTGGAACAAGCATGACAAGTCCTTGTGTTAAATACACTGTTTTTGGAGTTTTAGTAATTCGATTAAATAAATTACTAATAGCAACAGCAGCAATAGTTCCAATAAACGTGCTAAATAATACGCCATATCCTGAAAACAATACGGTTAGAAAGAATACAGAAACGCCTGTAACCACACCAAAAAGCATATCTTTTTTCCGAACTTGAAAAATGGCTAAAAGACTTACTGAAAACAAGGGAATACCACAAAACATAATCCATCTAGGTAAATCAGATATATGAACTAATAGCTTAAAATCAATGATTGAAGCCATTAAAGCCAAACCAAGCAATACACCAAAAAATTGTTTGAATAATGAGATGATTGCATCAAATAGTTTGGCGCCTCCAGACACTAAATTTTTTGATGTAATTTCTTCTAAAGCAGTGGTTATTGCCAATCCGGGAATAAATACGATAATAGCCGATAAGATGGTAATCCCGGCATTAAACTCGGGAAATATTAGATGTAATAAACTTGCGAAAACGGTAATTATAAATGAAATTAAGGATTCTAAAATGGTTTCTAAATAATTGGACTTACCAGACAAATAAACAAACGGATACGCAAGAGCACCCAATACTAAAGCAAAAACAAAAGAAATCCAATTGGTGCCAATCATTAAACTAAATGCTCCAGATGCAATGGCATACGAAATGGTTAAAATAAAATGATTTGTTTTTTTTGTTTCTGAATTAATTTTTTCTAATTCAGGAATAACTTCAGAGCTGTCAATTTCTTTTGAAATTACCTTGTTTGTAACTTCATCAACACGAGATAGTCCTCCTAAATTTAAAACTCCAGGAGGAATGCATTCTATATAATTGTAGGTTTGTTCTTCTTCATAAAATACATAATTTATCCATGTTGGCAAATCCATAAAAACACCATAAATACCGTGTGTTTTCGCCACTTTTGTTAAATAAGATTGTATTTTATACGAAGGTACACCGTATATATGCAATGCCTTACCTAATTCAATAATATGTTTATATTTTTCAGGAATTTTCATTGCAAATACGTCCTATTAATTCGGCTTTTTAAAAAGAAAAAATAAATATGTTTGGCTATTGTTTTTTAGCTAACCATTTTTTAGCATTCACAAAAGCTTCTAACCAAGGCGATACTTCGTCTTTTCTACCTTCTGGATAATGCGCCCAATTCCATTGAAACGTTGAACGTTCAATGTGAGGCATAGTTACTAAATGTCTACCTGTTTTATCGCACATCATAGCCGTGTTAAAGTCCGATCCATTTGGGTTATGCGGATATTTAGCATAGCTATATTTTGCAACAATATGATATTTGTCTTCTGAATTTGGTAAACTAAACTTTCCTTCACCATGAGAAATCCAAACGCCAAGGGTTGAACCCGCAAGTGTAGAAAGCATCACTGAATTATTTTCTTGAATTTTTACAGATGTGAAGGCGCTTTCATGTTTATGTGAATCGTTATGAACCATTTTACCATGAATGCCGTGTTCCGGATTAATTAAATCTAGTTCCATCCATAATTGGCATCCATTACAAATTCCAACCGATAAGGTGTCTTCTCTTTTGAAGAAATTTTGAATCGCCTTATTTGCTTTTTCGTTGTATTTAATAGCACCAGCCCAACCTTTTGCAGAGCCTAAAACGTCTGAATTACTAAAACCACCAACCGCACCTAAAAACTGAATATCTTCTAAGGTTTCACGACCCGAAATTAAATCGGTCATATGCACGTCTTTCACATCAAAACCTGCTAAATACATAGCGTTTGCCATTTCTCTCTCGGAATTACTTCCTTTTTCACGTAAAATGGCTGCTTTAGGTCGTTTTTCATTCGGAACAGATTGCTTCACTGCGTTCTCGATGGCGTCTTCTAATTTTCCTGTAAAATGTTTTGGAAATTTATATTGTAGCGGTTGATTTTTATAGTTATTGTATCGCTCTCTAGCCAAACCATTTGCTGTTTGTTTTTGGTCTAATAAATACGATGTTTTATACCAAACATCGCGCAATCTTGAAACCGTCATGGTGAATACTTCTGTACCATTTATGATACTTAATACATCACTTTCGGTAACCTTTCCTATGTTGAAAAACTCAATATTTGTTTCGGAAAGTGTTTTTTCAATGGAATCATCTTTCGCCTGAATTACAATACCAGCATTTTCAGCAAATAATATTTTGAATGAATCTTTTTCAGCCAATGCAGAAAGATCTAATTTGGCTCCTAGATTCGTGTCAGCAAAACACATTTCAAGCAAGGTTGTAATTAATCCACCTGAAGCCACATCGTGACCCGCAATTATTTGTTCATTTCGTATTAATCCTTGAATGGTATTAAAAACGTTCTTAACGTATGCAGCATCTCGTACATTTGGTGTTTCGTTACCAATTTTATTTAAGATTTGCGCAAACGAACTACCACCTAATTTAAAATCATCTTGAGATATATTGATGTAGTAAATAGCTCCGCCAGTTTTCTTAAATACAGGCTCGACTACTTTAGAAATATCATTGCAATGTCCTGCTGCTGAAATAATTACAGTTCCTGGAGAAATCACATCGCCATCGGGATATTTTTGCTTCATAGAAAGCGAATCTTTTCCAGTTGGAACGTTGATACCTAGATCGATAGCAAATTCTGAAACAGCTTGAACGGCTTCATACAAACGTGCATCTTCACCCTCATTTTTACAAGGCCACATCCAGTTGGCAGATAATGAAACCGATTTTAAATCATCTTTTAAAGGCGCCCACATAATATTGGTCAATGCCTCAGTAATCGAGTTTCGACTACCAGCAACCGGATCAATTAATCCTGAAATAGGCGAGTGCCCAATAGAGGTTGCAATACCTTCTTTTCCTTTATAATCTAGGGCCATAACCCCAACATTATTTAAAGGAATTTGTAATGGACCAACACATTGTTGTTTAGCAACTTTTCCGCCAACACAACGGTCAACCTTGTTTGTTAACCAATCTTTACAGGCAACTGCTTCAAGTTGTAAAACTTGCTCTAAATAGTCATGAAACTTATTGGTATTGTATTCTAAATCACTGTAATTTCGATTGACTGTTATGTCAGACATGATGGTTTTTGGAGAACTACCAAACATATCTTCCATGGCCAAGTCCATAGGTTTATGGCCACTGGTTTTAGATTCAAACGTAAAACGGTTATCACCCGTAACATCACCAACGGTATACATTGGTGACCGTTCGCGTTCTGCGATACGTTGTAAAGTATCAATATGTTTTTCGGCAATCACTAATCCCATACGTTCCTGAGATTCGTTGCCTATAATTTCTTTATCAGAAAGCGTTGGATCTCCAACAGGAAGTGCGTCTAAATCGATATTTCCGCCAGTATCTTCAACCAATTCAGATAAACAATTTAAATGTCCGCCTGCCCCATGATCGTGTATCGACACAATAAAATTTTCGCCACTTTCAACCATACCACGAACAGCATTGGCAGCACGTTTTTGCATTTCTGGGTTAGAACGTTGCACCGCGTTTAACTCGATACCCGAAGCAAAGGCTCCAGTATCTGCAGAAGAAACAGCAGCACCGCCCATTCCAATACGGTAGTTTTCACCACCAAGAATCACTATTTTATCACCTGTTTGAGGTTTGTCTTTTAGAGCTTGGTCTTTTTTACCATAGCCAATACCACCGGCTTGCATAATTACTTTGTCAAAACCGAGTTTCTGAGTATCTTCTTGATGTTCAAAAGTTAAAACCGACCCGCAAATAAGTGGTTGTCCAAATTTATTTCCAAAGTCTGAAGCGCCGTTGGATGCTTTTATTAAAATATCCATGGGCGTTTGATACAACCATTTTCGTTCTGGAAATGCTTTTTCCCAAGGCCTTTCTTTTTCTAAACGAGAATAAGATGTCATATAAACTGCGGTTCCAGCAAGTGGTAAAGATCCTTTTCCTCCGGCTAATCTGTCTCTAATTTCTCCACCAGAACCCGTAGCTGCACCGTTAAAAGGTTCTACCGTTGTTGGGAAATTATGTGTTTCCGCTTTAAGTGAAATAACCGATTCAAAATCTTTTGTTTGATAATAATCTGGTTTATCGGCAGTTTTAGGAGCAAATTGCTCTACGACTGGTCCATCTATAAACGCAACATTATCTTTATATGCTGAAATAATGGAATTCGGATGTTGTTTCGAAGTTTCTTTAATTAATTTGAATAACGAGGTTGGTTTTTCAACGCCATCAATTACAAACGTGCCATTGAAAATTTTATGACGACAGTGTTCTGAGTTTACTTGCGAAAATCCAAACACTTCAGAATCAGTTAGAGGACGGCCTATTTTTTTTGAAACACCTTCTAAATAAGCAACTTCTTCATCACTCAATGATAACCCTTCTTGTTGGTTATAAGTTGCAATATCTTCAATATTAAGAATAGGTTCAGGCTGAATATTTATGGTAAACGATTCCTGATTTAAACCACTAAATTTCTCTGAAATCATAGGGTCGAAATCCTTAAAATCTTCAGAAATGGCATGAAACTCTTCAATACGAATAATGTCTGAAACACCCATATTTTGAGTAATTTCGACAGCATTGGTGCTCCAAGGAGTTATCATGGCAGCGCGCGGACCAACAAAAAAAGCATCGATTGATGCTTGCTCTATTTTGGGTTGGTTACCAAATAACCAAACTAATTTGGATATGGTTTCGGTTGATAATTCTTTTGTTGTTTGAACAGCAAAAATCTTACTGTTTGCGTTTCCAAAGAAATGAATCATTTTAGATGTTTTATGGTTGTGTTTTCAAAATGCAAAAATACACTTTTTTGTGCATTATGCTTTTCTTTTTTAGTTAAACCATTAGCGGTTATTAACAGTATTTTCAACAATATTAAGAGAAGTGTTTTTTAAGAATTGTTGAAACAGCGTTATGATAAGACCGCCCAAATAAATTTAAATGCACTAACAAATAATATAACTGATACACCTCAATTCGCGTAGGTGTATATCTGTCTTCGGGTAAAATGCTATGGTAACTTTTATAAAAAGCGTTCCCGAAACCTCCAAATAGTTTAGTCATAGCAATATCAACTTCATGATGACCAAAATACAGAGCGGGATCGATAAGGTAAGGATCGCCTTTTGTTGATATCAGATAATTGCCACTCCATAAGTCGCCATGTAAAAGCGATGGTTTTATATTCTCAAATAAATTATTTAGGTTTTCTTGAATTTTAGATTCTGAAGGACATTCAGCGTCCGACAAATGACCTGATTGTTTTGCCAATTCCAGTTGAGGTAGCAAGCGTTCATTTTTGTAAAACTCCAACCAAGATTGATAGGTTTTGTTCCTTTGTTTTAAACTACCGATAAAGTTATCTTCGTCTAAGCCAAAACAATTTTGAGTAACTTGGTGTAATTCAGCTAATTTTGCGCCAAAGGTTTTAAAATTGATGTTTGAGGGCGATTTATTTGCAATATATTCTAAAATCAAGAATGAATGGTTTTCAAAACCGTCGTAACAAATTATCTGAGGCGTTTTAATCGTTTTTGTGTTTTCAATACGCTTCAATGCATTGGCTTCGGCTTGAAACATGTTAAAAGCACTTTCAGAAGTATTTACTTTTAATAAAAAGATATGATGAGGTGTTTTAAGTTTATAAGCTTGCGAAATATCACCTCCCGAAACAGGGCTTAGGCTCGTAATAGTTTCGTTTAATAAACCGGAAATATAGTTTTGAAACCGTGCATTCATACTATAAAAATAAAAAAGACCATCGAAATAGATGGCCTTGGTATGTATAAGTTTTTAAAACTATTGTGTTCGTTCTAAAAGCGCCATATAAAACCCATCAAAACCAGATTTATGTGCGAGTACTTTTTTATCTTTAACTAAAGAGAAATTTGCTCCCGCTTCCGATTTTAAAAATTTATTTACTTGCTTCTGGTTTTCAGAAGGCAATACAGAACACGTTGCATACACTAATTGACCACCAACTTTAACCATTCTGGAGTATTGTTGTAAGATTTCTTGTTGCGTTGCTTTTATTTTTTCAATAAAATCTGGTTGAAGTTTCCATTTAGCATCGGGGTTTCTTCTTAAAACACCTAAGCCAGAACAAGGTGCATCAATCAATACACGGTCTGCTTTATCATAAAGTTTCTTAATAACTTTAGTCGATTCAATAGCCCTTGTTTCAATGTTATGAGCTCCGTTTCTTTTCGCACGGCGTTTTAATTCATTTAGTTTATTACCATAAATATCCATAGCAATTATTTGCCCTTTATTTTCCATTAATGATGCTATGTGAAGTGTTTTTCCACCGGCTCCGGCACAAGCGTCAACGACACGCATACCTGGTTTTACATCTAAAAATTCGGCAACTAATTGTGATGAGGCATCTTGTACTTCAAAAAAACCATTTTTAAATGCTTCAGTTTGAAACACATTCGCACGTTCTTTTAATTTTAACGCATTCGGGTAATCAGGTAAAAAATCAGTTTCAATATCTAAATCAAAAAGTTCAGCTTGAAGTTTTTCTTTAGTTGTTTTTAAGGTGTTTACTCTTAAAATAACATCGGCTTGCTCGTTTAAAGCAGCTATTTCTTTGGTCCAAACATCTTTGCCCAGTTCTTTTTCACCCAGCTCATCCATCCAATCTGGAATTGATTCTTTCAGTTTTCTAATTTTAGATAATTCATCAAAACGACCTTTTATTTTTCGTGTAGGTGTTTTTTCAAAATACGACCAATCGGGTAATTTTATTCCTTTTAAGGTTGCCCAAACAGCAAACATGCGCCAAAGATTATCTCTATCGAAAGGCTCTTTAACTTCAGCAATTTCAGCATACAAGCGTTTCCAACGAACAATATCATAAGTGGTTTCGGCAACAAAAGCTCTGTCTCGAGCGCCCCATCGTTTGTCACGTTTTAAAAGTTGTTGAATAACTTTATCGGCATAGTTTCCTTCATTAAAAATTAAGGTTAATCCATCAATAACCGAAAAGCATAAATTTCTGTGTAATCGCATCTTGTATAAATAAGTGAGCAAAGTTACGTTTAATTCATTAATTCAAAGGTTTTGTAACTTAAATGAATCTGATATTTTTGTAAATTAGTTAACTAATTCAAATTAAAAAATATTTTACAAATATTACTAGTAAAGTTTTAAACCCTATAAAATGACAAAGATAACTTGTTTTGGAGAAGTGTTATGGGATGTGTTTCCTACTCATAAAAAAATTGGTGGAGCGCCTTTAAATGTAGCAACAAGATTAAAGTCTTTTGATAATGAAGTATCAATGATCAGCCGTATAGGAGATGATAAAAAAGGAAATAAAATCATTGATTTTTTTTATAAACATCAGGTAAATACAGATGGTATTCAATTGGATTACACCTATAAAACAGGTAAAGTAAAAGTGATGCTTAATGAAAAAGGATCTGCTTCATACGATATAAAATACCCAAGTGCGTGGGATAAAATTGAATTAACCGATGTTGCAAAATCAATAGTAAAATCGTCTGATGCTTTTGTTTTTGGAAGCTTAGTAGCTAGAGACGATAAGTCAAGAGAAACACTTTACAATTTATTACCATCAGCAAAATATAAAATTTTTGATGTAAATTTAAGAGAACCCTATTATACTCAAGAAGTTCTTATCCATTTAATGAATCAAGCTGATTTTATAAAGTTTAACGATGAAGAAATTCTTGAAATTGCAAACTATTTAGATTCAAAATCTCAATCATTAGAGCAGAATATTCGTTTTATTTCTGAAAAAACAAATACAAAATCAATTTGTGTTACTAAAGGAAGCCATGGAGCAGTTCTGTTTCATAATGATACATTTTATAACAATAGTGGTTACCAAGTTGTTGTTAAAGATACTGTTGGTGCAGGCGATTCGTTTTTGGCAAGTTTAACTGATAAACTTTTAAAAAACGCTTCACCACAAGAAGCTGTAAATTTTGCTTGTGCGGTTGGAGCTCTTGTTGCAAGTTGTGAAGGTGCAAATCCTATAATTACAGATGCTCAAATTAAAAATTTAATGAATCCTTGTTGATTTAAAGTAATAAGAAATTGACAGACTAATCCTGTGCTGTTAATTAACAACTAAGGCTTCATGTTTATGTCATGAAGCTTTTCTATTTTTATACAAATTTAAATCTTATGAAGACTCGCTTATTTCTTTTGCTTTTAGCTTTTTATTTCGGTTGTAAACAAGCGGTTACAATAACGCCTAGAAATTTTACATCAGTAGAAATAAAACCGCTTTATACAGATTCCTTGTTAAGCATTCGAGCAATAGATATCTTAGATGATAAAAGTTTAGCTTTTGCGGCTAATAATGGTGCTTTTGGACTTTATAATCCAATGAAAGATAGCTGGATGATTTCAAAACAAACGTTTGACAGTTTGAATTTACACTTTAGAGCAGTTGCTCATACGGCAACAGATTTTTTTATGTTAAGTATTGAAAGTCCAGCCCTATTATTTAAAACAGGCGATACAGGACGAATGCAATTAGTTTATAGAGAAGATGGTGTAGGTGTTTTTTATGATGCTATGACGTTTTGGAATAATCAAGAAGGTATTGCCGTTGGTGATAGTGTAGGTGGATGTTTATCAATTATTATTACCAGAGATGGAGGTAAAACATGGAAGAAAATGTCATGTAACGATTTACCTGAAGCTGAAGATGGTGAAGGAGCTTTTGCGGCAAGTAATACAAACATTAAAACGATAGGCGATAAAACCTGGATTGCAACAACAAGTGGCACTATTTACTATTCTGAAAATAAAGGAATCTCATGGAAAGTTATTAAAACCCCTATAGTTCATGAGAAAAACACTGAAGGAATTTATTCAATTGATTTTTATGATGACTTGAATGGTTTTGCGATTGGTGGCGATTATACCAACCCTGATGATAATGTAGCTAATAAAATTAAAACTACAGATGGAGGCAAAACATGGCAAATAGTAGCAAAAAGTCAAGAACCTGGTTATAGAAGTTGTGTGCAGTACATACCAAATAGAGAAGGGAAGGAGTTAGTTGTAGTAGGGTTTAAAGGAATAGACTTTTCTAATGATTCGGGCATTACTTGGAAACATTTAAGTGATGAAGGATTTTATACTATTAGGTTTTTAAATGATAGCGTTGCTTATGCAGCCGGTAAAGTAAGAGTTTCAAAAATACAATTCAAGTAAAAAAAAGAGGAGCCATATGGCTCCTCTTTTTTTAATCTTTAGCATTCCTCATGCCTCGCCTATTTTTAAACTCTTCAAATATTTTGTGTTTAAAATCATCTTCAACTTTATTGAGTAGAATTATTTTTTTGGGAGAAATTACTTTTAGTAAGTCATTCATGTAATTCTCTTTTAAAGTATACTTTTTCTTTTCAATAACACGAATTTCATTCAGCAAAGCTTCAGCATCTTTATCAGTGATATTTTGAAAATCAATATTTTTTCTTTTTTCATATGATTGACGCCTAAGCCTCATGTATTCTTCTTCAAAACTATTGTAAACGGGCCAAAAAGCTTGTGCTTCCTTTTCTGTTAAATTTAGTTTTTCAGTTATAAATGCAATTTTTAAGGTTTTTATTTTATCTCTATTATCTTGTGAAAAGGAAACTAGATAAAAACCTAAAACAAAGATTATAGTTAATATTTTTTTCATAGTTCTAGTATTGAGTTACTTATTTAGTTTGAAATTATATCTTCAATTTCTGAATTTTCAAAAACATAATCTTCTAATGATTCTTCTTGGAAATTTAATTCAATAGAATCAAAATCATCTAAATCTTCATTAGTTAACAGTGATGCCATATCGGTTGTTTGAAAATCTTCATTTAAAAGATAGTTTTCAATGCTGGCGGTTTCAATATTATCTAAAGTAATGGTATCTTTTTGTGTATAAATCACATTAAACATTAGTATTAAACTAGCAGCAATAGCAGTTGCATAAGCGGCTTTTTTCCATGTGAATAATTTAATTACTTTAGGTTTGTTGTCTTTTTTAACAGCTTCAGTTATATGGGAGTCTAATGACTTAAAATAGTCTTCAGGAACTTTAAAACCAGTATTTTTTGAAGTCTCTTTGAGTTTTAATTCACTTAAAAGCATGTCTTCAAAGTTCTCAAAGTAATCTTTTGGCACTTTAAAACCTGTTTTATTCATATTATTTAAACTATTTGTTTTCATTGTATATATAGGACTAGTTTTTTGTGTAAAAGTTTAATTGTTAGTTAAATACTGTTCAATTTTTTTTACTGCAATATGATAGGATGCTTTTAGAGCACCTTCACTTGTCTCTAAAATATCTGACATATCCTTAAATTTTAAATTCTCAAAATATTTCATATTAAACACCAATTGTTGCTTTTGAGGTAATTTAGCAATGGCTTGTTGTAATTTTAATTGAATTGCATCTCCTTCAAAATAGACATCAGTTGTTAATTTTTCTATAGCCCTTTGTTGCACATCTTCATTTGAAACTTGTAAATGTTTTGCTTTTTTATTTAAAAATGAAATAGCTTCGTTAGTTGCTATTCTGTACATCCATGAAAATAACTTGCTATCTCCTTTGAATGAATTAATGTTTTTATAAACCTTTATAAAGGTATTTTGCAATACGTCATCTGCATCGTCATGCGACTTAACAATATTGCGTATATGCCAGTATAATCGCTCCTTATAAAGAGAGACTAACTCTTTAAAGGCAAGATCAATATTTTTACTAGATTTAAGTTGTTCTACTAATTGATATTCAGGAGTCACAAGCGCCATTTAATTATTAGACTATTTAAGATACTAAAAGTTTAATACCCAATTGATATTATTTTTAATTTTGATGAAAAACACAAAAACATAATTATTTGATAAACAATTAAATAGATTTAAAATAATCGACAAAAGGTAAAATAAACACGATTAAATACATTTTTTCTTGTGGGATAGATTTTTTTAATATACTTTTACAGTATTAAAACCTACTTATGTTCTTTGTTTGCCCCAAATCTTACGATGAACAAAAAAAAGGATAGAAGCCCAAATCTCTATCCTTTTTTATTTTTATATGTTCTAGTGAATGGAAAGTTATCCTAAATTCTGCATGTCCACCAGTTTTTTATACATACCATTTTTGGCAATAAGCTCATTGTGAGTTCCTTTTTCAGCTATTGATCCTTTTTGAAGTACAATAATTTCATCGGCATTTTGAATAGTAGAAAGTCTGTGAGCGATAACAATGGAGGTTCTATTCTTCATCATATTTTCTAAAGCAACTTGAACAAGACGCTCGCTTTCTGTATCAAGGGCAGAAGTAGCTTCGTCTAATATCATAATAGGAGGGCCTTTAAGAACGGCTCTCGCAATACTTAATCGCTGTTTTTGACCGCCGGAAAGTTTGTTTCCAGAATCCCCTATATTGGTTTCTATACCTTCTGGTAAGTCTTTAACAAACTCCCATGCATTTGCCACTTTTAAAGCATCTATAACATCTTCATCAGTAGCGTGTTCATCACCCAATTTAAGGTTGTTTTTGATGCTGTCATTAAACAAAATTGCATCTTGCGTAACAATACCTAACTGACTTCGTAAAGATTTTGTAGTGAAGTCTCTTATGTCGGTTCCATCAATTAAAATCTGACCCTTATTAATGTCATAAAATCGAGTTATTAGATTTGCAATGGTAGATTTTCCACTTCCTGATTGTCCAACAAGGGCAACGGTTTTTCCTTTAGGAATGGTTAAAGAAAAATCTTTTAAAACAAACTCTTTTTCATATTTAAATGAAATGTTTTTAAATTCTATGTTAGAATCAAATACAGTTTTAACAATGGCATTGTCTTTATCTTTTAAAGGGTTTGGTGTATCTATAATTTCTTGTATTCTCTCCGCTGCTGCATTTCCTTGTTTGATGTTGTATAATCCTCTAGAAATTGCTTTCGCAGGAACTAATATATTGTAAGCCAATCCTATGTACGCCATAAAAGAGGGGCCGTCTAATGTTTTTTCTACTAGAACTAATTGCCCTCCATACCATAGAAGTATTGAAATTACTATAATACCCAAAAGTTCACTGGTTGGTGATGCTAAATTTTGACGGTTTAGAAGTTTATTTGAAAAATGGTAAAAGCGTGTTGAAGATTCTTCAAATTTATCATTGAATTTTTCTTCAGCATTAAACCCTTTAATAATGCGTAAACCTGTTAATGTTTCTTCGAGAATGGACAAAATAGAACCTTGCTCTTTTTGTACACGGTCTGATTTTCGTTTTAAACTTTTACCAATTCTTGAAATAATTACACCCGATAATGGAATAAAAATAAACACAAATACAGTTAACTTAACGCTTATAATAAGCATCATAATAACGGTAAAAATAATACTTAAAGGTTCTCTAAAAATGAGTTCTAAAACAGGAAGCATTGAATACTGAAGGGTAGCAACATCGTTGGTTACCCGGGACATAATATCTCCTTTTTTTTGTTCTGAAAAATAAGAAAGTGGTAATTCTACAGTTTTTTTATAAACAGCATTTCTTAAATCCCGAACAACACCATTCCTTAAAAACACCATGAAATAATAGGCTAAATAGCTAAATAAGTTTTTTAATAGGAACAGTATAATTATAAAGGCAATGATAAAAAGAAGCGCTTTAGCTTTATCATCTTGGGCATACATATTAATATGATATGCCATAAAATCTTTATAAAACTCGTTAAGTTTTCCTATACCTTGATAAACGGGTTCTTTAACTACTTTAAGAGCATCTTCTTTAAAAAGAACATCTAACATTGGTATTAACGCTATAAATGATAATGCACCAAATAAAGCATATAGTATATTGGATATGATATGCCCAATAGCATAACTTTTATAGGGCTTAGCGTATTTTAAAATGTTTAAAAATTGATTCATTACATCTATTTAAATTAATATGCTCTAAACGAAAACGACTATAGGTAATTCGTTTAGAGCATATTTAAATTAGAATTTATTTTATGCCAATTTCATGTCTTTAACAATGGCATCAATTTTTTGTTCCAATTTTTGTTCCGTTGTTTTGAACGCTGACACATTGTCTAATTTAGTGTTGACACTGATATAGAATTTTATCTTAGGCTCTGTTCCGCTTGGTCTTAAAGCTACTTTACTTCCATCTTCAGTATAATAAATAAGTACGTTTGATTTTGGAATGTCAATAGTTTCTTCTTTGCCCGTAATCATGTTTTTGGTAATTGATAGTTGGTAGTCTTCAACTTTAACAACTTTAGAACCATTAACTACAGTTAGAGGGTTTTCTCTAGCATCAACCATCATTTGTTTTATTTCTTCGGCACCTTCAATACCCTTTTTAGTAAGTGATATTAAGCGTTCTTTATAAAATCCATGAGTTACATAAAGATTTATAAGTTCCTCAAAAAACGAACTGCCTTTAGCTTTAGCTTGAGCAGCCACTTCGCAAGCCAATAAGGTGGAGGTAACGGCATCTTTATCTCTAACAAAATCACCTACCATAAAGCCGAAACTTTCTTCGCCACCACCAATAAAATCTAGATTTTTAAAATCGTGTATTAGTTTGGCAATCCATTTAAAACCTGTTAAAACAATTTTACTTTCAACATTATAAGCATCACCAAGTACAGACATCATTGGTGTAGAGACAATAGTAGAAGCAATAAATTCCTTTCCAGTTATTTTACCTTCATGTTGCCATTGCTTAAGTAAAAAGTCAGTCATCATAAGCATGGTTTGATTACCGTTAAGCAATTGTAATTTATTTTCAGAATTACGAACAGCAACCCCCAATCTATCACAATCAGGATCGGTACCAATAACAATATCAGCTTTTACTTTGTCTGCTAATTCTAAAGCCATTTTTAAAGCTGCAGGTTCCTCTGGGTTTGGAGAAGTAACCGTTGGAAAATCGCCATTAGGTACTTCTTGTTCTTTAACAATATGAACGTTTTTGTAACCAGCTCTTTTCAGTGTTTCAGGAACTAAAGTAATTGAAGTTCCGTGTAAGGAAGTGAATACAATAGTTAAGTTATCTTTTGCTGATTGATTAGTGTTAAAGCTTCCTTTTTCAACGGAGGCATTAATAAAAACATCATCAACATCTTTTCCGATATAATGAATTAAGGAATCGTTTGCGTCAAATTTTATATTTGAATAAGGCGTTTCATTTATTTTATTTACAATTTCTGTGTCTTGAGGCGGAACCAACTGACCACCATCTTGCCAATAAACTTTATATCCATTATATTCTGGCGGGTTGTGTGATGCTGTTAATACAATACCACAATGGCAGTTTAAATGTTTTAAGGCAAATGAAAGCTCTGGTGTAGGGCGCAAGTCCTCAAACAAAAAGACTTCAATTCCATTTGCTGAAAACACATCGGCAACAACTTTGGCTAATGTTTTACTGTTATGTCTACAGTCGTATGCGATAGCCACCTTTGGTGTTTCATCAGGAAAATAGTCAAGCATGTACTCACTTAGGCCTTGAGTACTTCTACCTAAGGTATATTTATTTATTCTATTGGTACCAATTCCCATAACACCGCGCATTCCTCCAGTTCCAAATTCTAAATCTTTATAAAAACTTTCCTTTAAACCTTCAGGATTTAAAGCAATGGTTTCTTTTATTTGGTCTTGAGTTTCTTTGTCAAAAGCTGGAGTTAACCAAGCATTAACACGTTCTAAAAGTTCTGGTTCAATATGTGTCATAATATATTTTATATAAATTGTCTATAAAAATAAACAAATGGAGGAAATAATTTTAATAAGCTACTTGCTTAATTGAAATTAAATGTAACCATTTTGAAAGATTAATTAAAATTTAATTCTGCTTTTACTGAGTATCGTTTTCTGTCTGATTTAGATCGTAAAATAATTTCTCCTAAAAATCCAGCAACGAAAAACTGTGTGCCTATAATCATGGTAGATAAAGCAATATAAAATTGAGGACGTTGTGTTATTAAGCGTCCGTTTGGATGTAAAAAAAGTTTATCAATACCTAAATATAAAGCAAATCCAAAACCTATAGCAAACATAATAACTCCCCAAGTGCCAAATAAATGCATTGGGCGTTTGCCAAAGCGTGATAAAAACCAAATAGTTATGAGGTCTAAAAATCCATTTATAAAACGGTCCATGCCAAATTTGGTCTCGCCATATTTTCTGGCTTGGTGTTTAACCACTTTTTCACTTATTTTATTAAAACCTGCATTTTTTGACAACACAGGAATATAACGATGCATTTCACCATTAACATCTATGTTTTTAACAACCTCTAATCGATAGGCTTTAAGCCCACAATTAAAGTCGTGTAGTTTAACACCAGATGTTTTTCTAGCAGCCCAGTTAAATAATTTAGAAGGTAAGTTTTTTGACAATATAGAATCATACCGTTTCTTTTTCCAGCCAGAAACCAAATCAAGTCCGTCATTTATAATCATATTGTAAAGTTCTGGAATTTCCTCTGGATTGTCTTGTAAATCCGCATCCATAGTAATAACAACATCTCCTTGCGCTTTTTCAAAGCCAGCATGAAGAGCTTGTGATTTTCCGAAATTTTTAAGAAAGCGAATCCCTTTTATTTGGTTGTCTTTGGAAGATAAAGTTGTGATGACCTCCCATGATTTATCCGTACTGCCATCATCAATAAAAATAATCTCATAAGAAAAATGATTGGATTGCATAACTTTTGCAATCCAATCATGTAATTCTGTTAATGATTCTTGTTCGTTAAGTAGTGGTATGACTACAGATATGTTCATTTAGTTTTTCTCAATAATTGAAGTTTCAAAAATACTGAAAAAAAATAAGCTTTTATTGTTGTTCGCGTTTCATTATTAATCCACCAATTAGTGAGTAGATTAAACCAAAAATAGCACTAAAGGCAATAAATATAGCTGATCCAACAAATGGATTCGTTAATACTTCTCGAACAGAAGCAGATTTCTCAATCATTTCTTCTGTTAAAGCGCCACTTTCCAATTGTCTATCCATTTCAGCTTTCATAACTTGTTGTGTAAATTCTGGATCGATTACATAATTAAATAGTAAATTGTAAACAGTAAATACTAATGCACTAATAACAGCCGTGGCTAATCCTATTTTTATGGCATCACTTAGCGATAACAAATTGCCTTGCGTTTTTTTATATTGATTGATGGCATAAAAAATAGTTAAGGGGAATATGGCGTAATAGATATACATAGGCCATTGAGTACCTTCTAACTGCATGCCTGTTACATACATTAAAACTGTTAAAACAATTAAAATAAGTCCTAAAATAAGTCCATAATTTCTGGAAAATTTACCAGCTGAAATTTTTTCTGATTCCATGATGTTATTGGTTTAAAATATTAGTTAATTAGTTAGTAAACAAAGATAACAAAACGTTACATAAAGAGGTAAAATAAAAATTACAAAAAAGTGTTGTTCATTTATAAAAAAAACTTAAATTTGCACTTCCAAAATTGAAACGAATAAAAGTATTTAGCGATGAGAAAAGGTATACATCCAGAAAATTATAGAGTAGTAGCATTTAAAGATATGTCTAACGATGATGTGTTTTTAACTAAATCTACTGCCAACACAAATGAAACGATTGAAGTTGATGGTGTTGAATATCCACTAATTAAAATGGAGATTTCAAGAACATCTCATCCATATTACACTGGTAAATCTAAA